>Ga0123336_10000771_pt1 | contig 31099 bp, 20 predicted proteins | sample SSSSmetaG_FD_96466 | JGI IMG/M metagenome (GOLD analysis project Ga0123336, IMG submission 96466) | Glacier valley bacterial and archeal communities from Borup Fiord, Nunavut, Canada, to study Microbial Dark Matter (Phase II) - ​SSSS metaG | ecosystem: Environmental > Aquatic > Freshwater > Ice...
CAGCTCGGCCGAGACCTCGGCGAAGTTGTTGACGAAGTTGAGCGGGTTCTGAATCTCGTGCGCGATGCCCGCCGTCAGCTCCCCCAAACTCGCCATCTTCTCGCTTTGGATGAGCCGGGCCTGAGCGGCGCGCAGCTCCGTGAGGGCGCCGCGCAGCTCTTCGGCCTGGAGGGTGAGGGCGGCGGTGCGCTCGGCCACCAGGCGCTCCAGCTCTTGGTTCTGGCCTTCAATCAGCCGCTTGGCTCGTTCCTCTTCCTCCCGCAGCAGCCGCTCTTTCTCCAGGTTTTTCTTCTGGCTGCGGGCGATGAAAAAAAAGGTGCCCAGCCAAATCAGCACAAAAAACTGCGCGGTGTCCAGGGACGACGCGTAATTTTTGGGCACGCGGCCGTAGGCCTCTTCCAAAACGTATTCCGCGATGGTGTACAGCACCAACGGCACCACGGCCAGCAGCAACATCCGGGCGGGGCGGTAGTCGCGCACCGCGGCCAGCACCCCCAGCACCACCAGCAGCACCAGCAGCCAGTACGTGTCGCCGGGGTGCGGAACGACCCCGCCAAAAGCCTGGGTGACGGCGAACAGCGCCGCCCCCGGCACCCAAATCCACCCCAGCAGAGCGTTCCAGCGGGGCAGGCGGACGGGCAGGTTCAAGAACTGGCGCAGCATCCGGACCACCACCACCGCCGAGGGAACCAGCCACAACAACTCGCCGGAACCGTGATAAACTCTCATAGCGCAACCCGGGCATTCCCGGTGGAAATTAAGTAGACGAATACGCTGCTCAGGCCGACACCGCCTCCGCGGCCGGCACCGCTGCCAGTCCCAGGTGGCGCCGCCAATACGGCGTCACGAACACCTGCTGCGGGTCGAACTGCGCGCGCAGCGCCAGCCAGGCCCCGAAGTTCGGGTACTGGGCTTGGAGGTAAGCCACGCCCTGCGCGCCATCGGCGGGCGGCAGGAATTTGCCCCAGTGCGGGCGGAAATTAAACGGCTGCAGCAGGTCCCAGAACTGGGGGTAAAAGGCGGTGTCGGGCCGGCCGGGGGAATTGGCGAACCAAAACACGTCAATCCGCACCACATCGGTGCCAAAGGCGGGGCTGAGCCAAAACGGGCTGGCCTTGCCGGCGTAAATCTCGCACGAGAAGGTGCCCGTCTGCGCCAGGCCCTGGGCGTAGTAGCCGCGCAGCGCCTGCATCACGGCCGCGGCCCGGGGCAGCGGAACCCACAGCTCGGTGAACCACACGCCCATCAGCTTGTCGTCCATCTGGTTGTCCATCGGGATGCCGTGGTGCCACAGGTCGCGGAACAGCTGGGGTGGGTTTTCGGGGGTGTTGGTGGTTACGAACAGGTTGAGCAGGTGGGGCAGCGCGCCCTCGCCCAGCGCCATCGGCTCGTGGTACAGCTTGGAGTCGTGGCCGAAGTGCTGCGACAGCCACGCGGGCAGGTCGTCGATGAGGGTGAACACGCCGTCGGCCAGCGCCGTCACGGGCAAGGGGCTGTCGAACACCCAGGGCACCTCGTGGTAGGGCGTGGGGATGAAGGGCGGCGGGGGCACGGGCACCTGCCGGGCTTCCCACACCACCACTTTTTCCACGCCCGCCTGCGGCCACCACATCAGGCGGGCGTAGTCGGTTTGCCGGAAGTAGTCGGCCAGGCTGGGCCGCGCGCCCGTGCCGGCCCCGAATAGGTCGATGGCACACTCCGCCACGGCCGACGTGGTTTCGGAGCCCTGCACCGCGAAGCGGGGCACGCACTGAAACGTGGCCGACACGATGACCCCAAACAGACCCAGCGACACCCCGGCGGCAAAAAACGGGTCCAGCGGGTCGCCGTCGGCCGGGGCTTCGAACGTGACCAGCTCGGCGCCGTGGGCCCCGGCCGTCACGATGGACACGGCCCGCAGCTGCTCGTCGAACGAAAACTTGGTGGAGCCGCCCGCCGAGCCCGTGGCCAGAAAGCCGCCCACCGTTTGGTGCGTGATGCCGCCCAGGTCGGGCAGGGCCCAGCCCCATTGGTCGAGCTGGCAGCAGAGCGAGTTTTCCTCGGTCGAAACCTTGGCCGGGTCGTACGGGTCGAAGCCGAGGTGGCAGCCGGCCTGCACCGTCACCCGCCCGGTGGCGGCGTCGAAGGCCACGGCGGCCAGGTCGCTCAGCAGCACCCGCCGGCAGGGGCGGCCGGGGCTGGGCGCCGGCTCCAGCGCGGTGCTGATGGGAAAGGAATGGCCCGCGCCGCGCAGGGCCAGGGTGCCGTGCTCGGCCAGGGCCTCGTTCACGAGGTCCAGCACTTCGGCCACGCTGCCCGGCAGGTAGTAGGTCAGGCCGTCAACTGTCAGGGTTCTCAAAGGAGTGCAGAAAAAAAGGTGGAAGGAGCGAAAAGCAAACCATGGCTATGCTGCCTTGTGGCGGGGAAAGCTACTCACAAACAAGCTTTTTTCGGCTGGGCGCGGCGCCGATGCGGCTAACCGGCCGGGGCTAGCGTGGCAGGCGGACGAGGAACTCGGTGCCCTGGCCCTCGCGGCTTTCCACTGTGAGCGTGCCCCCGTGGCCCTTGGTCACGATGTCGTGGCTCAGCGAGAGCCCCAGCCCCGTGCCCTCCCCCGCCGGCTTCGTCGTGAAAAACGGCTGGAATACCTGGGCCAGCACGGCGGCCGACATGCCCATGCCGTTGTCCCGCACCCGGATTTCCACGTGGCCGTCGTGCTGCTGAGTGCGCACCGTCAGGGTGGGCTGGAAGTCTTTCTCGCCGGTTTGCTGGCGGGCCCGCACCGCGTAGAGGCCGTTGCCGCACAGGTTGAGCAGCACCCGGCCCAGGTCGGGCGGCACCACGGCCACCGGCGGCAGGGCCGGGTCGAACTCGGTGCGCAGCGTGGCCCGGAAGGCGGCGTCCTGGGCCTGCAGCCCGCGGTAGGCCAGGGTCAGGTATTCCTGGACCAGGGCGTTGAGGTCGGTGGGCGCGGCCTGGCCGTGGCCGGACCGGGCGTGGGCCAGCATGTCGTTGATGATGGCGGAAGCCCGCTGCCCGTGCTGGCTGATTTGCTGCAAGTTCTTTCTCAACCCGGTCAGGATGGCCTGTTCCAGCTCGGCCGGGGCCGGCCGGTCCGCGGCGGGGTCGTCCTCGTCGTCGAGCAGGGCGGTGCTCACCTCGGCGAAGTTCTTCATGAAGTTGAGCGGGTTTTGCAGCTCGTGGGCGATGCCCGCCGATACTTCGCCTACGAAGGCCCACTTTTCGGCCTGCACCAGCTGGGTCTGGGCGGCGCGCAGCTCGGCCTGCTGCTGCTCCAGTTGCGCGTAGGCCCGCTGCTTGTCGCGGTTGTTGCGCCAAAGCACCACGCTCAGGCCCCCCACCAAGCCCAGGCCCAGCAGGGCCCCGGCCAAAAACCAGCCCTGCTGCCGGTTCTGCTTGCGGATGAGCTGGGCGTTTTTGGTGAGCAGGCCAATCTGCACCTGTTTTTTGGCCAGCTCGGCGCGGTATTCCAGCACGGCCGCCCGGCGCTGCAGGTCGCTGCTGTTGAGGCTGTCCTTAAACACCCCGAACAACTGCTCGTACCGGTAGGCGTCGGCGTAGCGCCCGCGCTGGACCGAGGCCTGGGCAAGCACTTGGCTGGCGTCGCGGCTGATGTTTTTGGTGCCGTGGAGCTGCGAGGCGCGCAGGCAAAGCTGCCCGTAGCGCAGGGCGCTATCGGGCTGGTGGGTGTGCAGGAACGTGCGGGCCAGCAGCAACTGCACGCGCGTCACCTCGTTCAGCTTTTGCAAGCGCGAAGCCCGCGCCAGGCTCCGAAAGCCGTACGCAAACGCCTGCGGGTACTTGCCCTGGCGCTCCAGCATGTCGCCGATGTTGATGTCTTCGTAGAGCATGCCCCCCTGGTCTTTCATCAGCCGGTAGTTGGCGTTGTCCTGCTCGAAGTTGCGCTGGGCGGCGGCCCACTGGCCCTGCATTTTATGCAGCATGCCCAGGCCCGAATACGCATAGCCAATGCTGGGCTGGTCGCCCGAAATTTGGGCCCACCGCAGGCCTTCGTTCAGGTAGCTCCGGGCCCGGTCGTACTCGCTCAGGTAGGTGCTGGTGATGCCGAGTTGGGTGTTGAGGAAGGCCTGCCACCTGCGGTCGTGCTGGGCTTCGGCCAGCGCCAAGCCCAGCAAGTTGGCCTGCAACGACTTGGCGTACATGCCCTGGTCGAGAAACACGCACGCCAGGTTGTAGAGGCTTCGGGTCTGCCCCCGGCGGCTGCCCACTTGCTCAAAGCCTTGGCGCGCTTGCTCGGAGTAGGTGCGCGCCACGCCGTACTCGCCGCGGTGCCGGTGGTAAAACCCCAGGCCCAGTTGCGCTTCGGCGGCGCCGGCCACGTACCCGAGCCGCTGCGAAAGCCCCAGGGCCGTCCGAAACAACGCGGCCGACTCCTCCGGCGCGTTGTTGCGCAGGGCCAGCGCCAGGGCATTGAGGCGGTTGGCGCGGGCGGTATCGGGGCGGGCGTGGGCGCGCACTTCGGCCCGCAGGCTATCGGCCGCGGGCGTCTGGGCCCGCAAGCCCGGGGCCAGGGCCAGCGCCAATAGCCAGAAAGCAAGAACGGTAGCGCTTCTCATGCGCCACAAATAAACCTTCAAAAACGGCAATCGCCACGGTTGTGCTCAAAGAAAATTTCGGCCGGCCAGCTCCGCCGCAGCGGCGCCCGTTAGCGCGGCTTTTCCGGGGCCGGCAGGCGGATGGTGAACTCGGTGCCCTGGCCCTCGCGGCTTTCCACCGTGAGCGTGCCCCCGTGGCCCTTGGTCACGATGTCGTGGCTCAGCGAGAGCCCCAGCCCCGTGCCCTCCCCCGCCGGCTTCGTCGTGAAAAACGGCTGGAATACCTTGTCCCTGACTCCTTCGGGAATCCCCGTGCCGTTGTCGCGCACCCGGATTTCCACGGGCTGGCCGGCGGGGCGCACGGTGCTCACCGTCACGGTGGGTTCGTAGGGGGCTTCGGCCAGGTCGCCCGCGGCCAGGGCGGCGGCCTGCTGCTGGCGCTCGCGCACGGCGTACAGCGCATTGGTGCACAGGTTGAGCAGCACCCGGCCCATGTCGTGCGTCACCACGGCCACCGTGCCCACGCGGGGGTCAAAGTCGGTAGCCAGGGTCGCGTCAAAGTCTTTGTCTTTGGCCCGCAGGCCCTCGTACGCCAGGGCGAGCGACTCGCCGGCCAGGGCGTTGAGGTCGGTGGGCTGGCGCTGGCCCGTGCCGGAGCGCGAGTGCTCCAGCATGTCTTTGATGATGGACGAAGCCCGCTGCCCGTGCTGGCTGATTTGCTGAAGGTTCTGCTTCAGGCCGATGAGGATTTCCTTTTCCAGCCCGCCGTCGCGGTCGGCTTCGGCCCGCTCGCCGTGGATGTCGTCGACGAGGTCGGTGCTCACCTCGGCGAAGTTCTTCATGAAGTTGAGCGGGTTCTGCAGCTCGTGGGCGATGCCCGCCGTGAGCTCTCCCAAAAACGCCATCTTCTCGGCCTGCACGAGCTGGCTTTGGGTTTGGCGCAATTGTTCAAGCGTGCGGCGGTTCACCTGCAGCTGCCGGTAAATGAGCACGCCCAGGCCCGACACCAGCAGCACCGCCAGCAAAGCCCCCAGCAGCAGGCGCTGGCCCGCCCGCAGCCGCACCGCCTGCACCGCCTGGGCCTGGCCGAGGCGGGCAATCTGGGCGCTTTGGGCCTGCTCCACCCGCTCGCTCTCGTACTGCGCCACGTGGAAGGTGTTCTGCGCCGCGTCGAACTTGTCGGTCAGGGCGATGTAGGCCCGGGAGTAGGCCTGCGCGGCGGCGGGGTTGCCGCGGGCGTCGTAAAAAGCGGCCAGTTGCTGCAGGTACTTGGGCCGCAGCTTGTCGAGCCGGGCCGCGGTGGCCTTTTGGTAGGCACGGCGCAGGTGCCGCTCGGCGTTGGCATAGTCGCCGCGGGCCTGGTAATACCGGGCCCAGGTGGCGTCAAGCTCAAATTCGCCCGGCTTGCCCGACATGGGCAGGTGCAACGAGTCGTCGAGCTGTTGGGCCCGCCGAAGCAACGGCTCGGCCGCGGCCACCGCTTTGGTTTGCACCAGCACCGCCGCTTTCTGCACCAGCGCGTAGGCCCGGCCCATCTGTTGCTCGTAGGGCTCGGGCACCGCGGTCAGCAAAGCCGAGTCGGCGGCCCGCAGCGCGTCCGGCCCGCGGCCTTCCTCCGCGTAGAGCCGCGAGAGGGCCAGGAAGGTAAACACCCGGTTCAGGCCTTCCACCCGCCGAAACTCGGGCAGGGCCAACGCCCGCCGGAGGTACTGCACCGCCTTGGCGCGGTTGCCCCAGTCGGCGTACACGGCCCCGGCCACCAGCAGCTCGCGCACGTACAGCGTGCGGCTGAAGCCCAAGGCCAGGTCGGCGCCGCGCAGCAGGCAGTTCAGGGTGCGGTTGTAGTCGCCCATGCGCCGGTAGTAGCCGCCTTGCGAGATGTAGCAGGCCGCCGTGTTTTCGGCGTTGGCGCGCAGGCGGTAGTACCCCAGCTTCTCTTCGTAATACGCCTTGCGGTCCGCCATGCGGTTGAGCCGGTTGAACACCATCACCAAGTCAATCAGCAGCCACGGCATGGGCCGGCCGGCCTGGTCGAAGCTCGCCACGGCCGCCTGCAGGGTGTCGAGGGCCGCGGCGTCGGCGGTGCCTTGCTGCCACAGGGCCACGCCGGCCCGCAAGCGGCGGTAGGGGCGGGCGTCGAAGCGGTGCAGCTGGGCGTTGAGACCCAGCAGTTGGTCGAGCAGTGGCAGTGCCGCAGCGCTGGTGGGGTGCAGGTCGATGAGGTGCGCCAGGGTGCGCAAGCGGGCCGTGTCGGTGCGCTGCTGCGGCAGTGTGCGGGCCAGCGAGTCGTAATCGGCGTCCCAATAGCGCGGCCGGGCCAGCAGCGAACCGCCGCCCAGCAACCAAAAAACCAGCACCGATAACAACCATTTCATGGGCAGCGCAAGCTTAGGAAAACGCCGGCCTCCGGAGCCGGCCGGGCCCGCAGCCGCCGGGGCCAACGGAACAGTTCGGTCTGCCCAGGAACCCGGCAGATAAATATTGCAGTTGTTGCAAATAACGCCACGCAAAGCTAGACACGGACCACCCCGGCTGCAACCGGCCGGCGCCCACCGCCCCAAAAGCCAGGCATACGAGCAGCCTATAACCCCATTAGTCATTGAAAATCAATGACTAAATCTGGCCGCCAACCCCTTGGTGCGCCTGCGCCCCTCGGCGGCAGTTGCCCGGGATTCGGCGCTGTGTTTCCGGGCTTGGCGCCTCAATAATCGGCCAGGCCGTGGCGCAGCGAGTACACTTCGGCGAAGCCGTGGGCCAGCAGCACCCGGGCGGCCTGCTGGCTGCGCACGCCGCTAGCGCAGTGCACCACCACGGGCACCGCCGGCTGCAAAAGCGCCAGTTGCGCCGCCAGCTGGCCCAGTGGCACCAGCTGGCCGCCAATGTTCCGCCGGGCGTGCTCGTGCGGCTCGCGCACGTCCAACAGCTGCAGCGGCCGGCCACTGCGCTGCCACGCCTTAAGCTCGTCGGCGTCGATTTCGGGCGCCGGGCCGGTCACCAGCGGGGCTTCTCCACAAAAAGCGGCGTAGTCGGGCGCTAGCTCCGTGCGCCGCTGGTTGGCGGCCACCGCCCGGAAGCGGATGGTTTGGAACCGCATGCTCAGGGCGTCCACCAGCAGCAGGCGGCCACTCAGCACCTCGCCCAGCTCCAGCACAATTTTGAGCGCCTCGGCGGCTTGCAGGGTGCCCACCAGGCCCGGCAGCACCCCCAGCACGCCAATTTCGGCGCAGCTCGGGGCGTCGCCGGGGGCCGGGGGCCGGGGGTACAGGCAGCGGTAGGTGGGCCCGTTCTGGTGGTTGAACACCGACACCTGGCCCTCGAATTTGAAGATGGCGCCGAACACCAGCGGCTTGCCCAGGACAACGCAGGCGTCGTTCACCAGGTAGCGGGTGGCAAAATTGTCGGAGCAGTCCACCACCACGTCGTAGCCGGCAAACACATCCAGCGCGTTGGTAGCCGACAGCAGCAGTTGGTGCGTTTGCAGCTCAATGAAAGGGTTTTGGGCGGCCAGCTTCTCGGCGGCCACCACGGTTTTGGGGCGGCCCACGTCGGCGGTGCCATACAGCACCTGGCGCTGCAGGTTGCTGTCGTCCACGGCATCATAGTCGAGCAGCCCCAGCGTGCCCACGCCGGCGGCGGCCAGGTACTGCAGCACCGGGCAGCCCAGGCCCCCGCAGCCCACCACCAGCACCCGGGCGGCTTTCAGCTTCTGCTGGCCGGCCGAGCCAATTTCGGGCAGCAGCAGGTGGCGGCTGTAGCGGTTGGTTTCGGCGGTGGAAAGCGCGGGTGGAGCAGCGTGGGTCATAGACGTGGAGCGGGCGGCAAAACAGTGGCTCTGCCTAAACAGATTTGCAACGTGGGTGGGTGGGCACGGCCGCAATTTTAGTCGCGCGGCCGGGCCATCGGCCGGCTCCCCGGCCCGGGCGGCGGTTCAACTGTTTTTTTAGAGGGAAAGTGAGCCTACATTTGCCCGGTTTGCAGAAAGGGCAACCACCGCGTTCGGTCGATTCGACCCGTTGCATTTATTTTAACATAATAATAAAATGGAAATAAAAACCGCTGCTGCTGCTAGCGGGAGGCTTTTCTTAAGGATACCTCTCGGCCACCGGCCCGAAGCCTGATGAAAGATTGACGGCATTCCTACGAAGCTGTTGGAGTTCGTTTAAAAGCCTCCAGCACGCTGTGGCGTCGCATCTTGGCGTCTCGTCGTTGGCTCCGCTGACCTGCGGTTGAACGACCGTCGTTGTCACGGCGCGGGCGCCGAGACGCAATTATGCGTCTCTACAACGAGCGACTGTTGCCGCAAACAGCTTCCCGGAAAGCGGGCGGCGGTGTGGTTAATTAACCGGGGTTCGGCGGCAGTTTGCGGCTTCTGGTGCGAACTTGTCGGCATGAAAATCCGCTCCTTGCTTTTCCCCCTCGTCGGCCTGCTGCTCTTGCTGGGCCCTGCGCCGGGGGCCCGGGCCCAAAAGGCCGCGCAGCACCAGCTGCCCATCACGCCCGCCACCGCCGCCTGGGGCTATTACTACGCCGCCGCCCCGCCCGTGCTGCGCATCAAGTCCGGCGAAACCGTGGCGGTCCACACGCTCATCACCTCCACCCCGGCCCGCCTGGAGGGCGCCGGCGTGGCCCCCGCCCAAGTGGAGCCGGCCCTGCGCGACATCACCGAGCACGTGACCAACAAAGGACCGGGCGGCCACATCCTCACCGGCCCCATTTTCGTGGAGGGCGCCGAGCCCGGCGACGTGCTGGAAGTGCGCATCCAGTCCATTCAGCTGGCCATTCCTTACGCTTACAACGCCTTCGGGCCCAAGAGCGGCTTCATCCCCGAGGATTTCGGCTACGCCAAAATGAAAATTATTCCGCTCGACGCGAAGCGCATGGTGGCGCACTTCGCGCCGGGCATCGACCTGCCGCTGCGGCCGTTTTTCGGGAGCATGGGCGTGGCCCCGCCCGCCGCGGCCGGCCGCATCAACTCAGCGCCGCCCGGCATCCACGGCGGCAACCTCGACAACAAGGAGCTGGTGGCCGGCACCACGCTCTACTTGCCGGTGCACGCGGCCGGCGCGCTGTTTTTTGTGGGCGACGGCCACGCCGGGCAGGGCAACGGCGAGGTCGACATCACGGCGCTGGAAACCTCGCTCACCGGCACGCTGCAGTTCATTGTGCGCAAAGACCTGCACCTGACCTGGCCCCGCGCCGAAACGCCCACCCACTACATCAGCATGGGCCTGAACGAAGACCTGACCCTGGCGGCCAAAGGCGCGGTGCGCGAAATGATTGATTTTTTGGTGGCCAACAAGCACCTGACCCGCGACGAGGCCTACATGCTGTGCAGCGTGGCCGGCGACCTCGACGTGACGCAGGTAGTGGACGGCACGCGCGGGGCGCACATGCTGCTGCCCAAGAGCATTTTTGGGAAAGGGAAGGCGGCCAAGGACAAGTAGCCAAACAAGCTGCAGTATTGGTTGGAATCCATAAATCCAATATCTTCGCTGCATACGCATTGCATTTGGCTTATCTTCTGACTATGATACAAAAAACCCTGCTTTTATTCGTGTTGCTGGGCGCTGCTTTCGCCGCCGCGGCGCAGGTCGATACGGTGCGGGCCAGCACGCTGCCCGGCCCGCAGCTGGCCGAGAAGGCCTACAACAGCGGTTTGGCCAGCTTCCAGGCCCAGAGCTACCCGGCCGCGCTGCGCAGCTTCGACCAAGCCATCATGGCCCGGCCCGACTTTGCGGCCGCCTACACCAACCGCGCCGCCACGCGCTACGAGCTGAAGGACTACCCGCAGGCGCTGGCCGACTACGACCGCGCCCTGCAGCTGGAGCCCGGCAACTACGCCGGCTACTTCGGCCGGGCCCGCGCCCACGAAGCCCAAAACCACCTGGCCGAGGCCGAGCAGGACTATTCCGAAGCCATCAAAACCAAGGCCGACTACGCGCCGGCCTGGTACAACCGCGGCGTGCTGCGCTTCGAGAAAGGCGACTACCCGGCCGCCCGCGACGATTTCGACGGCGCCCTCAAGGCCGACCCCAAGCTGGCCTACGCCTACCACGACCGCGGCAGCGCCAACCAGAAGCTCAGCAACTACGCCGCCGCCACCCAGGACTACACCCAGGCGCTGGCCCTGCAGCCCGAGTTGCTGCCGGCCCTGCTGAACCGGGCCGCCGCCGAGCGCCGCAGCGCCCAGCTGCCCCAGGCCCTGCGCGACTACGACGCCTACCTCGCCAAAAAAGCCGACAGCCCGCTGGCCTACACCAATCGCGGATGCGCCCGCTACGAAAACAAGGATTACGCCGGCGCCGTGGCCGATTTCAGCCAGGCCATTCAACTCGACGCCGCGTACGCCTTCGCCTGGAACAACCGCGCCGCCGCCCGCCTGAAGCTGGAGCAGTACGCCGAAGCGGCGGCCGATGCCAGCCAAGCCATCAAGCTGAAACCCGACTACGCCGAGGCCTACCTGGCCCGCGGCCACGCCCGCGAAATGCTGCGCCAGGCCGACGAGGCCTGCCAGGACTGGCGCCGCGCCGCCGCGCTGGGCCTGCCCGTGGGCAACAGCTACGCCGCGGCCGCCGGCTGCGCGGGCGAAGCGGCGGAGTAAGGTGTTTGGTTTCTACGGCACGTCCTGCTCATCTGGCGGCCGTGCAGCCGAAGCATCCCTACCGCAGCAGTAATCCACGTCGCTGCAACGAAGCGGGCGGGATGCTTCAGCAAGCGGACGCCAGATGAGCAGGACGTTCTTTTTTTACTTGTGACCATGCCTTTCCCCATCCGCCTGCTGCTGCTCCTGTTGCTCACCGCCGTGGCCCGGCCGGCGGCCGCGCAAAGCACGGCCTTCACCAAAGACAACTTCGGCGACAACAAGGACGGCTTGCGCGAGGCCGTGCGCGAGTTGAAGGACGGCGACGCCGAGTACCGCGCCGACCCGCCGCGCTACGCCCAGGCCCTGCCCCACTACCTGGCGGCCCAGCAGTTCAACCCCAACAACGCGGAGCTGAACGTGAAAATCGGCGACTGCTACCTCAACTCGGCCGCCAAAACCGCTGCCCTGCCCTACCTGCAAAAAGCGGCCAAGCTCGACGTGACGGCCGATGCCCGCACGCACTACCTGCTGGCCCGCGCCCTGCACCTGAGCGCCCGGTGGCGCGAGGCCACGGCCGAGTATCAGCTGGCCCCGGCCGTGGGCGGCAACACCCGCAACGGCGACGCCCAGGCCCTGACGGCGAACGACTTGCAGCGCCGCATTCAGGAGTGCCGCAACGGCCAGCAGCTGATGGCCCACCCGGTGCGCGTGTTCATCGACAACGCCGGGCCGGAGCTGAACTCGTCGGCCTCGGACTACGGGCCGGTGGTGTCGGCCGACGAGGCCACCATCCTCATCACCTCGCGCCGGGCGGGCTCGACGGGCGGCAAAAAGGACCCCGAGGGCAACGGCTATTTCGAGGACATTTACCAATCGACTTGGCGCGGCAAGGCCTGGAGCCCGGCCGCCAACCTGGGCCCGCCCGTGAACACCGACGACCACAACGCCACCGTGGGCCTGGCCCCCGACGGCCAGCGGATGCTCGTGTACTCGGGCACCAACGGCGGCGACCTGCTCGAAGCTACCCTCGGCGGCACTGCCTGGGACAAGCCCCGCCGGCTGAGCGGCCGCGTCAACACCGCCAGCCACGAAACGTCGGCCAGCTACTCGCCCGACGGGCGCTACCTGTATTTCGTGAGCGACCGGCCGGGCGGCGCGGGCGGCTCCGATATCTACAAGGTGGATTTGGAGGGCAAAAACCAGCCCGTGAGCCTGGGCCCGGTCATCAACACGGCCTACGGCGAAGAGGGCGTGTTCATGCAGCCCGACGGCAAAACCATGTTTTTTTCCTCCGAAGGGCACAACTCGATGGGCGGCTACGACATCTTCAAGTCGGTGTTTGAAAACGGCAAGTGGAGCGAACCCGAGAACCTGGGCTGGCCCATCAACACCCCCGACGACGACGTGTTTTTCGTGACCTCGGCCTCGGGGCGGCACGGCTACTACTCCAGCGACCGGCCCGGCGGCCTGGGGGCCAAAGATATTTACCGCATCACCTTCCTAGGGCCCGAAAAACAGCTCGTGCTGAGCGAGGAGAACCAATTACTGGCCTCGCGCCTGGCCCCGGTGAAGCAAACCGTGCTGGCCCCGGCGGTGGCGGTGGCCACGGCCCAGGTCACCATCCTCAAAGGCACCGTGACGGACGACGCCACCAAGCAGCCGCTCGAAGCCGCCGTCGACCTCGTCGACAACGCCAGCGGGCAGACCATTGCCACCTTCCGCAGCAACGCCACCTCGGGCAAGTACCTGGTGAGCCTGCCCTCGGGCACCAACTACGGCATCGTGGTGCGGCAGGAGGGCTACTTGTTTCACTCCGAAAATTTTGACCTGCCCGCCGGTGCCGCCTACGCCGAAGTGGTGAAGGACATTGCCATGAAGCGGCTGGAAGTGGGCACCACCATCGTGCTGCGCAACATCTTCTTCGACACCGGCAAGGCCACCCTGCGCCCCGAAAGCCGAGCCGAGCTGGAGCGCCTGCAAAAGCTGCTCACCGAAACGCCCGCCCTGAAGCTAGAAATGGCCGGCCACACCGACAACGTGGGCGAGGCCGGCCTGAACCAAAACCTGAGCCAGCGCCGCGCCCAGGCCGTGGTGGCCTACCTCGCGCAGCACGGCATCGGCGGAGCCCGCCTCACGGCGGCCGGCTACGGCGAAACCCGGCCCGTGGCGCCCAACGCCACCAAGGCCGGCCGCCAGCTCAACCGCCGCACCGAGTTCAAGGTGACCGCCAAGTAGCGGTATTGGTCGGGCCTCTGCGTTAACGCCGCATCTCGCTCGCACAATAACGGCCAACCGCCGACTCTTAGCCGGCAGTTGGCCGTTCAATCATGATTTCGCAGGCCCTCTTTCCGGCCACCGGTGGGGTACCGGCCGGGCGTCCCTTTCCGAGTGGTCATCGCTACGCGTGTTACGGGTGCGAATGCTTCCCTGGCAACCAACCCCAAGGTTACGCCAGGAAGGGTTTGACAATCTCCAGCACTTCGTCTTTGTGCAGGGGCTCATCAAAACTGGAGGTTGCGGCGTCCCCGATGTTGTAGCCGCCAATGTCTTCAATGTTGATGAGCACCTGGCGGTGGTCCGATTCCCGTTGGTAGATGCGCTCCAGCGGGGTTCCCTTCGTATTATCATCGCCAACAATCCAGGGCTTTACCTTGGCATAGCCGTTCATCATGCGGATAAACCGGATGTGGGCCGCGTGCCGGGCTTCGACGGAATGAATACGGAGGGCGTAGGTGAGTAGCTCGTTCGACGATTTCAACGCGCTGGCCTGGCCTTTATACGCGCCCACGCCGGTATCTTCGAATGCCTGAGCGACCTGCAAAAACTGCTTGTAGTCGCTGAACACTGCCGGAAACAGGCCTTTGGCAGTGTAATCGTACTTGCCTTCGGCCACGGCCGTGCCGCCGGCCGAGGTGATGGCCTGCTGCAAAAACTTTACGTGTTCCACTTCGTGGTCGCGGATGACGTTAATTTTATCTTTGGCCGGCAGCAGCCCGGGCGTGCCCACGGCGGTTTGGTAAAACCGGCTTTCCAGGTGCTCCAAAGTCAGCGCGAAGTTCAGCACCTCCAACACATCGGTGGGTAGCTTCTGGCCGTAAGCCTTGTTAAATAAGCCGCCCAGCGCCACGGGCACGGCGGCGGCGGCCAAGCGGGAGCCCACGCGCGCAAAGCGGTTAATTACGCTCCGGCGCGCATCTACCCGGTCGTAAATCTCGGGGTCAACGCGCTCAATCTCGTCGAATATAGTGGTCAGGTTCATGGGATGCGGGTGTTGCTTAATGGGTAGGTAAATCGTCGACCGTCACTTTGGTGACGAAATATTTATCGGCCAGCGCCATCACTTGCGGCGGCGTGCGGACCACGTCCAAGCCGTTGGCATCCACCACGTCGCTGTCGGCAAAGCTGCCGAAGTTGAGCAGGTTGCGGATGGTCGCGGCGTGGCGGGCTTCCACCGACACAATCTTGCCGGCATGGTTCAGGAACGGCGACAGGGCCAGCAGTTGGCCAGCCCCGTTGTAGGCCGATACCCCAATGTCTTCAAAGGTCCGGGCTGTCGTCAGCACGCTTCGGCGGTCGGTGAAGTTGATGGAGGAAAAATCAAACTGCAGCTTGGGCACTTTTTTCAGGGCCAACACCTCCCGGAACCATTCGCGGTGGGCGATTTCATCGTTGCGAATGTCGGTGAGCAGGTCTTTTTCCATTGCGGTCGCCCCGGCGTAAAAACCGGAAGCTACTTTTTCATAAAAAGCCCCTTCCAACTGCTCCAGGGCATAAGCGTAGTTGAGCACGGCCAAATCGTGCTTGCCCACATTGACGCTGTCGGTTTCCTTGTCTTTCTGAATGCGGCAACCGGCCGAAGCCAGGGCGACCCCCGCTATGCCAAGGCCCGAAAACTTTAAGAAGGAGCGGCGAAGCACGGATTCGGGTTGCGGCGGGGCGGTACCGGGTTCCGGGCGTGGCGGGGTGTGCGGTGATGGAGGAATCATGTCTTACTTATTAAAAGTGAAAAATCGTTTGCCGGCAGTGGGCAACAGCGGGGCCTGCTCGCAACCGCTGGGGGACAAGTTCTTGCTAAGCTCCAACGAGTGATATTTCCCCAAGGTTACGCGCACGACGTAGCCCAACGGGCTGTCCTTGCTACGCCGGCCAGGAAGAGCCGGCGACGGCTGGCGCCAGCAAACGGTTGGCACTAAAGCGGAAAATTGCCCGCCCGCCGGGTGGCGCGCCCTACCTTGGCAGTCGCAAGCGCTTGGCCTGGGCGCGTTGCGGCGGCTGCTTGAAACTACTCCTGCATTTTTTGTACGTCCGGCGGGCGGGCCTGCTGCTGCTGGCCTTGCTCGGGCTGTTGCTTTTGTTCACGCGGCCCGCGGGGGCGCAGACGGCTTTCCTGCGCCAATTTGGGCCGACGGAGGGCTTGCGGGCCCCGTTCGTTTACGCGCTGCTGCAGGACCGGCAGGGCTACCTCTGGCTGGGCACCGGCGAGGGCCTGGTGCGCTACGATGGCACCCGCTTCGTCGCCTTCACCCAAAAAGACGGGCTGGCCGAAGACTTTGTGGTGAGCCTGCGCGAAGACCCCGCCACCGGCCGGCTGTGGGCGGGGCACTACCAGGGCGGCCTTTCGGTCAAACAAACCGCCGCCGGCTCTTTTACTCCCGTTAAGCGCAGCGCCCTCCCGGTTGGCTTGCGTCTGCCCGCCGACGGCCCGCCGCCCGCCGATACCGCCGCCATTGGCCGCTACCTGCGGCGCTACCGCCTGCGGCTGCCCGCCGGCGTGGTGCCCACCTGCCTGCTCGAAGACCGGGAAGGCAACGCCTGGCTGGGCACCGCCGGCCAAGGGCTGTGGCGGCACTCGGACCGGCACTTGCGGCTGGAACGCCCGCCCACCGGGTTGCCGGGGCAAATTCCGGCGCTGGCAACCGTAGCTGAAAACGACCAATCCGCCGCTTGGGGTGCCTACGGCGGCAACAGCTTCTTCCGGATTTGGGCCGATGATGCCCGCCCGCTCGCAACCGGCAACGGCGGGGCGCCCCGGTCGGGCAAGGCACCGGTTTTGCTGGCGCGTCCGGCCCGCTTGGGGGGCGGCTTTTGGCTGGGAACGCCGGCAGGCCTCTGGGCCGCGGCGCCCGGCCGCCCCGCGCAAGCGGTGCCCGGCCTGTCAAACAGTCCTGATTTTAATATTACCGCCCTCGCCTACGCGCCCGGTTCCGGCCTGTGGGTGGGCACCGCCGCCGACGGTCTCTACCTGCTGCCCGCCGATTCGACGCGGCCCGTGCGCCACTTCACCACGGCGAACGGCTTGCTGCAAAACGCCCTTTACGCGCTATTCGCCGACCACTGCGGCCGCGTGTGGGTGGCCACCCACGGCACCGGCCTGGCCGCCTACGAACCCACTACCGGCCGTTTCGTTGCTTATAAACTCAGCCCCACCGGCCTCGACGCCAATAGCTTCGCCGAGGACGCCGACGGCCGCCTCTGGGTGGGCACCGAAGGCCAGGGGCTGTACTGCCGGCAGCCCGACGGCCGCTGGACGCACTACGGCGCCGCCAACGGGCTGCCGGCCGAATACACCTACGGCCTGCTGCCGCTGCCCACCCGCGCGGGCGCGGCGCCCCAGCTGCTGCTCGTGCACCGCCAGGGCCTCACGCTGCTCGAAGCGCGCACGGCCCGTTTCACCGCCCTGGCCGCCCCCGACGACCCGCTGGTGCGCGACTGCTTAGGCCCGGCCGCGCTGGCCAGTGGCCCGGGCCCGGCCGCAACCGCCTGGCTCAGCACCCGCGCCGGCCTGCTGCGGCTCGACGTGGCGGCGGCCCGGCGCCGGGCCACCGCCCGGCCGCCCGGCCTGGCCATCACCGAAGTGGAAGTAGACGGCGAGCCGCGCGCCGTGGGCGCCCTGGGCTGGCTGCCGGCCACCCGGCACCGGCTCAGCTTTGCTTTTCAGGGCATCAGCCTGAACGCGGGCGAGGCGTTGAATTATCAGTACCGCCTGCTGGGGTTGGCGGAGGCCTGGAGCCGGCCCAGCGCTGCGGGCGAGGCCCAGTTCTCCGGCCTCGACGCCGGCCCGTACCGGATGCAGGCCCGCGTGCGGCGCGGCGCGGCCGGGCCGTGGAGCGCCGTGGCCGAGGTGCCGTTCGGCATCGCCACGCCGGTTTGGCGCACGTGGTGGTTCCGCACGCTGGCGGGGCTGGGGCTGGCCGGGCTGGGCTTTGGGCTGCTTCGGGCCCGCGAGGGCGCGTTGCGCCGCACCCAGTGGGTGCTGGAGTGCACCGTGCGCGAGCGCACCGCCGAGCTGCGCCACCAAAAGGCCCACATCGAGGACATCAACGCCGATTTGGTGGTGGCGCGCGACGCGGCCGAGGCCTCGCGCCGGGCCAAGGCGCAGTTTCTGGCCAACATGAGCCACGAAATCCGCACCCCGATGAACGCCGTCATCGGCCTCACCAACCTGCTGCAGGCCACCCGCCCCAGCACCGAGCAGAGCGAGTACCTCACGGCCATCGAGTCGTCGTCGCAGAACCTGCTGGTCATCATCAACGACATCCTCGACAGCTCGAAGATGGAAGCCGGCAAGCTCACCCTGGAGCAGGTGCCCTTCCGCCTGCCCGAAGCCGTGCGCCGGCTGGGCGCCCTGTTCAAGTTTGCCACCGAAAGCAAAGGGCTGTTTCTGCACCTGGACGTGGCCGGCAACGTGCCCGCCGCCGTGCTCGGCGACCCGGTGCGCCTCAACCAGATTCTGGTGAATTTGGTAGGCAACGCCGTCAAGTTCACCCGGGCGGGCGGCGTCACCGTTTCGGTTGAAGCGGTGGCAGGGCCGGATTCGCCAACCCACCAACCCACCAATCCGCTCATCCGCTTCGCCGTGCGCGACACCGGCATCGGCATTCCGGCCGATAAGCTGGGGGCCATTTTTGAAGACTTTTCCCAGGCCAACACCTCCACCACCCGCGAGTTTGGCGGCACCGGCCTAGGCCTGAGCATCGCCCGCAACCTTGTGCAGCTGCACGGCGGCCAGCTGGGCGTGACCAGCGAAGAAGGCCGCGGCTCGGAGTTCTTCTTCGAGCTGCCCTACGAAGTGGCCGACGCCCGCGCGGCCCAGCGCGAGGCCCACCCCGGCCTGCTCACGCCCTTCGAGCCCGCCCTGCGGGTGCTGGTGGCCGAAGACAACGCCCTCAACCAACTGGTGGCCCGCAAGACCCTGGAGGATTGGAACGTGCAGGTCGTCATCGCCGAAAATGGCCGCCTGGCCGTGGAGGCCGCCGTGGCCGCGGCCGTGCCCTTCGACGCCGTGCTGATGGACGTGCAGATGCCCGAGATGGACGGCTACGAAGCCGCCCGCCGGCTCCGCCAGCGTTACCCCGACGCGGGCCGGCTGCCCATCATCGGCCTCACGGCCTCGGTGCTGCCCGAAGACCGCGCCCTGGCCCTGGCCGCCGGCATGAACGACACCCTGGCCAAGCCCTTCGAACCCGCCGTGCTCTACGCCCGGCTGGCCCATTTCACTTTAGGGTATGAGGGGAAGAGGGCAAGAGGGCCGGCGGGAACAGGTGAAAAAGGAACCAGAAACGAGGAAGCACGGAATGGCACGGAAACCAGCCCGGCAAATGCGGCCGAAGACCCAATTCCTACCCTCCTACCTTCCTACCCCCCTACCCTTATAAAACCCGACTGGCGCCTGCTGGAAGAGCTGGCCGGCGGCAACGAAGACTTTCTGCGTCAGATTGTGGGCACTTTCCTGGCCGAAGCGCCGGCCCTGGAAGCCCTGCTGGCCGCCAGCTGCCCGGCCGACCCGGCCGCCCTCGCCCGCACCGCCCACAAGCTCAAGGGCCAGGTGGCGTACTTCGGGGTGCCCGTGCTGCACACCCAACTCGACGAGCTGGAGCGCGCCGCCCGCCACCCGGCCTGCCCTTACTGCGCGCCGCTGGTAGCCACCATCCGCCAGCAGCTGGCCGAGCTCTATCCGCAGCTGGAAGCGCGCGCCGGAACTTGAAAACCGCTTGGCACGCCCTACATTCGCTAGCCCAACTTGCTACTTTCGTTGCCATGTCCAGTGAACCCGCCGCCCCGATGTTGCGCTGCCTCGTTGTCGACGACGACCCGCTCGCGGTGCAAGTTGTTCTCAACTGCATCGCCAATACCCCGTTTCTGATGGCGGCCGGTAGTTTCACCGACCCCGTGGCGGCGGCCGAGTCCCTGCGCACCCAGCCGGTGGACCTGCTGTTTCTGGACGTGGAAATGCCCCTGCTCTCGGGCATCGAGCTGCTGCGCACCCTGCAGCACCCGCCGCTGGTGGTGCTCGTCACCAGCAGCAAAGACTACGCGGTGCAGGCCTTCGAGCAGGCCGTAGTCGACTACCTGGTGAAGCCCGTGAGCTACGCCCGTTTCCTGCAAGCCGCCCAAAAGGTCCTCGAAACGGCCCAGCACCAAGCCCGGGCCGGCGCCGATGCCATCCAGGCCGCCGCGCCCGACGCGGCCTTTACGTTCGTCAAGGTCGACAACAAGCTGGTTCGCGTCGCCTTCGACGAGGTGCGCTACGTCGAAGCCCTGGGCGACTACGTGCACGTCGTCACCAACCACAGCAAGCTCATCGTGTACAGCACCATGAAGGCCGTGGAGGAGAAGTTTCCGGCCCAGCGCTTCGTGCGGGTGCACCGCTCGTTCATCGTCAACCTCCACCGCATCCAGGCCCTCGAAGACAACGCCGTGGTGGTGGAGGGCAAGCACATCGCCGTGGGCCAAACCTACCTGCGCGACGTGCTGCAGCGCCTCAACAAGTTTTAAGCAGCAGAGCCGCCCAGGCCTTCCCGTTCACCTGTTTTTTGCGTTTTTCACGCTTTTTCCTCCAACATGCGCTTTCGACCAGTACGCTCGCGTAGCGGGTTTCTACCTGCTCTGTTACTCCTGCTGCTCGCCGCTCCCGCCGCCCGCGCCCAGCAGGCCGGCGACACCACCAGCACGCGCTGCGGCCCGCCCCTGGCCCGGATGCTGTGCGTCGACCTCGACGGCCGCCCCTCTATCGACGAGCCCGCCGGGCCCTTCACGTACCAGTGGCACATGGGCGACGGCACGACCCTTACCGGCCCCACGGTGAGCCATTGCTACAAAGAGCGCAAAAATTACGTGGTGCAGCTCGACGTGGTGGTCGAAAAAACCGACGAAATCCGCCGGGGCCAGAAGTACATCCCCGTCAACCTTGTGCAGCAGGACATTGTGGACTTCACGGCCCTGCCCACCCGGGTGCGCGTGGGCCAGGCCGTGGCCTTTGAAGCCCCCGAGGCCCAGCTACTCGCCTGCCGCAACGTGCAGTTCATCTGGGATTTTCGCGACGGCACCCTTGTGCAAGCGCGCACGGCCCAGCACGTTTTTCGCCGGCCGGGCACCTACGCCGTGCGGTTCAGCATGCGCGGCTACGGCTCCAGCGCCTGCGTGGCCAGCCATTGCGTGTCCCGCGAAGTGGTGGTCGAACCCTAGAAAAGGAAGGGGGCGGGCGGGAACGGAAAGTTGCTTATCGAAACGCCGCATTTCTTTTGCAACTGCCTGCTTCTCCGTTCCTATTGCCCCTCGAAGGCCACGGGTGGCCCCTCGCGCAGCAGGCCCAGCACCAGCTCCCACAAGTGCTCGTAAGGAATAATTTCGACCTCCGCAAAGGCCTCGCCGGGCGGAGGGGTGTCGCGCAGCTGCTGCAGTAGCACCTTGCCCCGCTCGGCGGCCCGGGCCGCGTCGAAGTTTTTCTCTACAATGAGGGGCAGCAGCCGCAGAAACAGCCGGCTTCGCAGCGTGCTGGGCTCGAACAAATGCCGCTGCTGGTACTTGCGCAACCGTTCCAGCCGCAGCAGCACGGCTTCGAGCTCTCGCTCGCGCAGGAAATAGAGCAACTGCAGCACCAGAATGGCCACGTTGTGGCCGCGCTTGTCGCGGCTGTACTCGGGCAGCACCAGCACCCACTGCGCTATTTGCCGCTGTCGGGCCGTGGTGTGGCGCTGCGGCAGCACAAAGGCCAGGTAGGCCCGGTACAAGTCCCAGCGCTGCAGGGCCGCTTCCCGCTGCTGTAGGTACGACGGGTTTTTGGTTATCAGCACCAGCAGCAACTGCGCCCGCTCGTATTGCTCGGCGTGCAGGGCCAGCAGCAGGTGGTGCTCTTGAAAATAAAACCAGTTGCCCGACGAGGGGTGAAAGTCGCGGGAGTACTCCTCGGCCAAGCGCAGCCCTTGCACCGGCTGGCGGCTGCGCAAGTACCCGTAGACACTCACAAAATGGTTGAACCGGATGTCGAAACGCTGGTCGTTCAGCTTGCCGTCGCGCAGCCGGCGCGAGGCCGCCGCCGTGACGCGAATCATTTCCTGGTAGTTGCCCTCCAGTTCTTCGTACGCCAGCCGCGCCCGGTACACCATGTTGTAGGTCGTGAAGCTGCGGGCCTTGCGGTGCAACGCCTCCAGTTGCGACAAGTAATCGGGCAGCAGCGCCAGCACAGTGCGGCGCGCCGCCACCGCGCCACTCAGGCCCAGTTGCGTATCGGCGTACAGGCGTTCGGCTTCGTCTTCCCAAGCCAGTACCTGCTGGGCCCGCAGCAGCACCGTCGTGATTTTCTTGTACGGCACCGCCTTGCGCTGCTCGGCGTACAGGTTGCGCAGCATCCGGGCGGTTTGCACCACGTACTGGGTAAACTCGCCCGTTTGCGCCAGCCGCAGGCACCGCAAAAGCAGCCGCTCCGACAGCGAATATTCCCGCTCGGCGTACAGGATGCTTACCTTGTGCAGCAAGTCAAGGCACTCCAGCTCGTAACGCCTCGACACCAAGTGGCGCGGGTCCGAATGGTCGAGAAAATACAGGTGGTTAAGCAGCTTGGTCCGCACCCGTGACTGCAGCGTGCGCAACGCCTTCACATTAGCCGCGGTAGACTTGCCATACAAGGCCTTGACCACTTGCAGTTGCGTTGCTTCGGGCGTCGAAGCGAGGGTGGCCACAAACTGGCCTTCCTTGTTGGCTTGCCGGGTGCGCAGATCCAGAATCGGCACTGAGCTCAAGGCACGAGATGTTATAATTCGAGCTAAATTCGCAATCTCATTCATGAATAATGCGCCAAACAGGCACTATATAGCCAATTTTCTAAAAAAACTTGTTCAAAATTGATGTAGCAAAAACAGGTGTTTTTTCCTTTTTTCTCACCAATGGCCCAACCACCTTTGTAGCGTGGGTTTTTGAGCCCTGTAAGAGGCAATAACGTTACAAATCAATCATTTTTTAAAATACTGCTTCATAATTTATTGATGGCCGAGTCAGCAAATCAATATTTAAAAAAATAAACTAAAAATTGTTAATATTTTTACACTATATGTACTAGTTGTATTCAGGATAATATTGTCCTTTTCAGCGGTAAGGGAGCGCCCCAACTTTGTGTCATTCAATCACCTGACACACCTTATAAACCCTCACCGCCATGTTCACCATCCTCACCGCCGCCTTCTTACAAATTGCCAGCTTTACCGCAACCCCTGCTGCTCAACAGCCAGTAGCAAGCGGTTCTTCTGAAATGCTTGCCGGCGGCACCGGCGGCTGGGGCGGCGACATCGCTGTCCTGGGCGGCACGGGTGGCTGGGGTGGCGACGTTGCTGCTTTGGGTGGCACCGGCGGCTGGGGTGGCGATGTTGCGCTGGATGGCGGCACGGGCGGTTGGGGCGGCGACATCGCACTGGATGGCGGCACGGGCGGCTGGGGCGGCGACATCGCTGTCCTGGGTGGCACCGGCGGCTGGGGCGGCGACATCGCTACCTTGGGCGGCACGGGCGGTTGGGGCGGCGACATCGCACTGGATGGCGGCACGGGCGGCTGGGGCGGCGACATCGTTGCGGCCTAAGCCGGCAAGTGCGACCGGGTTTCGTGGCTATCTTGCTTCGCTGCCGCCACGGCAGCGGCCAAGCTACTTCGCATGAAACCGTGCTTTTCAGTTATTCTACTGTTCGGCACAACGCTGTTTTTGCTTTTCCAAGGCTGCACGGCACGTCGCACTGATTCCGCGTCAATCAGGGTGCGCTGGGCTCACGACCCAGAAACAATCGACCCGCTGCAGTTGACCAACCAGATGGCGCTTGATGCAGCGAGCCTGCTGCATTTGAGCTTGATGCAGATTGATTTATCGACCGGAGAATTTGCAGCGGCTTTGGTCGAGGGCCCTCCCACCACCCGCCTGCTGGGCGACTCGCTGATGCAGCTCAGCTACCGGCTGCGACCCGGTGCCCAGTGGGACGGAGGATTGCCGGTGCTGGCCAGCGACGTAGCCTTCACGCTGCGGCTGATGTTTTGCCCGGGGCTGCCTAACGAGACGCCCCGCTTGCGGTTCAACTTTATCCGGCGCCTTATCCCCGACCCGGCCGACCCGCGCCACTTCAAACTGGAATGCCGGGGCCAGTCGCCGGAATACGTCCAGGCATCGGGCGATTTTTTTATATTGTCTGAAGCGGCGCTCGACCCGCAGCACTCCCTTCGGCGCTTCTCGCTGGCCGACCTGCAGGCCCGCCCCGTGTCGGCCACCCCCGACACGGCGTTGGAAGCCGTTGGCCGGCGCTACCGCAACATGCCCCCGGACCAATTGCCTGGCTGCGGGCCCTACCGGCTTGCGGCGTGGGAAAAGGACCGGTACCTGACTTTTCGCCGCAAGCCCCGCTGGTGGGCCGACCGCCTCCGGGCCGCGCCGTTTGTGCTGCGGGCCCGCCCGGTGCAGCTCGACTTTCTCATCATCCCCGATGCCACTACCGCGAGCTTGGCCTTGCAGCGCGGCGAACTGGACGTGTTTCCCCAGGTGCCCGCTCGGGAATTTGCCCGCCTGCGCACCCTGCCAGCCGCCAAAGCCGCACTGGCTTTTTACTCCCGGGCATCTTACGATGTGGTGACGGTTGCCTTCAACACCCGCCGGCCGGCCTTGGCCGACGCCCTCACCCGCCGCGCCCTGAGCCGCTGCTTCGATGCGGCCGGACTGCTGCAGGCCACGCAGCTGGGCGAAGGCCAGCGCAGCGTGGGCATCATCAGCCCCACCGACCGGCGCTACTACAACGACAGCCTGGCGCCGGTGCCGTTTGACCCGGCCGGGGCCGCGGCCCTGCTGCACCAGGCCGGCTGGCAACGAGCCGCCGACCAATCCAGGGGCTGGTTTCGGCCCGGCCCGCACGGTGAGCGCGAAGCCCTGCAACTGCGGGTGCGCTACCGGGCCAACGAATCCATGTTCGCCACCATTGCCTTGCAATTCCAGGCCGCCGCGGCCGGCCTGGGCATTGCCGTAGCGCTGCAGCCCACCGAATCGGGCGTCCTCTCGGAAACCTTACGCCAGGGCGATTTCGACCTGTGCATCCGCACCCTGAAAGGTAACCCATTCATGTTCAACTTCATGCCCCTGCTGCATTCGCACGCAGTGGGTGCGGGCAACATCACGGGGTTTGGCACGCCGGCCAGCGACCGGTTGCTGGAAGCCATGGAGGCCGCAAACCTTCCGGTGCACAAAGCCGTGTTGCTCCGTCGATTCCAAGCCATGATGCAGACCGAAGCACCCATGATACCCCTGTTTTTTTTGCCCACCCGCATTGCGGCCGACCGCCGCCTGCGCGGCTTGCACGTATCGGGCCTCAAACCGGGCTACACGGCTGCGGGCATCGAGCGCCTCCCCACGGCATCCGTCCCGTAGCGTGGCCGCTCGCTTGCTGATATGGCGCGTGGTGCGCACGGCGCTGGCGGTGTTGGTGCTGGCGTCGGGGTTGTTTTTATTGAGCCGCGCCGACACCGATACCGCCCTGCGCCTGGCCCTGCCCAATGCGCCCGATTACGGCGGCCGTGCTTCGGCTAGCTTGGCGCAGGAAGCCGCCGCCCAAACCGCCTTGCGCCAACGCTTGGGGCTGCACCTGCCCCTGTTTTACATTGGCCGGGGAGTAGGACCTGCTTCCCACGCCGTGCGCTGGCAATGGCACGGCACGGCCAACCAGTACCACTTGTGGGCGGGCCGCCTGCTGCATGGCGACTTGGGCACGTCGTTCCGCACCGGGGCGGCGGTAGCCCCGCGGTTGCGCGCAGCCCTGGCCATCACCCTGCCGCTGACCGGCACGGCCGCCGTGCTGGCTGTGGTGCTGGCTTTTGCGCTGGCCCAGCGGTTGGCGGCCCGGCCCCGCTGGCACGCCGCCGTTCGGGCGGCACTGGCGGCCGTGCAGGCGATGCCGCTGTTTATGGTATCGCTGCTGCTCCTGCTGGTATTTGCCAATCCAGAAGTGCTGGCTTGGTTCCCAGCCTACGGCTTGGCGCAGCTTACCGCCACGGGCGCAGCCGCGGTGGGGCAATACCTCGCCCGGCTGGTGCTGCCCATCGCGGCCCTCACACTTACGGCGCTGCCGGAACTAACGCTGCAACTCGAAGCCGCCCTTGCACGGGAACTGCGCACCGACTACGCCACCACCGCGCGTGCCAAGGGCTTGGCCGAGTCCGCCATCATCCGTCATCATGCCCTGCGCAACGCCTTGTTGCCCACCCTCACGCAACTCGTCGAGCTGCTGCCCGCCCTGGTGGCCGGGGCCGTGGTGGTTGAAGTGGTGTTTGCCCTGCCCGGCACGGGGCGGCTGCTGGCCGAAGCCAGCGCCGCCCGTGATTACCCGGTGCTGCTGGGCGGGGTGCTGCTGGTCGGCGCGGTCCGCTCGTTTGCCCTGCTCTTGGCCGACCTTCTCTATTTTTGGGCCGACCCCCGCATCCGTTGGCAACCCTGACCCGCCTTTGGCTTCGCTGGCCCCGCGGGCTGGCCTTGGGCTGGCTGGCCGTTGTAGTGCTCGTCGCTGCCTTGGCGCCGTACCTGCCGCTGCCCTATGCGCCCGCTGTGCCGGACCTGGCCTGCGTGGCCCAGCCGCCGCTGGGCCCGGGCGCACACTGGCTGGGCACCAACCCGCAAGGCCAAGATGTGCTAAGTAACCTCGTTTTCGGCGCCCGCACCGCGGTGGTCCTCACCGTGCCGGCAGCGGTGCTGGCTGCCCTGCTGGGTGCGGTGCTCGGCGGCGCGGCCGGGTTTTGGGGCAACGCCGGCCGCGTGCCGGCGGCTGGCGGGCTGCTGGCCGGAGGCGCGGCGTGGTGGGCGCTGGGAGGTCCCGCCGCGGGCTGGGCGCTGGCGGTGGCAGCGGTGGGAGCGGTGGGCTGCGTGGCGGCGGCCCGCGGGCACGTCCGGGGGCTGCCTACCTGGCCCGTGCCCCTCGATGCGGTGGTGGTGAGCACGGCGGCGGCCGTCGACACGGTGCCCCGACTGGTGCTGGTGGTGGCGCTGGCGGCTGTCGCCCAGGTCTCGCTTCCGGGACTCTTGCTGGTGCTCGTGCTCACGTCGTGGCCGCACCCGGCCCGGCTGGTGCGCGCCCAAATGCTTCAGGTGCGGGCGCTGCCCTTCGTCGAAGCCGCGCGCGCCGCGGGCTTGCCCGCGGGCCGGGTGTGGCTGCGCCACGCCTTGCCCCACGCGGTGCAGCCCCTGCGCACTGCTTTGCCCCTTAGCATCGCCGGACTGTTGGCACTGGAAAGCACCTTATCGTTTCTGGGCATTGGCCTGCCGCCCGACACCGCTAGCTGGGGCCGCCTGCTGGCCTCCGCGCGCGAAGCACCCAGCGCGTGGTGGGTTTTCCTGTTTCCCGGCGCTTGCCTGGCGCTAACTGTTCTCAGCCTGTCCGCCTTGGCCAGCCAGAATCACGCCCCCACCCGCAAGGCCTGATTTATTATTCCGGCTGCTTCACACGGGCGGAGAAATTAAGCCAAGTAGGAAGTCATTTCAATGTTATAATTCAACGTTTTTTACGAGCACATGATTTAATCTATTCTAATAAAAATAAACAGTCAATCCTTTCATTATCAACATCTGTAATTATTTTACTGTATTCAGCTTATTCTTTTCCAATTAAATTTTTTTTATTTAATATATTGTCCTATTGATAAAAAAACAAATCAGACGATGTGGCATCCGGAGCTACTCTGTCCTTTTAATTGGTTGAAAGCGGCTGTAATCTTGTACAGGCTTTAGGGTGAAATCCTAATCAAGCCTGCTAGTTTACTTTCACTCTCTCAACTATCTACTGTATGTATCTCCTTATTTATCCGTCACTTAACCAACCACGCCGGCCCAAATCCCGGAATCGGTCCGCGTCATCCGTTTCAGTTGGCATTGATTTCGTGACCCCAGATGGTATCATCGTGCCCCGTGCCTTGGGCGAGGCGGCCTTGCTTGGGCGGACAGCGGTGCTGGTCGGCGGGCTTTTGGTGGGCGTTTGGCCGCAGCACTAATCCTGCTTTCCGTTCATTAAGACAGCCCATCCGCGACCCATCCATTCCGCTAATTCCGCTTTATCTGGCGCAATAGTTTACCCCGTCACCGTGTCTACCACTCACTGGCTACCCCTGCTGAGTTTTAACCCGCCGTCTACCCCGGTGGGTTATTTTTTTAGTCGGAATGGGCCGGGCTTTGCGCACCCACCACGGCGATGCCTTCGGCAAAGGTGTGGGGGCAAAACCCGAGGTCGCGGCGAGCCTTGGCGATAACGAAGCCGGTGCGGGCCGGCCGCCGGGCGGGCTGCAAAAACGTGTGACTGTCGGCCCGCTCAATCAGGCTTTTGTCCAGCCCAAAACAATCGGCCACGCGCAGGGCCATGGCGTGGGGCGTAAGTAATTCGTCGCCGCTGAGGTGGTAGATGCCCCGGGCCGAGCGGTGGGCCAGCAGCCAGCAGCCCTGGGCGAGGTCTTCGGCCAGGGTGGGGGTGCGCCACTGGTCGTCGACCACCTTGATGGTTTTACCGGCGCGCAGCGAGTCGCGCACCCAGAGCACAAGGTTGGTGCGGCCGTACGCGTGGGCCACCCCGTACACCAGCACGGTGCGCGCAATGGCCCAGGGGCCGGCGCTGGCCTGCACCAGCCGCTCGGCAGCCAGCTTGCTTTGGCCGTAGTAATTGATGGGGTCCGGCGCAGCCTCCTCCGTCAACGGGCCTTCGGCACCGCTGAAAACGAAGTCGGTGCTGAGGTGGGTGAGGTGAACGCCGGCCCCCGAGCAGGCCGCCACCAGGTTTGCCACGGCGGTCACGTTTTGCCGCCAGCAGTCTTCCTGGTGCAACTCACATTCGTCCACATTGGTCAGGGCAGCGGTGTGGATGACGTGCGTGGGCCGTTCCTGGGCCAGCACGTGCTGCACCCGGGCGGCGTCGGCCATATCCAGCGCCACGAAACGCAGCGCGGGATAGAGCGGGGCCAGCTTGTTGGCGCCGCGCGAGGTGGCTACCACCTCCACGCCGGGCCGCGCGTGCAGCAGCGCCACCAACTTCTGGCCCAGTAGGCCATTGGAACCGGTGAGCAGGATTTTCATCGTGCGGCTAAGTAGGTGGGCAGCATTAAACAGTCGGTGGTCAGCTAGAAATTTGTTCGCAATCAAAACATTGCCCTGCGCCCGGCCACCGTTTGCTGGCAACTTTTACCCAACGGTCTTGCGGCGTTTCGCAGAAGCAACGCGGCTGGCGGCCACCGGCCACCCGCTAATAGGCGTAGCCGTAGAGCTTGGTAATTTTTTTCCGCTTAAGCTTTTCGACTTTCATGGTCATTTTGAGGTCGGCGGTGGGGCGGTCGCGGCCGTCGCGAGGCAGCTTGGCAATTTTGTCGATGACGTCGAGGCCCTGGATTACCTGGCCGAAAACGGTGTATTGCCCATCGAGAAAATGGGTGCCCCCGTGGTTTTCCACCAGGTAAAACTGCGAGGCGCTGCTGGCGCGCTGCGGGTTGGCAAAGTCGCCCTGCCGGGCGGCGGCCACGGCGCCGTAGTTGTGCGGATGGCCGGCGGCAAACTCGGCCGGGATGGTGCCTTCGTCGGGTTGGCCCAGGCCGTCGTTGCCGGGGTCGGCGTCTTTGGAGTTGGCGTCGCCGCCCTGAATCATAAACTCCGGGATGACGCGGTGAAACGTGGTGCCGTTGTAAAAACCGCTTTTGGCTTTTTGCAGGAAGCTGGCTTTGTGCAGCGGGGTGTCATCGAACAGCACGAGGCGGATAACGCCTTGCGCGGTGGTGAGCGTCACCACTTCGTCTTTATTGCTTTTCTTGGCGGCTTTGCCAGGGCCGGCGGCGCAGGCGGGGCCGGCCAGCCACAGCAGCGCCAGCAGCAACTGACTGATGCGGGAAAGGTTAAGCGTCATTGCAGATGTGGATGTGGAAACGATTATCGTAAGGAAGCCCCGTAAAACTACGTTGGTTCATCAAGCCGGGCTTGGGGGGCCGCGGCTAGCCGCGGTGCTCGCGGATGCTGGCCAGGATTTCGCGCCCGCCCCGGGCCAGCACCGCGTCGGCGACCGATACGCCCAGTGCCACGGCACCGGCCGCCACCTCGGCCGTCTGGATTTCTTCCACGTATTCCTCCCCACTCAGGCTGATGAGGCCGCCGTGCAGCCGCAACTGGCCCGCGCCGTCGAGCGTGGCCAGGGCAAACGAGGGAATGCTGCACCCGCCCTCCATGGTGTGCAGGAAGGCGCGCTCGGCCAGCAGGCAGGTGTGGGTGGCGGGGTGGTCGAGGGCGGCTTTGAATTGGGTTTTGAGGCCTTCGTCCAAGTCGGCGGCGCATTCGACGGCGATGCTGCCCTGCCCGGTGGCGGGCACAAACCGGTCGGCGGGCAGGGTGTGGCGCACCAAGTGCTCGTAGCCCATGCGGTGCACGCCGGCGAAGGCCAGCACCAAGGCATCGAACTGGCCTTCCTCGAGCTTGCGGAGGCGGGTTTGGAGGTTGCCGCGGGCTTCGGCGGTTTCGGCGTGGGGGTAGAACCGGCGCAGCTGGGCCTTGCGGCGGGTGCTGCTGGTGCCCAACACAACACCGGGCTTGTCGAGCGAAAACCGCTCGTTGAAGCTCAGCACGACGTCGTTCACTTTTTCGCGTTCCAGAAAAGCCAGCAGCTCCAGCTCGCGCGGGATGCTGCTCTGCACGTCTTTGGCCGAATGCACCGCCAGGTGGGTGTCGCCGCGCAGCAGGCTGGCTTCCAGCTCTTCGGTGAACACGCCCTTGGCGCCGATTTTGGCCAAGCTGCGGTCTTGCACGGCATCGCCGGTGGTTTGCATGGGCACGATTTCGGTGGCGAACCCGGCCGCTTGCAGCAGGTGGGCCACGTGCTCGGTTTGCCACAGAGCGAGGCGGCTGGCGCGGGTGGCGAGGCGGATAGGAGTCATCGAACGGATATTAGTTAACATGTAACAACTCAACTACTGCAGCCTCAGCCCTGGCGCAACTGCATTCCCAACCGCAACGAGCTGTCGACAAAAACCATTTTTGGATTGGCGTTGCGCTCGATGTGGTAATGGGCATCCGTCAGCTCTTTGGTGATGGCATCGGCGTTGCGCAGGGTCACCGACTTTGCAAAACCCGCCACGAAGGGTTGTTCTTCGGTGGCCAATCGCGGCAGCAGGCTTTCATCAACGCCAAACAGCAGGGATTTTCGCACCAGCCCCAACGAGTAACTCAACAATTCTTTTTGGTTTTCCCGCCCCTGCTTCTGGAATTCCTCGCTCATTTTGAGCAGCTTTTCCGCTTCCTTGTGGTAGTTGAAGCACAGGCGCATCCACCGCTTGAAAAAATCGAAGTAGTCGTGGTCGGCGTTGGCGTCGCGGTTGGCCAGGGCGGCGCCCAAGTTGCCATCGGCCAGTTGGGCCACTTGGCGGGCCTTAGCTTCGGGCATTTTATAGTGCGTGTGCAGGTAGGCGGTGACGTCGTCCTCGGAAAACGGGCGCACCACCACCGGCTGCACCCGGCTGAGGATGGTGGGCAGCAGTTGCTCGGGCGCGTGGGTCACCAGCAGGAAAATGGTGGCGGGCGGCGGCTCTTCCAGCAGCTTGAGCACGGCGTTGGCGGCGGCCGGGTGCATGAGCTCGGGCAGCCAGAGAATGACGATTTTGAAGCGCGCCTCGAAGGCTTTCAGGCTCACCAGCTTCAGGATTTGCACGGCCTCGTCTTTAC
>Ga0123336_10000772_pt1 | contig 31079 bp, 59 predicted proteins | sample SSSSmetaG_FD_96466 | JGI IMG/M metagenome (GOLD analysis project Ga0123336, IMG submission 96466) | Glacier valley bacterial and archeal communities from Borup Fiord, Nunavut, Canada, to study Microbial Dark Matter (Phase II) - ​SSSS metaG | ecosystem: Environmental > Aquatic > Freshwater > Ice...
TTACCTGTTCTCTTATAAAAATCCTGTTTTTCTGACCGGGGAGTATATATATTTAATATAAATATATAAAAATATATTATTTATTAAATTAATTACCATCTCTCTTGATTGGTAAACCCTTGAGACTCCTGTGCCTTTAGCTTGTCAGGATGCTGCATGTTGTGGCAATGCCTGCACACTGTCAGGAGATTGTCATCTGCTAATGCAAGAGAGATATCAGCCTTGAGATGGATCTTGTGATGCACCTGCAAAGGATTGTCTTTTGTATTGACTGTTGTCTCTCCTCTTGCTCTGCATAGCTGACACTCAGCATGATCTCTCTTTAAGATCTCAGCTCTCTTTAATCTCCACTCAGGACTCTTATAAAATTTAATCTCATTGCCTGAGATGATTGCTTTGATTAACTCAGTCCTCATGCTGATCTCCTTTATTGCATGTCATAGTCTCTATCAATTCGACTAAACCCCAATGACTCAATGGCATTGCAATATTTGATCAGTCTGTCCTCCATTTTTTCTGCTCTCTCTTGTATTTCCATTAAATTGCTAAGTAGTTTTTTATCATCTGTCAAAGTGATTGACTCATTAATAATTTTGCAAATTGTCCTCTTTTTTTTATTCATCTCATCTGATCTCCTTGATTGCTCCTGATGCAGATCTCTTATATACTCTCTGCTCAGTCATGCATCTATTAAGATCATCAAACTCATCTATCTCCTTGAGCTTTGCATGTCTGCCATCATGAGCACATGTTATATATTTGCCTTGAGCCTGAGACTCAGCAATCTCATCCTTGATGAGTATTGTTGTCTTATGACAGATCATGCACTTGTATGCAATATAATACTTTGATTGATTTGTCATCTTGCTGACCTCCTCGGCATTTGATTTGGATTGATATATCTATCTTTAGGATCTGCCATCTTTGCATCTATCATTGCAAGATAGACTGCATCTGTTGTGACTCTCCTTGCTGATGTCCTGAGTCTTTTATTGTGAGGCACTCTCTTTGCCTTGATCATCTTGATTAAGATGTGACAGATGTGCAGCTTGTTAAAATGTGCATGATTGCAGTATTGTCCTTTAGTATTAACAAGCACAAAAGACTCTGCTCCAATCTCTAATATTTTATATTGCCCATCATGATATATAACTCTTGCCATCTCATCAACTCCACTCAATAAAAAAAAGACAACCCTCAGATAATTAAATCTGAGAGTCATCTCCGAAAGGAGGAAAATATATATAATAGGAGTACCTAATTTAAAAGGGATAAGGCTCACATGTAACTCTCTGCAAACCTTATCTCTATCATGGAATATTTACAACTACATAATAACATGGATTATACTGTCATTTGTGCCATGATTGTGCCAATGTTAATATATTACTCTTTGACTGCTGTCAGACATTCAAAATCTAAATCGTCAAAGTCAAGCATCTCTGCAATCCTCTCCATGCTGAGATCTGCAAAATCAAGGATCTCATCAACGCTCATTGGCCTATCACTGATCATCTCATACAGTTTATGATACTGTCCATTGTCATTGTAATAAAGGACAGTCAGGCCTTTCCTATTTTTCTGAGCCTCCTCTGCATAAAATGTCAGCTTTGATGCAGTGTAAAATGTCATATTATCAATGGATGTTTTGCCTGTTGCAATGTCGCTGAGAGTCATCTGTGGGATGCCTGTTGCCTTGCTGATGCTATACTTTGAGAGTCCTGAGTCCTCCATCAGCCAATTGATTAATTTTTCATCTGCTTTTAACATTTGAGCTCCTCCTTTTAAAATAAAGTTTAAAGTTCTCTGAGTCCTTTTTGATATGCCAATTCAACCTGAGCTTTTATATTAACATCAATCTCATCCTGCACTTTTTGCTGATCTGCCTCAACTGCTTTCTTTTTTGCCCTATACTCATCATCCCTCTCATCATATGTCCTGCTCTTAAAGATCAGTTCTGTGAGATCATTCCATAGATCACTGAGGCCATCCCTTTTGTCTGTCAGCTCTGAGTATTCCTTATTAAGATTAAACTCTTTGATTGTCAGATTTTCCATTGTTTTCTCCTCCTGTTAATTTGTAAAGAGAGAGAGTGATCTCTCTCTCGGCTTAATTTAAATTGTTTAACACTTGCTTTGTCTGATATATGAGTTTGTTATAATGCAGGATCATGCTGAGAGATGGCTTATAAGATCCATACTCTTTGATGTAATCATAATCTGAGATCTGCTTTTGCATCTCAATCCTGTACTCTGTGATCAAGTGCCTCAGTGCTTTTTTAGTGATCTTGACCATTTTATCATTTTCCATTTTCATACCCTCCTGATTTTAATTTAGGAGAGAGAGTGATCTCTCTCCTGCTGATTGGATCAGTCCTGTCTGTATGCCTCCATTGTTAAATATGAGAGAGCCATCATCAACTCATTGTACTCATCATTGTCAAGTCCCTCGGCTTTGCTTAAAGTCATCTCAGCAGTTTTCATCTCATCCAAATTGCTGCAACTGTTTACCATATGCCAATAATCCTCAATAGTTTTCTTTGGAATCTCTTGAGCCTGTGCATTGTTAGTTTTCATTTTTCTGTACTCCTTAATAATTATTTGGGAGATTGAGGCTCTCCCTGTGCCTATCTGCTGATTTACCAATTAATCCTGATCTGCTTGATGTCTTGTCCTGAATACTCAAGAGAGGCTGTTGCATTATTCCTGAGGATCATTGCCTTAAAATCTGAGTGATCCATTATTTCATTGGCAGTTTTGGCAGTGAGTCCCTGATCTTTTCTGTTGTAATCATAGCCACAATTGACTGTCGCTGTATTATTTTTTTCTTGAGCAAATGTCATCATTGCCTTTGGGAAATTCCCATAACTCATGCTGTCTCTGAGAGCCTTGATTGTTTTTTGCAAATCTGATTTTTTCATTTTACTAATCTCCTTTAATATTTATTTGGTTACATGATGTTGTCTTGTCCTAATTATACTATGGTATACCGTACTATAATAGAGTAATAATATTAATTATTTGTAAATAATAAAAAAGAGCAACCACTGAAATGACTGCTCTCTGCTGATATCTATTTAATTAAATAGCGTGATGATGAGAGCAATTGTCTCAGGCTCATGCTTGTGGCCATAATAAACTGTGCCTCTGATTGGATCAACCTGCCTTGACCATCCCTCATTGACAAGAGTCTGCTCTGCATCCGTAAAATGTATAAATGGTAATTGTCTCTTTTTCCACCTGACTCCGTTGGCCTCATAATAAATCTGATATGATCTGTTACTGCCCATCATGTGCCTCCTTGTACTCCTCCAATGACCAATTAAACTTTTTGCCACACTGATGACAAAATGCAATCTTGTCTGTTGGGACATCTGCAACCAACTGAGCAAATCTCTCAACATCATCCAAATCCTGCCATGGCTCTATATGCCAAAATGCATTGTCACAATGTCCACATAATACAATGTGATAAAGCTCTCCATCACAGTCGCTCATCTCATTTAATTTGGGCAGCACTGTCTCTCTCTGCCCACCATGAGCCTGCTCCATCTCGCTCCATGTCGCTGCTGCTGAGGCCTCAGTCTCTTGATCTGTCAATCCCAATCTTCTGCCCTTTGCATAGTCAGGCACTACTTGTGCAATGAGATTTGTATCAATAATTGTTTTCATTGCTGTCATCTCTCTCCTCCTATGTTTTTATTAGCTTGATTATTTGGGCCTTGCTTAATCCTTGCTGTAATAAATATTTTGTTTTTCTCTCACAATCTTTGCAACCCCATACATCCATTGGACTTGTCCTCTTTAAATATAAATTATCTCCTTTGCAATACGGACATTTTCTGCTAAAAAAACTCATCTCTCTCCTCCTTGAGATCTGCTCCACATATTTTTTTGATTGATCAATGACTGTTTATATCCAATACAATAGCCATTGATTACATGTAATATTTCAGCATTGTCTCCTGATTTTGTGAGATGCACTATATTATCTAATACATCAATCATGTCCTCTGAGCTGATGAGCAATGTGACTGATGTGCTGTCAGATCCCTCTGCACTGTCAATAAACTCTTTCATCAATTTATGCATTTTCCATCCTGTGCCTTTTGGCTCTTGCTGCTCAGGCTTTACTTTTGGAGGATTATCTTTTTTTAATTCTGATCCATCAGCTTTTGGCTGATATCCATTTCTCACTCTCATTTAGCTCCTCCTATCAGTAAATCATGCATCTCCTGCTTATCTTTTATTTGCTTTTGCAATGCATGTTTATATCCTGTGCAATATCCATCTATTAATGCAGCAGTCATGTCTGTATTATTAATCCTGAGCTTGATCTTTGTTATTTCCAATACATGATCTAATATTTCAATTACATCATCTGCCTTTATCAGCAATGTCAGATCTTTTTCCGGCCCATCAATAAAATATTTCATCCTGTCATGCTGCTGCTCTGCTGTGCTTTTTGGCCTTGTCCCATCTTTATTGTTGATCATGTTGTCTCCTCCTTTGAGTTTGCTTTTTGTTAAATCAAGATAGGCCTGCTTTGTCAGAAAATATCCATCATCATCCACTTTATCAATTGCATCCATAACAGACTTTTTCTCAATCAGATCTGATGCATATATCTCTGCACCATGCACATCTAAATTATTAATTTTTTGTTTTAATGTTTCTTTAAAATATTTCATTTCTGATCCTCCTTTTAAGTTTATAACCAATTGTATAGCCATTTGGCTTGTGAGCCTTTAGATCATAGATTGCGAATAATAAAGATAAATCTGTTGTGATCTGAGCCATTGTAATAACTCCATCTGACTCTATAAATTCATCATGTATCTCTCTGCATGACTCCTTAAAATCATCTGTTGTGCATCCATTGTCATCAGGATCAACATATCCTGACAGCATAAGCTCCTGAGCTACCATGTCACAATGCTGATGACTTTTCCATGTATAGACCTCATTGTCATACCTCAGCACAGTCCTGCAATATTGCTCACCCCTTGAGATTGGAGTCTCACAATAATTGCATATATGATTTTTGTTGGCTCTTGGCTTGTATTCTTTTATTACTTCAATCATCTTTGCCTCCTTTTAAAATATACTTAACTGATCATCAATGTGATCTGATGTGATCTTTTTGTCCGGCTCCTTGATTTTTGGGACAGGCTTATCTTTGGATAGATCTGCAATGATATCCTCAAGTTTTTCCTGAGGATTATCCTCACGTATCTGCTCAATTTTTTTAAGAGCTGCCTCTGTTACAATGTCCATGATCTTAAAGCTCATCTTTTGTGTCTGCTCTTTAGTTTTGCAGTCTGAGAGCAATACTGATATCAACTCTTTTAAATCCTTAAACTGATCCATCAATATCCATCCTTTTTTTTAAAGAACCATAGCCAAATAAAAATCCCACAAATAACTGATTGTATTCGGCTAAATCCAAGAGAGTCTAATCCTGCATGTATTATGATTAAAATAATTAAACTGATAATATAATCTAATGCTTTTCTCATTTTATCCTCCTCAGACTCTGCATCCCAACTGATAAGCAATCAGCTCAATGATCTCTCTCCTCCATCTGTAAAAAGTCCGTCTGCTGATATATAGCTCTTTGATGATGCCATAATCAGTCAGCCTCTTTTCAAAATACTTGAGCTTTACCAAATCATATTTTTTGGCCTCAGATCCTTGCTTGATGATATCAATTGATGCATCAATAGCTCTGATCCTCCTCCTGCTCTCAATAAGCTCCTTGTGAGAGACAAGTCTCATTGCCTTGCTGCCTGTGATGTCTGAGATGTCAGTGCCTCTGATCTCAGCTCCTCCACCTGTACTATTGATGATTTCATCCTCTTTGTCTTTAATATATTTGATTGTGTCTTTATATGAGTAAAGCTCTGACTCTATCATTTTAAAATTAGCTGCCTCAATCCTCATTTTATCCCTCCAATCTTTTGCTATTATATATTTTAATCTTATCTGTGATTGTTGATGCACTATAACCAACCAATTGAGCAATCTGATCTCTCCTGTACCCTTTGAGATAGAGATCAATGACTTTGGCCTCTGTTTTTTTAGGCATCCTTACTCTCCTCTTTATGTTGACTCTTTCAGTCTGTGGATCTTCTATGATATTAATAATGCTTGTGGTATACATGAGCCTCCAATGTCTATAAAACAGATCCGGACTTTTGACTCCATGCCTTGCAAGTCTCTTGATGGCCTGATCAGGCTTGAGGCCCGGCATGAGATGCTCAATAAAATGCTTTAGCTCATTTCTTTGGCTCTTTGTCATCATCATCCCTCCTTATTTTTATACCCTCCACATATCCGATAAACACAAAATATTTACTCTTGCAATGAGGACATATCAATCCATCTGATGTCTCTGTTTTATAGATTGATATCCTGTCACAATCTAAGCACTCAAATGCACTCTTGCCTCTCTTTGTGTCTGTAATTTTATACTCTGTAACCATCTCAAGCCTCCAACTCAATGAGCTCAATTGCTTTCCTGTGCAGCTCATTGATATATGTGCTATTGAGTGAGAGCTCCTGACCTATCATTTTAAAAGTCATACCCTCGACATATCTCAGGAGGAGGATCTCTCTCAGCCTTGGATCATCTAACTGATTAACTACTGCATCAATATTAATCCTGAGCTTTGTCAGCTTGTCAATCCTGAGTATTAGATAACCCTCAAGCACCTTGGCTCTGTGTCCGGATGCCTTGCCCATTTCTTTTGCCTCTTTGAGCTCCTGCATTGATCTCTTGATGTCTCTCTTTAAAAATATATATTGAGATAGATATCTCATCTTTTTTGCTCTTGTCATGTGATCACTCCTCTCCAAAAAATTGCTCAATATCTGCAAGGGATGGATGGTCATTGATAATGACATCCGGGATGATCTGCTCCTCCTGTGTCTGCCAATGAGGACATGCATCACCTTTGCAATAGTTATAAATCTGACATCTCTTGATGACTTTGAGGCCATCATGGATCATATATTTGCATTGATTTTTATCCATCTTATTAATCCCCCATTAATATTATTTTTACAAATGGCTCATCTGCATATCTCTTAATGACTCTGAGATCTATGACTTGCTTGTCATCTGCATAGGCAATGCCATTGAGTGCATCAAGGATAATCTTTGCAATATTATCAACATCAGGAGTTATTGCCGGATTGATTATGCCTCTCCTCATCTGCTCTCTTTTTACCTCTGACTTGACTGAGGCCGGGATTTTGTAAAATGCCTCAATGATAGCAGTGATGTCACCTGTGAGCATCTCTCCTCCTGAGCTGTACCTATAACATGACATAACCCATGACTCATAACCTTTTGTTTTATTTGGAGTAAAAATATTCCCTGATTTAGTATTCATTCTTGGTCTTTCCTTGCCTTTGATCTTTCCCTCAACAATAAATGTCTTTATCATCTGATCTCCTCCCATTTACTACTTTGTTAATAAGCCATCCCCCTAATAATTACTTAGCTCGACACAATCATCATTTAAATCAAATGAGTGATAATTTTTGTTAATTATTTCATCTCTACCATTACCATTAATTACATAGGCTTGACCACATGATTTGCATCTTATTTGATTGTCATATTCAGCCATGTCTTCATTATTTATTACTGTCTTTACCGGATTTTTATCCACTTTCCCATTTGGAGATATATTATAAAATTCTGTGACTATAATTGTTGATTCGATATGGAAATCTGCACTTCCACAATTTTTACATTTCACTCTTTAATCCTCCTCTTTTTTTTGCAATCAGGGCATAAAGATTGCTTTCCAATACTCCAACCTCTCGCCCTTACTTGTTTAATAACCTCTACTTTGCCCCGGTGAAAATTCCAATAAATTTCAATTCCACATTTGTCACATATAACTCCTGTTGTAATCATTCCAACCCCTCCATACAATCCATATTGTAAAATTCTGTTAAATTCATTTTTATTTTTCCCATCCTAATAATTTTTTTTCAAGATCATCAAAATCCTCTTTTTTGTACTGTCTCTCATCAAATCCCTTGTCCACAATCTTGCCCTTGATATATTGTGGCTTTGGAGCATCCTTGCCTTTACTTTTCCATGATTGCAGGATGCCCTTGACATATGACACTGTATAAAATCCCTGATTGACTGATTTCTGCATTGCCTCTATAAGCCATTGTGCTGAGTATTTTGACTCAAGCTCCTCAAGCTGCAACTTAAAATATGGAGTAATATTGCCAAATCCAAGACTCTGAAACTGATAAAATATATTTGACTCATCAGCCACAACAACTGACTTTATTTTTGTTGTTGTTTGTTTTTCTTTATTGTCTTTTCCTTTGTTGTCTTTTCCTTTACTTTCCTTGTTATCCATTGTTATAACATTGTTATCTATTGTTATAACATCAGAGTCTGTCTGCTCCTCATTGCTATTGCTCCATCTGTTCAACATGCCTTTTTTACCTGCATCAGATCTCTTTTTTCTTTTATCATCTTTGATCTGCATCCTGTTTTTTAATGATCTGCTATAAAATACATCATCTGACTCATCAAAGAGCTCATATATATCAATACAGTCTCTGAGCCATTGCTCTGCCTCATCAGGCTGCATCTGAGCCTCTGCTGACAGAGCCTGATAAAAATACTTTTTGAGAGGCAGCTCATAATCTGATGTATCTCTCAGCATCTCTATGATTACCCAATACAGACCATATCCGGCCATTCCATATTGATTGACCATTGCCTTAATTTTGATGTCATGCCTTGCATTGCTGTCATGGCTAAAATAATAAGCATCTTTCAATTTTTTACCTCCTTTTAGGATCAGCATCTGCTGTTAAATTATGTAAACATTCCACAGCAGATGCTTTGCCCCTGACTGCTCAATCTGATTGGTCTTTTGTGTCTGTGGACTCTCTTGAGATGTATTTGATGTTATTATTTGGACTGCTCAGAGGCTCTATATTGATGCTTAAAAGCGTATTACAGCAACTCATTGCTTTGCCTCCTTGTAACTGATGTAATCTCTATCCAAGGCTTTCCATTTTTGCCTTGAGTTTTGCCATGTCCTGTTGTGCCACAACCATCTGATACAAAAAATATAATATCTGATCATCAGAGGACCTCTTTGACAGTCTTTGACTGCTCCTCTGTCTTTTCAACTACTTTGACATAAGGCTCATTTATCTCAATTGTCTCTGCAATGCCTACCATAAAATTACAGTTTGCAACCAAGTCCTCAACTAGTTCCATTTTTTCATATGTATTAATTGATTGATTATCTGAAACAACTTTTATCATGTCATATACTTTTGCCTTGATTTTTATCTGTAAACTATTTCCCATTTTTATCCTCCTCATTGATTAATATTTTCAGATCATAGCCTGACCGCACAAATTTTTCTGTCAATAGTCTATTTACGTTATTTCCTAATTTCTCATAGATTGCTCTCATGTCCTCAGTACTGAAATCAGTATCAAGATAGTCATTGATGCCTCTGAGTATAAAATTTTTAAATTCTATGTTTTTTGTATTATTTTTAAATGGCTCTGTTTTGCAAGCATCTCTTGAGAGCCATTCCAATACCTTATATTTCAATTCAATCTCTTTTTGGACATTTACCTTGAAATACACATTTACTGTTCTGTGGATTATAATCTCACTGAATTGATTAACAAAACTATTTGGGAAACATCTCATCAATCTTAAAAGCTCATTATTTATCATCTGACTCCTCCTCATTTAAACTGCTGAAATCATACATCTTTGGCTCTCCTCCACAGCTCCTGCAATAGCTCATCTGTATGAAATATTGAGAGATCCTGCTCCACATAGACATTTGTATAACCCAATAGATCAGGGACTGTGACATCCAATCTGTTTGCAATTGTTGCAAGTGTGCTGATACTTGGCTCTGTCTCATCCTGCTCATATTCAACTATGTCCAACTTTGACAGTCCTGTCACCTCTGCAAGCTCTGCCTGAGTCATTGCCTTGGCATTTCTGTGTTTCCAAATACTCACTCCAATGCTACTCATTTGACTCCTCCTCATTAATTAATTTTGTTAGCTTTTTTTCAAGAAATCTGAGGCCATCTTTGACTCCTTGAGAGTATGTTGTGACCTCTCTGCCATGGTCCACATAGATCTCATCAATTTTCATAAGGATGTCCTTAAATCTGATAGTCTTTTGATTGTCTGCCATGATCATGCCTCCTCTCTTGACTCAATAGAAATAAGCACATGTTTTGATTTTGATATTTGCTCCTGATAAGGCTCTAAAATCTCAAATACTTTTTGAGCAATGTCTCTGCTCCCACATATGACTGCAAATGGTATGTCATAAATGTGCAGATTATCCTTTGTGACAGGAGTAAATGATGACCTCAGCTCCTCAAGTGCCTCAATCTCATCAGGAGGCATGATGTCTGTCAGTCCTAATCTGTCAATAAAATCTGCTGCTGTCAGATCACCTGAATACATACCCATCAGATCACCTCCATCAGCTCTGCCTTGAGATCATCAAGCCATTTAATAGCATCATCTGATGTATTGTTGTATTTATTTTCTTTATATGGCAGATCAATCTCCATAGATTTGATTATTTTGAGTGAGCCATCCGGATCTTTGCCAACATATCCAAACATAAATATTGATAGCAATTTTATTGATCCACAAAATTCCATTGTCAAATATTGCTTTTGAGGCAATATGAGCAGCATCTCATTGACTGTGATAATTTTTTCTGTCAGCTCCTTAATTACTGAAATCGTTTTTTGTGTATTATTCATATATTTTCCACTCCTTATCTGATATAATTTAATCTGATAGACATCCCTAATCAAGACTGATCTCATTTCTGATGAGATTGGTCTTTATTTTATTTTGCAAATTGTTTTGTTAATGTCTCATAGGCTCTCTTTTTTCTCTCTGCCTCCTTTTCTGCTTTTTTGACTGCATTGGCTGCTCTGCTGAGATGCCTCTCATTTGTCTCATGGATGTATCTCTGAGGATTGTGCATCATGTCCTCAAGTTTTCCCTCAGCCTGCAAACGATTATCAAATGAGCCTCCATAATAATTGACTTTGTTAATGATTATGTATGGCCTGAATTTTTTAGATCTGATGTCCTGCATCACATTGCCTGAGACATCCAAAATCTTGACAGGCTTGACTGCTTTTAATAATTTATCAGAGAGGATCTCCTCCATTGATATCTGATTGCTGTTATCCTCCTTTGTTTTTTTCTGTGGCTGAGTCTGTCTGATGTCAAGCTCCACAGTCACCTCAACAAATCCAAGTGATTTTTTGCCAATGTATTCCATTACCTGATCCATGTTGTCAGCCTTGATTAAGATGCTTGTGATTTTTGTCACTGATACTGTCCTCCTCTTTGATAAATTTAGGGATTGTGTCCAATAATTTTTTATAGATATTGTCTGACTCATCTCTCATCATTTTTGTGATAATGATTGAGCCATCACTGATCTTGAGTGCTTTTGCCTGAGCAATGTCCATTGAGTCATTAATGCTATGGATGAGCAGATCATCCTTTAATTTGTCATATACTGACACAACATAGACATAATTGACTGAGCCTCTTTTTGCTCTTGTCTTGAGAGCCTCCTCTCTGTCTCTCCTGAGTACCAACAACTTGAGCATCAACAATATGCCCATGATCACAAGGATTGAGATTGCTGTTGTATAAAATATTTTGTCCATTTTTTACACCCTCTCTATATCAAATAGCATCAATGAGATGACATATGCTCCAATAGCTGTATCAATCTTGATTCTGCCATCAGCCATAAGCTCTGAGACAGTGCCCTCAAATCTCACATAATTGAGCTTTGATTTTGCTCTGACATGATCTCCTATTTTAAAATCCATTAAAATCCACCTCCTATCAGTGAAATGAGATAAGCAAATGCAAATATGATGTATACGATTGCCAAAACAAATGGCATAGCCACAACCACAGCAGCAAACAATTTTATAAATTCTCTGTCTGACATCTCCTCTGCAAATAGCATCTTTTTAATCCATCTCATCATTTGTCCCTCCTATTTTTTAATTACTCTGCCATAATTCGATCTGAAATATTGATCCAAGTCCTGAGCCACAATCCGGACTGTCCTCCCATGCCTGATGGCCGGAAATCCTTTGGATCTGCTCATCTGATATGCTTTGTATTCTGATAAGCCGTAAACCTGAGCAAACTCCTTGACTGTGATTGTCTTTGACATTGGCATCCTCTCCTCCTTCACTGTTGCTCTTTGCACACATTTTGTAAATTATAATTGACACTTATCTTAAAAAAAATGACTCCAATCTATCATTTGGAAATGCCTTGATTAAGCCTGCTGTAAACTTTGAGCCTGCTTTTTGCTTGTGATTGAGTATTTTCCACAAATATGATCTTGTAATATCCATCTTTGATGCAGTCTCTGTGATGCCATATCCATGCTTGTCCATGACATCCTCAAATACTTCTCTGTCAATATACATAAAATAAATCCCTCCTCTCTGATGTTGCTTATTGTTTACATCTTTATATTTATAATAAGACAAGGTTTTCTAATTGTCAACATTAATTTAATATCATTTACAGTTTAATTGCCAATTGGCAACAAATATATTGTATAATAGTCTCAACAATAATAAGCATGTTTGCGTGAAACATGACAGACAGACGTGCAATTAAAAAAAGATTGGAGTTAAAAAAATGAAAAGCATTGGAGCACACATCCGGGAAATGAGAGAGCTCAAAGGATGGAGTCAGCGGCAACTTGCAATCAAGGCTGATATATCCAATACTGCGATCTCAAGAATTGAGAGAGATAAATATAATCCATCCATTGATACCTTGACATCAATTGCATATGCATTAAATGTAAATGTGACAAGTTTTTTGAATAAACATCAAGGAGAGGATCATCATGATAATTATTATCCATACAGTGCTTTTGACAAAATCAAGATTGTCAATATCCCAATTGTGGGCACTGTCAGAGCAGGCCATCCAATCACAGCAGAGGACAACATTGCAGGATATGTGCCCATGGATATGAGCAGATTACAAAGCGACAAAAATTATTATGCATTAAAAATCACAGGAGACAGCATGGATGAGGAGATTGAGCCGGGATCTCTTGTTATTTGTGAAAAGACATCAGATGTATATGATGGAGATCTTGCAGTCATAGGCATCAATGGATCAGAGGCCACAATTAAAAAAATCCAATTTGTAGGACAGGATGACATTTTGCTGATGCCACTATCAAAAAATCCATCTTATAAACCTAGAGTCTACAACATCATAAAAGATGAGATCTTCATCCTTGGCAAAATAGTCATGAGCATCCGATCATATTAAGGAGATGATGAGTCATGCCAAGGCAGCAAAAAAGAGCCTCAGGACAAGGCTCAATTTACCATGATAAAAAAAGAAAGTTATGGATTGCAAGATATACCTCAGGATATGATGATCATGGAAATCAGCTCAGAAAATCTGTATCTGCAAAGACTCAGGCTCTGCTGCTTATCAAAATGAGAGAGTATGAGAGAGATTTAGGCCTCATCTCAGCAGATGCAGAGGCAGTCACTTTTGATGATTGGATCTATAAATTTATTTATAAAATCAAAAAAGGAGATCTCAAAAACAGATCATTTCAAAGATATGACTCCATATATAGAAATTACCTTAAAGATGCCCCTTTTGCAGAGGATAAGATCCGGGATGTCTCCATGACAGACCTCAAATCCTATTATAATGATTTACAGGATATTAATGGCAAATCTGTGCAGACTGTCAAATTTGTCAATCTCATCATCAGAGCTGCTCTTGCAGATGCCATGTCAGACAGACTGATCCTGAGTAATCCCACAGATAAGATCACCTTTAAAAGAGCGTTTGAAAAGACTGATATCAAGGCATGGACAAAAGAGGAGCAGGCTCTTGCAGTGCAGGCTCTTAAAAACAAAAAATCAAAGTACCTGAGAGAGCTTATAATTTTAGCTCTTGCATCCGGCCTCAGACTTGGAGAGCTCTCTGCCCTCAAATGGACAGATATTGACTTTGTGTCCGGCTCCATCTCTGTGACCAAGGCCATTGAGAGAGTCAAATTGCCTGATGGATCATACAGACAGCAGGTAGGACTGCCAAAAAATGAGACTAGCATCAGAGATGTCCCTCTCCCACCTAAAACTATTGAGCTATTAAAAGATATGAGCCTCTCTGCCACTGATCCAAATGATCTGCTATTTGTCCGGGATGATGACAAATATTTATATGACAAGACTCCAAATAGACATGTGCAGAGACTCTGTAAAGAGCTTAACATCAGCATCATCACATTTCACAATCTGAGACATTGTTATGCTACTCGACTATTTGAGGCAGGAGTGCCCATCAAAACTGTGCAGAAATTACTTGGCCATGCTGATATGCAGACAACTCAAAACATATATATACATGTCATGCCATCTGCAAAGACAGATGCAGTCAACCTACTTGATGATCTTTTCTGATAGGCACACAATAGGCACACTGACCAATTAAGATTGGCTATATCAGCCACTTTGAGGACAATTGAGTCAAAATCCCTCGTTCTCCGCCATATAAAATATATATAAACCCGGAAATGCCTCAGAGTGCTTGTTTATCAGTGCTTTGAGGCATTTTCTATGTCTCGCCTTGTGTCGTTAAATAGTGCCTTTTTTGGTCAAATATTGAGCTGATAGGCACACAATAGGCACACTAAAATCAGATTAAGATCTAAAAAAAGACAAAAAAAAAGACATCCAATCAGGATGCCTTTTCTAATTTATTCTATTATTATTTTTGTCCATGGAGTCTGTCCATTGACTTTGATTTCATTTTCTGTCAGCAGACTCTCCACAATTTTTGCTGTCTCCATTGCACCATTTTTATTGTCAAACACTCCAAACTGAGTGATCACCTTGAAAAATTTGCCCTCAGGTGCAAAGATATTATCATCCTTTATTGCTGCATCAAGCTCCTTAATCTGCTCTGCTATTTTTGATAGTGTCTGAGGCCCTGCTGAGCCATCCACTGTGAGCTTGTTATCTGTCTGATATTGTCTGATTATCCCATCAGTCTCAGGCCCAAATGAGCCATCTGTGTCCAATTTATAGCCTAATCTGACAAGATCTCTCTGCATCTTGAGGACTCCATCTCCTGAGTCTCCATCTTTATAATATATGACAGGACTTGCCTGCCCTGCTTTGAGCTTGAGTCCATAATGCTCTGCAATACATCTGACCTTATTCCGGGCCAAGATCCTGAGATTGTCATCAACCATGAGCCAAGAGCAATGCTTTGCATTTGTGTGATATCCATGCTCAATGATCAGAGGCAGCTTGACTCCCAATTTAAGGCCATACCTGTGTATGCCATAATAGTCAGTGTCTGAGCTGTTTTTTCGTGTCAGCAGATCATACTCCTTGATGCCCATTGTGGCAGCAATTGTCTTGCCTAACTTATGAGACAGATCCTGATCATTGACTGTCAATGGCTCATAGATCAGCACCTTGTCAAAATCTGTCCTTGGTGCATTGGTATGATCTGACAATATCAGATCATACCCTTGAAACATCTTAACCCGGTCATATACAGAGGGAAATGCCTTGAGAGATCTGCTGATCTTTGCAGAGACTCCATCATATTTATCAAACTCTGCAAGCTCATACATTGAGAGCTTATGCATCTGAGTGCCCTCAAAATATCCCGGACATGTGCCTTTGTTATATCCCTCTGTATGCCCCGGATCAATTCCAACTGTTAAAATTTTAAGGCTCATCAGCTCACTCCTCTCATTTCCTTGCCTCTACCATGTTTTTTGTCCCACTAAATAAACCGGATGCACTCAATCCAATTGCTATGCCCTGCCAAATGCCTGCCTTGATGTCTCCCTCTGAGATATAAAAAATGCCTATTGCAAGGCCTATAATAAGACTCACAACAAGCAAGTATTTTGGATTGATCCACTCCAACCTCTTGACAACTTCTGTCAGGCCTATTGTCAAGGCCACTGCTACTGCAAAATTAACTGCTACATTATCCATTTTGACTGCTCCTCTCTTTATATATTATTTAATTTTTCTAATACTGTTATTCTTATTTCGTGCTTGTCCACAAATTTATCAAGTTCATCAAGCTGCAAATGGATCTCATGATGATCTTCTTTGTTGTCTGCTAAAAAAGTATTGAGAGACTGTATCTGATAAGTCACAGGAGACAGAGCCTGCTTGATGGCCCTCTCAAGTCTATCATTTTGATATTTGTTGATGTAAACCACTGCCCCAAAAACACTGCCACCAATACTGATAATGATTGATATCAACTGTAAAAAATCTATCATCTGTCACCTCCATCAGTTTTGCTATACTGTTTCATATCCCATCCTCAGATTTGCCATGCCAAAATTTGAGCCTGTATACAATGTGCCTGAGCATCTAACTCTGTAATATCTATAATAAATTGAGCTCACAATGTCAAATGATACCTCTGTTATGACTTGTGGCCTTATAGCTGTCAAAATTGGTGTATATACTGTATTATCTTGACTGCCCTCAAAAACAAAGTCTTTTAATCTGTTCTGATTGTCTAGCAAATACAGCTTTTTCACATTGACAGCTTTTTTAAAATCAATCCCTATAAATTGGCCAATAGATCCACTTGCTGACCATATTGATGACATAGAGTTATCAAATGCATTTTTGACAGGATATGTTGAGCTAAATTCTGATGATGCAAATGGATTTGGTATCTCATCATATAATGAGCTGCTTTGAGTATCATCATAAATGATATTTGTGCCAATGCTTATCTTGCCCATCATGTCACACTCCTGAAATATAATATATTTGGATCAGGAGATGCAATCTCTGCAAATTGGGCCTCTGTACCAACCCAAAAAAATAATCCTGTTGATGTCCTCTCATTATTTACTGATGCCCCGGATGGCATTTGAACAAATAATTTTCCTGTTGATGGATCAATTACCACCTCAGCAGTCTCTGTTGTCTTTGCTTTGGCCTTAATCCCTCCAAGCTCTGTCTCTGTTGCCTGAGTCAAGGCAGCTCCTCCTGAGGAGGCCTCAGTCAACATAAACTGATCACCTATCTCATCATAGCTGAGGACATACCCATCTTTGCCTACAAAATCATCAATATTGATATCCTTGCCTCTGATTGTGCCTTTGATTGTGACTTTGCCATCCTCATCAGCATCACTGATAGAGATGTTTTCACCTGACAGGATGCCCATGACAGCATTGATTGTCTTGTCATTGCCTGATATTGTTATTATTATATTTTTGCCTGCAAGGAGATTTTGACTGTATTCATTTGGATCTGAAATAAAATTTTCACCTGAGACAGACTCTCTTATAATTGGAGCTGCATCCTGCTCAAGCAACCTGAGCTGTGCATCTGTTTTATTTTTAAGAGCTTTGCTGATGTTGTTGCTCAAAATTAAGCACCTCCTCTATAATACATAGCCAATTGCTCAAGCTGCAATCTGTAAAATCCATTGTTTGCTGAGACATTGAGTCTGTATTTTGCATAGGCAATTGCATTTGTGAAATCAAATGATCTCTCCTCATGTATCTGCCATGCAGTCTGATTGCTCCTAGTATCAAGTACAATCCATTTCTCTCCATCAAATCCTTCAAACTGCCAATTTTTAGGCATTGCTTTGTTATAATCAAGAGCCTGCCTTGCCTTGAGCATGTATTTGTCAATGATTGTCTTTTCATTAAATGTATACTCTATCCACCCATATGAGCTGACAGCGTTCCAATACAGATCATCTGATGTTGAATTGAGAGCGTTCCATGGTCCATAATCGTTATCATATAGAGTGAGGACAGATGATGCCCTTGCCACTCCTGATGGTGCTGTGTTTGATGTCATTTCAGGGATCAGATTGAGTGCTGCATTGCCTGCCTGTGTCGCTGTGTCCTCAGGCAGAGTGCCCACATCAACTGAGTCTCCATAATAATAGCATTGGAGATCCATTGTAAAATCCTTGTCAGTCATCTTGAGATTGAGTGAGCTGATCCTGTAAATCCCTGCACTCATGGAGGATGACTCATTGACTTGAATAAAATCACCAACTTGCAGCCAAGGCACTGCCACTGCTGCAAAATTGACAATTGCTGTCCTGCTGTTCATGAGATAGATTGATCTGTCTGCAATTTTTTGGAGTTCTGCAATTGTTGATGCCTCTGTTGCATCAACCTTGAGTATTTTCTGAGGCAGGATGTTGTATTTTGCAGCATCCGGAAATAAAGCAGTGTATGAGATCACATTGTCTCCTAACTTGCCATAGACAATAACCATATAATAAAGATCTTTGTCCTCAAGCTGATAGCTGAGAGATGTGATGTCAAGTCCCTCCTCAAAAGTGTATGCAATAAAAATCTCATCAGGCTGATAATCTCTTTTAAAATAGATTTTGCCATACTCATCAGCACCATAATCAAAGGATGCAAGATCTGCCAAAAATTGAAATGCATCAGCATATGTCTGCCAACTAAATTCCTTGGAGATGCTGATCCCTGTTGTGTCAATCTCACCTGTCTCAATGCCTGCCAAATAGCACAAATATCCAAATATATGCTCTATTGGCTGAGACTCAAAATTGACAGTGTGAGCTCCTGCCTCTGTGATAGTCTGATCAAGAGCCTTTTTGAGATTATCTCTGCAAGATATCTCCATAGTATGAGGCCATGATTTCATGCTGAAACTGTCAATCATGCCTGTAAATGTCTCAATCAGATCTGATCCATATCCCTGCTTTACAATTAATTGCTTATTGAGGCCTACAATCCCGAATAAAGGACTTTCGTGATTTTTAGGATTGATTGCTCCATTACTATTGTCCACTGATAAGCTCAGGCTGTTTGCTCCACCTTTGCCTTTTGATATTGAGATGCTTGATGCCTTTAAAGGTGCAGAGTATTTTTCTCTTGTAAATCCATAAAAAGCTGATGTTTTCCCATCTGTGTGCCCAACTGCTGTTATTGTCCCATTTGGAGTAAATATCAATATTAACCCGGCATAAAATTGCCTTTCTAATTGTGCAACTGCCTGCCAATTTTCAGGCCTGTAATAATCTAAATCGGTCATAGTATCTGATGTTTTTTTTCTGTATAAAACTGCACTATCAAGCATGGACTGCCAAATCATGTAATTATACCCATCATTTCCATAAGATAAAAAAGAGAATAGGCCATATCCTGATGTTATTACAGGATCATCAATATTCCCTATATATGACCAATTTGCTCCCTCATCCATTGACTCATAAATGTAACATCTGCCTGTCCCTGTAATACTTGTGATCATGATTGCTATTTTACCATTATCAAACACTGCAAATCCTTGTATTCTATCCCCGGCATAATTCATCTCTTGTTTTATTGGCTTAAATGCCCAATTTTCTATATCATCTGAGTAAAAAATGCAGGACTGTTTAAAATAATAGCCTTGATATAACCAAGGGATGACAGCAGGCAAAATGACTCTCCCTGAATTAAGCTGTATAGGTTTACCAAGTCCATTATCATTGATAGAAACAGTATTCCCAATTGTATTAATTGAGCTGATTGTCTGATTGAGCACGAAATCATTTCCTAGTCCATTATCTGAAATATAGAGTTTTATAAAATGATTTGCTGTTGTCTGATTTCCTCTCTCATACACAAAGAGCAGTATTTTCCCATTTTTCAGCTTGAGCAATACTGATGATCTTTCATAACCTGATACAAATGTTATTGTTGTAAATTCCTGCTCATTGGCAATAACTGCATCATTTGATGACAGCAGCTCATCCTCAGTGTCAACAACTGATAGCATGATCTTATTGTCAATTCTGTATGTTGCTAAGATTTTGCCATCTGCTCTGATGCAGAAATCTCCATAAAATCCACCTGATCTGAATGTCCTCACAATACTCTCTTTGATGTCTGAATAACCCTCAAATCCCTCAATGTCCAACTCATAGCTGAATTTGTCCTGTCCAATCATTTTCTGACTCTTTAAAATCTCTTGTGTCTCCTGACTGATCTCTCTCATATCATCATGCCTCCAATAAAGAGACAGAGCACTCAAAGATCTGCCCATGTCTCCATGTATCAATTTTAAACTCCTGCATGATCATATCCATGCTGAGGCCATAAGCATCAGTAAATAGCTTGATCTCTTTTGTCAGATCATCTGTCTGTAATATATTGAGCTCCTCAAAGTCATAGACAATGATTTTGAAATTGACAGAGACTCTCTCTCTGCCTCCTTGCTGCAAGATGCTATTTGGCATTGTATTGTCCTGACTTGGGATCAGTCTCATCTCATTGAGATCTGCCTTTTTGTGAGGAGGCAGATATGATCCATCTAATACATCAAGATCTTTATTGCCCCATGTAAATGCTGCCATCATTGTGCCTCCTTTTTAATATGAAAATGGCAGCATACTCATCCTGTTGGGGATGGATCTGTTGCCTTTTGATATGTTGTCAAGCACTAAATCAAGCACCTGATCAGCAATTGCCTGAGTATTGAGTGCCCCTGCATTTGCTCCTGATAGATTAAGATTGAGATTGCCTCCCACCTCATGCACAACTCTGCCTGAGGATGTTGATGCATAGGCATCCGGCATCATCTCTCTCATCAGTCCTGCAAGTTTGCTCAGAGGCAGTATTGCCTCAGGCCCGGCCTCTCCTACTCCTTGCAATCCCTGTGATGAATTTAAAATTGTTGGCTTTGTGAATATACCTCCATCAGCGTTCCATTTGACTCCAATTGTAGGAATACTTGGAGGCTTGAGGCTGAATTTTCCTTTTAAGCTAAATGTTGGCATCTTCAAAGATGGCAGACTCCACTTGAAATCAAAAAATCCTTTGATCTTTTCAATGGCTTTTCTGACTGCCTCCTTTGCATCCTCAATCTTGTCTGTTATGGCTGTCTTGATGTTTTCAAATGTTGTGGATATGCTTGACCATAGCTCAGAGGCTTTGGCCTTAACAGTGTCCCAATTTTTATATAATAGGATGCCCACAGCAATCAATGCTGCCACAATGGCAATGATGATGCCCACAGGACTTGCAATAAATGCAATGATTGGAGCAATTGCACTGAATAATCCCATCAGAGCAGAGATGCCTGTTGCAACCTTGCCCACAATGATCAATAAAGGTGCTAGTCCTGCCACAATTGCAAGGATTGTCATGATCATTGTCAGAGACTTTTCATCAAGGCCTCCAAGCCAATCAACAACTCCTGAGATGGCATCTCCTACTGTCTGAAACAATGGCACTAAAATTGGAGCTAATTCAGCACCTAGTTTCATCAGGCCCTGCATTGTTTCAGCTTTCATTGTGTCAAGCGTGTCATTGAGTGCATTTGCAGTGTCAAGCTCCTCCTGAGTCAAGATGAGGCCTTTGTCCTCTGCTGCCTGTCCCATTTCTCTGAGTGCATCTGCTCCTCCAAGGATCAGAGGATTGAGATCTGTTGCTGATTTGCCAAAAATCTGCATTGCAATTGCATCTCTCTCTGTCTGATTTTCAATCAATCCAAGAGCCTCTATTGAGTCAAAAAATACATCTTCATTGTCTCTGAGATTACCTGAGCTATCAACAACTGAGACTCCAAGAGTCTTAAATGCCTCTGCTGATCCTTTTAGTGCAGCAGGAGTCTGATCCTGTAAATCTTTGAGCTTGAGATTTGCCTCTCTTGCCTCAAGACTGTCCTCTCCATTTTTTTTGACTGCATCATTATATTTAATCTGTGCTTTTTCGATTGAGATGGCCTGTTTTTCCTGATCAGCAAGGCTCATAGTCATGCCTGATGCACTGTCTCTTGCTGCTGACATGGATTTTGTTGTCTTTGACAGTGCTCCTGTGAGAGCCTCCATGCTGACATCTATGACATCAGATGCCATGCTAAATTTTTGCAGAGTCTCTACTGAGAGGCCTGATGTCTTTGACAGTGTATTGATCTCATCTGCTGCCTCACCTGACTTGACTGCAACTCCCACAAGTGCTGTCAATGCTCCTGCTGCTGCTGCTGATACAGGTGCTAATTTTTTCCCTGCATTGTCAGCTTTACTGCCAAAATCATCAAGGCCCTTTTGTGCTTTTTTCCATTTGTCAGTCTGATCATTTAATTTGTCGGATGTTGCATCAATCTGAGTGCCTACCTTTTCATAGGCTAGTTTTGCATCAAGCAGCTTATTTTCAAGGATCTCAACCTCTTTGGAGTTTTCTCCATATGTCGCTTTTGCTTTTTGGAGTTGATCCTCTGTTGCTTTGACAGCTTTGCCTGCAATCTCCTGCTTTTTGCTGAGATAGTCCATCCTTGACTCTAATTTCTGAGCCTCTGTCCCTGTCTTTTTGAGCTGCTCCTGCTCAAGTGCAAACTCTTTATTTAATTTTGTTGTCTCATCCTTTAGACCTTTGATCTCCTTGTTAAACTCAGCAGCCTCAGCCTTAAATAATATTTTTATCTCATTTTTTGCACTTGCCAAGCTGATCAGCCTCCTCTTTTATTTTGGACTGTTTTTCCATGAGTCCATTGCTTGCTTATTTTCTGCAACTCTCCTAAATTCCACTATTGGGAAATGCCAAAAAATATCCGGATCAATATCTAAAAAAAGGACATAATAGGCATAATAGTCCATCATGTCCTCAAATATTAATCTTGGTGCAATTACTTTTTTTTTGAGTCTGCCTTTGTCAGTCTTTTAAATTCCTGAGCAAATGCATTTTTGTCTTGACCTTGCAGACCAACCATCAAATTAACATAAGTCTGCAATTTTTCCTGTAATTCTGCATTGTACTGCATTAAAAAATCATCATAGCTCAAGTCAAATTTAGGATTTGCTCCAATGCATCCCATGTAAACCACTGCTGAGATTTTGCTCTCATCCACAAAATTGCCAATGTCCATGACAACCTCAGGAGGCAGCTCCTCCATTTTACCTGACAGGAGATCAGCATTGCCTGATCCTTTGATTGAGCTATATATTGCAAAGAGCTCAGAGATGAGAGATGTCTTGAGGAGTCCTCTCCTCTTGCCCTGCTCCACTGCATAATTTGTCAGCATTGCCGGGACTGTCCTCTCATTTCTTTTGAGCTGTTTATATTCTCCCTCGATTTCAACCACTTCAACCTCACAGAGATTGATTTTTTCGATCATCATCACATCTGTCTCCTTTTATATCCACTGAGCATAAAGAGTAACATCAGCATTTGCCATCTCAAAGACTGCTGCTGCTGCATAGTCTGTGCCTGTTCCATCTGCTTTTGTATTCCATCCATCAAAAATCATATCAGTGAGCAGCAGAGTGCCCTGAGCTTTGACTGTGACATCATCTCCAACTTTGTATGCTATTACATCCACAGGAGGCTCTCCTGCATCAGATCCATTGCCATTATAAATGACATTGTAGGCCTCGACTAAGGATGGAGCAAAATCTGCCCATGCATTTGATACTGCCTCAGCAACATCTCCAACAAAAGTCTCAACATAAAATCTTGGGACTCCTCCAATCATGACTGCATTTGCTACAATTTCAAGCTCTGCATATCCATACTCATCAGCCTCATTATCTATCTCATAAGATAGGCCTTTGATATTTGTGCATTTTGGATATGCAACTTTTTTGACAACATTCTCAAATTCATCCACAAGATCTGCTGTCAAAATGAAATTTTTGCCTTTGGATGTTGGCCCATAACCATAAACCCCTGCAATAAGTCCCTTATTGTCAAGTCCATTGACTTCTCTTATGATTTCAACCGGAAATCTGCCTGCTAATGTGACAGTGTGCTTTATAGGGATTGCTTTTGACTCAGATGATCCATCCTCAGGACATTTTTTGATGATTTCTCTCATCTCTGTCTCTCCTGATAAATTTGCCATACATGCAAATTTTTTGGATGCTCCTGCCACATCTCCTGTCAGAGCCTGCATACTTGCATTGCCCACTCTACCTACATCAAATGTTTCAATCATTTTAATACCTCCAATATTTTTTTATTTATTTCTGCATTTAGTATCTCCATAATTTTTGGAGTCGATTGCTCCAAGCCTTTGCCTGTAAAATCATGAGCCTTTGGATTTTTAGATCCTCTGCCCTCATCCGGAAATATTAAATATCCAAAACTGTTTTTATTATTTGCAGCTCCACCTCTTGAAATGATTTCAAATCCAAGATTGAATTTAGTTGATTTGCTCCAATTGGCATCTGCTGCATGTTTTTTCTTTTTGTTTGATGTTGGGATAAACCTTGTGATATCATCTGTCAAAATAGATATACCATCAAGATACATCACTCTGTTGATGATCTCCTCACCTTTTCCGGGGATCTGAGACAGTTTTTCCTGCAAATCAGTGACAGATGTATAATCAATTTCATATTTTACATTTGACATGATCAGCAGCTCCTTTTGATGAGCCTTATAAATGGATATGCCACAACATTGATCCATTTGTCAGTATCAGCAATCTGATATCTGTTGTATTGTGCAGCAGATCCCTGCTGCATCTTGATTGAGTCCATCAGCTCAATGATCTGCATCTCCTTGTCTAAATCTGACAGAGTGCTGACAAGATAGACCATCACAGTCTGTCTAAAAGTATTGATGCTGTTTTTTTCAATCTGCATTGGCCTGTAATAAATAAAATTATAGTCATTGAGATTATCTTTAACTGTTGCCTCTCCAAAAAATACAGGGAGAGCAAGAGTGCTGAGAGTCGCTGCTATCTGCTCATCTGTTGCTGTAATTTTATACTCAGCCATTTCTCACCCCTGCCTTTTGGAGATGGATAAAATTGTCTGTCTCATTAAAATCAAGATACTTTATCTCATAGAGATCCTCAGATCCTCTGAGTTTTACCTTGTGAGATCTGTCAATATTCTGCCTCTTTGGAGTCCTGATTTTTAGATCTATACTGTACCCCAATTGAGATGCAAGCATATAATCTGACTCTCTTGCTGACATGATATTGAAATAAAGAGATCCGATTGCCTCAAAAGTCTCTCCTGTCTTTTCCCTTTTGGCATTATATACAGCTTTGATGTCTCCAAACTGCAAGAGGCCATCATTAAATGCCTGATGATTTAATTTGATCATAAAACATCAGCCTCCTCAGCCATTATTGCTGCACCATGCATCAAGGATAGAGATGTGATGTCATCCCGGAAATTTACCCGGAAAAATTCTATTGCATTATTTCTGCTATACCTGACATAAGCAAAGAGCAGGCCTTGTGCCTCATCCTCTGCCAAATAGTCAAGATCAGCACCTATGAGCCTATTTAATGTCTTTGAGCCTCTTTCAAGTAGTCTGACAAGCTCCTCATCCTCATCTGCCCATGTAATATGCAGCTCAGACTTGAGATCCTCAAGCAATGTAATCATGCAGCTCACCTCCTCATTAAAAAAATAAAGGAGGCATCTCAGCCTCCTATTTTGTTTTATTTATACTGTCTTTGTGACTAAAATTGTATATACCTGAGAGGCTGTGCCCTCAGTCACTGTGATCTCAATCTCATTAACCCCTGCCTGCCATGTGGCAGCAGTACCATTGAGATGAGGGACTCCATTGACCAAAATTGCAACCTCAGCAGACTCATCAGCAGTCACTGTGATCATATTTGTTGCATTGACTGTCTCTGCTGTGTAGTTTAATACATCCGGATCAAAGTCCGGGATCAGTGTGAGAGAGCCAAGGCTCAAACTGCTGAGATGATTTAGTCAGGCCTGAGGCACAAGTCCTGAGATATCAAGCAGTATAAATGCATTGTTATCTTTTGGAGTACCATTGCCATATAATTTGACAAGATAAACTCTCTCATCCTCTAAAAATCTGTATTCATCTGAATACTCAATTTTTCCGGATTTTGCAGTGCCAAGTCCCATAAAATATTTATTTGGCAGTCCAAGGACAGCATTGCCTGCTGCAAGTGCTGAGGACTGAATGATTGTTGTCTCAATTGGAAATACATCTTTGATGTATCTGCCATCAAGTGTCAATCTGATTGTTGCAGGCATAACTTTTGATAGATAGTCAATAGGATTAACTATCAGGATCAGCTCTGTGATTGCTCTGTTGACTCCATTGACTCCAACTGCAAGCTGAGCTGCAAGGCCTCCATATGTGTCAGGATCAAAGTCAGTCACAACCTGTGCAACTTTTGCAGCATATCCGGTCACAGGATCAATTGCTGCTGCAAGATTCCTGATCATTCCCACAGGCTCAGTCAGGCCATCTCCTGAGATGATGCCATCTTCTAACCCATTGTAAAGAGCCTCCCCTAAAATGGATCTGACATATCTATCTAACCATGCAGGCCCAAGATCAAGCATTGCTTTGCAAACAGGCAGAAATGCTGAGAGCTTTTTGTGTCCAAGATCAATTTTTTTAAATCCTCCAACTGCCTCAGTCACGATCTCAGCACATAAAGTGTCCCATGTTGCCAAATTGCCTGATCCATTGTTAACTAAAAATTCAACCATACCGGATGTATTGACAAAATCAACTGCCTCAAGCAATGGATGCCCTGCCTCAAGATCCTCAAAGACAGCCTCAATGACTGTGAGAGGCATTGTGATTGAGACATCTGTCAGAGCCTGCCTTGGATTGCTTGATTTCATTGCATCAATAACTGCCTGATAGTATTTGCTCTCCTCGGATGTCAGAGATCTGACTCCTCTGCCTGCAAGGATTGTGCTGTCCTGAGCAGAGATCATTCCCTTGGCCTCAGCCATGACTGCCTGCTGAATATTCTCAGCAAATTCATCCCATGCTCCCATGAGTCCCTCCTCATTGTTGTCTGCAATTGCCTTGCTCATCTTTGCCATGATTTCAGCCTTTTCATTTTTCATAGTGTCCAAATTAATCATAATTTTTTTACCCTCCATTAATTATTATTTTTTGATATGTTTGTGAATAGTGCTTTGATTGTATGCTTAACAGGCTCAGGAACCGGATCAAAATCAGGCTCAGGAGTCTGCTCAGTATCTGTGATTGTTTGCTCTTGCTTTTGCTCAGGAGACTCTCTCATCTCTCTTATCTGTGCAGCAATGGCCTTGTTATAATTGATTTTTGATGTCAGGGACTGATTGACTTTTTGCAGCATCTCCTCTGCCTTTGTCAGATCTGCATCCTGTCCTGAGATCTCATCACATAGACCAATCTCAAGGCACTGCTTTGCAGTCAGCCATGTCTCATCCTCAAGCATCTGCATCAGAGTCTCCTCTGAGAGCTTGTCTCCTGCCTTGGAGATATATGCTTGTCTGTTGCCCTCCATCAGCACATCCAAATCATCAGCAGCTTTTCTCAGCTCTTTGCTGTTGCCCAATGTCATAACCCATGCATTATGGATCATCATCATTGCATTGGATGGCATGATGATCTTGTCTCCTGCCATGGCAATTATTGATGCCACTGAGCAGGCAAATCCATCAATATGCACAATAACATTTGCAGGATGTCTCTTGAGCTGATTATAAATTGCTGTGCCCTCAAAGACTGATCCTCCATAGCTGTTGATGTATAAATTGATTTGCTTTGTATTTGGATATTTTGCAAGCTCAGTCCGGAAATAATTTGCTGATGTCTCTGAGTCAATAGTCTCTCCTGACCACCAATCATATCCATCTCCCTCGACATCACCATAAATAAACATGTCAAGCACATCCGGATTTGTTATTGATTGCTTGAGCTCCCAAATTTTTGACTTTTTCAAATTGCTCCACCTCCTTGATCATTCTGATCTCTTAAAAAACTTTCAGCATCTGTGTAATTTTTGGTTATAAATCTCTTGTCTGCAATTGGATCAGCAATTGGCTCTCTGCCTAAAAATTTGAGATTGTCATTGATTGTGTTAACTCCAATTCTAAACATGACATCCAATGCATTTGCAATATCTTTGATATCTGCAACTTTAATCAGGCTTGTGTCTAACTTGACATAAGTCCTCTCAAGATACTCTTTTTTTGTATAGTATTTTCTGTTAATCTCATCAGTGATCAGCTCTGCAATTGGATTGACACAAAAAGCCAAAAAATTATTGACTGCCTTTTCAGTGTCTGCCACATTGCCCAATAGCAATGATGGAGGGATCTGAAATCCTATGGCCACAAATTGAAACACATCATCAATGAGCTGCTTGACATCTCTGCTGTCAGATCCTGACTTATAGCCGGATGTTGACAAATCCTGATATTTGATGCCATTTGTCAAAGGGATCACTGCACCTGACTCAGCCTCAAAAAATCTCCTGATCCTCTCATTTAGCAGCTTTTCAAGGCTTGCCTGAGCCTGATCTGTCTGAGGATATGAGGCCGGGATCTCAAGAGCTCCTCTTTTTGCATTGGATCTCTTATAATTGCTCTCACTGTACCCAATCAGCTCGCCATATCCCTGATATAGAGAGTCAATGATTGTCTTGATTTTCTGATCATGCAGCTCAAAGTGAAACACATCTTTTTCTTTGAGATTTTCCCTGAGTATATAATCATTGATTTTGATGTTTTTATACTCATTATCCTTGAGAGCAAACTCACTCTTGTCAAAGCTATCAGCAACATATAACCCTGCCATGCCTTTTGGCATTACCACAAGACACTCATTGTCATACACAAGTTTATGCACAACATCTCTCCAAAATTTAGAGGCTGATTTGTTTTGATTGGCTTGCACATTAAATAAATAATAATTATCCTGTCGCACAGGATTGCCTTTTTGATATGTGACAAATTCTGATCTGCTGACTGCATTTGCAATCAGATTGACTGATGCCTGTATTGCAAGCTCTTTATAAAATATCCCTGCACTCAGATTGCCTGCCTCCACAGCACTCAGATCAAGAGTCCCATCAGCACTAAAAAGACTGATAAAAAAATCCTTTATGCCCATCTGTCCCTCCTTAATTAATAAAATCTGACATCAAGATCCATGATGCTTGTCTGCATCTCAGGCAGATCTGACTCTATGACCATGCTATGCACAAGAGCCATGAACGGATCATTTTTCCGGGCCCTTGGCTCAATTTTGCCATACTTAAAATTGCCAATGTCCTGCCCTTGACTCTTGCCCACTCTGATCATCTTTGTGTTATTTGCTGCCCATCTCAGCATAGGTGCATCACCCCAAATAAAATATTGATTGACAAATGCACTGTCTATGACCGGGACAACTCTCATGATGTCTGATGGCCGGACAAGTTTTATATTTTTGGCCTCATAATCAAATCCAATTGTCTTGAGTGCCCCTGCTAAAAGTGCATATCGGAAATCATCAAGAGCAATCTTGCTGATCTGATACTTTTTGCCAAGCCTTGTAATATATTCAATGATGAGATCCGGATTGATCTCCACATCATTGACAAGAGTTAGCTTGCCCTCCTTTGCCCATTGTGCATAAGGCACTTTTAGATATGAGAGATGCTTGCTCTTGAGGCAGAGCCATGAGTGACTGATGTCAAATCTCTTGTCACCCTGTTTAAAATGGAAATTTACTGATGTGATGTCTGTGAGCTTTGAATAATCTATACCTACCACACAAGGCTTGCCTGATAAGTCAGGCAGCTCTTTTTCTGTTGCTTTGATGTTTTCCCAATCTGTCACTTGCATCTCAGGATCACCCTCAGGCAAATTCATCCGTTTGGTCATAAATGCAGTAAATTGTCCGGGATTACGTATATAATCCCTGTACTCTTTTAGCATCTCATCCATCAGATGAGGCAAATAAGGGAGACTTGGATTTGATTTCTGCCAATTTTCGGCATCATGCACCTCATCCTTTGCATCAAGTCTGCAAATAAATGGCAGCATCCCATTGTCAGGGATCTCTCCCTTTAAAATCTCAAGGCTCTGCTCAAGCAGGCTGTCAAGAGGACCATCTCTGACATCTCCATTTGTTGTTGTATATGCTCTCCTTGGATGAGGCTTTTTGCCAAGGCCTGTTGTGAATACATTAATATTTTTATAATCCTGATACTGATGGATCTCATTAAAATAGACAATTCCGGATCTCAGTCCATCCTTGCCTTTTGGATTATTTGTCCTAAATTTTATTGTACTTTTTGTTTTTTGGGAGACAATCTGCTCCTTTGTCCAATAAAAATGACCTCTCATTTTTGCATTATATTGAGGATCTTCAAGCACATCCCAAATATCCACAAATGGAGCCATTGCTTGATCCTCACTATTTGCACAGATATCAACATCATACTTTTTGATGCCATTGTAAGGACTGACAAAGCACCATGACTCAAATGCTATAAATCCATCTTTGCCTGCTCCTCTGCCTATGAGCAAAAACAGATCCGGCCATCTTGGCCTATTGTCTTTTTTATAATAGGTGCAGGCATGGAGTCCAAGCACAAATTTTTCCCATGTAAATAATTGACCATAAGGGAAATATTGCACCTGCTTGAGATATTTCTCAAGCTGCTCTTTGTTTATATAAATATCCTCTTTGGCAAATGCCTCCATCACCATCTTCATGAGATCATGCTGCTCTTGGCAGGCTCTGATCTTTCCTGATGTGACCTGATCCATATATTCCCTGATTTGAGGATGTATCTCTTTATAATTCATCATCAAAATCAACTCTGTCTATTGGCACAGGCTTGAGGCCAAGCTCACTGAGTATTTTAAGCATCTGCCCATTTGTTTTATTGAGCTCTGACACAGAGTCATTTTTTTTATGTCCGGATTGACTTGGCCCATTTTCCCAAAATACATTGACTCCTCTGATCATCACATCAGCAATAAGCTGATTTTTAATGTCCCATAGTGCCATATAATCCTCAATAAGATCCTCAAAGTGCCTCCCAAATGTGCCATTGTCTGTCAATTGCATCAGCAGATCTCTCCTGATGCTCTCTCTATTCTCCACTTGAGACTCATTGCCCATAATTATGACTTTTGCCTTTTTCACCATTATGGATCACCTCCTTGCAAATTTAGAGATTTTTCATGCCCCTCCCATCATGAGAGATTTTAAATATTTCTCTCTTGGCTAA
>Ga0123336_10000773_pt1 | contig 31065 bp, 15 predicted proteins | sample SSSSmetaG_FD_96466 | JGI IMG/M metagenome (GOLD analysis project Ga0123336, IMG submission 96466) | Glacier valley bacterial and archeal communities from Borup Fiord, Nunavut, Canada, to study Microbial Dark Matter (Phase II) - ​SSSS metaG | ecosystem: Environmental > Aquatic > Freshwater > Ice...
ATCACGGTGCTGACACATCAAGTTCATCTACATTTATAAAAGCTGTACAGCCAAAAGTAGCTGTAGCCATGACTGACCAAATGGCTTCCTTGAGTGTTTACAACTCTTATAGAAAAAATAATGTAAAGGCATACATCACAGCAGTTGACGGCTGCGTGAAAGTAGTGGCTGATGGAACTAAAGAATACGAAGTTATAACGGAAAAAGATAGAACAAGCGACTTTTTGAAGTAGGAGCCATACTTACTTTTGTATTGACTGTTTTGATACAAAAAAGATATAATATTCTACACTTTATAATAAGTTGAATTAGGTTGTTTTAGAATATAATTTGTCACAGAGGACTAAAAATGTTACTAAGTGAAAAAATGTAGTCACAGCGAATCTTTGCGGTGACTACATTTTTTGGTGTATCCGGCAGGGACATGGGGACAGGTTCCTTGTTCTTAATTCCGTTTAATAATTTCATTTATATTCGAACAAATAACTAAATATATTTTTGCTAAACAATTAGCACTTTACCTATACTAAAGTGGTGTAAAAATATTATATATGGAGGTCTTGATGTCAAAAGAAGCAAAAATTATATTAGTTATTAGTGTGCTATTTACCCTCGCAATGGGGCTGTCAAATATATTTGTAAATATACTCTTATGGAAGGAATCAAATGATTTTATCGTTGTTGCATTATATAACCTGATGCACTACATTTTTGTTCCAATAACCTTTATTTTTGCAGGGTGGCTCTCGAAGAAAAAGAATGGCATATGGTCTCTGCGGCTTGGAATATTGTTTTTTATAATGTTCTTCGGACTGATCCTCTATATTAAAGACGATATCCTCAGCTATATTTTCCCCCTCGGCATACTTTTCGGTATCGCTGCCGGGTTCTATTGGCTTGCTTATCACGTACTTTCCTTTGATTGCACAACAGAAAATAACAGAGACACCTTTAATGGCTTTAATGGATGTTCAGTAGGAATAGCAAACGCATTGGCTCCCATTATTGGAGGCTACATTATACAAAAGGCCGGGAATACAAATGGCTATACAATTGTATTCACCTGCTGTAAATTTTTGTAATCTCTGTTGCAATAGAATACACAACATCCTTTTGCCCAAACATTAGCTGCTTTTTTGAACGCAGCAAAAAAGCCGCTTATCCTTATGTATAAACGGCTTTAAATATATGTTCTATAAAGTTCAAACCCACTATAGTTACTTAATTATAGCAGGAATATATTATTAGCCTTGCATTCCTCTAACATGTCTTCCGGCCATACAGAAACTTGAACCTCACCGATATGGGCCTTACGTAGGAAAAACATACACAGTCTTGATTGGCCGATTCCGCCACCTATGCTGTAGGGTAGTTCACCATTCATTACGGCTTTATGAAAAGGAAGCTCAATTCTATCTGTGGCATTAGCCTTTTTAAGCTGCCCTGTCATAGCCTCCTCATCAACTCTTATGCCCATGGATGAAATTTCAAAAGCAATACCCAACACATCATTCCAAAGCAATATATCCCCGTTTAATTCCCAATCGTCATAATCCGGAGCCCTTCCATCGTGCTTTTCTCCTGATTTCATATAACCACCTATCTTCATGAGGAAGACAGCCTTCTTATCTTTTGTGATAGTATTTTCTCTTTCTTTCGGGGTCAAATCAGGATACATGTTCTCAAGCTCCTGTGTTGTAATAAAAAAGATTTCATTTGGCAATTCTGTCTGTAAAGCACGATATAGTCTATTTACATAATCACCCAGATTTTTGATTGCATTGTAAATTGTTGTTACCGTTTCCTTTAGGTATGTTTGTGTTCTATCAGATTTGTTGATTGATTTTTCCCAGTCCCACTGGTCAACGTAAATAGAATGAAGATTGTCCATGTCCTCATCTCTTCTTATGGCATTCATATCTGTATATATGCCCTTACCTGCTTCAATGTTGTATTTGCCAAGTGCCATTCTCTTCCATTTGGCCAAGGACTGAACAATTTCAACGGATTTTTCGTTCATGTCCTTCAAGGTAAAGGTTACGGTTCTTTCTATGCCATTGAGATTGTCATTCAATCCACTTTCAGGTATTACAAAAAGCGGCGCTGAAACCCTTCTAAGGTTTAGTCCATAAGCCAGCTCTTGCTGGAAAAAATCCTTTATCTTCTTAATTGCTCTCTGACTCTCCATGGAGTCTATTACAGGTTTGTAGCCTTCCGGTATCATTAGACCTTTTGTCATGATTCTGACCTCCATAATGTTTTATGTTATTCTTTAGGAAAATTTATATTCACAGTAATTCTGTCGATAAAGAGTATACTTTTCTGAATGATAATTAGTACATTCTGATTATATATTATATACTAAATTAATGTCTAGTAAAAAAAGTGTTTACATGGTTCGTGGATTAAAACCGTTTGCTGTTTGGTAGAGACGAAGCATGGCCCGATAAACTCTCGACATAATATTCAGTATAGGGACAAGGAACCTGTACCCTTGTCCCACAAGCATTAGCGATGATATAATAATGGCATTACTCAGAATGGATTTAGAAGGAGGTAACAATGGCTAAGAACCAAAGCGTTAAGTGGAATTTCAATTATAACAAAATTGAGAAGAAAGATAAGAACTTTATGTACAAAAACCTTGAAAGAGGCAATTGTTACAACTGTGATTTTTCAGGTTCAATTTTTGATTACGTAAATTTTAGAGGGGCGCATTTTAAGGCTACTAATTTTTTTATGTGCAGCTTTAAATGGGCTGAGTTCATCGGAACTAACTTAAAAGACAGCGATTTTACGAGTGTAGTCTTTGAAAATACTATCTTTGACTCTGTAAAATTAGAAGGAGCTAATTTCAAAGATGCAAAATTTATCAATACTATATTTTTATCCACCGATGTAAATAAAGCTAAAAATCTTAATACTAAAGATCCAGCAATAAGAATTTTTGATGATATGCCTCAATTAGAAATCAGTGAGGAACTCAAAAATGCTGCTCTTAATACCTTCAAAAATAAATATATAAAAGCGTCAAGAGTTCTTGATACAAAAGACGGCGACCTTAATAATTTAAGTATTATGATTCTTTTAGAAAACTTTGATGAAGAAACATTAATCAAGGGATTGAATTTGATTAGTGCTCAATTAGATAGGGACTTTTATACACTAAGTTATATAATAAAATTTATACGAAATATGTAATTGATGGTCATGCAATTTTGAATTAGTTACGGGTGATTTTCAATAGCTTTTACTTTTAAATTGTCAAACTGTTATTAAAAGTGCTAAAGAATGAACGAAGGCTTTCAGGTTAAACCCTGAAAGCCTTTCATTTTGGCGGAGAGACAGAGATTCGAACCCTGGGTGGCGATTAAACCACACACGAGTTCCAGTTCTACGGGTACGTTTTTATATACTACTATTTCATACCTATATATAACTGTAAGTATTGATACATAGGACTTATAAGGTATTTACTCTTTATCTTATACTAGCTTGTCTTGACAGGTTTTAAATGGTTTGTTACCACAATGTTACCATTAGAATGCCTTTATTTTAGCTAAACTGCAATTTAATTTAACAATTTATTTTGGTAGACTATAGAGTCCATCTCCTTACCATGGATAAGGTCGGCCTGATTTTCGATGATATGATAGAAATCGGGATTTACGCAATAAAGCATGAACAATGGTCAAGAAAAGTATAGGTGAAGGAAAATATTGAATAAAAGTACAAAAAATTAGGTGAAAATTATCAGTATTTTTAAGTATGTTACAAAATATAATAAAGTTTATTACAAGATGGACTATCAGAGAATGGTACTCATAAAAATTTTCTGCAATAGTTCATTTTTTTATGGATATGTTATATGAAAATAATATGATAGTGTCTAAATATCAAAGAATTATTATTTTTCTACAGCGTATCCTTTCTATATTTTATACAACATCATTGATTTTTTCTTATAACGTGCCTCAAAAGACTGTAGGAGAGGATACTGCAAAGGTACAGATTAAAATTATATCATTAGTTATCTTTCATCATATTTATTTAACAACTCAAAAAGGAGAGGAGGTTCTGATAAACACGTATGCTGGAATTTAGCAATGATTTTATAAGGTAATAAACTTCACAAAATATGTTATGGTGTAAAAAAAGTTAGGAGATAAAAAGATGAGGAAAATGTTAAAAAGATTAGTGTCTATTGCAACTGTATTGGTAATGATGTGTACAATGATTTTAATACCTGTAACTGCTGTGGCAGAAACCACAAGTGTTATTGCAAACAATGCTGTGTACGCATGCAGGAGAACTTTTGGTGGTGGTTATTATGACAGTGTATCTAACAAAACATTTGTATGTTGGAACGGACCTCAAATGGATGTTTATGTAAAGGAATACGATCACGCAACTAATACATGGGGATCTGATATCAAGGTTGTAGATGTAGATATGTCGGATACAAATGCATATCATGATTATGCTGTCATGCAGCAAATGCCTGATGGTAAGCCTGCAATATTTTATAATAGCCACACAAATAATGCTTATATGTTGAAGGCACCTAATGCAAATTCTATTGCGGGTACTTGGACTAAGACAACAATAAGTAGTGATAAAAACTGCTACGCTATGCCAATCACATTCGGTAGTAATGTTTATTTCTTTTACAACCGTGATGATGATCAAAGCTGGCCATACAGAACATATAAGTATATAATGTCCACCGATAGTGGCGCAAGCTGGACAACTCCTGTAAGTGTCATAGACAGCGGTAAGACAGCTGACAAGTTTAATGAAGTGTACGCATACGGAGTCAGTAATACAGGTGGCAGAATATCAATTACCTGGTCAATGTCAGGAGGTCCTGATGGACATAATGGAGCTAGCAAGGATCTTTACTATGCATATTTAAACCCAGCTGACAACAATATCTATAATGTGGCAGGCACAAGCATGGGTACCGGTATAAACGGACTGACTGAACTTGCTGGTTGCAAGGTTGTTGATGCACCGGCATTGGTTAAACAGCATCAAATTGAGAATTCGATTCCTGCAGTTATGGATGACGGAACAGTGGTTGTAACATACGGACACGACACTGGAGGAGGTAACTTAAATATTAAATGTGCAAGGTATTTATCCGGTAGTTGGGTAATTTCTACTATAGTTTCCGGTACAAAAGGGATAAAAGATATGGCTAAGGTTGGATCGACTAACCTAGAGGTTCTTTATGTCACAGCTGACGGTTTGTCAACTGGCGATATTAAAACCTTAGATAAGGGTGCTACCTGGAATAACATCTATTCAGTTGGGATTCCTTTTAATAATGGTGCTGATGGTGTTTCAAGCTTGAATTTTATTGAGTCCAGATCTACTATTCGTGCTGTAGGAACCACCAGAGATGGAGATACTAAAAAAACTGATTTTACTGGAAAATGGCCAGTTTTTGTAGTAAATAGTGATAGTGTACCAACACCAACACCAACACCAACACCCAGAACTGTTGAACCGGTTGCAGATGCATATGTGCGTGGGGGGGATTATGCCTCAACAAATTTTGGTACAGAAACTTCGATGATGGTCAAGAAGATTGACGTTACTGAATCAAAATACAACAGAAAAACCTTCCTCAAGTTTGATTTGACGGAAGCGGGTCTCACAAGTGTAACAAACGCAAAGGTTAGGCTGTATTGTGCAAGCAGTGATGGTGCATTTTCAGTTGAAGCCTACCGGACGACCGATAGCTGGACAGAGACAGGAATAAACTGGAACAATGCTCCTGCCCTAGGTACATTAATAGAAAATGAAAACATCTCGACAACAGGCCAGTACTATGAGTTTGATGTAACCTCTTATGTAAATGACCAACTGTCAGGAGACAAAATTGTAAGTCTAGGCTTCTATGATGCAGACTCTTCTGAATTTTTTGCTACTTTTAACAGTAAGGAAAATAGTACAGCTAAGCCGCAACTGGTTATTCAAGAATAGTTATCTTTGAAAATTATGGTACAGGAGCCTCCAATTTAGTATTCCGAATCGGGGGCTCTTTTTCTGATGAATACAGATGCTTACTGTAGTGTAACAAGTTGAAAGTTATATTGATAATTGCAAATGGTCAAAACTTTCTGTACAATAATTATATAGGTTTGTACACTTTGTATGGTAATATCCAAAAAGGAGAACTACCATGAAATTTAAATTTAAGCTATTCGATCCTCAGTTCAGAAGAAGCTTTTACTTCAGAGTCCTGATTCTTTATTCACTATTTACATTACTTGTAATCATAACATCCTCTACATTCCTAATGACATTTCTGGACAGAAAGCTGGATACAGAAATATCAAAGTATAATAAAAGCCTTTTGGCTCAAGTTCAGATATTTTCGGATACATATCTGATTGAAAAAATTAATTTGATTGTAACTGAAAAATTTTTTGATATAACCAAGGATGGCAATATTCAGGACTTTTTTTCTAATTATAGCTTTGAAAGTACAGCTGTTTTTCAAAGAATATATTCGAATATTTCAAATATAACGCTTAATAATGACTTTATTGATTCAGTATATATATACAGAAAAAACGATGACACCCTTATTACATCGGGAGAGAAAGTTACTTTTAATGCCACGTCACCCCAAAACGTGTACAAAGGTCTCATGAATATTGAATTGATTAACAAGACTATGTTGAATGAAGGTGGACAAAATTGGTTTAGTCCATTGGAAAACAACCAGTTTTGGAATACAAAGCCTGTCTTGTCGTTCTGTCAATCAATTCCCATGTATACAACCCAGAAAGATCGATTAGGCTGTTTTATAATTAATATTAATGAAGAGAGATTTTTTCAAACTCTAAATAAGATTTCAGATTCCAATAATGGCGAAATAGTAGTTATGGATTCAAAGGGAAGGATATTGGCAGACAGCAAATATAAGAAGAGGTTTGACACCGGTTTCCGTGACCTCTTGTCCAAAAGTATAGGTACTGCCGGTGATGGAGTAGTTTTATCTGAAGTGGATGGAAAGAAAGTAGCAATAGCATGGGTAAAATCTTCTTTGAATGATTGGCGTTATATATCAGTCACTCCCCTTGAGACTGTAAACAGGACCAAGTTCCTTGCACGGCAGTTCTCCATCCTTGCTATTGGATTACTGACAATATTGAGCTTGCTTGGACTGAATTTTATTACAAGATGGATGTATAAACCTTTAAATACTATTATTAAGTCTGTTAAAGCGCAATTTGATGTTGAGGAAGGGGATAGTGACCTGTCTCTTATTAATGATGTAATCTCAAATCTATCTACAAAAGTAGTAGAGATGGAGGACACCTTACTTAGAAATAGTGGACTTATACTAAATAAGATTGCTTCAGATGTTCTATATGGAAATGTCGAGACTCTTGAAGGAATTAATAAAAGACTGCAGCTTACAGGAAAAAGTTTTCATTATAAACAGTTTTGTATTGCAGTTACTGAAGTGGATCCTAATCTGTTCCAACAGATGACATTGGAACAACGTGAGTTTGTAACCTACATGGTGGTTGACTTAATCAATGGTTATTTTGGAAAACTATGTGATTCTATTACAGTAAGCCAGTCCTCCAGTACATTCACCAGCATATTAAGCCTGAATAACTACGATGAGGTAAGAAAAAATCTCAATGGGTTGATCCTTTCGCTGAAAATAGAACTGGGTCTAAACTATAACATTGCTATAAGTGATGTATTAACTGACCTGAAAAAGTCTGGTGAAACCTATAACACCACAAGGAAGTATTTGGAGTACAGCTTTATACACGGATATGGCAATGTTTTTACTTATGATCTTATTAATGGTTTTGAATCAAATAACAGGGATTTTGATATAAACCTTTTAAAGGATATGGAAATTCTATTCAGGTCTTTGAAGTTTACACAGCTAAAAGAAGAAATAGGAGCAATAAGAAAGGATACAAAGATGGGTGCTTATTCATTCAGCTATGTACAGAGTACACTGCTGAATATCATAGGGCTAATATGCCGGATCAGTCATGAACAGGGAGTAAATACAGAAAAGTTGCACAAGAATAAAATAATGAATGAGTTTTCAGGAATTAAATCTATTGATGACTGTTTTGATTGGATCTGTGGGCTAATAGACACCTATGACAGTAATGTTAATATCCGAAACAATAATATTGATAGCACATTCATAGAAAAGATAAAGAACTATATAGACGTAAATATTGATAAACAAATCTCCCTAAGCATTGTTGCTGAAAAATTCAATATGAGTTTGAGTTATATCAGTAGAATATTTAGAGATGGAACAGGTACAAATTTCTCTGATTATGTTCTAATAAAAAAAATAGAAAAGGCCGCTGAGCTTCTAATGACAGAAAGAAAGGCCGATGTATCAGAAATTGCCGAGAGATTAGGTTATTTTAACCTTTCCTATTTTTCAAAGTTGTTTAAAGAACGTTATGGAATAACGCCCTTACAGTATCGCAAGAAAAATATTGAGTAAAAGTTCATAAAATTATATAAAAATTTTCTGAAAAAGCATGTAATTCAATTAGAGATTACATGCTTTTAAACTTTTCATCTCAAATCTGGCTTTGTCTAGCAAAATATTATGTAGTAGTTCATCTTTTTACGGGTGTTATTATCAAAAATAGCATGCTAACATGAAATCATCAAAGAAAAGGAGACAACGCTATGTCGGTCAGCACAGATGTAAGTACACAAAAAACAGTAGGTAGAATAAAGGCAGGATCAACATTGGGTAAATACATTAGATATAAGGCATTAGTAATAATGTTTTTACCGGGTCTTATATATTATATAGTATTCCACTATTTACCTATGTATGGGTTGATAATAAGCTTCAAAGATTACCGCATACTGGACGGAGTTATGGCAAGCCCGTGGGTAGGCCTTAAACACTTTAAAGCAGCCTTCGCAAGCACTGAATTCTGGAGTGTATTTAATAATACACTCATACTCAGCGGTTTTAAGCTGATTTTTAACTTCCCAGCTCCAATCATATTATCCTTACTTTTAAATGAAGTGTATAATATGAAGTTTAAAAAAATAGTTCAGACTATTACTTACCTGCCACATTTTTTGTCATGGGTAGTATTATCAGGAATACTAATTGACTTCCTTTCACCGGGATCAGGTCCTTTAAACATGATCTTAAGTACCATTGGAATCAAACCTATATATTTTGTTGGAAGCAGGGTCTGGTTTCGACAGGTGCTCATAGTTTCATCTATCTGGAAAGGTATAGGATGGGGGACAATTGTTTATCTTGCAGCATTGTCGGGAGTGAATCCTGAACTGTATGAAGCCTGTAAAATTGATGGAGCTGGAAAGATGAAGCAGATCATCCACGTTACACTTCCAGCGATATCGCCGGTTATAGTCATAATGTTGATTTTTGAAGTCGGTCACATGGTAAATGATGATTTTGACCAGATATTCAATCTGTATAACCCTGCTGTTTACAGTGTAGGAGACGTACTTTCCACTTATATTTATCGTATGGGTCTGGAAAACATGCTGTACAGCTATACCTCAGCTATCGGGCTTTTTAAGAACCTTATAGCCTTTGGATTAGTAGTAGGAACTAATTATATTTCAAAACGTTTCAGTGAATACGGATTATGGTAATAGAACGGAGGAGAAAAAAATGATAAGATCACGTCAAGAGAAGACATTTAGTATATTTAATTATATATTACTTTCTATATTAGCTTTATCTACATTATATCCTTTTTGGGATGTTATTAGGGTATCCTTAAGCACTGCTGCTGAAGCGAACCAGATGGGCTTCAAACTTTGGCCAGAGAAAATTACTGTTGAAGCATATACGTATGTACTGCAAAATCGCTTTATTTGGGTAGGATATAAAAACACCATCATTAGGATTTTGGTAGGAATGTCTATTCAAATGACCTTAATGATATGTGTAGCCTATCCTTTGTCTAAAAAATATTTCCCCAACAGATCGTTTTGGACATTAATTATTGTGTTCACGATGTTTTTCAAAGGAGGTATGATACCTGACTTTTTGCTTATCAGGGCGATGAATATAGATAATACCATCTGGGCATTAGTGTTGCCTAGAGCTATTGATACCTTCGCAATGCTGATTATGCGGAATAATTTCATGTCACTGCCTGATAGTCTGGAGGAATCAGCAAAAATTGATGGAGCGGGAGACTTGAAGGTGTTAATTAGTATTATCCTTCCAATGTCAAAACCAATTTTGATGACGGTTGCATTATGGGGGATTGTATGGCACTGGAATGCTTGGTTCGACTGTCTGATTTACATTAGGGACAGTAATAAGTATGTACTTCAGGCTATTCTGAGGAAAATAATTATTGATTCGGCACCACAGTTTAGTGAGATTGCTGGAGGAGTAGATATCTCAACAATAGATACAAACACCTCTCAGACTACAATAAAATGTGCCACCATCATTGTTTCTACCATTCCAATAGTTGCCATTTATCCCTTTATTCAGAAGTACTTCATAAAAGGTATGATGGTAGGTGCTTTAAAGGGTTAATAAAGTAGGAATGATATACTGGCGGATGCTTTAATGTTATTATCTGTAATCGTAATTTTAGAATCTATTTCAATTGATATAGATTAACACTAACAAATATTAAATGGGGGTAAGAAAATGAAAAAAAGAACAAGACTTTTAGCTTCGCTTATGGTTGTTGCATTGGGTATTGGAACTTTTGCTGGCTGTAACAAAAGTACTCAACCCAAAGTTGCTGATCAGACTGAAGTCAAAGATGAAACACCAATCACAATCGACTGGATGCCGCAGAATGACCAACCGGTAAATCCAGAGTCTCATGTAATTAAGGAATTGGAAAAGAAGCTGAATGTAAAGTTTAATTTCATTTATATGGATAGGAGCAAGGAAATTGAACTTTTGAATATGCGTGTTGTGGCCGGTGAGATTCCTGATGTTATGAGATTAACTGAAGACCGTTTCCGTGCGTATATTGACCAAGGTGTCCTAGCAGATATTCCAGAGGAAACCATTAAGAAAAAAGCTCCAAAGTTATATGATCTTGAATTGAAATATGGAGGAGCGCTTGCATGGCAGTTTGCAAAGGGAACCAATGGTAAGATATACGGACTGCCTTCTTTAAATCCAAACGGTGCAGGTAACTTCGTTCCTCTCTGGAGGGATGATTGGCTTAAGAATGTTGGGATAGCTAAAATGCCTGAGACTTTAAAGGATGCTGAAGATGCTTTCTATAAATTTGCAAATAACGATCCAGATAAAAATGGGAAAAAAGATACCTATGCTTTGTCGAACACAGGTATGAGTGTTGTTTTCGGAGCTTATGGAGGAATACCTTATTTCTCACAAGGCGGCGGACTTGGTTTTACTTGGACTATTGTAAATGGTAAAGCGGTAGCGACTGCTGTAATGCCTGAAATGAAAGAAGCGCTTACTTTACTTAACAAGTGGTATAAAGACGGTATTATTGATCCAGAGTTTATAAGTGGAGAAAATAAAGGTGGAAAATGGAGTTTAAATGTTACCTTCCAGAACGGCAAAATCGGCTACTCATGCCCGGCTTTGGGTTATGGTATAAGAAAGGTATTGTACCCAGGAAATGTGCCTTCACAAAACTATACAGACTTCATGAAGCTTCAGCCAAACGGTTCCTATGATTATGGAAAGCCTTTGGTTGGACCAAATGGCAAATCTGGTACTGAAAAATGGGGCACTTTCCCAGGCGTTTATGTAGTATTAGGTAAACAGGTAGCTAAAGATACAAAGAAATTGGAAAAGATTCTAGAAGTAAATGAAAAAGTGGCTAGTGATGAGGATATCAATTACACATCTCTATTTGGAGTCAAGGGTGTAGACTGGAAGTTGAACGCAGAGGGAATATTGGAAAAAATGGGAGACAGTCTTGATGCAAATAAAGGAGCGGCACTCGGTATCGGTACCAATGGTATTGGTTACCTTGGCGAAACTAATTTTGATGGTAGAGAAAAAACTTCAAGTGCTATAGGTTCTGCATTTACCAAGTCAACGTATTTTGGAGATAACTATTCGAATCCGGTATGGGGCTCACTACCTTCATATCCGACGTTGAAGCCAGCTGTAGAAAAGAAAATTCGTGAAAGCTACATTCTGTTTGTAGCAGGCGATAAAAAAATTAGCGAATTTGATGCTTTCGTAGCTGATTTGAACAAATCAGGACTTGAGCAGTTAACCAAAGAAGCTAATGAATGGTATTCAAAATACAGTAAGAAATAATAACATATTTGTCTAGTGAATATGGGGCTGTTGCAAAATGAAAAAGTATGCAAGGGATTCTTCGCTAACACTCAGAATGACAATAGTTTTGTTATTCTGAAGTAGTATAACGACGGTAGAATCTTATTTCAAGCATAAACAAACATTTTACGATAGTCCCAATTCTATTCAAAAATTGCATCATTTTCTGCTGGTTGATGGGAAATGAAAGGGAGACTAGATTGATGTATGAGAATATTTTAAAACCGAATAAAAATGGATTTATTTGTAATTGGCTTATTTCAGGTCCGAGATTATCTACACCTGAGATAACTTCTCGCCAACCTAACCAGCTAAAATTTGAAAACGATATGCGGCAAGTTATTGCGGATGATCTCATGGCTCACCCACCTGAAGAAATTGCATTGGGGAAAACTGGACTGGGAAATTCGCCATGGAAATACTATCATGCCGGACAAAACTGGTTTGTAGATGTGAGTAGCTTTGTCAGTGAATTGGCAAAGGTTGAACTCTTTGCTTTTACTCAGCTTGTCTCTGATATGGACAGGGTGATTGATGTAAGGGTATGGACCTATGGTGCAATTGATCTTTGGCTGAATAACATAAATGTATGTAAAATCAAAACTCCTGTATACAAACCTATAAATTATCAAGACATAACTTTGAAATTAAAAAAAGGGACCAATGACATTTTTATAAGAATGCAAAATCTGGGAGTCAGAGATACAAGGAATATTTTTGGTGTACAGCTAAAGGAAGATATCGGAGGGTTGACAATTATTTTGCCTGATTCTGATGGTAGGCTTGCGCCCTTGATTGGCATGGATCTTTGGCTAATGGCAGTTAAAATGAGAAATGGAAAAATGCTATCAGAAAATATTCCGCCTGAACCCGTAGAAGTTATATTCCTACCTAGAACAGCTCATGAGCAGAAGAAGCTGCTGTGGTCAAAGACGAACGAGTTTCAAATACCTGATAAAGTTGAGAAAATCACAATGGTGATTGAGATTTCAGGACAATTGCTTGTAAGGGAAATTGAAATATCTGAAAATATACGTCCTAGTATCTTTAAATTGGAAAATGTCGATATTATGCAGCATAGAAAAGATATGATTAAGGAAGTTGCAAATATTGAAGCACAGCCCCGGGGAGAGGGAATAAGGTTTTCTGTCCACAACGTTCTGGCAAGATATGCGCTAGGAGCTTTTACGGAGAGGAATATTGAACTGTTATTTGATGATCTGGAGCTTGTTGACAGAAGGATTGACTGTGCAGACTTTGTACTAGCCGGCATTCTAAGGCTATTCCTGAAATATGACATTGAAAATGAGCAGTTAAAGCTGAGAATGAAAGAGGTTTGCACCAATTTTAGGTATTGGATGGATGAAAAAGGTTCTGATGCCATGTGCTTCTGGAGTGAAAACCATGCATTGTTGTTCTTCGGCTGTCAGATGATTGCAGGTAATATGTTTCCTAACGATATTTTTATCCGTTCTGGAATAACGGGCAGCGAACAGGCAGAGATAGGTGCCAAACGCTGTAGGGAGTGGTTGGATTCAGTTGAAAAGGATGGTTTTGATGAGTTTCTGGCTACAGGGTATACGTGTGTAACTGCCGGTGCAATATTAAATTTAATAGATTTTGGCGATGACGAAATAAGCCTAAGAGCAACTAAGGTATTGGACAGTCTGCTATACCAACTTGCAAAGCATACTTTTGATGGGTCAGTTATAGGCCCGCAGGGAAGAGTTTACAGAGGCGTATTATATCCCTTTAAAACAGATGTCCTGGCCTTGCTTCATTATATTACTCCTGAGGTTAATAAAGGATATTCAATGTGGCTTGGCGACTTTGCAAGTACCAAATACCAATTTCCAGAGGATTTAGCTGTTGTAATGCATGACGGTTTTTCTGAAACCTATTCATGCGCTAATGCTGAAATAACCATCGAAAAAAATATGGATTATATATTGACTTCGGTTTCATCACCAAAAGTGTATTTCAATAAGGACAGGACAGATGAGGTATCTAATACGTCTGACACTTTATATCAGGAGAAATTTTCGTATGATTCGGTGAAAGCACTTAATGAAAAATTCCATGGAACAACGCGGTTTGAACCAGGCGTTTATGGATACCAGCAGCACCTATGGTATGCAGCTCTGTCAGGAACCTGTCCTGTATTTGTCAACCACCCGGGGGGAACTCACGAAAAAAGCTCAATGCGTCCGGGATATTGGTATGGGAATGGAATATTACCAGCCTTAAAGCAGAAAGGGAATATGCTTGGTGCAGTTTATCTGCTTTCTGAGGAACACCCTATTAATTTTACACATCTCTACTGGCCTTCACAGGAGTTTGACGAGGTTAAGCAGGAAGATAAATGGTTGTTTGGAAGGAAGAGTAATTCATATGTTGCTGTTTGGTGCAATTGTGAGTATGTACCCCATGATGATGTGATTTTTAACAGGGAGTACAGGGCCTATGGAGAAAAAATAGCCTATCTTTGCATGTGTTCTTCCAAAGAACAATCCGGAGGTTTTTCTGAGTTTATAAATGAAACAAGGATAATTGCGCCGATTTTTGAAGAACGAACCATGACTTTAGAAACAGCAAACGGTTTTTCTGTGATTTACCAGCATTATGAAAATAGATCTCAAATCATTTAAAAATATGATAGTCGAAAACAATGTTCTAAATAATTTAGGAGGTCCTTATGAACTACGGTTATTTTGATAATGAGGGTTCTCAATATGTAATAAACACACCTGTTACACCAGACTCGTGGGAAAATTATCTGTTCAATGACGAGTATTATATGACTGTATCACAGGCAGGTTATGGTACAAGTTCATACATTAACCCAAATCCCTATAAAATCGGAAGAGGGTACAGGCAGTTTTATTTGTATGACCATCAAACAAAGGAGTGCTGGAATCCTAACTATAGACCGCTAAAGGTCAAGCTTGATTCCTATAAATGCATACATGCGCTCGGTTATACGGAGATTCAAGCAGGCTATCATGGAATCCTTACATCTGCCAAGGTATTTGTCCCATTGAAGGGTATGCAGGAAATTTGGATACACAAAATCAAAAATAATACGATTGAAGCAAGAGAAATTTCACAATTTTCGGCGTATTCATTGGCAAATCATGATGGTATGGGGAGCAAGGGGAGCTATGATGCGGAAAACGACATTTTGACGTGTACAACATTTCCATATCATGTGCTTTATCATGAATATGAAGCATTAAAGGATAACAATAGCACAGTATATACGCTTTCCGACTGTAAACCGACATCCTTTGAAACCAGCGAGAGGCGTTTTTTTGGAAGTGACGATATAACGGAATTGCCAACAGCTATTCTAAATGGAGAATGCAGTAATTTAAGCGTTCATGCAGATCGTTTTACTGCAGATAAAATAACAGGTGTTTTTCAACATAAATTTGTGTTGCAGCCAGGCGAAGAAGTTCAGTTTGTGATTGTCGTGGGTTGTACAGGCAGAGATATTGATAACCTGTTGGAAATTAAAAAACAAGTTCTTCAAGAAGGTTCTATCCAAAACATGCTTGGTGCAGTGTTACAGTATTGGGAGAACATATGCAATAAATTTATAATTCATACACCTGATAACAATTTGGACTATTTTATGAACTATTGGCTCAAAAAACAGCTTGTCTTTATGACCCGATGCAATCGTCTTTCGGCATACTGTCCAGTAAGAAATCAATTACAGGATGCCATGGGTTACAGCATGCTAGATCCTGACGGCGCTACCGATTTTATGCTGGAGGTCATGAAGATTCAAGAGACAAATGGCTATCTCCATCAATGGCATTTTACCGATGGTTCTGCACCGAAAGGCTTATGCTTATTGCGATACAACGATGCTCCGACTTGGCTGGTTTCATGCTTTAGTATTCTGATACAGCAAACAGGAAATTTAGCACTCCTTGATTATGAGATAGCCTTTGTAAACAGTGAGATCAAGGCTTCTGTTTATGAGCACCTCTTAAGAGCCATATATTATTTGGCAGAGGATACAGGCGAACACGGTCTTTGCCATATGGCGGATGGTGATTGGACAGATCCAATCAACGGACCTGGAAGAGAAGGAGCGGGAGAGTCTGCATGGACAACAATGGCATTGATTTATGCGATCAAGCAATTTCTTCCCTTATGCAGAGAAAAAAAAGACGATGATAATGTAAAGAGGCTTGAAAAAATTGCTGAAAGCCTAGATGAAGCGGTAAACCAATCCTGTTGGGATGGTGAGTGGTATGTAACTTCCATTGATGATGCAGGGGAGAAATTGGGCACAAATAAGGATGATGAGGGCAAGATATTTTTAAATGCACAATCATGGGCAATTATGAGTGGTGTTGCAAAGGGAGACCGTCTTTCCCTATGTAAAAAAACTATAGACAGTCTTGATACTCCATTTGGACCGTTGCTTCTTTATCCTTCGTTTTCAAAATGGAATCCAAAATGGGGTAAAATTAGTGTGAAGCTTGAAGGAACAACAGAGAATGGAGCTGTATACTGTCATGCCTCTATGTTTAAAGCGTATGCAGACTGTGTTACCGGAGATGGAGACAAAGCCTATGAAACTATTATAAAAACACTGCCAACCAATCCAGAAAATCCCGCAGATAATTCCTTGCAAATACCAATATATGTTCCAAATTTTTATTTTGGATTAAAAGATTCTCCGATTTTTGGGAGGTCAAGCCAACACAATTCCACAGGCACCTGCTCTTGGATGATGTGGAATGTTCTTGAACATATGCTTGGAGCAAAGTCAACCTTTAAAGGATTAGAAATAAATCCTTGCATACCCAAGGGTTGGAAAGAGTTTAGTTTTGAGCGAGATTATAAAGAGTCAAGGTACTGTTTCCATATTGTCAACCACAATGCAGTACAGACTGGCGTAAAAGAAATTATTGTAAATGGTAAAAAGGTAACGGGAACCCTTCTTCCATATCATAAAAACAGTATCTATCAAGTTGATGTGGTAATGGGGTGAGATTATGAGCATTGGCTGGGTACTATGAGTTTGACGTAACCTCTTATGTAAATGACCAACTGTCGATTTATTGGATTTTCCATAGAAGTTAAGTTTGAAAACTCACATTTATCATGGCAACTTAATTGTCTGCATAGTCAGTTTGTGACAAGGAGAGCTAAATTGTTATTTATAATTAACAGGGGGAGTGTTGTGTGTTCAAATTGCTTATTGTGGAGGATGATATTACCATCCGTAAGGGTCTTGTTGAATGTGTCCAATGGAAGGATTACGGGATAGAGATTATCGGGGAGGCTTCCAATGGCAGGAAAGCGTTAGCGGTTATCGAAAGCGGACCTGTCGATATTGTCCTGACGGATGTAGTGATGCCTCAAATGGACGGAATTGAACTGGTTCGAAGAATCCGTGAAAAAAGCCGTGCTATAAAGATTGTTTTTGCAAGTGGCCATTCCGATCTGCTTTATCTAAAAGAAGCTTTCAAATTAGATGTTTTGGATTATATCATCAAGCCAGTAATCATGGAGGAATTGGATGCTGTTTTTAAAAAGATAACCGGTATCTGCAAAGAAGAGCAAAGACAGCAAGAAAACCTTGCGGAATTAAAAAGTATGTTGGAAGAAAGCATGCCGGTTTTAAGGGAGAGATTTGCTGCCATGCTACTCAAAAGAAGTATTCCCAATAATAGTAAGCTTGAAGAGAGAATCCGGTTTCTCGGACTTCCATTTCAATTGAATGATCAATTCACAGTTCTTAGTATTGATTTAGGCATTAATAGAAATAGTGATACTTTTTATAAAGAACTTGAAAAACAGGAAAGACAGATTAGTTGCATCCATGAAGCATTAAAGCCCATGGACGATGAATGTCAAGGGTTTTCGCTGGTAGTGGACGAACATGTTGTAACACTTATAATCTCCTCAAAGAACGGGCTGGGCTATGAAAGAATAATTAATATCTCACAAGGTATTCAACAGGCCATAGCTCAACAAACTGGCAATATTACCGCAGTTGGAATCGGAAAAGAAGTTGAAGGCGTAGGACAGATTTACTTGTCCTTTGTCCAGAGCCGGAAAGCCCTAGAACAGGAAAATTTTTTTGGTTCCGATGCAGTGATTCATATAAACGATCTAGAGAATACCAATATCAAGGCTAGTTTCGATGTATCCTGTTTAGAAGGAAATATTATCGAAGCTATCCGGTTAGGGAAACGGGACGATGTAGAGCAGGAAGTTGACAACCTATTCAAAAAGTTAAGCGAAATTAAAGCACTCAGTATGCAATATGTTCGCAATATTTGCCTGGAGCTGTTAGTATTGGCGGAGAAAAAATATCTCGAAATGAAGCTGTCTGGCAGTTTGAAAGAAGAGGGCAGTTTCTCGTGGGAAGAGCTTTTAACATTGAAAACCATACATGAAACCCACCAATACCTTAAAAATAAATTTGTAGATATGGCAGAGGCTATAAAATCGCTTCAATCCAATACCTCTAGGAATCTAGTACGGATGATGATGAAAGAATTAAATGAATTGTATAGTGAAGATATTACCATAAATACTCTGGCGGAGGAGTTTTATATTACATCAAACTACGTATGCCTGCTGTTTAAAAAGGAAACGGGGAAAACAGTTAATGAGTATCTCACGGAAGTGAGGATGGAAAAAGCCAAGGAGTTTTTAGAAAACCCGGTCTTAAAGATATATGAAATTGCAGAGAAAGTAGGCTATAAGGATGTAGACTATTTCGGGAAATTGTTCAAGAAGTACTCAGGCTTAACCCTGACACAGTACAGAAGCTCAAGACCGGTGTAGTCCGGGGATTGAAGGTGCTATATGCAGCAGATTATATTGCGGATAAAAAGGTTGTTTCTGGATATTTCTCTGAAAAGAAAGTTTATTATTGCATATATATTGCTTCTGGCTGTGCCGATGACTATTACTTCGCTTCTATTTTATAGTTATTCAACAGAATCAGTGCAAAAACAGACTGTTGAGGTTATTGCACAGAGTATGAAGCAAACAACAGAATACGTAGATTATATTCTGCAGGAAATTGAAGGCCTCGGAGATGTATTTTATAATAACGAGGCACTTCAATACGCCCTCGCCAAAAAAAATGCAATTGAGTATGATGATTTAACGGAATATACCTATGTTTTAGGAGTACTTAAGCAAATTAGTCAAAATCAGAGGGTTTTTAACATCAGACTCTATGTTCCTGATAATAAATTTTACTCCAAAGAGAGGACAAGTATTTTTCCATTTTCAGAAATAATGAAGGATCCTGCTATTTCTGAAGTCTTGGCGAAAAAACAGCAAAGAGGTTGGTCGGGAGTAAGAGAAGAAAGTGATAGTCTGGGGCGTAAGACTAAAGTTTTTTCTTATGTTGTATTTTTTGCGGACTTAAATAATGTTACTAGAACTATTGCAGCAATGCGGCTTGATTTACAGGAGGAAAGCTTATCCGGTTTGGTCGGAAAGCTGGGCGTGGAGAAAAAAGGGGTATGGTATTTAATTGATAGAGAAGGTGGAATAATTACCAGTTCCGGAGATATCGGCATAAAGCCTCAGGATATAGCTATGAATACTGAAAGTAGTGAAATATCATTAGCTCGCCTTGCAAATAAAAACTATTCAATCATTAAGCAACCAGTACAAACTGCGGAATGGCAGCTGGTATACTGTATTCCATCCAGACAGTTGTCCGCTGACACCAGCAGGATAGGAGTCTTTACTCTTTTTGTATTTTTGGTATTACTTATGCTTTCTGCTCTTGCTGCTATCTTTATATCAGATAGAATTACCTCTAAAATTACCTTGCTTACACAGAGAATGAAAAGTATACAAGAGGAAATTTATGATAAAGGGGATGAAGTAATAGAGCATGAAAAGGATGAAATAGGCGCGTTGCAGGAAAATTATGAAATAATGTTAAAGAAATTGAGAAAGCTGATTCTGGACAATTATCAGGCGCAATTGGAAAAAAAAGAGGCCAGACTCAGACTTCTGCAGGCTCAAATCAATCCTCACTTTCTATATAATGTGCTAGATCAGATTAATTGGATGGGTGTCCGTGCTAAATCCCAGGAGATTAGTGAAGTAGTAACCAAATTGGGAAGGTTTTACCGTATTGGACTGAGTAAGGGAAAGGAGATTATAACGCTAGCGGAGGAACTGGAGCATGTCAGAATCTATATTGACATCCAGAAATACCGGTTGGGGGAGGCTGTGAATTTTTCTTTTAAGATAGGGGACGGGATTGGAAATCATAAAATCATTAAGCTAGTACTACAGCCTCTTGTGGAAAATGCCATCGTACATGGGATATTAGAGACAGATGAACAGACAGGAAATGTGGTTATTGAAGCGTGGAGAAATGATGATCTTGTGACTGTTCTCGTAAAGGATGATGCTGGGTTGCTAAATATTGAGAAGCTTATGCGGATTCTTGAAAGCCCTGACGAGGGAAAGCCGGGAGGATATGGGCTGCGGAATTTGGATGAACGCTTGCGGTTATTTAGCAGCAACGAAAGAGGCTTGAATTTTTATTTGGATGATAGAGGATGGAGCGTTTTTGAGTTCAGTTTTCCAATTTACTAATCCTTATAATATTCTACTGTTTTTTATAGTTTTGTAGGGTAGTGATTGTCTCATGGTTGTTATATCATTTTATAAAAACGGGACATACAAAAGGATGTGGCAACAATCTTTTCGTTCTACTGGATTTGGCAAGATTTCTTCCAGCCTTTGATATTTATGAGTAAACCTAAATTTTTTACTGTATCACTTCCTTTGAACTTCTTTTTGGACCCTAGTTCGTTCAATAATTATGGCGGATTGTTTGCAATGTCTGTTGTTTACTTGATTCCGGTAGTAACGATATTTTTTATTTTCCAGAGATTGCTAGTTGAAGAAGCTGCTTATAAGAAACTGCCTATACTTTTAATTGGCACGAACTTGAAGTTTTATATACAAAACATATATTTTTATATGTAATGGAGATGGAAATATGCAAAATTCAGCAGAAAGACAAATAAACCCAAAGATATTAAGTGATCAGGGGCTAGTATGTTTATGGGATTTTCAGGAGTCTGAGGGTTCAGATAGGCTGGCAAAAGGAAGATGCAGTTATTCTCTCACAGAAGCTCTAGGACCTGTGGAAAGAGCTGAGGATGGATTTTTTGGACAATACTCCGCCAAAATGGAAGAAGGAAAATACTTCAGAATTCCACGGGAGCAATGTCCGGAACTGAATATTTATGGAAAGGACGCAAAGCTGACCGTGATGGCCTGGGTAAAAAGGGATAGGAAATTGGGAGACCAATGTGAATCAGTGGCTGGTATGTGGAATGAGGAAAACAGAAAAAGGCAGTACTGCCTTTTCCTGAATCTGAAAATCCATAACAGTGAGCAGCAGGTCTGTGGTCATGTTTCTTCGGTAGGCGGACCTACACCGGGGCAGCGTTGGTGTATGGATGCTTGTATTGGAGCAACACCAGTGCCTTTTGACCAGTGGCAGTGCATTGCTTTTACATATGATGGTCAGTATGCCTGTTCCTACCTGAACGGAAAGCTGGATAGCCGGGAAGTCTTCAACCCCTATTTTTATGATGAGGGTATTTGCGATGGGGGAGAATGCGGCTCGGATTTTACAGTGGGTGCAGTTTACCGATTGGGTGAAATGGGCAACTGGTACGTGGGCTTGCTAGGAGGAGTGGCCGTTTTTGACCGTGTTTTGACTGAAGAGGAAATGAATGTAGTAGGCGCAATGGATTAAGTATAGGTAGTGATCTACCCAGTTAGGGCAATCTTTTTACAATATTATGTATACAAGCATAACATGAGAGGAGCATAAATATGAATCAGATTTTTTTACAAACTCAAAGCGAATGGGTAAAGAAAACTATAACTGAAATGACGCTGGAAGAAAAAGTTGGACAACTGCTGGTATCCAGGGCAAGTAAGTCAGATATAGAAGAGATAATAGAAAAAGGCATGGTAGGCGGTCTATACTTTGGAAGTGATGTCCCTCCAGAACGAATAGCCCATCTAAAAAAGATGAGTAAGATACCGCTTTTTGCTGCACAGGATCTAGAGGTAGGATACACAGCTGGTAGTAATGAGTGGCCTTCAGCAATGGCACTTGGTGCAATAGGCGATCCTGAATTAGCATACAAATGGTCGTATTATCAGGGGCTTGAAGCTAGAGCAAATGGTATAAATTGTGTCTTTGGGCCTGTATTAGATATTGCGCTAAACCCTGAAAGCCAGGCAACTTCGACCCGTCCTATCAGTGGTGACCCTGTGCAGACGGCAGATCTGGGAATTCAAGTCGTCAAAGGATATCAGGATGCAGGTATTCTACCTTTTGCCAAGCACTTTCCTGGGTTTGGAAGGGGCAATCAGGATGCGCATATGGAGCTTTCAAAATGCAACGCGGACAAGGAAACCCTTTACAAAGAAGATTTACTTACCTTTCAAAAAGCAATTGAAAAGGCAAATCTTGCGGGGATAATGACTGGACATGTCCAAGTAAATTGTATCGATCCTAATGTACCAATGCCTATGTCAAAGAAGCTTATGGATATTTTACCTGAACTCGGCTTTAATGGGCTTACAATCACTGATTCTCTTGCAATGAAGGGGATTTTGGCTCTTTACTCGAGTAGTGAGCTCTACCCTGGAGTTATAGAAAGTGGCCATGACATGGTGCTTGCCAATTATCATACACCAGATAAAGAAGGTTTCAGGTATCTCTTAGAAGCCTTTCAAAGTGGAAGAATCTCTATGGAAATTCTTGATTATAAGGTTGGTCGGATACTTCAAATGAAGGAATATCTGGAAGCACAGAAAATGCCTTTAATAAATTTAGATGAGCATAAAAAGCTTTTCAGAGAAATCAGTGATAAATCCATGACGGCTGTGAGATTGGATGGAAAAGAGTTTATACCTTTAGATAAAAGCAAAAAGAGCTTGATTGTTGTGGTTTCACAGGAATTTGTGGATGTTAAGGGTGAGCTACCTACTGCTACGACACCTGTTGAAAAAATGGTCAATATGTTAAAGGAGAAATTTCCCTGCAGTGAGATAGAGCTACTTCCTATTTTTTCTGATGGGACTCAGAATGAAAGATTATTAAATAAGTCACTTGAATATAAAGAAATTCATATTATTGCCAATGCTATGAAACGAGCCTATTCTGGAGCTGCTCATTATCATAGGCCGCTACTCTCTCTAGTACGTGCCCTTCAACCTAAAATCAATACTTTCGTTATATTTGGTAACCCAGCTGCTGCAAAGGATCTACCACAGCTTCCGCAGCTTCTCTTCTGTTATGGTGGCAGCATATGGGTTGAGTCTATGCTTAATGTGCTAGAAGGAAAAATGAGACCCCAAGGAAAGTTACCAATAAAATACTAAACAATTGAGTACACTAAACGACTTTTCTGCAACATATACTCATCATGAAAATAGGTCTCAGATAATTTAGAATAAGCATGCGAAATATGTACTAATTCTTTTGTCCATCTTCATTGAAAAAATTATGCACGTAAAAAGTGTCTGAACGAACGCAAATCTGGAGGTTACCCTGATGTTAGTACAAAGCGTGTATTTAGAGCAAATGCATATTAGGAATGGAGGTATAAAAACTGCTCCAATGAACTAGTACAATAGTACTTTTATAACAAAAATATCAATTCAGTTTACACAGGCGACTTCTAATTCAGTCTTGATGTATACCTGTGTTTACTCTACAGATATAAATTAATTTACAGGTAAAGGAGAAAAGTATGAATCTACGAAAAAGTTCTTTTAACAAGGCACTATCTATTTTACTGGCCTTTATTTTTGTGTTAGGCTCAGGTTTTGTGCCTCCACAGGTTGCAGCGTCAGATAAGACAAACCTGCTTAACGGGGTCACATTAACTCTTGGTCAGAACCTTAAGGCAAGCTCAGAAAATACTAATACACATCAGGCAATCAAAGCAAAGACCAGCGATGGCACAAATTACTGGCAACAGGGTGGTCCTTCAGCCGCCGCTATGTTCCCTACAAGCGGCACCACTTGCTCTCTTTGGTTGGCTATAGATTTGGGAGCAGACAAAACCTTTGACGAAGTCAGTTTTGATATTATAACAAGCTTTGCCAATGCGAAAGGGCGCATGTCGGACTATGAAGTGTTATACTCTTCAGCGTCAAGTGCCTGGAGCGGTTTACCGTCAATAGACAACACAAAATCTACTTTATATAACTGGAGTACAAGCCCCTGGTCACTTGTGAAACAGGTTAATGTTCCAGCTAGCGTTGGAGCAACAGACCCTAATTGGGGTTCATTAACGGCCAGCAATGCTGCATGGACACCCACGACCACAGGAACATTCACACCTGTAACGGCACGTTATGTTATGATTCATTATACTTTGATTGCCCCAATTGCTCCTATCGTTCCTGGTTTAATTGGAATGTCCAATCTTAAGATTTTAACCACTCCACCCCCTGCACTATCTTCTGCATCAGGCTCATACACAAAGAGCAGCGGTGCTGAGCTTTCAACAAGTATGACTCTCAATAATAACACACTTTCCAGCATAACCACTGCTGAATCAGTAGCTCTTACGGCTGCTGATTATACACTTGGAACAGTTTCAGATGGAGTTCAGCTAGCTATACTTACAAATAGTTTTCTGGAGTCTCTTGCATTAGGAAGCACACCTCTGACATTTAATTTTTCCGGTGGCTCTACACTTACATATACCCTTGATATTAAAGACAGCAGTGTGAAAACCCCACCTTCCCTTGCCCCTGCAACAGGTTCATACACAAAAAGTGGCTACATTTCACCTAACACAACGATAAATCTAAACGGTAGTTCTGTTACTGGCATAACAGCTAACGCTGTAGATCTTACTGTAGATGATTATAAACTTGGTGATAATATCGGCGGCACTCAGGTAGTTTCGTTTTCAAAAACATATCTTGAAAGCCTTCCACTCGGTGATACTGCCCTAACAATTAATTTTACAGATGGCGCTACTTTGCCATATAGTATAAATGTTGTAGATGGCCCTTATGCCTCTAAATACTTAAATACCACTGGAAGCGGCTACGCTTTAATAACACCTAACTATCCGGGAATGAGCTTTACAATTGGTCACCCGGCAGTAATTGATGCAAATGCTACGACTGGTAAATTCCCTGTTTTTGATGTTATGAAGGCAACCTCCGATACTTCAATAGCAGGAACATTAATTGCACCTAATGGAGAGACAGTACATACTTTCCCGACGACAAGTGTTGATGCAAACGGTAACGCCATTATGTCTATCCCTGACAGCATAACACTGGCTAAGGGAACCTATAGGGCTGAATTCACCATTACAAACAATGGAACTACTCTTTATGACAATTATTACTTTACTGCAATTGACGACTCTGCAAATTATAGATCAATAGCAAATATAGAAAATTCAAATAACGCAAATGTTGCAAATGTAAACCCGGATGATTGGGAAACAAACGCATATCCTGCAGTACAGTTGGATGCAGGAAAAGTAATGAATATTCCTGATTATAAAGGAAATCAAATAATGGATTACTCACCAGTCGGCTACAAAGGTGGCGGTGTGGCTATTCCAAATGTGCCGGTTATAGTGAAGGTATCACCACTCGCTAATAATGAACTAGACGCGGCTCAGATGATACAAGAAGCTATAGACTATGTGTCATTGGCTCCTGTTGTTGAAGGTTTCCGTGGCACAGTTTATCTAGAGCCAGGCGTGTTCCGTATAAGCAAGCCTCTTGAAGTAAGTACATCTGGTGTCGTTATACGTGGAGCAGGTGCAGGAAGCGTAACTCCAGTTTTTGGCGAGGGCACAACAGAAAATCCATATGAAGAAAAGATTGCAAGTGAAGAGCCTGAGAGTGGGGTAACAAAGCTTATTTCAACATGGAGGCTTGAATCGGCTTCGACTTATGCTCCAACAGGTGACCACCTTAGTACAAAAAGTAGTCCATACTCAAAAGGTAAAAATAGTACGTTAATATACTTTTATGGTGAGGGTTTAACTACAGATCCAGCTACAGCTACTACTGTAACTGATCAATATGTGGGAGCAGGGCAATATTCTGTTCATGTAGCAAGTTTAGGAGACCTTTCAGTTGGTGATAGCGTATCAGTACAAAAGGCGATAAATGCTGACTGGGCAAGGGCAATGTACATGGATAAAATTGATGGCGATAACGGTGGCTGGGTAAATAATGGCAATCTGCAGAGTAAATTTAATGGAGTACTTAATGCTGAACGTACTATAAAGCAAATTGATACAGAAACGAACACGATAACTTTTGCAGAACCTCTTGCTGACAATCTCGATATGCGTTGGGGTGTCACGAAAATAGTGAAAATCATAACTGATGGTCGTATAAGTAATGTGGGAGTTGAAAATATTCAAGGTATATCACATTTTTATTCTACGATTGCTGAGAGGCCGGGTCCAGTATGGCTTATGGGCAAGTACTTCCTGTCTTATAATGATGAAAATCATGCACAAGTTTTTGTTGCTATGGTAAATGTCCGCGACGGATGGATGAGAAACTTTAATACATATCAACTTGACACCGCATTTACTACAGGTGGTAAATCTCGTAACATAACTGTTCAGGACGGTAACGTTTTAGACCCTGTCAGCGTTATGAATGCAGGGGAACGCCGTTATTCAATTTATTATTTAGATTCACAATACATGTTTACACAGCGTGTATACTCAAGATATATGCGTCACGCATTTATTGTTGATGATTTTACCTCCGGTCCAAACGTTTTTTACAATTGCACATCAGAGTATGCGTCCAATTCGTCTGAACCACATTTCTTGTGGTCATCAGCCGGACTTTATGACAATGTTTCAACCCGTGTACATTTGCAGAACAGATGGAACTGGGGTACATATCACGGTTGGTCAGGGGTTAACTATCTGCTATATAACTGTACTGGTCCATATATAGCAACACAGCCTCAGCTTGTACCAACTTACGTTATAGGTCATTATTTTGACAATGCAACAAATAAGTCGGGAGATGTTACTAACAAATTAACAGGAAAAGAACTTCCATCTTTTGGTAATTCCACTAAAATGGCGACTGCGGGAGTAAATGGCGGAAAGACACCTAATTTTGATGGGTATGCATACAGTGCTACACAAAAGGTAACACCAGCATTAGACAATATGCCGGATAGCCTTTATCTCCAACAGCTTATAAATAGCCATGATTCAAGTGCAGCTGGAAATATTGCTGCAAATACTGTCCCAGCAATGATTGACCATGCCATAGAGACACCTAAGAGGCTTACGGGTATTTATGTAGATGGAGAGGCTATTCCGGATTTTTCACCCTATGCTTACAGCTATACCTTTCATCAGCCTCTTGACTATGACTATTCAAAAAAACCTGTAGTAACTGCTCAGGGGGAATCTGGAGTTACTTTTGACATAGTTCAGGATCAAGACACTGGTGCAGTTAAAATAACTTCGACGGATGCAAATGGTAATGAATACATCTACTCAGTAAACTTTGTTTCTTTTGCAACGTCTCCAATAATACTTGCAAGTAGTCAATATGTGAATTCTACTAATGTGCTTAGCCCAAATGTAATTACAGATGGAAGTACTTTGCGCTGGTCAACTGAAAACGCGCAATGGATAAATATGTATTTAGGCGCAACACCAAAAACTATAGATGGCGTACAGCTTGGATTTTATCCACGTACATCAGATAGTCGTCAGTATAGGTTAAGAGTTGAATATTCTATAGATGGCTGGAACTGGAAAGTTGTTCCTTCAGGAACTGTGACAAGTGGTACTATAAGTACGCCAGTAGCATGGTCCGCTACTTTAAGTACTTACTTTAACACTCTTTTATTATCTAAATTAAGTAGTAATAGTCTAAACGATACTTTACAGACTTTTAAGTTCAATGAGTCTGTAGATGCAAACTTCATCAGAATTAAATGTAATGGTAACGATTCCGATGGTTGGAATAGTATCTGGAGAATGCGTCCAGTGTTTAAAGATGGTTCTGTATATACTCCACCAACAGGCGTTACTATTTCGGGTGAAACAACTGTAGTAGCTAATAGTTCAATACAGCTTGTAGCAGCAATTGCTCCAGCTACTGTAACAGTAGAAGATATAATATGGTCATCAAGTAATAAAGCAGTAGCTACAATTGATTCAAAAGGTAAAGTAACAGGCGTTGCACCTGGCAATGTAACAATTACTGCAACCACTATAGATGGTACGTTTGTATCCCCTGGTGTTGTTCAGCCGGCAATTGCAACATATGACTTAGCTGTTGTTATACCAGATACAGAAGCACCTACTGCACCAACTAATTTAGCATTGGTAGATAAGACTAAGACAACAGTAAACTTGAGTTTGAATGCTTCTACCAGCAATGACGTTTCAGGCTATGCCGTGTATAAAGACGGAGCAACAGTAACCGATGCTACTTATACAGTAGCAGATTCCGTAGTTAGCATAGTAGTTGGAAACTTAACAGCAAACACAGCATACAAATTTACAGTAAAAGCAGTAGATGCTGTAGGAAACATTTCTACAGCAAGCAATGAATTGGAAGTAACTACAGATAATGAAGTTATACCAGTTGGAGGAACTTTTAATTGTGGCTTTGAGGACGGTACTACATCAAGTTGGTTTTATAGGACTTCTATAACTCCAGCACCTGCTCCACTAGCTGTTGTTAGTGGAATTGCCAATACTGGGAATTATAGCCTGCTGGAAACAAACCTTGCAGCAAAGCCAAGCATTGATATTACTAACATTATTGAAGAGGGTAAGAATTACAGGTATACTGCATATGTAAAACCAGTAGCCGATCAAACTAATCCTAAGATACAGATGTCACTTATTTATACTACTACTAGTACGGGTAGTGCACTAAATTTTAAGAGGCTTTTTGTTCCGACAGCACCAGCATCTAAGGAATGGGAAAAAATTAGTGGAGTCTGGACAGTCCCAGCAGATTTAACATTAACAAATATTAAACTTTATTTTGAACCTGCAGGTACCTCTTTTCAATTTTACATAGACGATATATCAATTGAAGAGGAAATTATAATACCTATACCACCTATTCAAAATGATATACTATCACTTAAGGATGTATATAAAGATGATTTCAAGATAGGGGCCATTTATAATCCAACTATCGATAGCGAGCAGAATCACAAGGATTTGTTTGCAAAGCATTACAGTAGCATGACTTTTGAGAATGCACTAAAGTTTAATTACGTACATCCATCAGAAGGCACCTATAATTGGGCAGACACAGATAAATACATGAGCTTTGCAGAATCAAATGGTATTGCAGTTAGAGGTCATACTTTGGTATGGCAGAGCAGTACTTCTTCGGGTACTCCAGACTGGGTATTCCAAGGTTCAGACGGAAACTTTCTTTCAACAGAAATTGGACAGGACGGATACCCAGAATCAAGGGCAATAGTTCTGCAAAGATTAAAAAGCCATATTGAGACTGTAATGGGAAGATATAAAGGGAGAATATATGCATGGGATGTAGTAAATGAAGTAGTAGATCCTAAAGCCCCTGCCCCTAATTATCTTAAAAATACAAAATGGCTACAATACATAGGAAATGACTATTGTGAACAGGCTTTTAGAATAGCTCACGAAGTTGATCCAGATGCCAAACTTTTTTATAATGATTATGAGGAATATATACCAAATAAAAGAAACGCAATGTACGAATTTGTTAAAGGCCTCCAGGCAAAAGGAGTGCCAATAGATGGAATGGCTCTACAATCCCATATAAGTATTTTAAATCCTGATATAAATTCAGTTGAGGAAACTATCAACAAATTTGCTTCACTTGGGGTTGAACTTCATATCTCAGAACTAGATGTAAATATCTACGAAAGTGGTTCACAAGCAGGATATGCTACAATACCAAATGATGTTTTAATTAAACAGGCGTATAGATACAAAGAACTCTTTGACCTATTTAGAAGACATAAAGATGTTATTACTAGTGTTACTACATGGGGATTAGCTGACGATAACACATGGCTCTCAACATATCCGGTAGCCCGACTAGATGCACCACTTTTATTCGATACTCAGCTTCAGGCAAAACCTGCTTACTGGGCCCTAGTTGACCCAACCATATTACCTGTAAATATAAAAGAATCCAAAACACCAAAGTTTTCTCCAGTTGTTGATGGCGTTGTTGAACAGAATTGGAAGGATGGAGTAAAAAGTCTGAAAAATATGTTTGGTAGTGTTTCAGATTTAGCTCCAGACATTAAAGTAACTTGGTCTGAGGATAAGCTTTTTGTCCTTGCAGATATAAAAGATGCTAGTATCAATTCAGGAGATAAAATTGAAATATTCGTAGATGAGAATAATAATAAAAGTACTACATATGGAACTGATGATTTTCATTATACGATATATAGAGATGGAAGAGCTGAGCCTACATCACTTAATGATTTACAAGCGGTGTCTAAAGAAAACGGAAACGGATATACTGTTGAATTGACTTTACCACTTAACACTATTCAGGGAAGTTTGGGAAAAGCTATAGGTTTTGATGTACGCATATCTGATAGTTCAGATAGCGCAACAAAAACCGTGTTTTGGAATGATTCGACAAACAGTCTTGACACGGATACATCAAAGTTTGGTAAACTGATTCTTTCGCCAGAAGTA
>Ga0123336_10000774_pt1 | contig 31063 bp, 21 predicted proteins | sample SSSSmetaG_FD_96466 | JGI IMG/M metagenome (GOLD analysis project Ga0123336, IMG submission 96466) | Glacier valley bacterial and archeal communities from Borup Fiord, Nunavut, Canada, to study Microbial Dark Matter (Phase II) - ​SSSS metaG | ecosystem: Environmental > Aquatic > Freshwater > Ice...
GCAGGTGCCGGGCGGTGAGCACGAGCTGCTGGGCGTCGTCGGTGGATTCCGTGCCCAGGTGCTTGACGAAAATGGCGTTGATGTCGGCCTTGCTCAGGTGCATAGCCGGCGTCACGATGTGGTAGGGCCGCTCGCCGTTGAGCTGCACGATGTACTCGCCCAGGTCGGTTTCGACGGACTCCACGCCCTGCGATTCGAGGTAGTGGTTGAGGTGAATTTCCTCGGTGGTCATGCTCTTGGCCTTCACCACGGTTTTGGCCCGGTGGGCGGCGGTGAGCCGGCCGATTTCGGCCAGCGCATCGGCCGCGTCGCGCGCCCACACCACCCGGCCGCCGCGGGCCGTGAAGTTTTGCTCGAACTCCAGCAGGTACTCGTCCAGCTTTTCGAGCACCGTGGCCTTGAGGTAGGCGCCGCGGTCGCGGGCCAGCTCGTGGTCGGCGTAGAGCCGCAGGCCGGCGCCCACGGCCGCGTCGTACTTGCCGATGTTGAAGCGGATTTTGCGGCGGTGCTCCCGGTCGAAGGCTTTGGTTTCGGCGTCGAGTTGGAATTGTTCGGCTTTCATGAGCGCAAGGTTTCGCGAAATATATACAACCAGAGGGCCCTTACGGTTAGGGGCCGGGCCGGGAACGTTCGTCGGGCGCGGCGGCCGGGGCCCCGCGCCTGTTCGGCGGAGCTGTTCGCGGGCGGGCTGCTCGAACGGGCCGCCGCATCGAACGGGACCTCAACGGCTAAAAACGCTTTAAGGCCTTGGCAAACGCCCGGCCAACTGCTTAACTCTTTCCGGCCCGATTGCCGCTTCACCCGGGCCCCGATGGTCAACGCTTTTTTGGGGACGCACGGCCCGCCCGGTTGTTTCAGGCCGCGATTTCCTCGGCCGGCGGCAGGACGGCGGCGCGGGCGTCGACGCGGGTGGTGTACCAGGCGTTCAGGCCCACGCCCAGCAGCACCAGCGCCATGCCGCCGTAGGCCAGCGGCCCGAAGGTTTCGGCAAAAAACAGGTAGCCCAGGCCCAGCGCGTAGAACATGCCCAGGTAGTTGAGCGGCGCCACCCGGCTGAGGCGTTCCAGCTGGTAGGCGCGCGTCATGGTGAGCTGCGCGCCCTGCGTGAACGCCCCGCAGGCCAGCAGCCACAGCCAGTCGGGGCCCTGCGGCGGCTGCCAGTTGAAGAGGCAGGCCACGGCCGCAATGGGCAGCGAAATCAACGGGAAGTAGAACACGATGACCAGCGGGTGCTCGCGCCCGCGCAGCTTGCGGATGGCGTTGTAGCTCAGGCCCGACACCAGCGCACCCAGCACCCCGATGCCCAGAAACACCAGGCCCGCCCCGCCGCCGCCCGCCGCCGCCGTGGCCGGGCCGCCCTGCTGCACCAGCAGCACCCCGACAAAACTCAGTCCGAAAAACAGCCACTGCCAGCTGCGCACCGCCTCGCGCACCAGCCAGATGCCCAGCACGGCCGTGAAAATGGGCGCCAAATACTGCACCGTGACGGCCGTGGCCAGCGGCAGGTGCTGCAACGACACGAAGTAGCAAATCAGGGCCAGCGCCCCCGTGCTGCCCCGGCTGATGAGCAGGCGGCGATTGTGGCCGAACGGGGCCACGCCCAGCCGCCGCAGGGCCACGTAGCTGGCCACGATGGAAAAGATGGAGCGAAAGAAAATGATTTCCAGCGCCGGCAGGTGGTGCAGCCGCTTCACGCAAAAGTTCATGCCCGCAAACAGCACAGTGCTCAGCAGCATCTGGCGCACGCCGGGGGTCAGGTCCGGTTTCAAGCGGCGGGGAGCAAAGGGCTTGGGAAAATCATGACGCAAAGGTGCGGCGGGTTGGGCAACGAACCGCCCGGCGCGTTGTTCAGTATTATTGGCCTACCCAACCCGCCCGCTATGTTCAAAAACCCCGACAAAACGCCCAAGCAGTACACGCCCGGCGAGGCCCTGCAGAAAATCGCCGCTTTCTGCGCCTACCAGGAGCGCACCCAAAAAGAGGTGGCGCTCAAGCTGCGCTCCTACGGCCTGGACGAGGACGAGGCCGGCGAAATCATCATCCGCCTGGGCCGCGAAAAGCTGCTGGACGAGGAGCGGTTTGCCCAAGCTTTCGTGCGCGGGCACTACCGCCAAAAAAAGTGGGGACGCCGCCGCATCGTGCAGGACCTCAAGCAGAAAGGCATCAGCGAGTTCTGCATCAAATCGGGCCTGAAGGAAATCGACGGCGAGGAATACTACCAGAACCTGGTGGGCGTGATGGAGAAAAAGGACCGCCAGGAAAAGGAGAGAAACCCGCGCGTGCGCCGCATGAAAATCGCGCAGTACCTCACCGGCAAAGGCTACGAGCAGGATTTAATAAAAATGGCGCTCGATGAGTTGGGCAAGGCCCCAGAGGAGGAATAAAATCTGTCATCCCCATCTGTCATCCCCATCTGTCATCCTGAGCGCAGCGAAGGACCTTGCCACGATTAAACAGTTTACAGTAATCCAATTGGCGCCTGCGTGGCAAGGTCCTTCGCTGCGCGTACGCCAGATGGGGATGACAGAAGAATTCAAAGCAATCTATCGTTTTGCCCCTTCCTTCGGCAACTGCAGCTGCTGACCCAGCACCACGCGCCGGCCGGTGAGGGTGCGCAGCATGGGGCCGAGAATCTGCGCGGCGTTGCGCTGGGTTTCGGCCAGGATGCCGGACTGCAGGGCGGCGTTGCGCACCTGGGCTTCGGCGTATTTGTAGCCTTCGTCCACCAGGTCGGCGTCCTGAAAAAAGCCGTTCTCGGTGCTGAACACGCGGCTTTGGTCGTGCCGCACCTGGAACGAGCACAGCTCGGGCGCGGGCAGGAACACGCGCACCACGGTGTCGCCTTCGAACACCACGTCTCGCGGGCGGATTTTGCGCAGGTCGAGGCAGCCCACGGCTTCGCCGCCCACCACGAGGGCCACTTTGGCGTCGGGCAGCAGCGGGTAGCGGCTGGCCCGGCGGTACTCCACCACGTCTTTGAAGCGGTAGCGCACCAGCTCCAGCTTGCCCAGGGCTTCCACTTGGGTGAGCACGGTGTTGTGCGTCACGGTGACGGCGGGCGCGGCCGTGAGCGGGTTGAGGCCGGCGAGGGTGGCGCCCACTTTTTTCCACAGAAACCACCCCAGGCCCAGCAGAAACACCAGCGGCAGCAGACGACGGACAAGGCGGACGAGGTTCATACCAAGCAAAGCTACGGCCTGGGCTCGGCGGCGTTGGGCCGGGCGGGCCCGTAGCTTTGCGGGCGATGCGGCTGCCCGGTTGGTTTCGTACGCTTTGCCTGCGGCTGTGGCCCCACCACCCGGCCCTACTGGCGGGGCTGTGGGGGCTGGTGCAGCTGGGGTTTCTGCGCCAGTACCACGGCCCGCACTTCGCCAACGACAGCGCCCGCTACCTCGAATACGGCGCCAACATCGCCGAGTGCGGTTATTTCGAGCCCGGCCACAACCTGCGCTACGTCCTGTACCCGCTGTTCATCAGCCCGTGGCTGGCGTTGGGGCTGGGCTGGTGGGGCATCGTGGCGGGGCAGCTGGCGGTGTCGGCCCTGGCCACGCGGGCCGTGTACCGGGGTACGCGCCGGCTGGCGGGCGGGCGGCGGGCGGCCGCGGCGCTGGCCGCGTTCCTGTTCATTGCCTGGCCCGACATCCAGCGGTTCAACGTGTTCCTGCTCACCGAGTCGTTGTTCATCAGCCTGGTGGCCTTGTCGTTCGGGGCCTTCACGCGGGTGCCGCGCGGGCGCCGGGCCGATTGGGCGCTGCTCCTCCTGGCCCTGGCTGCCACCGCCCTGGTGCGCCCCAACGGTTTTCTGGTGGCCCTGGCCGCCGCCCTGGCTGGCCTCGACGCCCTGCGCCGACGCCCCGACCGCCGGCCGTGGCGGGCGGCCCTGCTGGGCCTGGTGCTGCTGGCGCCCCTGCTCTGGGCCGCCCTCAACCACCAGCTTGCCACGTATTACCTAATGGACACCTACCAGCGCGGCGAGTTGATTTTCCGCTACCCGCTCTGGGCCGTGCACCAGGCGGCGCCCCTGCGCCTGCCGCCCAACGGCACCGGGCCGGTGGCGCGGGTGCTGTATTTTGCCGCCCATAACCCGCTTTATTTGGGCCGCCTGATGCTGGGCAAGCTCTTCGTGTTCGTCAGCTACCTCAAGCCGCACTACTCGCTGGCGCACCGGGTGGCGGGCGTGCTGGTGCTGTGGCCGGCGTACTGGCTGGCGGCCCGGCGGGCGTGGCGCCCCGGCGTGTGGCGCCCGGCACGGGTGTTTCTGGCCGCGGTGTTCCTGCTTCAAACGGCTATCGTCATGCTCACGGTTGACGACTGGGACGTGCGCTTTCTGGCGCCGGTGCTGCTGCCCGTCTTCGTGCTGGCCGCGTTGGAGGTAGCAACGCCACGCCCGAGAAGGAACGAGGGGCGGTAGCCCGTCGACCTCACCCCCTGACCCCCTCTCCAAAAAAGAGGGGGCACCGGCTTTGCGTTGTCGTCCGGCTCCCCTCTTTTTTGGAGAGGGGCTGGGGGTGAGGCGCACGCGGGAACGATGCCCACAAACCGCCCCGGTAAGCCCAGCACGCCGCTCTTCCGTTTCTCATCGGGCAAACCTTTCCTGCCAGCCGGCCCACGCTTGCAGCCCGCCGGTGTGGATGGCCACCACCGTGCTGCCCCGCTGAAAATACCCTTGCCCTATCAATTCCAGCACGCCAAAGAGCAGCTTGCTGGTATAAACCGGGTCGAGCAACACGCCGTGCCGCTGCCGGAACTGCTGCATGAAAGCCAGTAATTCGCCCGAGTACTTGGCGTAGCCGCCGAAATGGAAGCCGGTTTGCAGCGAGTAGTTCTCGAACACGTTGCCCGTGGCCTGCGCCGTCAGCGCGTCGATTTCGGCCCGCAGGAAGCCGCCGTTTTTCAGGGCCGCCACGCCCACGGCGTGGTGCCGGCCACTCAGGCCGGTGAGCAGCCCGGCCAGTGTGCCGCCCGTGCCCACGGCCACGGCCAGCGCGTCGAAAACGGTGTACTGCCCGATTTCGGCTACTAACTCGGCGCAGCCGCTCAAAGCCAGTACGTTGGTCCCGCCCTCCGGCAGCACGTACGCCGGCCCGAAGCGGGCCAGTTGCTCGGCCAGGAATTCGGGTTCCGCCCGGCGGCGGTAGCTGGTGCGGTCGAGGTAGTGCAGCGCCATGCCATCGGCCACGACCTGGGCCAGCGTGGGGTTGAGCGCGGCGCCGGCCTCCCCCCTAATCAGGCCAATGGTGCGGAAGCCGAACAGCAGGCCCGCCGTGGCTACGGCGGCAATGTGGTTAGAGTAGGCCCCGCCGAAAGTGAGTAGCGTGTGGTGGCCCTGCTGCCTGGCGGCAGCCAGGTTGTGCTTCAGCTTCCGGGCCTTGTTGCCGGGCAGGTCGGGATGCCAGGTCGTCGCGCCACAGCAGCAGGCGCACGCCGTGGGCCGTGGCCACCGGCTCGCTCAGTTCCTGAAGCAGCGGCGAAGGCGTCATGAAACTCACGTTTTCAGAAGGGAGAATATAAATTTTCGATGGCGCTCGCCGTTCGGGGCAGCGATAGTATTGCACTGCCCAATTTTGGGGCTCCACACGGGCTTACCTTTGACTCACTCGCGTTTGGTATGTCCCCCAGCCCAACGGCTACTCCGTAAAAAAGAGAAGCCCGACTGCTGGACACAGACGGGCTTCGAGAAGTGTGGGGGCTTGCGTACCCTTAACTTCTTAACGGATGAAATGGGACAGCGCGAAAAAACTAGTGCGTGATGTGGGCCTACCGCTCTCGCTCGAGTTTTTGAAAGGTGTGGTTAAAGCCATTGGCTATTTCCTCACCATTCATCTACTCAACTAGTTGGTGAGGCAGTTGGGCCGTGTGCCCGGCTGCCTCATTTTCGTTTGCGCAAGTATACTGTACAAATATACGCAAAACTTAAAAAAGAGGGTGATAATAGAAGTGGGCTTAAGCCAAAGGCATCCGGGGCGTTAGTGCCTCCTCGGCAGCCGTAGCCTTCCGCCGCACTAGGTACACACCCGCGCCCACCAGCACCAGCAGCAGGGCAACGCTGGCCGCCAGCGACACGCTGTTGCCCACGGCGTAGGCCCGGGGCTCGAACTTGAAGGTGAGGGTATGCGCGCCGGCCGGCACCTGCAGGGCGCGCAGCACGTAGTCGGCGCGCAGGTGCGGCACCGGCTGGCCGTCGATGAAGGCCTGCCAGCCGTCGGCGTAATAAACTTCAGAAAATACCACCAGGCCGGCGTGGGTGGCGTTGCAGCGGTAGATGAGTTCGTCGGGGCTGTAGTTGGTGAGGGCGATGCTGGAGCCGGCGATGTCGTAGGTGGCGGCTTTTTGCTGGGGGAATTTGCTGGCGTCCACCACGGCCACGGTGGCGGGGCTCAGGGTGCCGAGGGCGGCCATCTCGGCGTCGGGGCTGCCCACGGTTTTCACCTCGCTCACAAACCAGGCATTGCCCAGCGCGCCGGGGTTGCGCTGCACGGGCTGCTTGGCGTCGCCGGTGATGAGGTAGCGGGTGTTCAGCATGTTGAGCACCTGCTGGTTGTTGTTGGAAATCTGCCGCTCGATGAGGTCCTGGTAGCGGCGCAGCTTGGCGCCGTGGTAGCCGCCGATGCTCTTGTGGAAATACGAAGTCTGGGCTTCGTTGAAGGGGTTTTGCACGTTCAGCACCCGGTAGCTCAGGTCCTTGTCCTGCAGCACCAACTGGTCGGCCGGGCTGGGCTGGAAGGAAGCGGCAATGGTCTCGTTCTGAAACTTGTTGTCGCCGAGGTAGCGCTTGTCCACGCCCCACAAATCGACCAGCACCAGCGCCACCATCACCAGCGCCGCCGGCATGGCCTGCAAACGCCCTTTCAGGTGGAAATACAGCACGCCCAGCGCCGCCCCGATGAACAGCAGCCCGCGCCACACGTCGTTGCGCAGCAAGTCGGCGCGGTCGGCGCGCAGGGCCCCCAGCAGCTGCGGGGTGAAGCCCTGCTTGGTCAGCTCGTTGTCAATCGGGGAAGCAAATTCAAAGTTGAAACTGGCCAAGTAGGCCAGCACGCACAGCCCCGCCGCAATGGCGCCGGCGTACAGCACTTTTTTAATTAAGAATGAAGAATGAAGAATGAGGAATTGACTCTCCCCATCCTGTGGCCCGGCAACGCCCAAGGCCCCGGCATTCTTCATTCTTAATTCTTCATTCTTCATTCCCTTCCCCCCCAGCACCCGGCTCAGCGCCAACGCGCCCAGGATGGGCATGGCCAGCTGCGCGATGACCAGCGCCATGCTCACCGCCCGGAACTTGTTGTAGCCCGGCAGCAGGTCGAAAACCAAGTAGTTAAAGGTCTCAAAATTTTTGCCCCAGGCCAGCAGGATGGACAGCACCGTGCCGGCCAGCAGCCAGTAGCGCGTCCGCTTATCCACCACAAACAAGCCCAGAATGAACAAAAAGCACACCACCGCGCCCATGTACACCGGGCCGGCCGTGTAGCTCTGCTCGCCCCAGTAGGTGGGCATGGAGGCCAGGTATTCGGGGGGCAAGCCGGCTTTGGCCAGGTTGGAGTCGGGCCCCAGCGGCATGGCACTGGCACCGCCGTAGAAGTTGGGAATCAGCAGGGTAATGGTTTCGCCCACGCCGTAGCTGTAGGCAAACGCGTAGTCGCGGTCGACGCCGGAGCCGCCTTCGTCCTCCGATTTGGCGGCCGCGGCTTGGCCGGGCGCAGCGGGCGCCGGCGTTTTCAGCTCGCTGGGGCCGCGGTTGCTGTACTTGCTGTACTCGGCCGTGGTGTAGAGCCGGCCGAAGCTCACGCCCACGGCCAGGGCCGCGCCCAGCGCCAGCAGGGCGGTGCGCTGAAGAAAATCGGGCAGGCGACCGGCCCGCGCCGCGGCCACCAGCTCGATGCCGCCGAACAGGACCACCAGCAGCAGCAGGTAGTAGGTTATCTGAAGGTGGTTGACGTGGATGTTCAGCGTGAGGCCCACGGCGAACAGGGCCGCCCCCAGCCACTTGTCGCGGCGGAACGTGACCAGCAGGCCGCCCAGCACCAGCGGCGCGTAGGCCAGGGCCAGGCTTTTGGTGTTGTGGCCGGCGGCCAGGATGGCCAGGTTGTAGCTCGAAAAGCCCAGGGCCACCGCGCCCGCCACCGCCACCAGCGGCCGCACGCCCAGCGCCACCAGCAGCACGTAGCCGCACAGCAGCGCCAGAAACAGGTTGGCCACCACGGCGGGCAGCCCGAGCGTCAGGGCCTTTTGCAGGTAGCCCGACCAATCGCCCGGGAAGTGCAGGCTGATGAGGTAGGTGGGCATCCCCGAGAACATGGAATTGGTCCACAGGGCCTCTTTGCCCATCGCCTTGGCGTAGTCCTGGGCCTCGTGCGCGCCGCCCTGAAACTGGGTGATGTCGTGCTGGGCCAGCGTTTTGCCCTCGAACACGATGGGCGAAAAGTACACGCAGGCCAGCGCCACGAAAAACAGCACCGCCAGCACGTGGGGCCAGGCCCGCCGCCACCACGGCGCGGACGAAACAGGGGCAACAGAAGCAACAGCAGCCATCAGGGCAATTTTATGAGAACACAAAAACGTGCCCGAAGGTACAGTAGAACCGCGCGAAGGGATTATTCTCAAAACCCCAACCCTCGTGCCGCGCCCCGCGCCCCGTTCAAGTCCGGCCCTACTTTACTTCCTCAAAGTCCACGTAGTCGCCCCCTTTGAAGCCGTGGGGCTTGCCGTCCGCCTCGGGGGCCACGGGCGGCACGTAGTCCACCCGCACCTCGCCGGGCACCGGCGGCGGCCCCGGCCGCGCCTGCGGCGGCACCCCAAACCCGCCGTTGCGCATTTGCTTGCGCACAAAGCCGCCGAGTACCAGCCGCAATACCACGGGCAGCAAGTAGCGCACCGCGAAGAAAATAATGATTAACGTGAGCCAGAAACGCATAATGCCAGGTAAAAACGAATGCCGCCGCAAAGTACCGCCCGCGGCGGCCGACGTTTGATTCAACAGTTTATTTCCCGCCGGAGTTGCGTTGGCCAATGCGCAACGCCCGGGGCCCGGCGCCGGCCAGCCGCTCGCCAAAAAAGCAAAAGATGGCCAACCCGCTGATTTGACCTTGTTGCAAACGCGGGGCCTGCGGTGGGGTTGCTAAATTTTTCTGCCGGCCCGGTTGTGCGGCTTCCGGCCCGGTGCCTATCTTTGCACCCCCTTCCAAAACCGTTGGCGGGGAAACAAGCCGCTTTAGCTCAGTTGGTAGAGCAGCTCATTCGTAATGAGCAGGTCGTTGGTTCGAGTCCAATAAGCGGCTCATACATGCACACCCGGAGCACCCGGAAAAGACTTCTCCCGTTGCGGAAGGCTTTTCCGGGTTTTTTGCGTCTGGGGGTCTCGGTTCCTTCCAACGCGAAACCGGCGGTTTTCTACATGAGAGACGCCCCCTGCTGAAGTAAGTAAGCGGGTCGCCGGCGGCAGCAGCAACGCCGCGCCCCCCTCCGGCGCCCCGCGCGCCAGCGGCCCATCCGGGCCAGCGCCAGGCACCTCGCTCGATTGGCGACGCGGCAGCAGTGGACCCAAGTGCGGCTACTCCCCGGCCTGCGCTCAGCGGGAAAATATTACCGCAAGACGACCGCAATGTTAGGCCTCGGTTATGCAACCGGGTTTATGTAACGTGCTGATTATCATTTTGTGTCGTTCTTATGAAAAGAAGTTAATAGCAATGCCTGCCGGGTAGCTTTGGCCTTGTCAACCTACCGGTCATGCCTCACTGTTACCGCTCTTTTGCGTTTTGCTTGGTGCTGCTGACTGGACTGTCTGCTTTGCCGGGGGCGGCCCAAAATGGCAGGAGTGCCGGCGCCGTCCTCCTGCGCGGCACGGTGCGCGACGCCGCCACCGGCGAGGTGCTCATTGGGGCCACGGTGCTGGTGCCGGCCACCCGGCAAGGCACGGCCACCCTGCTCGACGGCACTTTTCAGCTGCGGGGCGTGGCTGCGGGCACGGCCACCGTGGTGCGGGCCCAAAACCTGGGCTACGCGCCCCAGGAGCTGACCGTGACCGGGCAGCCGGGTGTCCCCCAGACCCTCGATTTCAAGCTGGCCGCCACGGGCCGCGAGCTGGCCGAGGTGACCGTGGCCGGGCAGCTGGACCGCGAGTCGGCCGGCGCGGCGCGGCGCACGGAGCAAAAGGCCGACAACGTTATCAACATCATCGCGGCCCGCACCATTGAGCTTTCGCCCGACGTGACAGTGGGCAACGTGGTGCAGCGGGCCTCGGGGGTGTCGGTGGTGCGCAATTCGGGCGGCGACGGCCAGTACGCCATCATCCGGGGCATGGACCGGCGCTACAACTACACGCTGGTCAACGGCATCAAAATTCCCAGCCCCGACCCCAAAACCCGCTACGTGCCGCTCGACATTTTCCCCGCCGAGCTGCTGGAGCGCCTGGAAGTGGTGAAGGCCCTGACCCCCAACATGGAAGGCGACGCCATCGGCGGGGCCATGAACATGGTGATGAAATCGGCCCCCGACCACTTGGTGGTGGCGGCCACGGCGGCCGGCGGCTTCAGCGACTTGTTTGCCAACCGCTCGTTTGCGGGCTTTTCGACCAGCGGCTTGCCGCAGCAGTCGCCGGGCGAGGCGCACCCGGAAAAATACCTGGTGCAGGCCAGTGAGTTTTCGAACAAGCAGGTGAACTACACCCCCGTGCGGGTGCCGGTGAACTCGCTGTTTGGCCTGACGCTGGGCAACCGCACCCGCGACGGCAAGCTGGGCCTGCTGGTGGCGGGCAGTTTGCAGAATACTTACCGGGGCTCCGACCGCCTGTTTTACCGGCCGCTGGGCCAACCCAAGCCGGTGCCGGCCAACACCTTCACGTTTGATGAAATTCAGCGCCGCGAGTACTCGCTGCTGCAAACCCGCACCGGGCTGCACGCCAAGCTCGACTACGCGCCCAGCGACCGCAACCGGCTGAGTCTGTACTCGCTGCTGCTGCGCCTCGACGACGCCCAGCACCGCCGCATCGTGACCAACGACCTGGGCACCGGCGGCAACGTGCCCGCCAGCGACCAGTCGCGCCTGCAGCGCCAGGAGTTGTGGGCCGAAACCCTCCAGGGCGACCACACATTACTGCCACGCCTCGCGCTGAACTGGTCGGCGGTGTTTGCCCGCGCCACCTTCACCACCCCCGATGCCACGGACATCAGCACCGTGCAGCGGACGGCGGCCAACACCCAGCAGGGCGTGTTCGTGGACAAGAATTCCCACCTCTGGCAGCGCAGCCGCGACCAGGACCTGGCGGCCTACGCCAACCTGAGCTTTGCCGCGACCGATGCCCTGGAGCTGACCACTGGCGGAATGCTGCGCAACAAGGACCGGCGCAACTTCTACGATTATTACGACCTGACCGCGACCACCACGGGTGTTGGCACCAACAACGGGCAAGTGTTTACGAGTTACGACCAGGCCCGCTTCGACTTTGACGAAGCCCCCAAGGCGCTGGCGAAAAGCAGCGATGCCAACAACTACACGGCCACCGAGCGCATCGCGGCGGGTTACGCGCAAGCCAAGCTGCTGCTGGCGCGGCGGCTTCAGGTGCTGGGCGGGGTGCGCCTGGAAAGCACCAACCAGCACTACGACTCGCAGCTGCCGCCCACCGAAGTGGGCAAGAGCGGCACCATTACCTACCTCGACATTCTGCCCAGTGCCCACCTGAAGTACCTGCTCAGCGAACGCCAGAACTTGCGCCTGTCCTATTTCAAGGGCATTAGCCGGCCCAACTTGTTCGAGCTGGTACCTGCCGTGACCAGCCAGAACAGCGACTACTACGATGAGAAGGGCAACCCCCTAGTGAAGCACACCCAAGCCAACAATTACGACTTCCGCTACGAGCATTTTGGGGAAGCCGGGGCGCAGCTGTTGGCGGGGATATTCTACAAAAGCATCACCAACCCGATTGAGTACAGCTTTGTGCGGGTTGGTAACAACAGCTACTACTACCAGCCCCAGAACCCCGACCTGGGCAACGCCACCAATTACGGCGCGGAGGTAGTGTTCAGCAAATACGTGCGGCATTGGGGCCTGAGCGGCAATTACACCTACACGCATTCGTCGGTCACGACCACCAAGCGGGTGTACTACTACTCGCCTTCCCTATGGCAGTTTCATACGGTGACGCCCACCGAGCTGACCGCCGAGTACCCCACCTCGCCTACCCAAACCCGGCCGCTGCAAGGCCAGAGCGACCACATTGCCAACCTGGCGCTGCTTTACAAGAACGAGCGCCTGGGCTTCAATGCCCAGGCGGCGGCCGTGTACACCGGTCGGCGCATCAACACGGTGTCGCCTTACAAAGACCTCGACCAGTGGCAGCGGGCCACCACGCAGCTCGACTTTTCGGCCGAGCAGAAGCTGCCCCAGCACCTCACCGTGTTTCTCAAAGTGACCAACCTGCTCAACACGCCCGCCATCGTGGAAGTGATGCAAGCGCCGACCGGCGACCTGCTGACGGCCCCCGAGCAAACCCGCCCCGACCGCATTCTGGTGCAGCGCGACACCTACAGCCGCACGTACCTGCTGGGCTTACGCTACCGCCTCAACTAATTACAATACCCGTCGACTTAGCCTGTTTTGAAACGGATTGCCTTATTTTTCTGGTTGCTGCTCGCGGGGCTGGGCGGCGTGGCGGCGAGGGCGGCCGGCCCCGGCCGGCCACCAAAAGCCAATGCTCCGGCCGCGCCGTTTGATTTCGTGGCGCTGGGTGACATGCCCTATTTCCTGCCGGCCGACTACGGCCGGTTCGAGGCCCTCATCGGGGCCGTGAACCGGCAGCGGCCGCGCTTCAGCGTGCACGTGGGCGACATCAAATCGGGGTCGACGCCGTGCACGGAAGAAGCCTACCGCAAGGTATTTGTCGAGTTTCAGCTGTTCGAGCAGCCGCTCATCTACACGCCCGGCGACAACGAATGGACCGACTGCGGCCGCGAAAAGGCCGGCCGCTACGACCCCGAGGAACGGCTGGCCGTGGTGCGCAAGATGTTCTTTTCGGACCACAACTCTTTCGGCAAAACCAAGCTGCCGCTGACCTCGCAGGGCCTGAACCCGGCCTTCGCTGCCTACGTCGAAAACAACCGCTGGACCACCGGCAACGTGGCCTTTGCCACCGTGCACCTGGTGGGCTCGAACAACAACTTCGTGCCCAACGACGCCAAGGGGCAGAACCACGAATTCTACGACCGGCAGCGGGCTAATCTGGCTTGGCTCGAGGAGGTGTTTGCCGAAGCGGCCGCCCAGCACCGGCTGGGGGTTGTGCTCTTCACCCAGGCCGACATGTTCAGCCCGGACAAGAATGCCAAGGACGCCGACGGCTTCACCGAAATCCTGGCCGCGCTGAGCCGGCACGCGGTGGCCTTCGGCCGGCCGGTGCTGCTGGTGAACGGCGACTCGCACCGCCTGCTGGTGGACAAACCGCTGCCCAACCCCGCCGCGCCGAAGCAGGTGCTCCAGAATTTCACCCGCCTGCAAGTGCCCGGCGAGGCCGACGTGATGGCCGTGCGCGTGACCGTGGACCCGGCCCAGCCCGCCCTGTTCCAATTCCAGGAACTGGGCGCGCCGGCCACTCAACCCTGATTTTTCTCAACTCCTTTTTCCCTTCCCTTATGAAACTGTTTACAACCGCCCGGCGCGGGTCGGGCCTGCTGGCCGTGGCTGCGCTGGGTTTGCTGGCCGCCTGCAGCAAGTCCAACGAAGAGGTGCAGCTCTCCACGCCCCCGTTCTCGGTGGGCAAGCCGGTAGATAACTCCGCCCCGATTGGCGGCCCCATCAAGGGCACCATGAAGCAGGATTTGGAGTACGACGTGAGCGCCGACGTGTTTGTGAACGCCGGCGATACGCTGGTGCTGCAGCCCGGCGTGAAAGTCAACTTCCTGGGCAATTTCAACTTCGTCATCAAGGGCACGCTGCTCTCGCTGGGCAGCCAGGCCAAGCCGATTTACTTCCGGGCGAAGAACCCGTCGACCAAGCAGGTGGTGGCGCACACCGACCAGGTGGGAGCCGACCCCGCCACCGACCCGGCCTACCAGGGCCTATGGGGCGGCATCCTGGGCGACGTGACCTGCCAGCTGATGGTCATCAAATGGACGCACGTCGAATTCGGCGGGGGCACGGTGGTGGTGTCGCCGGTGTCGGCCGGCATCGCGAACAACAAGAACACCTACCCGATTTTCTTCCAGAACCCGGCCGGGGTGTTCGACTTGGAAGACTCGTGGTTGTACGGCGGCACCGACGACCCGATTCGGGTGCTGGGCGGGCGCATCAACGTGATGCGCAACACGTTTGAGAAGGGCGGCAAAACCGGCGGCGAAAGCCTCAACATCAAGTCGGGCACTACCGGCAACGTGGCCTACAACCTGTTCATCGGCACGGCCACCAATGGCCCGAAAGCTTCGAACAACGGCGGCAAAAACCCGCAGACCACCGTCTACATGTACAACAACACCCTCGTGCACTGCGGCTACCGCCGCAGTTCGGCCGGCCGTGGGGGCTCCATCAACTACGAGGAAGGCTCGCGCGGGGCGTTCTACAACAACCTGATGGTGAACTGCAAGTACGGCCCGCGCGTGGTGGGCTCGGGCAACTACCTGGGCAACGTGCTGGTTGTGGCCGACACCGCCAACCTGCGCTACGGCAACAACTGGAACTACGTGGACTCGCTGCGGATTGCCAACGAAATCTACCCCACCGCTTTCCTTACCAAGCCGCAGGCCACCGATATTCCGCTCCCCTCGTCGTTCCTGCCGGCGGGCTACCGCCTGGGCCAGGTGTACAACGGCGCGGCGGTGCTGGGCCGCAACAACCCGCAGTTTGTGGGCTTCCCGCTGCCCGCACCGGTGGCGCACCTGGCCGACGTGAATACGGTGGGCACCTACAATTTCCGGCTGCAAGCCAGCTCGCCGGCTGCCGGCAAGGGCTACACCGGTTTCCAGCCGCTGGCCACCGCGCCCGCCATTCCGGTAAGTGCCAACTTCGGGGCCACGGCCGTCACGCCGCCCAACCGCGACATGGGCGCGTACCCCGGCGACAACTCGGGCAACCAGCACTAGGCGGCCGTCAACTACGCGTTTGATGCCAGATGAGCAGGACGGCCTTGTAGCACGTTCTCAACCCCATGAAAAGAATTACGCTCCTGCTGCTCCTGCCGCTGGGAAGCCTGCTGGCCCTGGCCACCGCTTGCCGTACCGAAACGGCCACCCAGCCGCAGCCCAGCGCACCCGCCAGCGCCGTGCGCGACACGCTGGCCTACTCCTTCGCGGTGCTGGGCTGCAACCGCATCGACAACGCGGACGTGAGCCCGGCCACCAACCCCAGCACGGCCAACGTGCCCCAGCTCACCCGCACCTACGCCGACCTGGCGGCCCTGCGGCCGGTGCCCGACTACCTGTTTTTCATGGGCGACATGGTGCTCGGCTACTCGCCGGACACGGCCGTTGTTGGCCGCGAGCTGCGCGCCTGGGTGGCCCTCTACCGCGCCGCGCCGCTGAGCCGCACCGGCATTCGGATGGTGGCCCTGCCCGGCAACCACGAGGTGATGAGCGGCAAAAACATGCCTTCGTTTGTGGGCGCTGAGCAGGCGTGGCGGGCCGCGCTGCGGCCCTACCTGGCCGGCAACAACGGCCCCCCCGCCGGCGGGGCCGACCAGCTGGCCACCGACCAAAGCCAGCTGTCGTACTCGTTCGACTTCAAGCAGAGCCACTTCGTTGTCCTGAACACCGACCCGGTGGGCGCCGAAGCCACCGTGCCGCTCAACTGGCTGGGCCGGGACCTGGCCGCCGCCCGGGCCCGCGGCAGCAAGCACCTGTTTGCCTTCGGCCACAAGCCCGCCATTCCCGCGCCGGCCAACGACGGCCTGCGCAACGGCGGCAGCGTGTGGAGCCTGCTCGAGGCCAACCACGCCGAGGCCATGCTGGCGGCCCACAACCACTTGTATTACCGCATCCAGACGCCGCCCTACCACCCCTGGCAGCTCATTGCCGGCAACGGCGGCAGCCTGCTCGATGCCAGTGCCTCGCCCAACAAGCTGTTTTTCGGCTTCACGCTGGTCAAGGTCTACACCAGCGGCAAAGTCATGGCTTACAGCTACGGCCGCGACCTGCCCACCAGCGGCTACCTGGGGCCCACGGCCGGCATTCTCACCACGGTGCGCGACTCGGTCGACATCACTTGGAAGTAGAGAAGCGCGGCGGTGTTGGGACTTGTTTTTCTTGGGTCGTGCCCATGCCTCCCCACAGCCCAAACGGCGCAAATACACCCACTGCGCCGCGCCCCACCAAGCCAGGCGCTCGCTGAGCTGGCGAGTGAAGCAACAACGCTTAAAGAGGCTGTTGGCGCTAGCCGGAACGGGGCAGGGGCGCCACATCTTGCGCCTCTTCGTTGAACGACGGCGGGTGGACACGGGCGGATGGCGCACGCCACGAAACGCAAAATGCGGCGCCCTTACCCCGTCTCAGCGGCTGTGCAGCCAACGCAACCATTTTTTTGACAATCTTAACAATAGGCATTTTTTTGGGTTTTATTGGTCCCGGTATCTTCCCCGTTCTTTGTCCTTTTTCATGCCTGTTTCGGGCCTTATCATCGGTGGCGGAATCGCGGGGCTCACGGCGGCAGTAGCGCTGCGGCAGCGGGGCCTGGCCGTGCAGGTGTGCGAGGCCGCGCCCCAAATCCTGCCCCTCGGCGCGGGCATCTGGATGGCGCCCAACGCCATGCAGGTGTTTCACCGGCTCGGGCTGGCCGAGAAAATCAACGCCGCCGGCGTGCCTCTACGAGCCATTCAGGTGGTGGATGGGCAGATGCGGCCCGTGTTGCGCACCGACCAGGCGCGCATCCGGCAGCGGTTTGGCTTCACCACCACGGCCATCCGGCGGGCCGAACTGCAAGCCTTGCTGCTGGCCGAACTCGACCCGGCCGACGTGCTGCTGAACAAAACCTTTGTTTCCCTGCGCGAGGAGCCCGACGGCGTGGCCGTGGCCTTTGCCGACGGCAGCACCCACCGCGCCGGCTTTGTGGTGGCGGCCGACGGCATTCACTCGGCCGTGCGGGAGCAGTTGTTTCCGGGCGTGCAACTGGCCCCCACCGAGTACCGGGTGTGGCGCGGCATGTCGGTGCTGCAGTTGGCTCCGGCGTTCAAAGCGTCTATCATCGAAGCCTGGGCCCAGGGGGTGCGCTTTGGATTTTCGGAGGTGGCCGATGGGCTGGTGGACTGGTTTGCGGTGGTGCCGGCCGGCGCCGTGGCACCCGGCCCAGCCGGCCTGAAGGCGCAGCTTCAGGCCATCTACCAGGATTTTGCCTACCCCGTACCTGCCATCCTGGCCGCGGCCGACGACGCCCGCATCATTCGCAACGAAATAGTGGATTTCGCGCCTTTACCGCAATGGAGCCGCGGCCGCGTGTGCCTGATTGGCGACGCCGCGCACGCCGCCACGCCCTACCTGGGCCAGGGCGGCTGCCAGGCCGTGGAAGACGCCTACGTGCTGGCCCACTGCCTGCACGTAGCGCCCACCGTAGCATCGGCTTTTGCCGCGCTGCAGCGCCTGCGCCGCCCCCAGGCCGTGCACGTGGTGAAGACCTCGCGCCTGCTTGGGCGGGTGGGGTACTTCACCGGCGCCGTGGGGGCCCTGCGCAACTGCGTGCTGCGCGCCGCGTCCGCCCGCCTGCTCGAGCGGCAGTTCCACCGGGTGTACACGTTGCGGTACTAGCTACCGGGCCAGCTCCCGCGCCACGTGGTTGAACGAGGCCACCACGCCCACCGCTTCGGCCAGAAATTCCGGCTCGGCTTCAATGTGGTTGCCCACCACCACCACGTCGGCCCCGGCGGCGAGGGCGGCGTACACTTTTTCGCCGGTGTTCAGCCCGCCGCCCACGATGAGGGGCGCCGCCACGGCCTCGCGCACGGCGGCAATCATGGCCGACGCAACGGGGTGCTGGGCGCCGCTGCCGCCGTCGAGGTACATCAGCTTCAGGCCCAGTTGCTCGCCGGCCAGGGCGGTGCAGGCGGCAATGCTGGGCTTGTCGTGGGGCAGGGGCGCGGTGCCGCTCACGTAGGATGCCGTGGTGGGCCGGCCCGAATCGACGAGCATGTAGCCGGTGGGCAGCAGTTCCAGCCCGCTGGCCCGCAGGCGCGGTGCGGCCACCACGTGCTGGCCGATGAGGAAGTCCGGGTTGCGCCCCGAAATCAGCGAGAGCAGCAGCACGCCGTCGGCCGGGCCGTCGAGGTGCAGGCTGTGGCTGGGGAAGAGCAGCACCGGCACCTCGGAATGGGCCTTGAGCAACGCAATGAGGGCAGCCTGGTGCGAACTCAGCACCAGACTGCCCCCCACAAAAAAGTAATCTACCGGGTGCGCCTGGCTCAGTCCGAGCAGGTGCAACAGGCTGGTTTCGGTTAAATTATCCGGGTCGAGGAGCACGGCCAACGCCTTGCGGCCGTGCCGCTGGCGGGTGCGCAGCGCCTCATAAAGACTGGGGGTGGGGGGACGCATCCGGGGAGTCGGGAGAAGCGAGCGAAACGGCGGGAGCAAACCCGGTTTCAGCGGGGGCGTAGCCGGGGGAGGTCGCAAGGTCGGAATTTTTGGCCGCCGGGAAAAACTCACTCACCTTTTTCGTCACCAGCGCCAGCGCCACGGCGGCCGCCTGGGCCACCAGCATCTTGCCCGTGTCCGACTGCAGGAAGGCCTGCAGCACCGACCCAATCATGCGCGAGCGCGAAGCCGACCCGGCGTCCAGCCGGCCGTCGGCGTCGTCAAACGCGTGCGAGATGGGCAGGCGGCGGCTGTCGTCGTAGGGCAAATCCTGGAACGGGTCGTCCTCAAAGTCTTCCGTGTCGTGGGCCGAGGGCTTGGGGGGCGGGGCGGGGGTGGCGCGGGCCGGCGCGGGGGCGGCCGGCGTGGAACCAAAGCCGGCGTCGTCGGCCGCGTGCAGCTGCTCGTCGTGCGCCATGAAGGCACTGGCCGAGTCGGCGGCCGACTTGTAGGTGCCCGTGCTCCGGTAGCGTTTGCCGTTGCCGGCGGTGAAGTACTGGGCCCCAAACTCGTAGTCGTGGTCGTCTTCCTCGCGGTCGGCGTCGGCTCCGGCGGGGCGCTTGCGTTTTTTCCCGCCGAATACTTTGGTGATGAGCCAAATGCCGCCGGCTAGGCCGGCGCCCACCAGGGCCACCTTGCCCACCACCACCGATTGGTCTTTGATGTGCTCCACGTCGCCGCGCAGGGCCCGCTCGTATTCCAGCTTTTTGCGTTCGAGAAACTCCTTCTCTTCGTCGAACAGGGGATTTTGCAACTCACTCATGGCGGACTAGGCTTGGCGTTTGTCGGATTTGTAAATGGTGTCTTTCGTCAGCTTGTTGGCCAGGCCCTGGAAGGTGGCTTTGTCGACGCCGACCAGCACCAGAATCAGCAAAACCAGGTAGATGCCGGCCACGATGCCAAAGCCCCAGAACGGGCTGTCGAGAGCGGAATTGAGGGCCAGGCCCGCAAACACGCTGAGGAAAATCAAGAAGAAAAGGCCCAGCACCGCCAGCGTAACGCCGTGGATGGCGCCAACGAGGGCCGCCGATACTTTCTGCTGGAGCTCCAGCCGAATCAGGTCGATGCGGGTGTCGAGGTAACCCGTCAGGTTGCCGATGATGCTGTCGTTGCGGGGCGTTTTAGAGGTGTCGTCGTCGGTGACCATACGGCGCGTGAAAAAGGGGGACGTAATAAACAAAAAGGGGCGGCTAACGGCGGCGGCCCGCACCCGGCGGCGGCCCAGGGCCCGTGCCGACCGCGGCGGTTCTACGGAAAATATTGGCGCGCGGCTGACTTTTGCGCCGTCCTTCGTGTTTGCAGCGCAGCGTGAGCCAGAACCATTACCAAGTCCTCGGGGTTGCCCCCACCGCCCCGACCGCCGAAATCAAGCGGGCCTACCGCCAGCTGGTGGTGCGTTACCACCCCGACAAGCACGGCGGCGACGTGCGTTACGAAGACCAGTTCAAAGCCGTGGCCCTGGCTTACCGCGTGCTGGGCGACCCCGGCCGCCGCGCCACCTACGACTTCCAGCTCACCCAGGCCGCCCGCCGGCTCGAGGAGCAGCGCCGCCAGCAGCGGCACCGCCCCGCCACCCAGCACGTGTACGGCGTGCCCATGCCGCCGCCCGCCCCGCTGCGCACCCGCCCGCCGGCCGGCAGCCGCGAGCGCCACTACCAGCGCATTCCGCCGCAGCGGGCCCGCTTCAACCGCCGCGACTGGGCCCTTACGCTGCTGCTGCTGCTCGGCATCGTGCTCTTCACGCTGGCCGTGAAGGTGACCATGGAACGGGTATCGGCCGGCAGCAACTACCGCGACGCCTTGCGCGCCTACGCCCACGGCGACTGGGCCGCGGCCGACAGCTACCTGGAGGAAACCCTGCACTTCCGGCCTAGCTACGGCCCCGCCCTGCGCCGCCGCGGCGAGCTGGAGCAGTTGGTGGGCCGTAACCCCGCCGCCGCCCGGGCCGATTTGCAGGCGGCCCTGCGGCAGCCGCAGCCGCGCCGCACCGCCGCCAACTTGCTCTACCGCCTTGGCCGCTGCGAAGCCGACCTGGGCCACCCCGCCGCAGCCGAGCTCAGCTTTACCCGCGCGCTGGCCCTCGATTCGACGCTGAGCGGCGCCTACCTGGCGCGGGGCGAAACCCGCCTGCTCGACCTGCACCGGCCGGAACCGGCCCTTGCCGACCTCTCGGCGGGCCTGGCCCAGCGCCGCCGGGCGGCCGCCCCCACGCCGTGGCACTACGTGCAAGTGCGCGGCCTGGCCCGCTCGGCCACCGGGCGCTACGCCGAGGCGCGGGCCGACTATTTCCGGGTGCTGCAAGCCAACCCCGCCGATGGACGAACGCACTTTTTGCTGGGCCGGCTGGCCCAGCGCACCGGCGACTCCACCGCCGCCTGCGAGTTTTTCCGCCGGGCCCTGCGGCTGGGCTATGCTTACGCCCGCACGGCGCGGGCGGCGTGCCAGTAGCACAAGCCGAGGCGGTGCCCACGCCGGCGCCCGCCAAAACGCAAACAACCGCCGCCGGCCGGGGCCGACGGCGGTTGCCGCAGTTGCAATCAACAGCTCGGCAAAGCCTTACTGGGGCATCAGCACGGTGTTCACCACGTGGATAACTCCGTTGCTTTGCAGCACGTCGGCGATGGTCACGGTCGAAACGCCGCCTTTCTCGTCCTTCAGCTCAATGGCTTTGCCCTTCATCATGGCCGTCAGGGTGCCGCCGCTCACGGTTTTGAGGGTGGCCTTGCCCTTGCCGGCTTTGATGGCCTTCGCGAGGTCGGCCGAGGTCATGCGGCCGGCTACGACGTGGTAGGTCAGGATTTTGGTGAGGGTAGCCTTGTTCTCGGGCTTCAACAGGGTTTCAACGGTGCCGGCGGGCAGCTTGTTAAAGGCTTCGTTGGTGGGCGCGAACACGGTGAAAGGGCCGGCGCTGCTCAGGGTTTCCACCAGGCCCGCGGCTTTCACGGCGGCCACCAGCGTGGTGTGGTCTTTCGAGTTCACGGCGTTTTCCACGATGTTTTTCGTGGGGTACATGGCGGCGCCGCCTACCATCACGGTCTTAACTTTTTGGGCCGATGCGGTGGTGGTAGCAGCAACGCTAAACAAGGCAACGAACGCGAGGGAAAACAAGGTCTTTTTCATCTGAATACAGAAATGGTTGGTTATTGTGAATTATGACCCACCTACGCGGCTGGTTGCGCCGGCGGATTGCATGAACTGTGTTTTTCTGGAACGGCGGCTCTCGGGGATGAGGAATTGAGGCATAAACCAAGGCCCCGTGAAAGGCGGCGTGCTGGCGTTGCGGCAGCGGCAATTGGTCCATTGCAAGCGCTGAAGCGGGCGAGATGTTTGGCGCCGCTCGGCATTGGATTTTGTGCTGGAACCAAACAATTCTCAGCAGGGGAACTTGCTGCTGGATGCGCCTTCTTCCCCTGCTCGTTTGCTTTTGGCTGGCCCTTGCTTTTGCCGCCCGCGCCCAAAACCCCGGTACCGTGGCCGGCACCGTGCGCGACCGCGCCACCCAGGAGGTGCTGCCCGGGGTGGGCATCACCCTCGAGGGGACCGATTTTGGCACCGTGACCGACGCCGAGGGCCGCTACCGCCTCACGGGCGTGCCGGCCGGGGCCTACAACCTGCGCGTCGGCTTCGTGGGCTACGACCCGCTGGTGCGCTCCAACATCAGCCTGAGCAGCGGCAACGTGAACACCCTGAACCTGGAGCTGAACGCCGCGCCCCAGGCCCTGGGCGAAGTCACCGTGACGGCCAGCCGCGCCATTCGGGTGGCCACGGCCGAAACGCCGCTGAGCGTGCAGCGCCTCACCACCGAAGAAATTAAGAGCAACCCCGGCGGCAACTTCGATATTTCGCGGGTGGTGCAGAGCCTGCCCGGCGTGGGCGGCGGGGGCAGCGGCGGCACGGCCGGCTTCCGCAACGACATCATTATCCGGGGCGGGGCGCCGAACGAAAACGTGTACTACCTCGACGGCATCGAGGTGCCGGTCATCAACCACTTTCCCACCCAGGGCAGCGCGGGCGGGCCGGCGGGCATCCTCAACGTGAGCTTCATCGAGGACGTGACGCTGAGCAGCTCGGCCTTCCAGGCGCGGTACGACAACGCCTTGAGCGCGGTGCTGCAGTTCCGGCAGCGGGACGGGAATGCCGAGCGGATTCAGGGCAACCTGCGGACTTCGGGCACCGAAGTGGCGGCCACGCTGGAAGGGCCGCTCACGAAGAACACCACGTTTCTGGCCTCGGCGCGGCGCAGCTACTTGCAGGTGCTGTTCAAGCTGATTGACCTGCCCATCCGGCCCGATTTTTACGACTTCCAGTTCAAGACCACCACCAAGCTCTCGGCCAAGACCACGCTCACCACGCTGGGGCTGGGGGCCATTGACCACTTCGAGATTGCGGCACCCAAGAAGAGCACGCCGGAGAAGGAGTTCATCCTGCGCAACAACCCCACCAACGACCAGTGGAACTACACCGTGGGCCTGAACCTGCGCCGCCTGCTGCCCAACGGCTACCTGAACGTGGCCCTGAGCCGCACCCAGCAGTACAACGGCGCCGACCAGTTCGAGTACGGCTACCGCGGCGACGAGAGCCGCCGCAAGCTGGGCGCCCGGGCCCACGAAACCGAAAACAAGCTGCGCGCCGACGTGAACCAGCGCGTGGGCCGCTGGCAAACCAGCTACGGCGCGGTGGGCCAGCTGCTGCACTACGACAACAACCTGACGAACCGCCTGCGCGCGGAGGTGCGCGACGCGGGCGGCGCCGTGGTGAGCCCGGCCGTGACGGTGCGGTTTCAGTCCGATTTTGACTTCGTGCGCTACGGCGCCTTCGCCCAGGCCACCCGCACCTACGGCGCCGACAGCCGCCTCACCGTGTCGGCCGGCGTGCGGGCCGACGGCACCACGGCCCTCGCCGAAGGCTACCGCCTCGACCGCACGCTCTCGCCGCGGGTTTCGCTGAGCTACGCCCTGCGCCCCACCCTGAACCTGAACGCCTCGGTGGGCCGCTACTACAAGATTCCGCCCAGCACCATTTTGGGCTTCCGCGACGCGGCGGGCACCCGCGTGAACGCCGGCGGCCGCTACATCCGCGCCGACCATTACGTGGCGGGGCTGGAGTGGCTGCCCGGCCAGGCCACCCGCTTCACGCTGGAGGGCTTTTATAAGAAGTACGCGAACTACCCGGTGAGCGTGCGCGACGGCATCAGCCTGGCCAACCTGGGTGGCGACTTCAACGCCATCGGCAACGAGGCCGTGACGGCTACCGGCGACGGCCGGGCCTACGGGGCCGAAGCCTTTTTTCAGCAGAAGCTCAGCGGCAAGCTGTTCGCCATTGTGTCGCTCACCGGGTTTCGGTCGGAGTTCACCGGGCGCGACGGCGTGTACCAGCCCACGGCCTGGGACACGCGCTTCCTGGGCTCGGCGCTGCTGGGCTACCAGCTGGGGCGCGGCTGGGAGCTGGGCGCCAAGTACCGGGTGGGCGGCGGCTCGCCCTACACGCCCTACGACGAGGCCGCCAGCCGCGCCAGCTACCAGGCCGTGGGCATGGGCGTGCTCGACTACGGCCGCCTCAACACCCAGCGCCTGCGCAGCTTCCAGCAGCTCGACCTGCGCCTGGACAAAAAAATCAGCCTGCGCCGCCTGAGCTTCGATTTTTACATCGACGTGCAAAACGCTTTGCTGACGAAGCCCGTGGCCCCACCTACATACACCTTCGAGCGCCTGGCCGACAACTCCGGCTACCGCACCACCGACGGCCAGCCCCTGCGGCCCGACGGCGGCAACGCCGTTCCGGTGTTGCTGCCCGACGGCGCCGCGCTGGTAGTGCCCACGGTGGGGTTTATTGTTGAGTTTTGAAACGGCCTCGCGCGACAGTCATCGGAAGCAAGCGGCGCGCGCTGGCGCACCTACCCGCTCCATCGCAACACTGGATTCTTTTGCGCGGTTAACAAAAGCGGGGCCACGCCCCCGGGCCTCGGCGGACAGTTGAAGGCCAGGGGTGCGGCCAGTCGCGAAGCGGCTGTTACGAACAATTCGGACAGTTGGGCAAGAAAAATGCTACATTCGAAGCAGTCGGTACCGCCAGCGGCAACGGTTCGGCGCGCGTGAACTGGGCAGCCGGACCGTTGCTGTTTTCTTCCTTAACCCTTTGCTCATGGCTACTCTTGCCTCGATTTACCGCCCTGTCCTCCTCGCGTTGGCCCTGTTGCGGCCCGGCCATGGCTTGGCCCAATCGGCTCGCGGCCCGCTGCCGCAGCTGGGCAAGGCCCCGCTGAAGGAAGTGCTGGCTGCCCTCACGCCCGAGGAGAAAATCAAGCTGGTGGTGGGCATGGGTTTTTACCCGGCCGGCTTTCCGGAAGGACTCTTGCCGGCCAGCGACCCGGAAGACCGGAAAGTGCCCGAGAAAGTGCCTGGGGCGGCCGGCCGCACGCACGCCATTGCGCGGCTGGGCATCCCGTCGCTCACGTTCTCGGATGGGCCGGCCGGGGTGCGCATTGACCCCATTCGCAACCAGGATAGCACCAAAACCTACTACGCCACGGCCTTTCCGGTGGCCACGCTGCTGGCCAGTAGCTGGGACACGGCGCTGGTGCGCCGGGTGGGCGCGGCGTTTGGGCGCGAGGTGCGCGCCTTTGGCATCGACGTGCTGCTGGCCCCGGGCCTGAACATCCAGCGCAACCCGCTGGGCGGGCGCAACTTCGAGTATTATTCAGAAGACCCCGTGGTGGCCGGCCACCTGGCGGCCGCCTTCGTGAACGGGGTGGAGTCGCAGGGCGTGGGCACCAGCATCAAGCACTTTGCCGTCAACAACCAGGAATTCAACCGCATGAAGTTGAACTCGGCCGTGAGCGAGCGGGCGCTGCGGGAAATTTATTTAAAGGGCTTTCAGTTGGCGGTGCACAAGTCGCAGCCTTGGACGGTGATGTCGAGCTACAACCTCGTGAACGGCACGTACACCTCCGAAAGCCACGACTTGCTGAGCGCACTGCTGCGCCAGGAGTGGGGCTTCAGGGGCCTGGTGATGACCGACTGGTACGGCGGCCACGACGCCGCGGCCCAGCTCCGGGCCGGCAACGACCTACTCATGCCCGGCACCAGCGCCCAGACCCAGGCCCTGCGCACGGCCCTGCAAAGCGGCCAGCTCACCCCCGCGCAGCTCGATGCCAACGTGGCCCGCGTGCTGGAGCTGGTGCTCAAGTCGCCCACCTTCAAAGGCCTTGCCCACTCGAACCAGCCCCCGCTCCAGGCCGATGCCGCCGTGGCCCGCCAAGCCGCGGCCGAAAGCATGGTGCTGCTCCGCAACGAAGCCCGGGCCCTGCCCCTCAAAGCCGGCCAAAGGCTGGCGCTGTTCGGAAACACGTCCTACCAACTGATTGCCGGCGGCACCGGCAGCGGCGACGTGAACCGGGCCTACACCGTGTCCATCGCCCAGGGCCTGACCGCAGCGGGCTTCGCGGTGGAGGCGCCGCTGGGCCAAGCTTACGCGCAATACCTAAGAGAAGAAAAAGCCAAGCTTCCCAAAACCAAGGGCCTGCTTGCCCCCGCCCCCGTCATCGCGGAAATGACGCCCGTTGCGGCCCTGCTGCAAGCTCAGGCGCAGGCCGCCGACGTGGCTGTGCTCACCCTAGGGCGGAGCGCCGGTGAGGGCGGCGACCGCAAAGTGGCCAACGATTTCGACCTGACCGCCGCCGAGCAAGCCCTGCTCCGGCAAGTAAGCGCAGCCTTTCATGCCCAAGGCAAGAAGGTTGTCGTCGTCGTCAACACCGGCGGGGTGGTGGAGGTGGCCAGCTGGCGCGCCCAGGCCGACGCCATTCTGTTGGCCTGGCAGCCCGGCCAGGAGGGTGGCCACGCGGTGGCCGACGTGCTCAGCGGCCAGGTAAATCCCTCGGGCAGGCTGGCCACCACCTTCCCGATGGCGTATGCCGACGTGCCCTACGGCCAGGAATTTCCGGGCAAAGTGAAGGCGGGGGCCACCGCCGGAACCAACCCGCTGGAAGGCACGGCTTCTGAAAATACGTACAACGAAGGCATTTACGTGGGCTACCGCTACTACAGCACCTTCAACGTGACGCCCGCTTACGCGTTTGGCTACGGCCTGGGCTACACAACTTTCGCCTACGCCCCGCTGAAGGTGAGCGGCAGCGCCACCGCAGGCAAGCTCACGGCCGCCGTCACCGTCACCAACAACGGCCCGGTGCCGGGCCGGGAGGTGGTGCAACTCTACGTGAGTGCGCCGGCTGGCCCCCTGGCCAAACCCGAGCGGGAGCTAAAAGCTTTTGCCAAAACGGCGCTGCTGGCACCCGGCAAGTCGCAAACCCTCACCTTCGCCCTCACCGCCGCCGACCTGGCGTCCTACGATACCACGGCCGAAGCCTGGGTGGCCGATGCCGGCGCCTACCAGTTGAAAGTCGGCGCGTCGGCGCTGGACACCCGGCAAACGGCCACCTTTTCGTTGCCGAAAAGCGTGATTACCCAGAAAAGCCGCCGCCTGCTGGCCCCGCAAGCCCAAGTGGTGGAAATGAGCGCCCCGGCGAAGGGAAAATAGGAAGGGGTAAGGGAGTCAGCAGAATACGCTTTATAGCGGTTTTTGCGGCTCGTACTTGTTGACGAGCTTGAGCAGCACGCCGTTGGTCCAGCCGAAGCCGTCCTGCAGGGGGTATTCGCCGCCGCCGGCCTTCAGGTGGGGGTCCACGACGTTGTATTTCTCCATCAGCTTGCCCGTTTGTTGGAAAACCTCGGCGTTCAGCCCAATCCAGCGGGTGCCGATGGCGCGGGCCAGGGCGGGCTGGTTGTAGCGCTCCAGGCCGTCGATGGCCAGGTATTGCAGCGGGGCCCAGGCGTTGGGGGCGTCCCATTGCTGGCCGCTGCGGCTGCGGGTAGTGGCCAGGCCGCCGGGCTTGAGGAAATCGCGCTGCAGGCCGGCGCCCACCAGCTTGCCCTGGGCCGGGCTGGCGATGCCGAATTCGAGCGGGTAGACCCCGGCCAGGGTCCGCAGGGCCGAGCGCTGCCGGCGGGGCAGGTTGTAGTCGACGAACCATCCGGCTTTGGCGTCCCAGCAATAGGCCAGGACGGCCTTTTTCCGGCTTTGGGCTTTGGCGAGGAAAGCCGTGGTCCGCGCCGCGTTGCCTTGCAGCCGGTAGGTTTCGGCGATGGTGTTTTCGAGGTTATACAGCAGGCAGTTCAAGTCCACCGGCACCAAATCGGTGGTTTGGATGCTGCCCAGCCGCCCGTCGGGCCCGAACCAGCGGGTGCTGAAATCCCAGCCCGAAGCGGCGGCGGCCCGCACGTTGCGGTAGAACTGCGCGGGCGCCTGTTTGCTCAGCTGGGCGGCGGCCACGTCTTCGGCGTACGACTCTTCGCGGGGCTGGTCGCTGCTGTCGTAGTAGCGGTTCAGCAGCTCGCCGTGGGGCATGCGTACGGCCCGGCGCGCGGCGGTGCCGGGCTTCAGGGCCACGGCGCCGGCCATCCAGTAGGCGTATTCGCGCAGCAGCTGGAGTTGGTAGCGGGGCAAGGTTTTCAGCCCGCCTTCCTGCCGGGCCAGCAGCTGCACCATCAGCGAAAAAAACGGGGGCTGCGAGCGGGTGAGGTAGTAGGTGCGGTTGCCGTTGGGGATGAAGCCGTAGGTGTCGAGCAGGTAGGCGAAGTTGTCGACCATGTTCCGCATCACGGACGTGCGGTGGCTTTCGGCCAGCCCGAGCATGGTGAAGTAGGAGTCCCAGTAATACACCTCGCGGAACCGCCCGCCCGGCACAATGTAGGGGTGCGGCAACGGCAGCAGCGACGAGCCCGCCTGCTGCCCGGCGTCGGGCTGGCGCTGCAGCACGGTCCAGAGCGTGTCGAGGTGGTGGCGCAGGCCGGCGGCCACTTCGCTGCGGTACTGCCCGCCGGCCGCCGCGGGCGGCGTGAAGTGGGCCGCTACAAAATCTTTCAAATCGAAGCTCGGCGCGTCTTTTTGCTGGGCGTAGGCCCGCAATACGTCGGCGGCGGGCTCTTTGGCCACGGCATCCACGAAGGTTTTGTTGTCGGGGTACACGTGGCCCAGCTGCACGGCCTCGAACAAGCCCGGAAAGAGCTGGCGCGGCGAGGGCGGCAGCGTTTGGGCCGATGCGACAAGGGCGGGGGCAGCAAGCAGGGCGGCGAGGAGGAGGAGGCGCATGGGGTGGGTTTTGTGTAGAAAGTTGACCGGACGGCGAAACCTCACGAGACCCCTCCGGGGCATGACCCCCGGTTCGCTTGCAGCGCGAAGCCAAAAGAGAGGGGGCACCGGTTTTGCTTTTTCGTCGGGCTCCCCTCTCTTTTGGAGAGGGGCCGGGGGTGAGGTTTTACCGGCTCACCGAGTACGTTTTGCGCGCCACGCCCACGCCGGTAATCTTCACTGATTGCCAGCCGGTGGGCAAGGTGCTTTTGCTTTGGGTGATGCCCGTGGGCGTGATGTTGAGCCCCCCGAAGCCCATGAGCACGGCTTGCAGCACGCCGCCCGCGCCGGTGGCGAAGTAGGGGTTGGTGCCGCCCTTGGTTTCGGCGATGACGCGGAAGGGCGGCAGCAGGTTCGGCTCGTAGGCATCCTTGAACCAGAGCCTGGCCTTGTCGGCGTTGCCGAGGCGGGAGTACAGCAGGGCGAAGATGCCCTGCGTCATGGCCGGGGTGCCTTCGTTGGGCACGCGGGTTTCGTAGTATTCCAAGTCTTTGCGGATTTGGGCGGGGTCGGTGATGACCTTGAGCGGGTAGGCCAGCAGGTTCACGTCGCCCTGCTTGATGCCTTCGCCTTGGTAGGTGGCGTGCTCCCGGGTCACGCCGTCGGCCATTTTCAAGATGGGGATGTTCTGGGCCACCAGCGCCCAGTCGGGGTTGGCGGGAAGGCCGAGCAGCTTGGCGGCGGCGGCGGCATTGCGCAGGTTCACCTGGGCGGCGGCGTTGGTGAAGGCGTTGTTGTCCACGTTTTCGGCCCACTCGTCGGCCGCCACTACGTTTTTGATGTCGTAGTGGCCGGGGCCGTTGCGCTCCACCCGGCTGGCCCAGAAATCGGCGGTGGCCGAAAGAATGGGCCAGCCTTTCTCGCGCAGCCAGGCCCGGTCCTGCGTGATGCAGTAGTACTGCCAGGCGGCCAGCGCCACGTCGGCCGAAATATGATGCTCAAACGGCCCGCTCAGGGCCCAGACCGGCGTTTCTTCCACGCCGGAGTCGGCGCTTTCCCACGGGAACATGGCGCCCTGGTAGCCGTGGGCAAAGGCGTTGCGCCGGGCCGGCTCCAGCCGCCGGAAGCGGTACTCGACCAGCGACTTGGCAATTTCGGGGTGCAGCACGGCCAGGGCCGGGAACATCCACAAGTCGGTGTCCCAGAACACGTGGCCGTTGTAGCCCAGCCCGGACAGGCCCATGGGCGAGGGCGAGTAGTCGGTGCCCGCCCGCGAAAACGAGTACAGGTGGTACATCATGCTGTGCACATCCTGCTGGGCCTGCGCGTCGCCGGTTATCTGGACGTCGCTCGTCCACAGCTCGTCCCAGGCCTTGGCGTGGAAGGCCAGCAGGCGCTCCTTGCCTTCGAGGCGGGCGAAGATGGTCATGCGCTCGGCCTCGTTCAGCGGGTCGGCGTGGTGGGCCGAGGTGATGGACGAGCCCGCCATGGCGTAGGTATAAGTTTGCCCGGCCTTCAGCGTCTTGCTGAACTTCATCAGGTGCATGTTGCTGTCCCACATTTCGTGGATGACCCGCGGCTCCGACCCGTGCTCTTCGTTGAAGAGAAACGTGTTCGAGGCGCACAGCTGCAGCTTGCCGGTGCTGCTTTTGGCCGACGACGTGAGCAAGCTGACGGTGGCGTGGGGCCGGTCGATTTCGTTGTAATAGTTCTGCACCTCGCGCAGGGCGTCGGGCGCGTCCATCACGCTGGCCGCGGTGAGGGCCACGTCCTTCTTGGCCTGCACCGACACGTCGAGCAGCACCGTGAAGGGCAACTGCCGCAGCGCGTAGCAGGTGTAGCTGATGGTGGCCTTGTCGCCGTAATCAAACGTGGTGGTGAGGGAGGCGTGGCGCATGTCCAGCGCCTGGCGGAAGTTGCTCACGTCGCGGCCCGCGAGGCGCCGGCCGTCCACTTCCAGGTACATGTTCAGCAGGTTGAAGCTGTTGAGAAAGTTGCTCACCCGGCCCCGGCCGTACTGGTCGTAGGCCCCGGCCAGCACCACGCTTTTCACCTGAAACGGTTCGGGCGAGGACACCACCCCCAACATGCCGTTGGCCACCGTGGCGCCGTAGTAGCTGCGCGGGTCCACCCGGTCGGCGGCGATGCGCCAGGGGTCGGGCGCCTGGGCGGCGGCCGGGCGCAGGGCCGTCAGGAGCAGCAGCGCCAGCGCGGGGAGCAAGGTTTTCAACGGCAGGGATTTGGAATTGGGCATTGGTGAAAGGCAAAAGGATGATTCCGGCGGGGTGCGGGGCGGGCTCCCGCGCCTTAGCGCAGCGGCAGCACCAGGGCCTGCCAGGGCTGCAGCGCCAGCGCCGCCGCCGGCGTAAAGGTGGGGTAATTGTTCAGCCAGGGCGCCCCGCCCAGCGCCAGGC
>Ga0123336_10000783_pt1 | contig 30875 bp, 35 predicted proteins | sample SSSSmetaG_FD_96466 | JGI IMG/M metagenome (GOLD analysis project Ga0123336, IMG submission 96466) | Glacier valley bacterial and archeal communities from Borup Fiord, Nunavut, Canada, to study Microbial Dark Matter (Phase II) - ​SSSS metaG | ecosystem: Environmental > Aquatic > Freshwater > Ice...
AAATGGCGAAGGCAAGTTCGTTACTGCTTCTAAAGCATTTGTAGAACTAGACCTAGCTATTTGTTACCTAGAAGAACAACACCGAGCTGAGGACGCTGAATTAACAGACATTCTCAACTCAATGAGGGCTGGCACATTAAAGATGAAGCACCTCAGATGGCTACAGGCTCGTTTAGGGAAGAAACCGAAAGGTCCAATCACTAAGTTATACACTCTTAACAGGGACGTAGAACAAGAAAATGAAGCACAATTATCAAAGTTAAAGGGAGATACTCACTACTTTCTTAGGACTAGCAAAGCAAGGAACCGAATGGAGCTTAACCGGCTTCAGGAGAACGTCCTTGCCCCTGAAATCCTAAAGTTGAAGGTAGGAGCACTCGTGATGACTGTTAAAAATGACTCTATGAGACGATGGGTAAATGGAAGCATTGGAACGGTAATACGTTTTGGTGTTGGTGGTTTACCTGTTGTCCAGTTCCAAAGCGGAGGAGTTCATGGTATCGGTCCAGAAGAATGGGAACATACTAGTGGAGGGGCGAGTCTATCGCAGATTCCTCTCCGTCTAGCATACGCTATCACAGTTCACAAGTCTCAGGGTATGACCCTTGACAGTGCAGAAATAGATTTAAGTAATGCATTCGTAGGAGGTATGGGTTATGTTGCATTAAGTCGAGTTCGCTCGCTACACACTCTGTATTTGCTTGGCATTAATCGTCGGACGTTCCAAGTAAGTGCAGAGGCACAAAGAATAGACAAAAAGTTCCGAGAAAAGACACAGGAACTATTGACAAAAAGTTAATCGTGTGCTACAATGGTAACATAGTCAGAGATGACGGTGGTTCATTAACAATTTGGCAATATTATCCTTAAGAAAGGAAAAATATGAGTGAATTAATAACAGTAAAACTTACTGGTGTAATTCCAACAGCACAATATGCAAACCTCCAACCAGAGATTGAGGCTCAGGGAAAAAGTTATGAAGAAGCCCAAGAGTTAGCTCTTTCTCGTATGACGGAGATTTGGAATCGTGTCTGTGAACCAGGAAAAGAACTTAAGGTTGCCCAACCTGTAGGAAACAATGTGCCGACTGAGAAAATTAGTTATGAAAAGTTGTTCTCTAAGCTAACAGGCGTTGAAGTCCTATTTGATAAGGTAGCCCATAAGTATATTACTCCTGATGGCAAAGACTATCTAAGTGGTAGTGTATTTGCAGGACGTTACAAGAGTAAGTTCGATAGCGACGCTATCAGTAAATCATTCGCAAAGAAGCATGACGTTCCCCAAAAAGATATCCAAGATATGTGGTCTCTTAATGGCGACGTTTCCGCAACCTTGGGGACAGCAGTCCATAATGCTCTAGAGCTTTATGGCAAGTACCTACAGCTGTCCTTGCACACTAAGGGTACTAATGAGTCCGCTCTCACTAAAAACGGGATTCTCCAACCTATTGTGGAAGCTTTCTACAAGGGACGAGAGGATGAAAAAGCTGGTTACGAGGTGTTCGTAGCCGATGAGACACACGGTTTGTGTGGCTTCATTGATAGATTACTAATCGTGGACGAGAAGAAGAAAATCTGTCGAGTTCAGGATTATAAAACTAACCACACCATTAACAAGCCAGAAACCATCAAAGCTCCGTTTAAGGGACAAGTTCCAAACACTACATTAGGCTCTTATTGGTTGCAGTTAAGCTTTTACGCTTACATCTTGCAACTTCACGGCTGGACAGTAGAGGGACTAGACATCTTTAACTGGGAAGACAATGAGTGGAAGCTTTACATGAACGATGTCATTGACATTAGTTCAGAAATAAAATAGGAAGGAGAACAATAGTGCAAGATAAAGACTATAAGATTATCTCTGTAGACCCTCGGGCTGCCTATGATACACAGTACGGTACAATGCAACCATATGCCCTCAAGCTTGAAGGTGTAGAAGGCTTTGTACAACTAAGTCAGAAGCCAGAGACAGACGCTCCTTATGTAGGTCAGACCCTACACGGTCATACCTTTGAGCAAAATGGTCCACATGGTCCTTTCCTCAAGTTCAAGAAAGTAAACCCCGAATATGCAGGCAATGAAACAGCTTCCAAACCTGAATCATCTGCTGACAGTGGGCGTGTCTTAGAACTCTTAGAGGCTATTGCTATTGCAGTCGATGCAGATGTAGCACCTAAGAAAGACACTATACTAGAAGACATTGAGGATGGTGCACCAATCGACCTCAGTGAAATACCATTCTAAGAAAGTAGGAGTAGATGAACCAGAACGCAATCATAGAAGCCCTTGAAGCTGAAATTCAAAAACTAAACGAACACGCTATAGACGAGTTTTCTGGTGATACCCTTACAAGAATTGGTGTACGCCTAGCGGCTTACAAAGCAGGGCTTGGTAATTACGTTGCCAACGCTAAGACCGAGGCTCTGCGAGCTGAAAAGGCATTCACAGAGGCAAAAGCCAAAGGATACCTCAAACTGAGGGATGACGGTAAAACGCAAGGAGACGCTGAACAGCTCCGAGTATTAGAAGCGTCGGCTGAGTACGATGTGCTCATTACCGCTAAACAAGCAGAGAATAAGCTCGTAGGGCTTTCGTACAACATCTCTGACTTGATTGACGCAGTAAAGAGTCGAGTCATTCATCAACAGATGGAGTTAAAGGAATCAACATCCTTTAATGGGTAACGCTACCAAAGGCTTTGCCTCAAACTCAGAAGCACAACAAAAGTATGTATCTGCTAAAGGAGGACGAATTAAAGTCCCCAAAGGTCTGAAAAAGATGACCCAGGAGAAAGCACGAGAAATACAAAGGTTGGGTGGCTTGAGACGACAACAACAACTAAAGGAGAATAAGAATGTCAAAGATTCTATACCCAGTGGGAACGCAAGTTACCCTACGGAAGTTTCCTGAAGCTGGTACATTTGAAGTTACAGAATACATTAAGGGTTCAAAGTTCCCTTACCGTGTAGAAAATGACTCAGGTGACGAAGGCTTCAGTGGAAAGAGCAAGTTCTCAGTGAAAGGTCTGAAACGGTATAACCCGACACAGGCTAAAGTTACACAGGCAGTTTCGACACCTGATGTTCCATCACGAGTAACAGTTCCAGAAACAAAAAGCTGTAACAATTGTTACACAAGTGAAGAAGTTGATGTCTTAATGGCACAACAGTACGAAGACCTACTTAGCCTTGTCGCAACAGTCGATAAGGTAGCATACGAGGCTTTCCAAAAGTCTAACCGTATCGCTCAAGTAGTAGACACGAATTTCTGCCGTGTATCAAAGCAGTTCAAAACACTAAACCATGATGACGACTAGTCAATCAGAAAAGGAATTAAACAATATGACAACTATCCGAGAAAAAATCCGTTACGCAACACTAGCTAAAGACGAACGAATCCTTCGTGAATCAGGAGTTCTTAGCGACTCAGGTAACTTGACCGATGTAGGTCGCCGTGTCCTTGCAGACGTACTGTTTGCAGACAAAGCTAACCGTGACGCTATCGTCAAGTTAGTTGAAGCAACACTCCCAAAAGAGAAATAGTCAGATACCAGTACATTCAGCTTTGGCAACGTGTAACACTAATCTTTAGTAGTTTACTTGTCCTAGCAGGTATTGTATCATTAGTTCTATGGGTAAACGTACTAACGAATGGCTAAAAGTGCGTCGGGAATGGGTTCGAGAGAATCCACCCGACCACCAAGGTTATTATATCTGTGGAATATGTGCTCTACCAGTTCACTTCTCTGATATGGAAGTTGACCACGTAGTAGGACGGTTGGGGAGGAACCTTGTCGATAAAGAAAACCTCCAACCGACTCACGTATTATGCAACCGTAAAAAGGGAAGCAAAAAACAAAAGCCAAAAGTGTCGTTAACCGAGTACGCTTTTCGTAGAACGCTAGACTTGTAGAGAGTAATCCGTGAAACCTGCCTCATATCCATTATGAGGAGAGGAGTACTACAGTGTATTCCTTCGAGGTAGTGGGTAGAGAACCTGGGTTATTTTCAAGCGTGTATTATGAGACACCACTAAAAAGATAAGGAGAACATTATGTCAAAGATTAAACAACTAGTACCAGAGACCGTCAACGAGTTTGACGAGCTAGATTTTGAGCAACATGCAGAGGCAATATAACGGTCCAACTACTAAAAAAGGTTGGTACACGAGTGGGGACAAAAAGTATTACTTAAAGTCCTCATGGGAACTTAGCTACGCACAATACCTTGACTCAGAGCTAGTAAATGGTAAAATAGTTCAGTGGGAGTACGAACCTGACACGTTCTGGTTTGAAAGAATCAGGCGTGGTGTTCGCTCTTACACCCCTGATTTCAAGGTTAAACACCTTAATGGAGAGGTTGAATATCATGAAGTCAAGGGTTATCTCGATAGCAAATCAAAGACGAAATTAAACCGCATGAGGATTTACCATCCTGAAATACAGATGGTTCTCATAGATAGAGCGGTAATGAAATCGTTACGATTACTGTAGAGTTCTAAATTAAAGGGAGAATTTTAAGTTGAGGTAATCCATACCTTGGCAAATTATGAGTGACTTACTCACAACAATAACTGTGACAGCAGTAGCACCGTTCCTCTGGGGCAACTCATGGACACCAGTGTCACAACCATTATATCAGTCTACACAGACGAGTATAGTGGCTAAAAAAGAAGCCGAAGCACCTAAGAAGGAAGAAAAAGTCGAGGTCAAACAGGAAACTGTAGTACCCGAAACTCCAAAGGTAGTTACCTATGTAGTGCAAGAAGGCGACAATCTTACTGTCATAGCAGAGAAGTTCCAAATTAATTGGGTTCGTATCTGGCAAAAGAATGAACAGTTGCAAAACCAAGACCAATTAAATGTCGGTGATACTATCACAGTCCCTAGCACGGACGAGACATTAGCTGAGAGGGGCTTAATAGCTCCTGTGAGCGTTCCTAGTACACAAAATGGGTCAGTAGCCACATCCACACAAACAAGCTCATACAGAGCTTCTGGTGGTGCTAACAGCTATGCCTATGGTTGGTGTACGTGGTGGGTAAAAGAGAAACGACCTGATATCGGCGGATATTGGGGTAATGCAGTAGGTTGGTACCAAGCAGCCATAAATGCTGGCTATAACGTAGGAAGTAATCCTGTAGCAGGTGCTATAGCTTACTCTCCTAGCGGTCCTTATGGACACGTAGCTTACGTGGAGTCCGTGAATGGGTCTACAGTAAATATATCTGAAATGGGATGGGGCTATCGAGCCAATACCACTCCTAATTACAGAACAGTACCTACTACATCTTTTATATACATCTATTAACGCATAGGTTGCCTACTCACCTTAAGCAGTAGGGCAAGGTGGCGAGTACCCTAAAGGTATGAGCCATCAACATATGTTCACACTTCGGCTGGTTGCGACAGCACGTTGCTTACATACCGACTAGTACTTGGAGTTTGTAAGTAGAATCAACGACTCAAGAAGCGAGACTTGAGAGGTGTACACCTAATCATTCACTTGAGCAGTTTTCGGCTGGTTTCTGTCCAAAAAACCTTCCTTCATGTACAGAATTGGTCTAATGGTAAGACAAGAGATTCCAAACCTCTTAACAGCAGTTCGATTCTGTTATTCTGTGCCATATTCCTAGTCATAAGCTTTCTTTCATCCTTTCAAAGTTTGTGGCTGGGAATATCATCATAACTTCGGTTGTGGTGATAGTACCTTAAACCCCCTTATACCCCCTATTCTAAATAAAGACCCTCTACTTAATTGTAGGGGGTTCTTTTAACTTTGCACGGAAGGAGATTCATGCTAAAGCTATATCACAGAGAATTAGGTTTTCCAATAACCTTTAAATATCCATCTACAAAAGTAGAACTTAGTTGGAGTAAACATGCCCATCGCCAAGCAGAGGTAGATAGGTATGGTTATATTTCTAAGATGAAAACACTTCATACAGACGACTATATACCCATTGAGATAGAATATGACTTAGAGAAATCTAAGCCAATCAAAATGCTACTCAGGAGTAAGTTCGAGGTACACGGTTGTAACATAGTTATAGCTGTTATGCCATCTACTAAAGGTGCTACCAAGGCTTTCATTAAGACAGTCTGGTATAACCGTGTAAATGATACGCATAAAACACTTGACCCAAGTAAGTACGATGTGCCTGCTTTCAAATTGAAGCTTGACAAATAGTATCAAGTGTGCTATAATACCTAATATAGTACGCAAGTACTAAGCACATTGTTCTTACACAACACACCGTTCGTCTTAGGCTAGGATTCTATACCCCTAGCCAAAAACAAGAATAGCCCCTAGATTTCTCTAAGGGCTTTTTCTTTTCTTGATTTTATCTACAATAGTCCAAGACGGGCTACGAAGACGACTAGTGCTACTAAGCCACCAGCAATCCAAGCATATTTGTTGTTAGGTGTCTTGTCGAAAATCATTCCGACTAGAGCCACAACTAAACCTGCTATGAGTGCGATGAGAGCGGCTAAAAGGATTACTCCTAGTGTCATATTGCCTCCTATTTAGTTTTTTAGAATGGGACAAGTCCCTTAGCAGTTGTGGTTTCATCTTCGTGGATACCCTTGTCGATAGAACGGAGGATGTATAGGATTGGAACTCCATATGCACCAGCGAGTTCAGGACTCTGGGTAAACAGTAGAATCAACGCACCAGGTAGTGAGAAGATAACTAGACGAGCTAGCTCTTTCAAAAATGCTACGAGTGTGGTTTTATTCATGCTATTCTCCTTATGACTTAAAGTTTTTAAATAGGTTACTTAAGAATTGTATCACATAAGCAACTAGTTTTTCAAGTACACTTACACGTTGTTCTAGGTCAGTATCAGGGTTCTTTATTTCAGTATCACTTAGGTATACTGTTTCAATAACTTCCTTACTGCCTTCGAGAACAAGTAGGTCTTTACCGATTATCTGAGTAGCGTGGGTTACACGAACCTTTGTATTGATAGGTAAACGACGGAGAACATTACCATTTACAATGTCTAGTACAGGTGTCTCTGAACGTGTCCAGAAGTCCTTGTCTTCAATGTCTTGTAGGTTCTTCAACCATTCTGGCTTTTCCTCTACTGGAACCTCTAAAGGAGTACCAAGTTCGCTTGCGAGTATACCATTAGCGATATTACCATTAGCTGAGTAACTTGAAATTAGGAACTTAACACCACCTACAATAGTTTCTTTAGCTATGTCTACTTGTGTACCCTTAGCAATCAGAACGTCTTTGAGTGGCTCTAGTGTTATAAGGTTGATTACCTTAGCACCGCCAGCTGGAAGTACAGAAAGTTTAACGTCTGTGATGTCTTTAAGGTTACGAATCCACTCTGCAACTGCTGGAACTTCAACAAATGGAGTTGCGTTAGCTGAACGGAAACCTTGTGCTAGTTCTTTGTCAGAGCTGTATTGAGTGCGATACCATACAGAGCCATCACTCATAGTGAGTTTTTGTTTGATGTCTACTTGTTCATTAGCCTTGAATACTTTACCATTACCAGCGTCTCCACCATTAGGAATACCTTCTAGAATACAGTCTTGGGTGAATACAAACTTTTTAACAGGGTTATATACATCACGAGCGACTTCCTTAATAGCAGGAGGCGTAGGTGTTACTGGTGCTGGGGCATTGATTTGTCGAGCACGAATTGCGATACGATTAAGGTAATAGTTACCAGGACATTGTGTAGCTTTCCATGAGTTGTGAGGAACAAGGGGAATCTCTCGTCCGTAATAACGCCATGTTTCTGCTACGTCTTGGGCTACTGCTTCATAGTCTTCATCACGACAACGAGGGTCACATTCAAACCCTAGAGATGTTGCATTACCCTTGGCGTTACCTGCGTGCCAAGCTGCGTCTAAATAGTCAACAATGACTGCTACACGACTACCTGTACCTGTGATGATATCGTGGGCAGAGGCTTGTGAACGGGGATTACAAAGCCATGCAATAACACCCTCATAGCTAGGGTTAGTGTTAGGGTCTCCCCACCAGTGAATCGTAATGGTATCAATGGAGCGAGGGTATCCGAAAGCTCCTCGTACAGAAGCGTTTCCAGTATAATTGGGTGAGTTTTTACTATAGTCTACGTTATTTGCCATATTATTCCTTATTAGTTTTATTATAACCATTTCCTATTATTCCGTCAATAGCTTGGTCTTTAAATAGTTCATATTCTTTACGCATAGTAACTAACATATCTCTCAACTCTTTATTTTCCTTGCGAGAAAGTCCAAGTTCTTGATGTGTAATAGCTAAAGAGTTTTCTAGTTTACGTACCATAGCACGAGTATCAGATAGTTCATCTTCTAATTCTAACATCAGTTTCGCCTTCCTTCCATCTTCTATATCTTTCTGTTTAATAAGTCTTTCATACCCATCAAACATTTGTTCCATTCTATCTTTTGGTTCTTTTTCTGCTCTAATCTTTTGTACCTTTTTAGAGGCAACATTAACAATGTAAGCAATAGCTATGCCACTAATAGCAGAAATTAACGGTACATATAGTGATTCGTTCATTACTTTTTATCCAATTTAATATCTTTAGGCTCTGCATTAGCTGGTGGAAAAAACCAAATATAAGACGCCATCTGCAACAATGCAACTGTAATCCATAACAAAGTTAAGAATATTGTTCCAGAGTGAGTAAATACTCTTATAATAAGGGCAACCATCCATGCGGCTTTAACTGATACGCCTATAAATAAAGTTTTTCTTGCAAGATTCCAATTATTAGACCAAAGAGCAAATAATTTTAATAATCCTATAAGAATAAAGACTATGCCCCAAAATTTAAACGTAAATATATCATTTACAATTAATAAAGACGCTGCCAATCTACTATCATCTATAGTAAACAAGAAACTTAATCCTAATACTACATTGAATATAGCCATTATTAACACAGTTGAATATGCTAGTGGCGAAACAAGTTTTAACTTTGGTCGTGCACGTTGAATATTTTTTGTAATATTATTCATCTGTTTTACTTCTGGTGCTTTCACTTCGTTTAGTTAATGTAATATATACGTTGCTTGTTAACTGGTCTTTCAACTCAGTATCGAGGTCAGGATACTTCTTATAGAAGTCTATAAGTTTCTGGTCAACCTTGTCGTTGTATGCTTTGGCGGCTCTCTTAGCGGCTTCAGGACGACCCTCTTTGAATAACTTAGTTACTTCTTTGTTTGCGTCAGTTCTGCCAGTTATCTTATCAGTTGCTTTAAAGAATTGATAGTACTGGTCTTGAAGTCCTGCGGGAGCGTCCTTTACAGCCTGTGAATCAGATTCACTTAATGCACCGCCTCCTGGTTTGCCCATGTTGTCAATGTATTCACGACCTTCTGGTGTAGAGTATTGACCAAAGATGTTACGCTGTAAATCACTTTCTGGGTTAGTTTGAAACCTCATACCACCCTTGTCAGTTTCAGAGTATCCTTGTTCGCTAGCCTTAATACCTTCGAGTGAACGCTTACCTTGTGAATAACCTGGTATTAAGAAACTTGGTAGAAGTTCAGTAAAGAACTCAGCTTGACGTTCTGTACGAGTAATGTTATCACCTGATTCAGAATACTTGTCTCCTGATTGTGATGTGAACGCACCCATGACACCAGTCTTGTACTCGCTACCGAAGATAAACTGTAGTGCTGGTGAGCTGTATGTTTGTGCGTTGAATGGGTTAGGTACAACTTCATCTTGTCCCGTTACGTTACCGATAACTTGTCCTACACCATAGATTGCTCCTAGTGTGAAGACTCCCTTAGAAATGTCATCAATGTCTTTCATGAACTCAGCACGAGTAATTGATTGTCCCTTAAGACCGTGACCAATAATATCTGCACCACCCCTAATTGACTTAGCACCAATTTCAGCACTACGTACAACCATACCAGGAACGAATGTAACCATTGAGCCCAGTGTCTTTGCGACTTGTGATTTAAAAGCGTGAGGTGTTTCTAGCTTGCTAAAGTTCTGGTTGACTTCGTTTACTCTTTCGTAAATATATCGTTCAGAAGCAATCTCATCTAGACCCATGCGGTCAGCTTTAAGTTTAGCACCATAGTAAGTAGACATACGTAGGAATCGGTCAGCACCAGTAATACCAGCATAAGCAAATTTGTTTCCCATATTAGTGTATTTGTTCAGTGTTTGTTCAGGAAGGATGTGTGAAGACCCTTCAAATACGCCCATACGAGCCATGTGCTTAAACTCAGTTGTCTCAGTACGAGTCAGTGTGTTCTTAGCAAGTTTACCAGTTAGTGTCATACCTTTAAAGAGTCCATAGATTGAACCATCTAAGTTTAGAGACCCTGGTAGTAATGCCACCTGTGAGAGTGTGTTAACTGCTGATGTAGCAGAGAAACCAATGTGGGATAGCGACATAGCACTTCGGAAACCACGTAGGCTCTTAGTACCCAAGTTAGTTGTGAGAGCAGAACCAGGAAGGTTTTCAGTTAAGCTGTTAAACCAATCGTCCAAGTTACGGTCTACGTCTGCTTTAGTACCACGCATTTTGTCAATCTCAGCTTGGAAGAACTTTTGAGCACCTCGTTCTGGTGTCAACTCTTTAGCATTCGCAAAGGCTTGCATAGTAGGTTCAAGGTTTACTTTAGTATTAGCTGCGTTCATGTATGAGTCAGTAGCTTTCCAGAAGTCTTCCTTGTAGCCCTCAGCACCTTCACGTTTCTTCAAGAATCGGTTAGAGTAGTCTCCATTTTCTTTAATGAAGTCTTCATACTTAGCTACGTTATCTTTACCAACCATCTCTTTAATCTGTTCGTTCAGCTTATTGATGTGTGTCTCTTTACGCTTGAGGTCTCCACCTTCAAGTTTACCAGAGTCAAGTGCTTCTTGTGCTTTCTTTAGTCGTAGTTGGATTTCAAGTAGCTTAGGCTGTTTGCTTGCGTCTACGAATAGGTGAGGAATGTAGTAGTCTTGTGCAAGTAGTTCATCTGGGAGTCCCATTTGCTTACCAAGTTCTTTACGGGCAGTTTGCCATTCTTCAACAACCTTACGTCCACCAGGGGTAAGGCGTTTGAATGCACCAGCGTCACCATTAGCGGCTTGGAAAAGGTCTTTACTTTTATTACCCTTAGCAACAGTTCCCCATTCCTTAACGGTTTCTTTAATACCATAGGCTTGTTTGTTGTAGGCTAAGATAGCGTCACTACGTTGGTCGGCTAGCTTGCTGAATCCAGCAGAGCGTAACCAGTTAGCAGGTTGTGTCCAGATACGTCCTAGTTTAGCACCAGCACCAACAGTAGTATTAGATACTTGTTCTAGGGCATCATCAAGAACCTGAGCGGTTTGTCCCTCAGTCTTAGGAATTTCTGGGTTAGATGTCTTTAGTTCAGTAGCCTCAAACTTAGCACGTTCTGAGTTTAGTTCTTGGTAGCGAGTAAACTGTTTAGACTTGGAAGCACCGTCTGCAATGAGAGGGTGAGTACCATCTTGCATATACATGAGTTCTTCGTCAACATCTTTAAGTGATTTGTTGTCGTTCTCGTAACGCTTACCTGCGTCTTCGTATCGACTTTCAAGTTTAGCTTTTTTCTGTTCTAGGAATGTTTTATGTTCTGCAATCTTAGCTTCATTAGGTGTTTGAGCAATCTTACTAGCTTCCGCACGAGCAATCTCTGCTTGTTTATTAGCTACGTTGTCGATAGCTTGCTGTGCGTCCATCTTTTGTGTCTGTACAGTCTTTTCTGCTTCATCAAGCATTTGTACTTCTACGGCACCTTCTGGGTCTTTCTGTAAGAGTTCATCAATACGTCCTTGCTGTGCTTTAGCTAGGTCATCATATCGTTTGTTAACTTCTGTAGACAGGTCTGGGAAAGCGTCAGGAGCAAAACCACTGTTAGGGTCATCTGCCATCTGCTTTAGGTTTTCAAGGTCGCTTGCACGTTTAGCTTCAATGTCATCTAGTTTAGTCTTAATGTCATCTACTTTACGAGCTAGTGGATTTTTAACACGAAGGTCATTGTAGTATTTAATCTGGTCATCAGCGTCAGCAATAGCTTTAGAAGCCTCTGGCATACCAGGGACTTTCTGCACATCAGACATCATTTCTTCGTATTTAGCGTCAGCGGCTTCTTTATTAAGGAGACCATTATTCGCTTGATACTCAGGTGTATCAACCTCAGACATACGTCGGTCGATATCAGTAATACGAGTCTTGATGTTAGTGTTGCTTGCTGTAGCACCGTCAGATAGAACGTCAAACTTCTTAGTATTATGTGCTTCTTCAAGGATGTTATCAACCTCTTTTTGGAAGTTCTTACCACTCATATCAGCACCCTTAAGAGCATTCAACTTGTCAGCGAATGTCTTAGGAAGTTCAGCAGAGTCTAATTGTTCAAGTGCCGTAGCTAATTGTTTAGAGTTTTTAGCCGTTCTCATTGTGCGAGTAAGTGTGGAAAGACCACTACCAGTTAAACCGATAGCTACGTCTATTGCTGTATTAGCACCAATGTTCTCTGGTGTAAGCTGTGTAGGGTCTTTGATTGCACCCACTCCTGTAGCTGCGGCTCCACCAACCACGTTAGCGGCTACGTTAGCACCTGTACGAGCTAATGCACTACCCTTTGAGGCTTTAGATACCCAACCAATACCACGAAAAACTTTTTCAGCACCTGCACCTGGGATAAATGTAGTCATGATATCAGCGGCTATGCGTTGGCTATCGCCTGCAATCTTACCTGCTTTAGAATAAGCACCAGTTTCGTTTTGAATTTGTTCAGCTAGTATTTCATCTGGTGTCTTTTGTTTAACACCATCCCAACCTACCTTTGTAGATTCAAGCGAAGTAAGACCAGTTTGTTTGTCTCTAAGACCGGCTGTATCCATAAAATCAGCAGTTCTTTTAGTTGTTTCATCTTGGTTAAAACCTGAACCAACAAAGTTTACTGCATTAGCGGCACTTTCAACAGCTCCGCCCATGAATGCTTTGTTAGATTCATCTGCAAAGTTGCCAATGTTATTGATGTTGCGTACTACGCCTTCACCGAATGACTCAGTATATTTTATCTGCTTATCATCTTTAATGATGTAAGGGTCAAGCTTTTTTACTTTTTCATACTCTGGGTTATTTTCGTCTTTTAAAATGTTATCCCATATTTGACGAGATGACTTAAATCCATCTTTGTTCTTTACTTCATCATTGTAGCCCTGAATGAGTTTCTTTTCTTCATCAGTAAGGTCTTCGTATGCTGGGCGTGAATCTGCCTCCTGTGAGCCTCCATATTCTTCATATACAGACTTGCCACTTGAGGAACCCCAAAGATTAGAACCGCTATCGTTCTTGCTTTTGCTTTCCCATAATCCAGCCATTAGAATCCTCCACCCTTGTAGAAGGCTCCTGTGTTTTTAACTAGGTAGTTGTAAGCGGCTACTGGGTTCTTACCTACGTTGTCCATGTAATATGTAGCTGCTTTTCGGTCGCCTGCTGAACCAGCTGCAAGTAGCGATACTAGGTTCGAAATACCACCACCTTGAGACCTGACTGCTGTTGCAAGGTCAACTCCACCAGTTGTGTTATAACCACCAGCACCATTCTTAGCCCATGAATATGTAACAGGTGTAGCTGCGGCTTGACGAGCGTTATCAGAAGCCATCTTAGCACGTTCAAGTGATTGCTGTGCTGAGAACTTCTCTTTTTCCCATTGCATTTGACGTTGTTCAGATAGATATGCTTCTAATGATTTTTGTTGTCCTTGACGAGTATCCATAGCCCGAAGTTGTCGGTCTTGATTTATCTTTGACAATGCGTCATCAAGTGCTAGATTCGAGTCATTCTCTTGTGTAGAAAGCTGTGTAAGACCTGGAAGATATTTTGTTGATAAATAGTTGGCTTGTTCATCTGCTGTGATTCCACCAAAAGAAATACCACGACCTGTCATCTGGTTATTAATTGTGTTGAATCCCTGAACCTTTTCAGCTCCTAGTGCTTGGCGTTGAGCCTCGAACTGTGTAGGAATTTGTGCTCGACGCTTTGCGATAACGTCCATACTTCCTTGGTAAACTGGATTAAGGTCAGCAACGATTTGCTCTACTGATTGTACTACTGGTTCTGCCATTTAGGTTCCTTTTATTTTATTCTCTTAGCATACTATAACATATAGTTGCAGTTATGTTAATACCTTTAAGCACTATTATTGTTCTGATACATAAAAATACGGAAAGTAAAGATTTGAGTAGTGTAACTTTGAGCCGAAGCTGCATAGTTTGTTATCTTTATTACTGGTCGTATTTGCATACCACTTGTTTCTATACTTGTGACAGCAACTAAGTTAGTAGCTAGTTGAAATTCTGCATAATGTTGATTACTTGTGTTTGTTTGACCACTCCATTTTACTACCGAGTCATAAGCAATTTTATTACCAGGAATGTCAATCCATGCACCATTAACAGTTCTTGTTGTATTTGCACCTATAGTAGCAGAGTCTGTAAGGTCTATGTCTAAATTGCTAGGTAAAGCAAAAGAATATTTATCTGAGTTAAAAATATAAGGACTGTCTTGAGTAAGAGAAATTAATTGTATTTTATAAAATATCTTAGTTCCAGCAGCTAATACTCCTGGATAAGTCGTAATATATCCTCGTACTAAATTGTTAGCATAATCATAAAACGGCGAAAAGCTTCCATTACTTGAGTTACCAGCAATAATATTTGCACTTTGACCTTCAATTTGCCATGTACCACGTAATATATACTTACCCATTAAGCCAGATGGAATAGTTATTTCCCAAGAGTTTACTCCTCCTGGTGCTATTACAAAACCATCAAGACTTTTTGAGGTTTGCTCTAAAGTACCTTGTGATATAAAGTTGAATACTCGGTTTTTAGGGTAAATCCGCCAGTGCAAGTTGCCTGTAAACTTAGAGCCAGCAGATTGAGCACCTTTAAATACCCTGAGTTCATTACCAACAGTGTAATTTATAATCGTATCAGATAAAAATCTTTCACCAATAGTAGACTGACCAGGATATTCTAGGAATATACTATAGTAATCTCCGTCGGTATACTTATCAGACATTGTAAAATTGGCAGGAATATCAACGTTGATATATTCCTTAGTACCAGAATAGTACCCTACAGGATACCAGAAGTCTGAATGAAAGATGAAGTTATCTGGATTGATAGCCATTACTTATCCAATTCTTGAATGACGTTTTTTGTAGGGACTGTAATAGCCACTACATAGTTACCTTTCGGAGCACGACCAATCAGAACACGGTCTACTCCCGACTCATCACGTACTACTTTAGTACGATTCTCTGATTCAAGTTGGTCAGCGATACTATTAATAACCGTAGCTAAATCAGCTGGGGACATACCAGGAGTAGCTCGCATGACCGAAATCATTAAATCTTCTCCGTAGCCTGAACGTAGATTACACCATTAAATGTAAGACTATTACCTAGTCCTGAGGCAACATATTGGTTTCCTAACATAGGAGCAATGCTTGTTCCTGCACCAGCTTCTATACCAGGGACTGCGTGTCCCGCATAACCACCATACCACGAACATGTAAATACAAGATTGTCTCGTGTACGCCCCACTGGTGGCTGAACAACTGGAAGGTTATCTTTACGAGCACCATTTATAATACTTACGCCATTGATTGCTACTGTATAACTATAAGTCTTAGTTGTGCCTAAGTCATTTACTGTCCATCCATTAGCGTCTACGTAACGGTCTACTGCAATTTTATCAGAGCTAATAGCTCCTGTTGCAATTTTTTCTCTTGTTACTGAACCATTTTTAAGGTTATCAGAATCAATGTTTCCATTGACGACTTCCGTAATAGCTGCATACCTACTGTTCCAAAGGTTTGGTGAGGCAGCGTCTCCTGGTGCAATAGGGGTAATGTTAATTATCATATTATTCTCCTATAGTTTCTTTGCTTTATATGTGAACTGCACTCCCATGAATGCAACTTGATTGTTTACAGCGTCCCTGCGTACCTGGAATTGCATGTAGCGAGAGTATCCTGAGATAGCTGTTTTCTTCGGCTTAAACGCTGTAGCACCAGTAATGATGGTTCCATCGTCAATGAAGAACTCGCCAATTTTTGCTCCACCTACGTTAAGTTGCTGTTCTTTTTCTCTAGGTGCACCCTCGAAATCCTTATCGCTACCGAAAGTAATTGGGAATGATTTACCTACTGCTTGGACTAATGGGAAGTATCGTTTGAACTTCTTACGTTGTCCAGGCAATCCTCTTGAATCATACTTCAATCTGTAGTCAAAGTCAATCGGAGCACCGAGAGAGTTAAAATCGGTTTCTGCGTAATAGAGGCTTGCCACTTGTGAGCTAAACTCTACTAGTTCCATCTGGTCATCAGAGTCTGAGTAGAACAACGCTCGTGATACATAAGTATCTGTGTCTAACATCCATTCACTATAGTCATTACTAAAGATAGCTGTTATATCGTGTGTGCTTGCAAACTCAGAAGCCATGTATGCACGAACTTGACTTTTCCATAAGTTTAAAGTAATTTCATGCTTTAATGGACAGTTGTCGAATAGTGGTTGAATTAATCCTGATAGTTTTTCATCTTTTGCACCATTAAATCGGTAGATACCATCATGTGCTACAAAGTAGATGTAGTTAGGGTCAGAGATTACGCCCCTGCGTGATAGAGCACCTTCATTACCAGTTGATTCACGGAGGAAGTAATTCCCTCGGTCAGAACCACTTAGAACATATTTCATGTCTTGTGTCAAGATGATTAGATTGTCTTGGAATGGAATCAATGCTGTGATTGGTGAGCCATTCTTAGGACGAGGAACATAAATAAACGATACTGAAAGCCATTGATAGTACCATTGCTGACGTATTGGTGAATTTGATGGATTTCCTGGATTCTCTGAGAATACCATACGGTTAGCGTCAGCTGCTGATACACCAAACATACGGTCTTTGTGGAAACAAATCTCTTTAAGGATAGGAAGTTCTGTATCAATAATGTATTCAATACCTGTGTTTTGAACTGTAACGTCATCAATGAATACATTATCACTAGCGGCTTTAAACTCAAGTGAGGTTACGTCTACACCAGGAGTGTAATAGAACTCACGCTTTACCCATGCTGTTGTAACAGGGTTTGTAGTACCTACCAATGCCGTAGTACCGTTATTAAGTGTAAGAAATGTGTTACCAGTAGCAGTTGAACCTTTAACATAGTAACTAATTTTGTATCGTCTATTAGTTTCCATGCCTATCAAGAGAACTGCACCACGAATACCTGAAGCTGCTGTAACTTGTAATGAAGCAGGAGTAGATTGAAAGTCTGATGTAACACGGGCGATACTTGAACCACTGATTGCTGACCAGCTAGTCGTATTTACTGCAAAGCTAGGGTTAGTAACTAAATTGAGAGCTGATGTCTCAAGCGTTCCGTCCCATGCTGTGAGTTGGTCGTATCCATTTACCCAGAAAACTTTACCATCACCATTTGTAAATGAATAGTTACTAGCACTAGCAGAGAGTCCAGTAAGTAGTGGACTAAGATTTTTAGTAGATTCGTCAACCATATACATTGTAGTACCATAAGCCGCTACTGTTCTGTTCACTGTATCATCTCTATTAAAACGATAAGCACCTAATGGTTTTGCTTCGGGGGCTGTGTATACTCTATGTAGGATACCGTATGTCTGAATACTTGCACCTAAAATACCAGAGTTACCAGCGTAAGCCATAGTGCCTACTGTACTTGTCTTTAATTTAGCTAAACCAGTACCATCATCTTGAAGATATATTACCATCCAATATTTGTTACCGATTGTCAATAGTGGTGAATTGAGAAATCGAGCCTTAAGCCATGCAAAACTAGTCCCTAAGTCTGAAATAGAGGAACGTGTAATTCGTGTTGAGGGCTTATTGCCGTCATCATTATAAATGTCTATACGTAATGCAGAGTTGGATGTATTAGTAGCTGTCTGTAAGTCAATAGCCGTTAAACGCCCCGTAGAAGCCGCTGTAAACGGTTGTAGCTGAATAAACGTCTCAATACCCACATTAACGTCACTAGCGCCCGTAGCGGACGTATTAGACACGTTGAGGGCTTCTGACAATGGAGTAACATACTGTCCTGAGCCTTTGCGCGTAGAAACTGCTACTTCACGACCGCCTAATGTTTGTGCATATAAACGAAAGTCATGTGCCTCAGGGGTACGTCCTGGTTGCATTTCATCAACTGGACTAACCATATCAAGACCAGCAAGCCTTGTAATAACATCACCAGATGTACTATTACCAGATACTTTAGGAATCTGTACCTTACTAAATCGACTAGCCATGGCTACCTGCCTACTTGACGGTTCTTCATCCTTATCGGACCTCCGCCTATTCTAAAGCCATATCGGTTTGCCATTTGTTCTATTTTTGCACGGAACTCGCTTTTAGTAAGTAGACCTTCATCTGAATCACCTTCACGGTATTGTACACGATAGAAAGCACCTAAGATGAGTGCTTCTTCATATTCTGCTGGCACTTCTGGGATATCGCTATCCTGTAATAGTGTCTTTGGAACTTTATTGTAATAAATTGTCATATTGTATTCGAGGTCAATAGGACGAGATGTAATAAGTTTGCCTCCGTATAATGTCCAGTTAATAACTGAACCTACATCTGTAGATACTGGGCTTGGAAAACGACCATTGAATGTCTGGAAGTCCATGAACTTATTTTTAATGTCTACCGCTTGACCGCTAGGACTTGTGATAACTATTGATTGTAGATGTGAAACATCGTCTGGGAACTGAAACATATATGCACCCTGTGGAAGATTACCTGTAAAAATCTTTTCCGTAAAAGGCAGTTCAAATTCACTAAAGATATCTCGCTGTGCGTCATTAATAAAGTTGTCAAGTACTTGTGTGTCGAAATCTTCGTCATCAAGTTTGTCAACTAATATCCTATTTCTAATTCCTGCTAATGTGTAACTCATATGTATACTATATCCTCTTATTTTACTTTAGTCAATAGGGTCTGTCTCTACGTTAAGCTCTTTGTATTGAGCCTCAAAGTCAGTAGGAGTTATGCCTATTTTCTCTCCTTTTCGACTAGTTAGAAGATAGTTACCTATTGTGACTATAATATCACCATATTGAGGGTGATTTATTATTTTATCTTCTTTAACTTCTTCTTTAATAACAATGAGACCATGGAACAAGTCTCTTGCTTCTTTGTCCATGATATCGTAGCCCTTTTGGTGCATAGCCAAATTTTTTGGCATGTATTCTTTTTTCATTATGTTGTTCTCCTCCATATATAAACTGTAACGTATGGTTGCAGGTTGTTGTGTGCTCCACCACCACCAGCTGGTTGTGTTTGTTGACCTTGGTCATAAGCACCAGACGCAGCATCGGCAACATAGTCTTTACGAACTGCAGGACCAGAGTTAGCGGTGACGTACTGACCGTGGGTGTGCCAGGGCATTTCAGCTTGGCTTAGTGTATGGGTTTCAGCTCCACCAGTTGAACCTGCTGTAGAGAACGTACCTGACACAGCCTTACCTACAGGAACTCGTCCCTCGGCGTATGCTACCCAAGTACCGAAACCAAGTAACGTAGCTGGGTTAGTTGCTACATCTGCATTAAAGTACATTGAGCCTACTGGATAAGCTTCTTGCTTTGCTTGAGCTACAGCACTTGCAACTGCTGCTACGATAGCTGCTGTTACTGCTGTCGATACAGGCTTGTTAACGTCAGAAGTATTATCTGCATTACCTAAACCTACAGCTGCCTTATCTAATGCTCCCCATGATGTATCATAGTTTGTTGCACTATTCTTTTTTAATACCTGTCCTATACTACCGCCAGTAGAGACACCTTGTCCATTTGTACCGTTAGTACCAGCAACTCCCTTTAAAGAGGAATATTGAATAAGTGTGTTCTGATATGTTCCGTCACCATTAGAAACAAGCGTAGGTATTAAATCTCCGCTGTTCGGTGCTACGTTAATTTCATACTCAGAGAGCTTCTTGTATGTCGCCATTTTCTATTCTTCCTGCGATGAATCTTCCTTCTGTTGATATCATATTTATTATATCATCTTTAGTGAATTCTCCCACTATAATTTCCTTATTATCTTCTGATAACCATATAAAGTTATCTTCAAATAGTAGAATTACATAATCATTATTACTTTTTATAATACCAAAGTCGTCATTTCCAATAATGAATATTCCGCTATCTACTGTGCTAACTTTTATTGTTCCAGTTTCTGGGCTAGAACCTTCATTAAGATTGCCGCTATCTGGTGAAGATGACTTAATAGAACCATAAGTACCATTACTATTAATGTACCTATCATTAGGTATAAATACTTCTGGTATAGTATTTTTATCATATATACGGAACTTACCAACCTGAGGCTTGACTCCTAAATATTCTATTCGGAATGAACCCACTTGAGGTTTATTATTAGTCTTTTGTACTCGGAAAAGTCCTACTTGAGTGATATTTGTGGTTGTTCTTACTCTAAAACGACCAAGTTGTAGTCTATCACTCTGTAGTTTAACCCTAAATATACCTGTTTGTAATTTGTCATAAGTATTAAGAACACGAAACTTACCAGCTTGTGCTTTATCGTACTTAACAGATATACGGAATTGACCTGTAATATCTTTTGTATTAGTAACACGAATTCGGAATACACCTACTTGTAGCTTGTCAGGGGTCGTGCGAACCCTAAACTGACCTACTTGAGTGATATCTGTAGTACTTTTTACTCTAAACTTACCAGCTTGAGGTCGGTCTATGGGTGTTGAAACAAGGAACGAACCTACTTGAGGCTTATCAAATGTAACTTTGACTCTGAACTTACCTATTTGTAAACGTAAAGGTTCACTTGCTATACGGAACTGACCTATTTGGTCTTTTGTATTAAGAGTTCTAATCCAGAATTTACCTATTTGAGTAATATCAAAAGTTTTCTTAACTCTGAATATACCAGTTTGAGTTTTGTCAAATACTTTCTTAACTCTAAATTGACCGAGTTGTACCTTATCGTAGGTCTGACGTACCCTAAACTGACCTACTTGTAATTGGTCAAATGTTTTCTTTACACGGAATTTACCTATTTGATTTTTATCTAAGGTGACTCGTACTCTGAATTGACCAATCTGGTCTTTCTCTTGAACAGTAGCTGTAGGATAGTAAGCTGTTGCGTAGCCCTGACCATAACCCGCTATACCACCGTAACCACCACTATATCCATTTGCGGGAGCTGATGTAGGGGGTCCGACTACGACCCTAAACTGACCTACTTGAGTTTTATTTGTTATAGCATACATAGGAGCAGTGTCGCCACCCGTACCTGCTGAGAACTGTTTAACGTATAGATAGCTGTCTGCTTGATACGTACCTACACCCGAGTATACTGTTCCTATCGTTGGAGGAGTCGCTGTACTACTAAATGTCCATGTGCCTGGCTCTGCTACACTAGCTGCCCATATTTTTACTTGTCTTGATGTGCCTGATAAACGAGTACGAATAAAGTAATCTGTAGACATTCCCCATGCCATGTTTGTATACTGAACAACTCCTGTAGAGTCTTCATACATAACAATAGATTTAACACTTGACACTGGCACAAAGCTGATTGCATAACCTATAGTACTTGCTTCTGTAGTACCACCATAGCGAATATATGAAGCACCATAGCGACCAATACTGCCATCGCTACCAGATTTGAATATCCAGAACTTAACAAGAGTCTCAATATTATCAGAGACTCCATTTAGTGGATTATAACCTAGTACACGAGAACCATTTGTAGTAGAGGCTAAAACACGAAGAAACTTGCCGTCAGCGTCACCACCATCAAGTATACGAAAATCAGAAGTACCATTGGCAATCTTAATAGCCCAGTCAGATTGTCCGCTGGTTATTATGTCTCCTACTGGGTATTCATCAAAGTTTGTAAAATAAGTTGCCATTGTATTGCCTTTTATCTCATTGTATTGAGATTAATCTGTTAGCTCGCTATAACCTCATAGTTAATTACCATAGTAGGTTGTAAAATTGGGTGAGAACCCCCACCAAATCCAAGGTTAAAGTTTACTCCATATAATACAGAGTTTGCGCCACCAGTTGAACCTGGGGGAGCTTTATACTGACCAGTAGTTCCCTGAGCAGTTACCATACCAGAAGTATTTGCAAAGAAGCTACCATTCTCTCCACCATGAAGACCGATAGAACCAGTTGAGTTTGGAACTTGGGCTGCCGTAAGTTGGTGTGTTTCCGTACCTACTGTTGCACCAAGAGCAAGATTAAATGCTCCCGTAGTCTTTTTACCAGCAGTAGTAACGCCAGACATATCTTTTAATGTAAAAGTAGTTGATGTAGTTGTACCATATCCTGCGTTATTTAAAACATGGTCATAAAGTAGTGGAAAATCTGATTTATTAAGTACTTGTCCAGCCATAAATACACGACCATTTTGAGGTGTACTGTTAAGCGTTTGAATAATGTCACCTACTGCGAGAGATGTTTCACGTAGGATTGAGGCACTACAAATCCAACCAGTTCCGATTGAACGAGCCGTAGTACCTTTCTGTGCACGGACAACCGTCAGCGTATCAACACTAATCGCCGAAACAAGTACAATTTCACTGTTGCCCATAGTAGATAATTGACTAGGAGGAGTATAGGTCATAAAGAAAGGAACTGCTGGCATGGTTGTACCATATCCCGCTTGAAGTGGAATTGAGGTAGCAGTAGTAGAAGCAGTCATTGTTCCTACTATTGCATTTGCCAAGTTCTTTCTATATTCAGCCATTTAGTGTGATTACTTTCTTTTGAACCCTATCCTTATTATCAGTATATTCGTAACCGAAACTATAACCGACAATACGAGCTTCCTGTTCTTCTCCGTCAATCCAATCTTTTTCTACAGTTCTGTAGTAAATTAGTTTGCGGTCAGACGCTCTGTCAGATTCGTCTCCTAGTTCTATTTCTGTTCCATCTATAGTGAATCTACCACGAGTTAAATCAACTGTATGTACTGTGCCATCACCGACAAGCACGAATAGTTCCACCTTAATACCCTCATCAGTTCTGTCAAGAACGTCTCGAAAGGCAGATGGATTCCATTCTGCTGATTCATCATGTTTGCTATAGTGGTCATCTTCTGGTTGCTCGATAACTACTTCGTTATCTAAGTAAGCTGTCCAGAGAAAGTCTAGTGGTTTTGATACTGTAGACATTGTATTGTCTTCTCCTTATTAGTTTTCTGAGTATCGGAGTGTAAGCGTAATATTACCGCTGTCTCCTGGACTCGCTGAACCTGTGGTTCGTGCTTGTGTTGCAAGATACTGCGTGTAACCTGCGGCACTAAGCGTTGATGTAGGCGAAGCACCTTCTGGACCAACGGTAGAAAAACTAACTGCTGTTCCTGCTGTGATTGCCGTGATTGAGCTTATGTCTAAAAGACCTGCTGTTGCTGTTTGAGCTGGCGTAGCATACGTACTAGTAACTGCTCCATAAAGAGTCGTGTTAGTAGGTAATGCTCCTGCTGTATGAGACCAAAGTCCATTACTAATCTGGTTAAATGTTCCCGTGAACTTACCAAATTGATACTTAGAAAAGCTGTTCTCGCCAGCGTTGATAGGAGCTGCACTATAAGCAGTAGCTACATCGTCAACTGATTTCCAGTTAACCTGTGTAACAGCAGTATTACGAACAGTACCTTTTGCTGGTGCTCCTGTTTGTGCTCCGTTATCTTCATTATATTCAAATGTAGCTGCCATATATTACTCCTAAATGTATGTTCCGTGAATTTGTACACCTGCAACTGCGACTGCTGTATCAGTAGCTAACATACCCGCTGTAACTGCGATACCTATACCAGTAGCTAATCGTTTACCTTGTCCACCTGGAACGTAAGATATAAAACCACCTGCTGGGACTGGAAGTGTCATAACTGGCACATCAGTACCTACTGTTGGAGCTGTTGATTTGTTATAAACCTTTAGATAGGCTGCTGTAGCTGTAGGGTTAGAAGCTGTAATTTCAAACAAGTTACCCGCCGTAGACTTCTGAACAGAAGCGTTAGTGGTAGCTGCTGTAACTACGCTGATTGCTGTACCAGAAACAAGTGTACCTTGGTTAGAAGTAACCGTTCCAGCGACTGTACTAGCGTTGCCTGCTGGGTTTAAGTTACCAGTAGTTACTGTGTTATATTCGAGTACCATAGTACCAGAAGTAAAAGCAGTAGAAGTTAATCTTACGAATTGGAAAGATGAGATGTCAATAGCATATACACTAGCTACGGATACGTTACCGCTTGCTAGATATGCACCAGAAGTCAAGTTTAGAATTGATGTAGACCCTGTTACGTTGCGCCATGTTGTACCATTAATCGAGGTCTGGACTTGTACGGTTGCTACAAAAGTACCAGAAACATCTACAACTAGAGTGCGATATTCTGACACGTTAAGAGCAGGAGTAGATTGTGCATTTCCTGTAATGTTGGTAACTCTTTGTTGTGTGTTAGCCAAGTTAATTTCTCCTTGTAATTATTATTGCTAAAGTTACTATAACACATAATAAAGACCCCTGCAATAGCAAGGGTCAATATTATCTTATCCTATTAGGACTAGACTGTTCGTGGAATCACTACAATGTGGTCTGGTCGAATAACCTTACCACCGAATAGTGTTGAGCCTGCAACAATCCAGCTCTTAGAAAGAATACGTCGGTCTGTTTCAACCTCTGGGTCAATTTGTACAGCAGCCGTAAGTGCGTCACGGTGAAGTAGGAGGAAGCCCCAGTTTACGTTTGTATTAATCTTAGGAACTTGGTTTGTTACGTATACAGGAGTATCATAGATAGTTCCTGCGTAACCAGCACCAGAGATTGATACGCCATTACCTTGACGGTCAGCCCAAGTCATATCTTGGTCTAGACGAAGGTCGGCTTTACCGAATCCGTTGATGATGAGTGAGCGACCTTCTGTAGGTACGTTCAATGCGTCAAGCTTTGCGTGAGCAGCTACAAGAGTTGCTTTGTTCAATGCTGAAACAGCAGTCAAGGTGTTACCACCTGCCACACCTGCTAGTGCAATACCGATAAGGTATTTGTCAATAGCGTCTGCTAGTGCGAATCCGATTTTCTCAGTGTATGGACGGCGAAGGTCGTATGTAGACTGCTTCATAAGCATGTCTTGAACTTCAGCTGGTACACCCTTGTACTGGTCAATGACCAAGAGTTGTTCGGTTGGTACAAGTGGAGTGACTGTCATCTCAGTACCAGGAACGATGTCCTGTGCTACCATGTCAGGTAGTGAGATAATGTGAACGGTGTCACCGTGGTTCTTAATCTGCCCCTCATAGTCGTGGTTAACTAATTGTTCCATAACCAGACGATTACGTCGGTTTTCTAGGATTTCTTTAGCCCAGACTTCGTCAATTACGACAGGTGAGTTGGCAGGAGTGTTCATTGGAAAAGTTGCCATGTGATGGACTCCTTAGTGGAAAATACTTAATATACTTTCCCGCCACCATTCATAAACTTATCAAGTTTCGCTCGGTGTTCAGCATTTGTAGGGTCGTATTCTGCTTTAATCCAGTCTACTGTGACCTCATCTTTTACTGGTGTGTCAGACGTTGAAGCGTGTGCACCATCTGCTGAGCCTGATTGTAACTTGTTCAGACGTTCTCTTTCTTCCTTGCGTCCCTTTTCGGCAATAACTTCTGGGTCAAATGCACCAGCGTTATGCTTAGCTTCTCGAACTAAACGTGGCATGTTGCCCGCCAAACGTAACATAGCGTCGTCACCATATTGCTCTTTCTCCGATTGGAGTAAAGCTATAGCTTCGGCTTCATATGCCTTGTCATCTGGGTTTTCATTCCAGTACTGTCGAATGCTGTCAACCATGTCTCTTTGTTTCAAACGAAACTCAAAGTACTCACGGTCTGGTAGGTCAGATTCTTTATCAATCTCACTTACAGCTTTTTCAACTGCACCTTTATTTTGTGTTTCAAGTTGCTTACGAGTCTCTTTTACTTGCTTGTGGGCAATACCTAAAGCTTTAATTTCACCATCTGACAAATTGTCTGGGTCAAATCCTTGGCTTTTGGCGAATCGTTTGAGGTCTGCGTCAACCTTTGATTGCTCATCCTCTCCATTGGTTGGTGAGTCTATCGAGCCTGGTTCCGTAGTTTCCTCGGACGCAGTATCTTCAACTGAGTCAACCGCTGGTTCATTAGTATTATCTGCTGGTAAGTCTGATTGCTCAGAGCCAACAGGTGTATCTACTACTTCTTCAGTAGGGGTTGTAGTTTCCGTCATGGATACTCCTGATTGTTTTGATTAGTTTTGGGTGACTACGTTTTTACAGTAGTACAGTTATAGTTATAACACTATTGTTTAGTGCTGTCAACACTTTTCTCGAAGATTATTCTTGAGAGCTTTCAATTCGTAGCTGTGGATACTGTAATGCATACTTGATACCCATTTTGCGTTGATTGATTAGAGCAGCTCGCTCACTATCAATAGCTTGCTTGGTTAATACTCCTGGTATAGCAGTAGGACGAGATTCTGTCATGTTATCAACATTATCCTGAATAAGGGCGATTGTTTCTTCCATGCTGAGAATCCAGTCTTTATATGCATCTGTACGTGAGAATGCTACCCATTGTGCTACGATTTGTTCTTGTAAATGTGCGTTCTGATTATCTTTTGCCATTGTATTGGTCTCCTATTAATTACATGCTTACTGGAAGTGGACCTGATGGTACACCACCTGGGTTTTGAATACTTCTGCCTTGTCCGCCTGCTTCTGGTGGAGCGATTGGTGGAGCTGGGTTTTCCTGTGGTTGAACAACTAATTTCTTCAACTTATCTGCATTCATATCGAGCATAGCTTCAAGGTAAAGTTTTGTAAACTCGAACTGGTTAACGTAAGGCGATTGTGCAAACATCTGGTGGATGAGAGCATACTTCTGACCTTCTTCGGCACGAACTGCTTTGGTTGTGCTATCAAGTTGTACCTTAGGTTCGTATTGACCAGAGTATTCCTCAGGGTCAAAGTCTCGCCACTTCATACCATCGTCAGCACCGATGACTTTAACAGCCATAGTTTGGTCTACAAAGATTTGTACCATCTTAAAGATAATACGTCCAAGTTGTGCGTAACCTTCGTCTTCAAGGTTCGTAAGCTTAGTAGAGAATCGCTGTGAAGCTTGGTTCATCTGAGCTTGAATCTCTGTAGCAGTAATACGTCCCTTGTCTTGTGATACACCTTGGATAACTTCGTCAGCTGCTGTAGCTCGACGCATTTCTTCTTTAATACGATACATCTCATTGTCTGCGTCTGCACCAATAGATTGTTTTTCGATTGCGGTTAATGCACCTTGAGGTAGAGGGAAGACTGCACCAGGGAATGATTCAATCTGTTCAGCCAAGTGCTTGTATTGTGGGTCAATCTGCCACATGTTATTCATTGTGTAAGTCAGGTTGTCCGTCTTCTGGCTAGAGATGTCGTTAAGTCGTTCTTGTCGTGGAAGTATAACTTCAACATCACCCTTAGCGTAGAATAAACTAGTATCAACATAATTTCGCAGAATTGCAAATGGTAGAAAACCCTTGATTTCTGGGAACTCAATATCAGTAGTCATAGGAGCCATATCAATAATACGAGTAACAGATTTAGTCTTCTTGTCTCGCTTGTATGGATTTTCGCCATCGTAGATTAGAGTCTCACGGTTAGCAATAACAATCTTTTTCTTGCGTGTGTAATAAACAATTACTTCTACTTGTCCCTTTTTATCGGGAAGTGTACTACCGAGTAGCTTTTCTTTAACAGTCTTGTCTGTTGGGTCGTCTTCATTAAGTTCACCAATGTCATCTAGGTGTTGGTAGAGTAAGCTCATATCGCCCGTCTTAGGGTCAACAATCTTACGGTTTTTTAGTTCCCCTACAGTGGTGAGGAAACGATAACCTGCATACTTAGGATAGCCAGGAGTTCCTGGGCGGTTCATGTGAGTAGCAGTAGGGTCAACGAAGAAGTCACGCAAAGGAATGTTTGTCATGTGAGGCATGTCGCCTTCCCATGAAACCATCATAATACCATTTCCGTATACAAGCATATCTTGTACCCAGTCTTGGACTTTTTCTGTCATGTTATTTTGGTCCCAGTAGAAATCTACTAGGTCATTGATTACTTCTGTTTCTTGGTTCTGTTCTTCCCTAATTGGAACGAAGTTGAACTTAGGTTTACCACCAGCGATGTTAGCTTTAATCGACTCAACAATAGTAAAGGTCTCAGGTACAAAATCATCTGCAACACCGTCATATCCTCGTTTTGTTCGTATGTTATTATATGCTGACCAACAGTCGTCCCAAACATTCTGTTTGAACTTCTTAATATAATCTCGTGCATTCTTAAAATCTTTGTTTACTAATTCAACAAGTTGTGATTCGTAAACCTCAACCGTGTCGTCTCGACGTTGCTGTTTATCAGCCTCGGTCAAATCTGGTGCTATTTTATCTTCATTCATATGCTTATCTTATCACCTTATGCTTCTTAACGCCAGTAGGCTTTATAACTTTTAATTCTTTCTTATTATTAGCAGACCAGTCCCATAATTGCAAGGCTATAGCTTTTGCCATAACCGTATCATCATGTGTACCAGATTCCGCATTCGTTCTGCCCTTCTCATCTCTAACATACGAGAACGCTTCTTCGATAAATACAATGTCCTCATCTTTGACAAGTCCCTCTCTGATTGCTTCAGCGAGATAGTCAATCGCAAGCGGCTTTGTAATAGTCGTAGTTTTCCAACCAAATTTTGTAGTCGATGTTTCAAATACTTCATCTAAACCTGTCTCCCTTTTGTAAAGGTTACTATAAAACAAATCACGCAATCTTTGAACAACTGCTAAACCGTGGTTATTAATCTCTGGTCCGATTAGTGCGTAATTGTAAAGGCGTCCAAGTTTATCCAATACATGGGCAAACTCATCAGGGTCTAGTCGGTCTGTTCGCAAACGAGCTACGGTCTTCATGTCTCGTACACGTATGACATCTGCTACTGAGAAGTCTCCACCTTCGATACCTTCTGCCACATCGGCTCCGATAACGTATTCTTCCCCTTGCTCAGGCATATACCATATCTTTAGTTTAGCATGTCTGTCTTCTGTAACATAGGGTTCACGAGAATCATTATCGTGGATTGAATATGTAGGTGCGTCATTTACAAGTTTTTCCATGTGAGCAAGTGCTTTCACGTTGAATACTGTAGAACCACTAGCAATAAATGCTTCGTGTGGTGTAGATGGATATTCCTGGTATAGAAGCTCTGGGCTTGCAACGAACTCTCGTTCTTTGTGTCGGCGGAATCGAATCTTATCATCAATCATATTCTCTGGTACAATGTATGTTTCATTACCAATCGTAATACCTTCACGCATTAGGTCTACTACATCTTGTTCATCAATAGTGTATTCTTCTATCTTTTCACCAGGAAATGCATATTCTTCTTGAATCCACCAAGGAAAAAAGAAAGTCTCAAATACTGAGTCGCCCTTAACAGACTTATCCCACATCTTTGCAAAGAAGTTACCTCGTCCGTTAGCTGTACTCTCAAGGAAAATCATAGTGTTCTTCCTGTAAGGAACAGTCTGCATTAACGAACCGACCAAATCTTCACCGTTGTCCCAGAACGCAACCTCCGAGCCATGGACAAGTTGAATCGTGTCCGAGCGTCCAGCACCTGTATTCTTAGCTGTAGCAGTCTTGATAACAGAGTTAAGACCGATTTCGTTACCATCTTTGTCTTGAAGTCCAAAAGTAAGGTCAGACCGAGTGTCATACTTACGATTAGGCTTAAATAGTGGATTGCTGTTATCATAATACCTCTTAAACATATTATACAAGTTACGTGAAGCTGGGTCTTCGTGTGCGATAATAGCCGCTGTAACATTCTTGTGTGTTGTTGTGTACCAGTAAATGAGAGCCTCAATAGCTGTAGACAATCCCATTTGTCGTGCTTTCAATACGATAATACGTATAGGTAGGTTGTTTTCAAGTAAATAGACTACTCGTTCAATCAAAGCTCTTTGTGCAATGTTGGGTTCAAACTTTACAATCTCAGCGTCTTTGCTTTTTATATAAAGATTACCTTTAGCATAACGATAGAAGCTCTTGCTGATTTCAAGAATCTTCTGGTTTTGTGCGTCAGTTAAGCCTACTTCGTTATCCATTAAGTTCCTCTACAATATCCATTTGGTGTAATCGTTTAATCTTATTCTCGAACTCAGTAGACTTATCTTCTACATAGCCCTCTAGGCGTTTTTCTTTTAGTTTCTTATTAATCCATTCAGATTTGTCCTTCATGTTCTCATAAAACTCTAGGTTATCATCTGAGACATAAATCATTTTCTGGTTTTTGCGTGTGCTCATACAAATATTATAACAGGTATATATATAATGTCAACATAAAAAAGAAGCCCCCTTGCGAGAGCTTCCTAGTATTAATTTGCCTGTATGATTCTGGCTCTATACGTAATCGGCAGTACGTAGTCCATGAGCTTTAGTAGAGTGCTAATTTAATATAGCATACTATAAATCAAAAGTCAAGATGGGTTCTTAGAAGAACTTTGCACCTGTAGAAGTTTCGTCGTCACGATTGCGACCCTTAGCTTCTTGGTCTTCTTTGACTTTACTAGCGATGTTTTTGTGACCTTTATAGCCATTTACTTCTTTCGCTTTTTCCTCAGATACTGGACCTAAGTTTTCTTGTACTGGAACTGGACTTTCAAATGTAACGCCTTCAACACTAGTGTCAGTGTTTCGTGCTTTGCCATCTTTAGTAGCGTCAGCTACAGTTTCTGGGGTTGCTTGGTCTTTTGCCATG
>Ga0123336_10000784_pt1 | contig 30860 bp, 32 predicted proteins | sample SSSSmetaG_FD_96466 | JGI IMG/M metagenome (GOLD analysis project Ga0123336, IMG submission 96466) | Glacier valley bacterial and archeal communities from Borup Fiord, Nunavut, Canada, to study Microbial Dark Matter (Phase II) - ​SSSS metaG | ecosystem: Environmental > Aquatic > Freshwater > Ice...
CGTGTCTGGACAACGCCGTCATGGAGGGATTCTTCAGCCACCTCAAGGAGGAATGGTTCCGCATCCAGAAACCCGAAACTCTCGACGAGTTCCACACCGGCCTGAACGACTACCTCAGATGGTCGAACACCACCCGAATCCAGCAGCGGCTCGGCTACCTCAGCCCAGACGAATACCGCGCCCTAGAAACCGCCACCGTCTAGGGTTCCATTACCAAGTCCAACTTTCGGGGACCAGTCCACTCCTCCGCCAGTACTTCCCGAAGGGCACCAACCTCAACGCCCACTCCCCAGAGCGGCTTCTCGAGGTCGCGACCGAGCTGAACCAACGACCCCGACGGACCCTCGACGGGATCACCCCAGCACACGACCTCGACCGGCTATTGTCGAACCCACCAAGAACCCCTGTTGCGACGACCCTCTGAAACCGCCCATGAGGTTGTCGTATTTGATGTGTTTCGCAGGGATCCCGCCGATGGTCTCGAACGCGTCGATGTGTCCCTCGAGGAACGCCTCCTGGCCTTGCGTCGAGTAGATCCGGTGAACGGCTTTCCCTGAGTTGGAGAGCCGAAACGCGAACATATGACACTTCGTCTTCACGCCGGCGAGCATCACCCAAACCTCCCCGAAATCGACCTCCGCCTCCGCGCCAGGCGTGTGTTCCTGCGGGACGAACACCTCCAGATGTCGCCCGACCTTCGCGTCAATCTCGGGGCGTCGACGCCGGACGTAGTCGCGGACAGTCGAATACGACAACTCGACCGCACCATGCTCATCAGCCAGCCGAGCCAGGATGCGCCGGGCCGTGTGACGTTGCTTTCTCGGCGCCGTCGTGTCCTCGACCAGCATCGCGTCGATCGCCGGCTTGAAGGCTTCCAGTCGCACTGCCACCCGAACAGGAACCTTCCGCGGCGACGGCTTCGCCTGCGCCAACGCAGCCCTGACCGTCTCACGCGAGACCCGGTGTCGACGCGACAGCTCCCGGATCGAGAGCCCCTCAACCCGCGCATCACGCCGAATTCGTGCGAACAGCTCCACTCGCAACCTCATGTCTCCCCTTCACCGCTGGCATCACATCAAGCCAGATAGTCAACGGTGAAGTGGGCGCCGATCAAACCGTCACGATCACTCGGCAAGTCGCCAGCTGGTAGCGAATCAAGCCGTCCTAGTGGTCTCCACTCAAGCTGCCATAGTCACATCACTGAGGAAATCTGCCGGTACAGTAACTCACGGTACACAAACCGCCACCACCAGAGCGCCGCCGCCTACCGTCTCATTTCTCCCCGTTACTACCAAGACCCCGAGGTGGCGAGCATCGAGGAGCTCGGCCCTCGACACGTCACGCAGCTGGAGCGTCTCGTGCCGCGTGCGGTATCCCCGTCGCTTGCCGCCGCAGTGCCCGCCCCGAAGCGCACACCCAACCGCGCTGGCGCCAAGCCATAACAGCTACCCGCGCGGCCCTTGTGGTGGGGTGCCGCGCGGGTCTGCCGCTCAGCGCACCAACCAGCCACCGTCGACCGGCAACACGACCCCGTGGACATAGTCGGCGGCCCGCGATGAGAGAAACACCACGGCCCCCCCGAGGTCGGCGGGGGTACCCCAGCGCCCCGCCGGGATCCGCGCGGTGAATGCCTCGCGCCTGGCCGGGTCTGAATGCGTTACGGCCGTCAGGTCAGTCTCGATGTAGCCGGGGGCTATCGCATTGACATTCACGCCGCGATCAGCCCACTCATTGGCCAGAGCATGCACCACACCGGTAACACCGGATTTGGATGCCGCATAGCCGACGACATTGCGACCGCCCTGATAGCTCATCATCGAGGCGAGAAAAATGACCTTTCCGTAGCCGCGCTCGAGCATCCGCGACCCGAGTTCCCTGGCGAGCTGGAATGGTGCGGTCAGGTTTACCGCGAGCACTTCGTCCCACTGGCTGTCTGTGTGGCTTTCGGCGCGGGCCCGATTGGCTAGCCCGGCGTTGTTAATGAGGATGTCGACAGGTCGCCCCAGCGCGTCAACTCGCGCAAGCAGCGCGGCGACAGCGTCGCGCGCGGCGAGATCGGCGGCCAGGGGGAGGAACTCGCGCCCCAGCGCGCGCACCGCCACCGCGGTGGCGCCACCGTCAGCCGGCATCGATCTCGACACCCCTATGATGTCGGCTCCCGCCTCGGCGAGGGCGAGGGCGATTCCCGCGCCGATGCCCCTGTTGGCACCGGTGACGAGTGCGAGGCGACTGCTCAGGGTGAAGGGGCTGGCCGACATGGAACAAGGCTAGCGAAGGCTAGACGACACCCAGATACTTGTTCTGCACCTCGGGGTTGTTTGCGATCTCGGCGCCGGGCAGGTCGGCCGCGATACGCCCATTGACCATCACCAGGATCCGGTCGCAGAGCTCAGTAGCGAAGCGCAGGTTCTGCTCGATGAGCAGCACCGACTGGCCTTCCTTGACTACGGAGCGCAGCACCTCGGCGAGGTGGTCGACGACGGCAGGCGCGAGGCCCTCCGAGGGCTCATCCATGACCAACAGCCGGGGGTTGGATAGCAGCGCCCGCCCGATGGCGAGCATCTGCTGTTCGCCGCCGGATAGCTGCCCCCCGCCGTTCTTCTTGCGGTCCGCGAGGCGGGGGAACAGGTCGTAAATGGCCGCGACGTTCCACCTGTCGCTTTTCTTCGCCCCGACCATGGTCAGGTGCTCGTGCACGCTCAGCGACGGGAAAATTCTGCGCCCCTGGGGCACGTAACCAATGCCGGCGCGGTTGACCTGATGGGGCTGGCGACCGACGACATCCCTGCCCTCGAATTCGATGTGGCCACTACGCACGGGCAGGAAGCCGGCAATGGCCTTGACCAGGGTTGTCTTGCCCATACCGTTGCGGCCCACCATGCCGAGCGGTTCGCGACCCATCGAGAACGAGACGTCCTGGAGCACGTGCACCCGGCCGTAGTAGACGTTGAGGCCGGTGACCTTGAACTCGTGGTTGGCCTCAGGCTGCGTGGTCAAGGGATCCTCCGAGGTAGATCTCGCGAACTCGCTCGCTGTTCCTGATCTCGTCGGGTGTGCCCTCGAGAATCTTCTCGCCGTCGTGCATGACAATGACACGGCTGGCCACGGCCAGTGCGATGTCCATGTCGTGCTCGATCAGCAGCAGGGTGATCTCCTGCGGCAATTCACGCAGCAGGGTGACCAGCTGGCCACGCTCCGCCGGCGAGAATCCCGCCGCGGGCTCGTCGAGCATGAGCAGTTTCGGCTGGAGCGCGAGTGCCATGGCTAGCTCGAGCTGCCGCTGCTCACCATGGGAGAGGTCGGCTACCACCTGTTGGCCGCGGCCGGAAAGGCCGACGCGCTCGAGCAGGCGTTCGACGCGAGCCCAGCGTGCTGGATTGCGCCGCGCCGGGCGCAGCAGACCGCCCGTGAACTCGTTGCCGCCGAGGGCAATGAACACATTGTCGGCCGTGCTTAACTGCTCGAAAAGACGGGACGTCTGAAACGTGCGGGCCAATCCGCGTCTGGCGCGAGTAGCGGTCGAGAGCTTGGTGACATCCTCACCGAACAGCTCGATTCGACCTGAGGTCACCGGGAACACCCCGGCGACGGCGTTGAAAAGCGTCGACTTGCCTGCACCATTTGTGCCGATCACGCTGATCCGCTCGCCCGCGGCAATCTCGAGGCTGACGCCGCGAATCGCGGTGACTCCGCCGAAAGTCTTGGAAACGTCGATGACGCGCAGGGCGCTGCCGGTCTCGGCCATGATCAGTCCTTTCACGTGGATCTGGGATGCCGGGCCGACGCACCCGAGAGTGCGCCGGCCCGACGAATCAACTGCCTAGGACTTCGGGCAGCCTTGGAACCTGTCGTACACTGCTGTGCCCTGCTGCACGGCCTTCGCTTCGCTGACCGTCTTCTGCACAAGCTTGCCGTCGCTGGCCTGCTGGACCTCAATCAGAAAGTTGTCGACGATCGCCTGGCGGTTCTTGTCCATCGAAATGTAACCCGTTGGGCTGTCCCACGACAGGCTACCGAGCGCGCCGCGCAGTGCCGTCTGCTTGTTGCTCAGGTCACCCTTCACCTGCTGCAGACTCAGCAGCAGCGACTCGAACGAGTTGTAGTACAGGATCGAGAAGATGCTCGGGCTCGGGAAGGCTTTCGGCTGCTTGACATACGCATCCACGAACGGCTGCCACTTCGGGTTGTCGTAGCCGGCACCGGGCACGGGCCCGCCGGTGATGGTTCCGATTGCAACAGCCTTGATGTTCGCGTCACCCGAGAGTGCGGTCGTGTCGACGGCGATTGAGCCACCGACGAGCGGCAGCTTGACGCCGGCCGTGACGGCCTGCGAGAGGAAGCTCGCCGCGTCTGCTCCACCGAGGCCCACGTACACCGCGTCGGTGCCAGCCGGGATCTTGGAGATGATCGTGCCGTAGTCGGTGGTGCCAACGGGCACCCAGGAGTTTCCTGTTACCTCGCCGCCGGCGGCGCAGTAGCCGGAGAAGAATCCGCCCGCGTTATCGTAGGGGAACGAGTAGTCCTCGGCGATGGAGTAGATCTTCTTGTATCCCTTGGTCGCGTAGGCGTACTTGCCGAGACCACCCATCCACATGGCCGAGTCACCGTGGAAGCGGAAGAAGTTCGTTGCTCCTGCGAGTGTCATTCCCACCGGGCTCGCCGAGCCATTGACAAAGGTGACGTCGGGAACCGTGAGTGCGTACTGCACGACCGCCTCACCTTCGTCTCCGGAGACCGGGCCGAACACGATGTCGACGCCGTCGTTCTCGACGAGCTTCTTTACCTGGGTCTGTGCCGTACCGCTGGTGCCGTCGGTGCCCGCGTAGACGAATTCGATCTTCTTGCCGTTAATTTCGCCGCCATCGATGGTGCCGCCGATCGCAGCCATGGCGACGCCGATGGCCGCCTTGGCTTCGCCCATGCCGAATGCCAGGTTTCCCTCGCTCGTGGCGAGCACACCGATCTTGATGGTGTTGCTGCCTGTGCCGCCGGACGCGCCCGCGCTACAGCCCGAGAGGGCAAGGATCAGGGTCGTTCCGGCGGCAAGCGCCGGGACCCACACCTTCTTGTTGGTCAGCTTCATTGTTGCTTTCCTTTCGTGATTGCCTCACCCGTCGGCTGAGCCGCTGACGGTTCCTGCTGCGGGCTACCCACAGAGGCGGAAGGCACTTCCTTCCGCCTGCGATCGATGACCCGTTTCACCTGCTTTCCGATGCCGGCGATGCCCGCCGGGGCGAAGAGCAGGACGATGATGAACACGATGCCCGTGAGCGTCTTGTACCGATCGGTGAAGTCCTGGGAGAAGTTGTCGAGAAGAGTGAGAACAAGTCCGCCGATGAAGACGCCGCCAAGCGAGCCGATCCCACCGATCACGGCGACGACGAGGATGTCGAGGGTGGAGCCGAGGCTGACCACGTTGGGGTCTACCTGAGCCCGATCGAAGACCAGCACCACGCCGCCGATCGAGGCGATGAACGCCGCGAAGGTGATCGCACCGATCCGGTACCGGTTAACGCGGTAGCCGAGGGCAGCCATGCGCTCTGGGCTGTCCCTGATGCCCTGCAGGGCGAGCCCGAAGGAGGTGGCTCCCACGTACCGGCACAGCAGGTAGCAAATGACCGCCATCAGCAGGGCGAAGAAGTAGAAACTCGTCACGTCGTTGAGGTTGACGAAGCCGAGGTCGGGCTTGCGGATCGGGGCAAGCCCACGGCGGGCGTTGGTGACCTCGATGGCCTGCGACGCCCAGGAATAAAAGACCTGCGCGAGAGCGAGGGTGATCATCAAAAAGTAGATCGCCTTGGTGCGCGCGGCGATCAGGGCCACGAGGAAGCCGGCGAGGGTGCCAGCGACAATGCCAGCGGGTACCGCGACGAAGAATCCGAGCCCCATCGTGACCATCGCGTAGCCGACTCCGTAGGCCGATACCCCTGCAATCGTGGCCTGAGCCAGCGAAAGCAGCCCGACGTAGCGGTTGAGGAAGACCAGGCTCATGGCGATCATGCCGAGCCACAGGCTGCGCACACCGATGTTGGGCAGCCAGAACCGCGGTCGGTCGACCACGTAGGGGAAGGCGATGGCGGCCCCGAGCACCACGATCCAGGCGATCCAGCCATAGCGCGACCAGACCGACTCGCGGGTGCCCATGAGGTCGACCGGCTGCGTCATGAGGAAGACACCTTCCCGAGGATGCCCTGCGGGCGGATGGCGAGCACGATCACCATGAGAGCGAAGGTGAGCACGAGCGCGTAGGTGGGTGCAACCACCAGCGCGAACTGGGAAACGAGTCCGACCAGCACCGCCCCGGTCGCGGCCCCTGGCACGCTTCCCATTCCGCCGACGATCACGACCACGAGCGAAAACAGCAGGAAGGTGCCATCCTGCCCCGGCAGCAACGGGAACAACGTGCCGCCGACGACGCCGGCGAAGGCGGCAAGCGCAGAGCCGATGAGGAAGATTACGCCGAAGACCACCCGCACGTTCACCCCGGTGGCCGAGGTCATCTGGCTGTCATCGACGCCGGCGCGCACGATCGAACCGAAGCGCGTGCGGTTGATAAACAGGGTGAGGCCCACGCCCACCACAATGGCGACCAGCAGGATCAGCAATCGGATCAGCGGGTACTGACCGATCAGCGGCAGATCGAGACCGACCTGAAAATTCTTGGGGATAGGCACCTGGGTCGCCGTGCCGCCGAAGATGGCCAGCATGATGTCGGTGCCGATGAGCGAGATGCCGAGGGTGATGAGCGCCACGCGCATGTCGTCGTCCTGGAAGCGTCGGATCAGCACCTGGTGGATGAGCAGCCCCAGCAGCCCGACCAGCACCGCCGCACCGAGGGCACCGAGGATCCAGTTGCCGGTCTGTCGGGCGATGACGTAACCGATATAGCCGCCGAGCAGGTAACTCGTGCCGTGGGCCATGGTGATAACGCGCATCAGGCCGAAGATCAGCGTGAGCCCGCTGGCGACGAGGAAGTACACCGCGGCGAGCGTCAGCCCATTGAGCGCGACGAGCAAAAACTGGTCCATCTCACCTGTCTCACAACTCTGTGAAGCACTCATTCAGATCGGGACACCGAAATGTATCCCTGCTTGTATACAAGTAGTTGTACACTAAAGCCACTGTTCGTCCGGTGTCAATCGGATCGTGATCGAACCGAATATTCGCGATGAAGCGAAGGGATGACATCGATGTCTCTGGAACCCGGCAAGTCTTTGCGCGTGGCCGCGATCGGCTACGCATTCATGGGCAAAGCGCACTCGCAGGCCTGGCGCAACGTCGCCGCGTTTTTCGATGTGCCGCCGCTGGAGCAGGCCGTGCTCGTCGGCAGGGACGCCACACGGGTGGCCGCCGCCGCAGCCCGGCTTGGGTGGCAGGAATCGGCGACCGACTGGCGTGCCGTGCTCGAACGGGACGACATCGACATCGTCGACGTCTGCACCCCCGGCCGCCTGCATGAGGAGATCGTGATCACCGCACTCGAGGCCGGCAAGCACGTGATCGTCGAGAAACCGCTGGCGAATACAGTGGCGGGCGCTGAGCGGATGGCCGCGGCCTTCGACACCGCAGCGCAGCGCGGCCAGCACGCGATCGTGAACTTTAACTACCGGCGGATACCCGCTATCGCTCTGGCCAAGAAGTTCATCAACGACGGCAGGCTGGGCGCCATCCGCCACATCCGCACCGCCTACCTGCAGGACTGGCTGAACGATCCCTCCACATCGATGAGTTGGCGACTGCGCAAAGAGGACGCGGGCAGCGGTGCGCTGGGCGACCTCGGCTCACATCTGACCGACCTTGTGCTGCATCTGACCGGGGAAGACATCCTCTCGATCTCAGGGGGCACCAACACTTTCGTGACCGAACGGCCGAGCGGTGACAGCGGCGACGGGGGCATCAAAGGGGCGGGGGGCGGTGCTCTCGAGAAGGTAACCGTGGATGACGCGGCCTGGGCGACGGGGCGGCTGTCGGGGGGTGGCGTGCTCCAAATGGAAGTCACCCGCTGCGCGCTTGGACGCAAGAATCAGCTCACGCTCGAGATCTATGGAGAACACGGCAGCATCCGGTTCGACCTGGAGAACCTCAACGAACTCTGGTTCTTTGACGGCAGGGATCACGCGGGCGAGCAGGGTTTCCAGCGCATCCTGGTCACCGAGGCCGACCATCCCTGGGTCGGTCACTGGTGGCCGGATGGACACATCATCGGCTGGGAGCACAGCTTCGTGCATCAGATCGCCGAATTCCTCACCAGCATCCGCGACGACACCGTCTCGAGCCCCAGCTTTGCGGACGGGCTCAGAGTGCAGCGAGTGCTCGCGGCCATCTCTGACAGCGCCGCCAGCGGGGCCGCCAGCATTCCCGTCATCCAGTAAACCGATTCCCCCAGAAGGAGCAGCAATGAGCCATCCCGTCACCCTGTTCACCGGCCAGTGGGCCGATCTTCCTCTCGAAGAGGTCGCCAGGCTTGCCAGCGGCTGGGGCTACGACGGCCTCGAGCTCGCCTGCTGGGGCGACCATCTCGATCCATGGCGCGCAGCCGAGGACGACGCCTACGTGCAGTCGCGCCTGGACATCCTCGACAAGTACAACCTGAAACTGTTCGCCATCTCCAACCATCTCAAAGGGCAGGCGGTGTGCGATAACCCGATCGACTTCCGCCATCAGGCCATCGTCGGCTCCCGGGTTTGGGGCGACGGCGACCAGGAGGGCGTGCGTCAGCGCGCCGCCGAAGAGATGAAGCTGACCGCAATCGCAGCCCGCAAACTTGGCGTCGACACCGTCGTCGGATTCACCGGGTCAAGCATCTGGCAGTACGTGGCGATGTTCCCGCCGGTTGGCCAGGACGTCATTGATGCCGGCTACCAGGATTTCGCAGACAGATGGAACCCCATCCTGGACGTCTTTGACAGCGAAGGGGTTCGCTTCGCCCATGAGGTGCACCCCTCTGAGATCGCCTACGACTACTGGACGACAGTTTTCACGCTCGACGCCATCAAGCACCGCGCGGCCTTCGGCCTGAACTGGGATCCGAGCCACATGATGTGGCAGGGCTTCAATCCTGTCGACATGATCATCGAGTTCGCCGACAGGATCTACCACGTGGACTGCAAGGACACCCGGATGCGCATGGGATCCAGTCACTCGGGCATCCTCGGAAGCCACCTGCCCTGGTCTGACCCACGACGCGGCTGGGACTTCGTCTCGACCGGTCGCGGCGATGTGCCGTGGGAAGACGCGTTCCGCGCCCTGAACTTCATCGGCTACAGCGGACCGATCTCGGTGGAATGGGAGGACGCCGGCATGGACAGGCTCACCGGCGCGCCCCAGGGCCTCGAGTTCGTGCGCTCACTGCTCTGGGACGTGCCGACCGGCTCGTTCGACGACGCCTTCGCCGCGAAGGACTAACTCCATCAGCTAGCTACGGTGGGGGCCAACCGCGAAATCTGGCCCCCACCGGGGAGTGCGCACGATTCAAAATATCAAGCGGCGGCTCGGCAGGGATCAGTCGCCGAGAATCGCCGCGGCGCTTTCGAGCATGTCGAGCATTCGCATCCGCATGTGGCCGATGTGCTCTTTGACCGCGGGCTCGATGGCGTCGTAGTCCTTATTCACCATCGCATTGGCGAGCACGAGGTGCTCCTCTGAGCACGCCTCGAGGCGGGATTGCAACGATGCCGCACGCAGCCAGAAACGCTGGATGCGACGCCGTGTCTCCTTGACCGTCTCTGCCACGAGCTGGTTGCCGGCGATCCCGTTCACCAGCCGGTGAAACGCGAGGTCGGCCGCCGACCACGACACCCTGTCGTCCGCGGCGGCGGCACGCGTCATCTCGTCGATGCTCTGCGTGAGGGCCGCGATATCCGAGCCGGTCAGCATGCTTGCGGCTTTGCGACAGACGTAGGTGTCGAGCACCTCCAGCAGGTCGCAGGAGTCGTTGACCTCGGCGATGGTCAGTTGTGACACGGTGAAGCGAGAGTTGTCGGTGCGCTTGACCATGCCCTCTTTTTCGAGGCGCTGTAGTGCCTCGCGCACGGGCGTGCGGCTGATGCCGAGTTGACCCGCGATGCGGTTCTCCGACAGCGGCGCACCCGAGCGGATCCGGAAGCCGGTGATCTCTCCCAGCAGCCACTCGTAGGCGCCGTCTACCCGCGAACCTGCCGCCTCATCCAGCATCATGCGAGCCTTCCGTTCCAGTAGTTAGAACTACAACCTAAGACTTACATGGTTCGTTCGATGAATTCTCGCGTGTGTACGTTGACGGGTACCTTCTCGAGTTCGAGGATGCCCCGCGCCACATGTTCGCTAAGCCGCCGAAACGCTTCCTCGCCCTTCTCCGCTGTTGCGCGCATCGGGTTGCCAATGATCCCGTTGTCGACGAACTCATGGTGGTCCATCGGGAAGCTGAAGTACTGGTACCCCTCGAACTCGGCGTCGGGCATCCCGTCATTCTTGCTGAATGCCTTCGGCAGGAATTGGGGGATGTGCGCCCTGGTATCAACGGCACGCTCCATCCGCACCAGGTAAGGGTTCCATGCGAGGTCCTGCGAGGTCTCGAGCTCGCTGGAGTGCCAGCCAGGGGTTTCTTCCGGCGGGTTTTCCATCAGCCCTTCGAGGATCCCGGTGTAGCGCTCCATATATGGCTTCACGAATGAGATGAGGGCACCGGTCTCGTAGCGAAGTTTGCGCAGCACCGGGTCGACGACCTTGATGTTCGAGCCGTGACCGTTAATGAAGATTATGCGATTGAAGCCGTGATGAATGAGGCTGCGCGCGACATCGTTCATGAGATTGAGCAGCGTGCTCGCCCGAAGAGTGACGGTTCCGCGGCCCTGGCCAACGCCATACATGTGCTGCGGCGAGTAGCCAGCCCACAACGGTGGCGTGTGCAGCACCCCGATGGCCTCAGAAATTCGCTCGGAAATCTCCACAGCGGTGATGGTGTCGGTATACAGCGGCAGGTGTGGGCCGTGCTGCTCGGTGCTCGCCATCGGGATGAGGATCGTGTCTTTGGTCTTGAGGTACTCCTCAATGTCCACATACGAGAGGTAGGCGTGGTTCCAGGAGCGGAACTTGGCCCTGAACTCCTCGTCGCCTTGGGTGAGGTGGGCAATCTTTCGCTCGGGGCGGGGGTTCATACTGTCTCCTTGGTTCGTAGGCTCACAAAAAGCTCGGCGACAAGCTGGCCGAGTTTCGGGTCGTTGATGTGCAGTTGCACTTCCTGCACCTGGATATCGCTGCGCAGGTTCGCGCGCAGTTCGCGCAGGAAGATGGCGTCGCCCTCCGGGTCCCAGAAGGCCCCACCGGGCACGGCGGGAATCGACAGCCCGAGCATGGGCATGACGATGCGGGCCGCTGCCGTCGATTCGCTCACACGCTGCGCGAAGATGCGACCCATGGTCGCCTTCTCCTCGTGACTGGCGAGCACAAGGGTGTACTCGGGGTTGTGGTCATAGATCGGGCGATCCCGTAGGTGCTCAGGGACGGATCCCGCCGCCCACACCGAAAAGTCGATACAGCCGGGCACCAGCACCTGCGGTAGGCCGAGCAGGCCGATGCGCCGCAGCCGATCCGGGCCGCCGTTGTGGATGCCCCCGACGAGCGGGTCGTTGATCTCGTTGGTGGTGAAGTCGACGACGCCGACGAACTGCCCTTCGGCAGCAAGCTCTTCCATCGCGGGGCCACCCACCCCGTTGGAGTGAAAGACGACCGTCTCATAGCCGTGCTCGGCAAGCCGGTCTTTCAGCGCGCCGACGGCGATCGTGGTGTTGCCGAGCATGGTCGTTGCGACGTACTGCTTGCCTGCGGGCGGCGGCGTGAGCGGATGCCCGTTGGCGAGCATCCCCGCCATGGCGGCGGCGACGTTATCGAAGATCGTCGTCGAAACCGGATTCAGGCCGAGAATGTCCACGACCGAGTGCACCACCATCACGTCTTTGGTGCCGACGTATGGCCCGAACTCGTGATGACCGGAAGCGGTGGGTGCCACGACGATCTTCGGGATGCCGACCGGCAGTTCCTGGATCGCCGCGGCCCCCATAACCGAACCGACTCCTCCCACGCTGATGCCGCCCACGAGCTCGCCCGTGGCGAAGCGCTCGCGCACCAGGCCCGTAACGAGCTCGCGCATCGCCTCGACGGCACGACCTCGCGATCCGGAAGCCTGCAGCTGGGCGAGGGTGATTCCGCCTCGCCCAGCCAGCTCTTCATGGCTCACGTCGGGCAGGATGCCTACCGGGTCGCCCAGGATGCCGGAGTCAACGACGAGCGTCTCCACACCCAGTGCGTTGAGGCGATCCCTCAGGTACGCCACCTCCGGCCCCTTGGTGTCGAGCGTTGCGACGATGACTACCTTGCCCATCAGGGTTTGCGGATCTCCCTAGAACTTGTCGTCGATGAGGGGCAGCAGCGCCTCGGAGTTCACTTTCACCAGCCAGTCGTAGTATTCCTCGGTGAGGATCGACGAGCCGTGGTCGATGATGAACTTGAGCTGGTCGGGATCGATGTCGATCCCCTCGAAGTTCGTCTCCAGTGCGTTCGGGTACTTGTTGGCCGGGGTGCGGTCGACGGGGGCCACGAACTCCGCCGTGAGTGCTCCGTCGTAGCCGATCTCCTTGAGGGTCGTGACGACCTTCTCCCAGTCGTAGTCGCCGTAGCCGGCCGGCATCCTGTTGTTATCGGCGACGTGGAAGTCGACAAGCTTGTCACCGACGAGCCTGATCGACTCGAACAGGTCTTTCTCCTCGATGTTGATGTGGAATGCGTCGAGCACGACACCGAGGTTGGGGCCAACGGCGTCGCAGAGCGCGAGCGCCTGCTCGGCGCGAGTGATCAAATACGACTCGAACCGGTTAAGTGGCTCGATGCCGACGCGCACACCTTTGGCTTCGGCGACCTCGTAGATCTCCGAGACGCCGTCAACAAGCCACTTCCACTCGTTCTCGGGAGTCGAGTCTGGCGTAATCTTGCCGACCTCACCGGGAACTAGCGTCAGTATCGAGCCGTCCAGGTCTGCGACGAGCTGGATGCAGTCTTTGACGTACTGCACGCTCGACGCCCGAACTGACTCATCTCCCGACTGCATATTGCGGCCGCCGACCATCAGGGTCACCGATCCCCAACAGTTCAGTCCGTAGTGATCCAGCAGGCCACGGACGTGCTTCGGGTCGTACTTGTCGGGTTCCCCCGAGATCTCGATCGACTTGTAGCCATACTTGGCGAGTCGCGCGATCGTGGTCTCGATCGGCTCGGCGCGCATCCAGTTATGCATTGACAGGTGCATCACACTCTCCTTTGAGGTCGGGCACTCACGTGCCATTCTGCTTGCTTTGGTTCTGCTGCTACCACTTGCTATTGCGGGGCGGACCGAATCCGAGCTTTCCGGGGTTCATGATGCCGTCGGGATCCCAGGCCTGTTTCAGCTGGCGCATGAGTTCAAAACCTTCGCCGTACTGCGTGCGCATAAAGCGGCCGAGCTTGATGCCGACGCCATGGTGGTCGTTGAGTACCCCACCGTTCTCCAGCCCGGTGAGGATGCCTGCATCCCAGAGCCGGTCGTGCAGGTCCATCGCCTCGGCAGGATCGGTCGGCGGCTCGTCCACATAAAACCGGTCGTACAGCATGGCGCCCCAGTCGTACCAGTGCGAGAGATGCGCCGTATAGCGGGCGCCATACTCGGCGAACTGCTCCTCGATGATCTTCTTTTTGGCGCGGTAGATGCGGGGCAGGTCGACGAACCGGGCCACCTGGTCGAAGGTTCCGTACATCAGCGGCGGCTGCGGGAGCTTGCCCTTTGCATAGGGCTCGTATTTGCCCTCCCACCAGGTCTCGCCGACATCAGGCCCGAGCGAGGTGCCGCCCGCCTTCTCGACGAGGGAGGTAATCGCCTTCGTCTCATAGTCGACGAGTTCCTGGGAGCCGTCACACATGATGACCATGAGCGTGCCGGTGAACGGGGTGCCCACCCAGTCCTGGAGCTTCTTGCTGTCAGCTTCGTCATAGAGCCGAATGACCGCGGGACGAAGCCGGTTGGTCATGATCAGGCGACCCGCCTCGATTCCCGCGAAAATATCGGGGAAGCTGAAGGAGAGGAAGCCGCGGGCAGCGGGCAGCGGATCGATGCGCAGGCTCGCCTGAGTGATGACGCCCAGGGTGCCCTCTGAGCCGACGAAGGTCTGCAGCAGGTCCGATCCCGCCGCGTGGCTCGGTACCGGCAGCGTCGTGACGGTCTTGCCAGGCGCGACGACGACCTGCAGTTGCAGCACCTGGTTTTCGGCCTTGCCGTACTTGGTGGAGACAACCCCGGAGCCGCGCGCCGCGATGAAGCCGCCAATGGTCGCGCCCAGATGGTACGAACCGGGGTAGTGCGCAAGCGTCAGACCCTTCTCGTTGAGCTCCGCCTCGAGAGTGGGGCCGTCGATTCCGGCCTGGGTGGTGACGATGAGGCTTTCCTCGTCGATCTCGATGACCTCATTTAGGCGCGAGACGTCGAGGGCGATTCCGCCGTAAGGGGCGAAGGTGCCACCCTGGGTGCCTGAACCCCCACCGCGCGGCACTATCGGAATGCGGTAGTCGGAAGCGATCTGCACCACTCGCTCAACTTCGGCCGTCGAACCCGGCCTGGCGACGAAATCGGCGGACGGCTGTTCGAGCGACTTGTACTGCAGGAACTTCGAATACCAGGACCAGTCGGCTGCTTGCGCCTGCAGCGCCTCGGGATCGGTGCTGACGTTTTCCGCGCCAAGCGCTGTTGACAGCTCCCGGGCGATCTGGCCACGAAGGTAATGCGATCCGCTCACGTCACCCGCCGACGATGTCTGGCTCACAAGTCTCCTTCAATAGGCGGCCCGCGACGAAAGGCCCACCTGCCGCGTTGCGCTTCGGTCGTCGCTGGCCTTGTATCCGTATCTGTATACAAGTAAGAACACTAATTGGTGTGGAGGCGGAGTGTCAACCAGACGAACGCGCCGGAACGCGGTCAGCGAGCGCTCAGGCGAGGGCGCCCAGCAAATTGGTGGCGACAGTGTTGTGCACTGACTCGGTGTCACTCGGGTGGTAGATCCCGGCGAGCACATCACGCTGCAAGCGGGCCAACTCGCTCCCCGTGCGATAGCCGCCACCGCCGGCCGAGCGCATCGCCTGGTCGACGACGTAGCGGGCGGTCTCGGTGGCGCGATGCTTGGCTCCGGTGAGAAGACGGAACCACGCCGCGCCGTGGTTCGCGAGCAGGTCGACATCGGCTGCCAGCGATTCGAGCTGCGGCGCCAGGGCATCGAGCGCGAGCGCGGCATCCGCTATCCGCCAGCGGAAATCGGGATCCTGGTCGAGCTACTTGCCGGTGCGCAGCGAACCGCGGCGCGTCACGGCTTCGACGGCGAGCTCGAGCGCGCGGTCGGCGATGCCCGCGTAGACCGAGCCGATGAGCAGCAGAAAGTTGGCGAAGATGCCGAAGATAAACGGGTCGCCACTCGGGCCAACCGGCAGGATGCGGGCGACCCGCCCGGTGGAAACGATCGCGCCCTCCAGCACGGTGGTGTGGCTCTGTGTCGCACGCATCCCCAGCGTATCCCAGTCATTTTTGCTGTGCCAGCCCGGCGTCTCGCGGGTGATGAGGCCATGCACCAGCTCGTCACCGTTGCGGCCGAAAATGCCCAGCCGGGTCCAGGCAGACCCGAGTTCCGCCGACGGACCCTGTGTCGTCCGCCCAGTCGATCGACTTTAAACAACAATTTCATTCGGTCGTTCCAGGGGTCAGATTACCTCGACTTCAAAACCAGCCCACTGGAGCCCCTGTCGGACCTCGTCCAGAATCTCCGCGCGAGGCACAGGGATAGTCGTAGGAATCGATCCGGAGTAGATCAATATCGACATTGGAGGGTGAAGCATGTCAGTGTCAATGTCGATGGTCGCATCTCCCATCACGACACGAATCCCCGCGCTTAAGGATCCGAACAGTACGACCTGACGAACTCGTGATCTCGTTAGCGGAGGATCTAGAAAACTCGAAGTTTGATCCGCTCACTAACCCTCACCCACGGTGTGAAATATCATCGAAACGCCATGTGATTGCGAAGGGCAACCCTGTTCCTGGGATTCTCAAGAGATGCCCATCCGGCCATATGCTCGCCGGCGACGGGCTTCCCTCAGGCACTCGATGGTGTGCTCGCGTTGTTCGTCCCCCGCCAGGAACTCCTCGAACCACGCGGCCTGCTCGTCTAGCGCCGCGAGCTCCAAGCTGATTTCCGTCCCCGAAAGACAAGATTCCCACACCGCAGTGTCGAAATACTCGCTCGCGCCCGGCGGCGCGAGCTCGACAAACCATTGGCCCCGGTCGGCCAACACTTGGACGGTGCCCCGGGGCGTCTGCGACTGAAGCAGCTGGTTGCTGGGTGAATCGAAGGACTGCACGCGCAGTGGAGCCCCCCTATCAGCTAGCCACCCGGCTAGCTTCTGGATGGGCCGCGGTGCCGCCGACAGGTCCAGCATCATCGACCTCCGGGGATCATGAGCGTGCCTCCGGTGTTGGGAACATATCCCTTGCTTGACAGGTACCCGATCTCTCGTTCAAGGTAACTCCCGGCCCTCACTTCGCTCAGCGGTGTGGCCAACTGGATCTCGCTGCCCCGCGAGATCGCGTTATCGAGGAACCGCTGATTTCGCATCCACTGCTCAGTGGGAGACATGGCGTTCCACGCCTCGTCAGACATGCTAAACGTTCGGGCACCAGTCGCCTGTGCGTTCGCAACGTACTCGGGATAATGACCAATCCAGATCGCGTTCTTGGTGCCTACGAGGTCAGTTGCGACTCCATCGCCGGACGCGACGAACCGCGCGGCGGCACGTGCACCGATTCGTTCGCCAAAAACTTCACCTACACGCACCGCGCCCTTGATCGCGAGACGCGCTGCAATGGCGGCGACGGCCACGCCGGCACCGACTCCGGCAGTTAGAAAGGTTTCGGCTAGACCTACCCCAACCATTCCGACAATGCTTCCGGCAGCAAACCATCCGTTGTTTTGGGTGAAGCAGTTGTAGCCGGGTACAACGGCCCCGAGGATTGCCGACGAGAGCCCGAACGTCGCCCCGTCGAGAACTGGGCTGCTGCGTGATTTTCGGACAGCGGATTGATGGGTTTTCTTACGCTGCCAGGGCTGGCTGTTGATAACTGTAGTGGACTTCGTTGGGCCGCCGGTAGCCGAGCGTGGAGTGACGTCGGCGGCTGTTGTAGAACCCCTCGATGTAGGCGATGACATCGCGTCTGGCGTGCTGTTTCGTGGGATAGACGGTGCGGTAGACGCGTTCGTTCTTCAGGGCGGAGAAGAACGATTCGGCCATCGCGTTATCCCAGCAGACACCGGTGCGGCCCATTGAGGAACGCATGCCGAGCCCGACCACCAAGGCCCGGTATTCGGCTGAGGTGTAGACACTTCCGCGGTCCGAGTGAAAGATCGCTGACGGTTCGATCCTGGTCGTGGCAGCAGCGTTTCGGAGGGCGTCGGCGACAAGTTCGGTACGCATGTGATCGGCGATCGCCCAGCCAACGACCTTCTTCGAGTAACAGTCAATAACAGTGGCGAGGTAGATGAACCCTTGCCACGTGTGAATGTAGGTGATGTCGCCGACGAATTTCACGCCGGGCCGATCGGCGGTGAAGTCCCGCCGGACAAGGTCTGGCATCGCTGCCGCGGCCTCGGTGTCCGCTTCGGTGGTGACCCGGAACGGGCGCGGCTGACATGGAACCAGAGCCTCTTGGCGCATGATCTGACGCACCAGCTCGGGTGAGCACTCGATGCCCGCATCGGTCAGGTCGGCGTGGATTCTCCGATACCCATAGGTACCATCCGAGACGGTGAAGAAGTGCCGGATTCGAGTTGCCAACACGTCGCGGCGGGCTGCGGTCGCTGACTGCGGGCGGGACAACCAATGGTAGAAACCCGAGGTCGACACCATCAACCAGAGACATATTTTCGTCACCGGATTCAGCTCGGCCGGATCGTTCTTGTGGGAGTCGATGAATTCATACTTGCTCACTATCGCTGCTCCCTCGCGAAGTAAGCGCTGGCTTTTTTTAGAAACGCCGTCTCCGCGCGGAGGTCCTGATTCTCGCGCTCGAGCTCCTTCAGTCGAGCCCGTTCGGTGAGTGTCAATTCCTCCTCCGTGCCGCCGTTCGCGTCGCGGTGCTTGATCAGCCAGTTGCGAAGCGTCTCGGGGCCGACACCGTAAGCCTCAGCGACTTCCCGGATGGGTTTCGAGGTGGAGATCACCTCCTGACACAACTCGTCCTTGAACTCCTGGGTAAACCGTCGTCGTGAAGCAATCATGATCAGATCTCTCATTCAGTGACCCCCAATTTTAAGGAGGCTCACTGTCCGAAATCCCTAGGCCGCCCGCACCCCGTCCCCACGAACCCACGCATCGTAGGCACGACCAACACGCACACTATGGTCATCGAGACTCATCGAATCATCCCAGTCTGACTTACAGGGCTGGCGAATCGACGGGGATGTATTTCGAGCACACCAGAAGACCGGGAGTTGAGGGCTCGAGGAACACCGGCCCGGCGTTGCGGACGTCTTCCATCCGGAAGGCCGCGGCATGGCTGCGGAATGCACGTCGGGTCTCCGGGACGGAACGAATTCGCTGAACTGAGTGCATAGCCCTAGTGTGACGGCTCGCATGTCCCCGCGACGAGACTAAAGTCACAAACATCCAGCCGATATCGTGCGATGCCGTTCCGCCGAGGAAACGCTCTCAGCACCGGCCTTTCACGACCCACAACGATCATAAAACGCCGCCACAGACCACTCAACTCCACAGCCGGAAAGCCGGGTAAATGGTCTCGACAACTCAGCCGTCTGTGGGATATCCCATATCCCTGGGGTTTTGAGGCGGCCGGATCGGTCGAAACGTTTTTGCGCACGAGGCACTCGAGGGAGATTGCTCACCGTGAGATCCGCACCCGACACCAGCCGTTTTCGGGAGAACTTGCCCTCCGCTAAACCCGGGGCCATTCAGCGTCTAGCACGCTATTTGGAGATTTTGCGTTCGATCACTCGGGGGTTCGAGCGGCGTCGGCGGGCTGGGTTGAGCCGCACGCAGTGACACTCCCGTTGCGGTTATTGACCGTCCAGATCGGCTGGGCCATCTTCCGAATTGGGGGCGTGTTCCTTGTACTCGGGAGTCGCTTCGAGAGGTTCTGAACCCTCGGGTCCGGCGTAATGACCGGTCGGGTTTACTGGTTCGCCTCCGACCGCATCGTTGGTGACAAGTTCGTTCTTATCGAACGGTTCATCCGGATACTCGAATCCAGAGATATTTTTATCTGAGTTCACCTGCTCCACCGTAGTCGAGGTTGTAAGGCCAGTTTCGAAAAAGTGGCAAACCGTGAGAGGCCCCGTTGATCGCCGCGCTCCCTCATCCCTTATGTCGTGGGCGTCTCCGTGAACCCTGCGGCCCTGCCGAGCGTGGCTGGTTCCGTGCGGATCGAACAGCACGAAGAGTGGGAAGCCGGCGACCGCCGCTACTTCTCCGCAGCCTCGATGCTCGAGTTGAAAGCCATGAGCATCGCCACCGAGGCGATTGAGAAAGCAAACCTCAGCCCCGAACTCACCGCCGCCTAAACTAAAACCACTGACCGGCACGGAGATGAGAAATCACACAACTCCACGGAACGTGACCGTAAAAGTTCCGTCCAGGAGGAGCAATGCCGGTAATCAAGCCAGTCGAAACGCAGTCCCGGGCAGAAAGCCGATGGCCCGCAGTTGGATCAATCGGCGTCGCGCTCGCGCCGTACCCGCCTCTGCCGGGCAGTTTTCCGCTCTGGGTCAGGCTCGCCGTGGTTGCCATTTCCCTTCTATTGTTAGTGCGAGCTCTGGCGGCAAACCCATTGCATCCTGACAATCAGCGAGGCTGGTCTAGACCAGTTGCTCTGGCACTTACCGGGGTTCTGGCCACGGCGAAGGTCGTGGATCTGGTGTCCCTCGTCGTCAGGCTGACCCAACCGAGCGCCGACGAAAATCAAGCTCAGGCTCTGCTTCTATCTGCCGCGCCGGTTTGGTCGATGAACATCATTGTTTTTGCGCTGATCTTTTGGGAGTTGGACCGCGGGGGACCTGTCGCGCGCACGCACACGGCTCGGTCGGCCTTACCCGAGGCAGGCTTCCGATTTTCGCAAGACGACGACTACGACGCAGTGAAAGAAGTGGCCGCAGACTCCTCAAAGAGGAGCGGCTGGACTGCGAACTTCGTCGACTACCGCTACTTCTCACTATCGAACGCAATGGCCGTCAGCCCGCCGGACGCCGTCCCGCTCACGAATAGAGCAAAGATCTTGTTGGGCTTCGAAGAACTGGGTGCCTTTGTCCTGCGTGTGCTTGTCTCCGCACGAACAGTGTCCCTGCTCGGATGACTCGCCGTCTGCGTCGCGTGCAGCCTTACGTGTCGCCGGGTTTCACTCGCCGGAGCAATCAGTTCGTGGCCGCGAGCCGCCGCCGCGTGACACACGACGACCGTGCGCGGGCGGCGTCGCTGGCCATTCCTCCGGCATGGACAGATGTATGGATTGCGCACGCGACGAACGGGCACATTCAAGCCGTGGGCGTGGATGCCGCAGGCCGTCGCCAGTACCTCTATCATCCCGACTGGCGCGAAAGCCGCGACCATGCCAAGTTCCAGCGAGCACTTGGGCTCGCCGCCGTGCTGCCACGGGCGCGGGCATCGGTGACGCGGGACCTTCGTCGCGAAGGGCTATCGCGGGAGCGGGTACTAGCTGCTGCCTTCCGCATACTCGACACCGTTGCTGTACGGGTGGGCAACGAGAGGTACACAGCTACCAACGGGAGCAGGGGCCTCAGTACGCTTCAGCAACGGCATGCTGTCGTGCGCGGCGCCCTGGTGCAACTGACCTTCCCTGCAAAGAGCGGTCGACGCGCGAGGGTCGAGGTGCAGGATCACGACCTTGCCAAGGTTCTGCACGCACTGCTCTCGGGCAAACGAACCGACCGACTCCTCGTTCCAGACAACGGCGATGCGCTCACGGCAACCGACGTGAATGAGTACGTTCGCGTGAAGACGGGCGGTGATTTCAGCGCGAAAGATTTCCGCACGCTGCGCGGCACCATCGTTGCCGCTCAGCACTTGGCAAGGCTCGCGACTCCCACGAGTGAGCGAGAACGCCGTGCATGCACGAGTTCCGCGGCACTCGCGGCCTCGTATGCTTTAGGCAATACGCTGGCCGTAGCGCTCAGCAGTTACATAGACCCAGAGGTCTTCGTGCACTTCGAGGCCGGCGACGTTGTGGACTTACATTTGTCGCCCGAGGCCGGTTTGCTTCGCCTGTTAAGGCCCAGGGATGCGCGCCGAGACTAGATCAGGGTTGGGTATCACGTCAACCGCTTTTCGAGCCCCCATTTCGCGAGCACTTTAGATGAGTCTCGTCGCACCATTGACCCGCGCGCAAAGCCCAATATTCGGAGAAGAAGTTGCTCCAGACCACCGGCATTGTTATCTCAGACGCACATGGAGGATCGCAACGTGGAGCTCAGTCGACGCAGGTTCTTGATCGGTTTCGGGGCTGTGGCGCTCCGTCTCCTCCTAGCAGGATGCGGTTTCGCCCCGCACGAGGACCGGAAATTACACCACTCAGCGGAACGCGACCTGAATCGTCATAGGTCGGAGTTTCGCAATGCGGAGCGCACGCTCGAACGAGGAGCCGCCTTGCTTGATGGGTGTGATCAGATGCTGACCGAAGCGACCTGACAAAACCGGGTCGTCTTGGCCATTTCCCGTTGCAGCCGCATCGAACCCTTCCTTCCGAAAGGAGGAGAACGGTACCTCTCCGGTCGGCCTCGCCGGTCGAGCCGTTGCTTAAATGCTTCACTCGGTAAATATTCTCGGTGTGCCACTCAGCCGTCCTTGTCAAGCCCTTTTTGTGTCGCTGGTGTTGCAGCAAGCTGGTGTCATGTCAAGCAACAGCGCCCGGCCATCCGAGGGGCCGGTGGCGTTCTGCCTACATGCGCTGGGCGCGAGTTCTGCGGAGTTCATTCAACTCCGGGATGCCTTGGCTGGTGAGATCGAGGTCATCGCCATCGATCTGCCCGGGTTCGGTGACACGGCGTGGATCGAGGGGGCCTCGGTGGAGGAGACCGTCGAGTTCGTCATCCGCCGGATTCGCGCGAATGGTGCTGCGCGATGGATGCTCGTCGGCCACAGCATGGGCGGGAAAATCGCCTCGATCATCGCTGCGCGGACGCTGTCCGGTCGGGCGCCGCTCTTCGGCCTCGCCGGCGTCGTGTTGCTGGCCGCATCACCCGTGACGCCCGAGCCGATGGCAGAGGACCGCCGCGAGTTGATGATCGGCTGGGCTTCAGAAAGCCACCTGGCTTCAGACGGCCACTTGAGCGAGGACTCGGCGCGTGAGTTTGTCGACGCCAATATCGCGGAGCCCCTGGCCCAGTCGGAAATGGCGCGTGCGGTGTCGGGCGTGCGGCACACGGACCCGCATGCATGGAAAGCCTGGCTGGAGCGGGGTAGTCGCGAAGACTGGTCTTCAGAGGTCGGGGATCTGGCCGTGCCGGCTCTCATCGTCTCGGGCGCGCAGGACGGGGCGCTGGGAGCCCACGCACAGCGTCGCCTCAACGGGTCGACCTACTCGGCCGCGACGTTCCTGACGATCGAGAATGCCGCCCACCTGCTCCCGATCGAGCGTCCTCAGGAAGTCGCCGCAGCAATCCTGACCTTCTGGCATCACCATGCAGGGACGTCTCCGAGGGTTCCCCCAAGCACCGGCCGGATCATCGCGTCGGAACGGACGAGCAAGCGAACCCGCGGCATCCTGTCTCGACGGGTGCTGGCGGACGACCCTAGTTATCAACCCTTGGTGCTGTCGAGCGAGCAACTAACGACATTGCGCGCCATCGCCGAGCGCCTTGTCCCGCAGGGTGATGACGCGATCGACCTCGCCGTACGTGTCGAGCAGCAACTCTGTCGTGGAGGCGGGGACGGTTGGCGGAACGCCGCATTGCCCGCCGACATGGACGCCTATCGCTTGGGTCTTGACGCGCTGGTCGGATTCGAGGTCCAGACCCAGGAGCGACAGGACGAGACGATCGCGCAGCTGATCGACGGCAGCTTTGTGGCCGCGGGAATGACGCTGAGCTCGAAGCAGCTGCAGCTCTGGTTCGAAGACGCCCGCGTGGATCTTGCTCGTCAGTGGATGGCTCACCCAGCGACCTTCTCACGCATAAAGTACGACGGGTTCGGCAACGGCGGCGATGGTGTCCGAAAGCAGGGGTTCACCCTTCTCGAAGCCGGCCGCCGAGAAGTCTGGGAACCGAGCGACGGTGGCACCGAATGAGGCTGAGCGGCATGCGTGTGTTCGACCACGCCGACGAGGTCGATGTCGTCGTGGTCGGGTCAGGCGCCGGCGGGGCCCCTCTCAGCATGGCTTTGGCCTCGGCCGGGTTGAGTGTTGTGGTGCTAGAAGCCGGCCCCAACTTCGAGCCGGGCGACCACACACCCGACGAGACAGAGGCTGTGGACATCATCTGGATGGATGAGCGGCTCAGCGGAGGCGAAACACCGACCGCCTTCGGCCCCAACAACAGTGGCCGCGGTGTCGGCGGTTCGACGTTGCATTGGGGTGCCTTTACGCCGCGCCCGGACGCTCGTGACATGTCGCTGAAAAGCGAGACGGGTCAGGGTATCGACTGGCCGGTCTCTCCCGCCGATCTCAAGCCGTATGTCGCCCGCGTCGAGCAGTACCTCGGCGTTTCTGGCCCGCCCGACTATCCTTGGGACCCTGATCGGCACTATGCCCTGCCGCCTGTCGCGCGCAACGCCTCGTCGGAGATGATGATTCGTGGATGCGAGGCTCTCGGCGTCCGCGCGACCGATGCGCCCGCCGCTGTCGTCAGCCAGGACTGGCAGCAGGACGGATTCGGACTGCGCCAGGCTTGCGTCAATTGCGGCGCCTGCCACCAAGGATGCCGCAACGGCGCGAAAGTGTCCATGGATACCAGTTACCTTCCGGTGGCAGTGTCGCGCGGGGCCGAGATCCGTGCTGACTCGACCGTACACACCATCGAAACAGACGAATTCGGTGCCGTCACCGCCGTGATCTATCGACACGATGGCGTCGACCATCGCCAACGGTGCGCGACGTTGGTGCTCAGCGCTGGCGGGATCGAGACTCCACGGCTGCTGCTGCACAACGCACTCGCGAACAGCAGCGGCCAGGTAGGCCGAAATTTCATGGCCCATGGGGGCGTGCAGGTCTGGGGACGATTCGACCAGCCGATGCGGTCGTACCGCGGCTATCCGTCGTCGATCATCTCGGAAGACATGGTGCGCCCGCCTGGCGCCGGCTTCGTGGGTGGCTACCTGATGCAGAGCCTTGGGGTGATGCCGTTGACCTTCGCGACGACGCTGATCCGGGGCAGCTCACTGTGGGGTCCGGAACTCACTGAGGCGCTCGAGCGGTACCCGTATATGGCAGGCGTCGGGATCAATGGCGAATGCCTGCCTTCCGACTCGAATCGGCTCACCCTGTCTGACGAGGTCGACGCGCTCGGCGTGCCCAAGGCGCACGTGACCTTCACCGCGGGCGAGAACGAGAAGGCGATCGAGGCTCACGCGGTCACGATGATGACCAACATCGTGTCGGCGGCGGGTGGCCGCGACATCCTGATGTTGCCGCGGTCTGCGCACACCCTCGGGACCTGCCGGCTGGGCGAGACGGCCGACGTCGGGGTCGTCGACGCCGACGGTCGGAGCTTCGATATCCCCAATCTCTGGATCTGCGACACCTCCGTGTTCCCGAGTTCGCTGACTGCGAACCCGGGCCTCACAACGATGGCACTTTCGCTCCGCACCGCGGATGCCATCCTCAGTGCGGCGCGGTAGGTTGACGCATGGTCGCCTTCAAAGCCCGCACCGACGGCTATGTCGATCTTCGGGACTATGCCGCGATCGGGGACGGCAGAACGGTCGCGCTCATCGCCGGAGACGGCAGCGTCGACTGGCTACCCATCCCCGACATGGATTCCACCCCGGTCTTCGCCCGGTTACTGGATGCCGAGGGCGGCGGTCAGATTGAACTCACGCCGACCGAACCGTACACCGTGCGACGCAGCTACCTGAGCGGGACGAACGTGCTGCGCACGACCTTCACCACGGAATCCGGGGTCGCACGCGTCACGGACGCGCTTGTCACGGGCCTCGCCGGACGCCTTCCGTGGGTCGAGTTGGCGCGTCGGATCGAGGGGATGCGGGGCGCCGTGAAGTTCCGCTGGCAGGTCGCACCGGGCACCCGTTTCGCCTCGTCATCGCCGTGGGTCGAAGACGGGCCCCTCGGCAAGATCCTGCGAATCGACGCGGTCAACCTCACCGTGCGAGGCATCCAGCACGGGCCGCAGGGCGGCGGCGATCGCGCGATAGCGGGCGAATTCACGACGTCGAAGGGGTCGCGACATCTGCTTGTCGTCGCGGGAACGTCGGATGGTCCGCTTCCCATTCCGGTTGGAAAATATACGGATGCTGCCGTCGACCGCACAATCAACGCGTGGCGCGCCTGGTCGAAGGAATTCAGCTACGACGGCCCCTGGGCGCTTCACGTGCAGCGCAGCGCGCTCGCACTGAAGCTCCTTATGTACGCCTCGACCGGTTCGATCGCTGCGGCGCCGACGACCTCGCTGCCTGAGAGTCTGCGCGGGGGCAAGAATTGGGACTACCGCTACGCGTGGGTGCGCGATCTCGCCTATACCGTCCACTCGTTGGTGCGGTTCGGTCTGCGGGAGGAGACGCATTCGGCGGTGGCCTGGCTGCTGCGCGCGCTCAAGGATCACGGTCCTGAACTGCACATCTTTTACACACTCAGCGGTGAGCTCCCGGGGGAGGTCACCACGCACCAGGTTCGCGGGTGGCGGGGGATCGGCCCGGTGGTCTCGGGAAACCGGGCGACCGATCAAGTGCAGCTCAGCGTCTTCGGCGACCTCTTCGACGTGATTCGCATCTACGTCAACGCCGGCTACGTGCTGGATGGGGAGACGGGCCGGCTGCTTGAAGCCTTCGCCGAACGCACCGCTGGAGCCTGGCGACAGGAAGACGCGGGGATGTGGGAGCTCGAAGAGCAGCACCACAACACCTCCTCGAAGATGGGCTGCTGGCAGGCGTTGGATGCTGCGGCCCAGCTGTGTGAGGCCGGCCACATGCCCGGCGACGCGAAGCGATGGCGAGCCGAATGTGACGAGATCCGAACTTGGATCGACGGGCACTGTTGGTCCGATACGCTCCAGGCCTACGTCGCCTTCGCCGGAAACGAAAGTCTGGACGCCTCGGTTCTGCTCCACGCCACCAGCGGCTTCGACCGCGGGCCCCGAATGTCGTCGACCATTGATGCCATCCAAAACGAGTTGGGACGGGGCCCCCTGCTGTATCGCTACAGCGGGGCCGACCAAGAGGAGGGAGCCTTCGTCGCGTGCTCCTTCTGGATGGCCAGCGCACTGGCCTGCGTCGGTCGTCAAGACGAGGCCACGGCGCTCATGGACGAACTCGTCGAGCTCTCGAACGACGTGGGCCTTTTCGCCGAGATGATCGAGCCGAGCGATCGCTCGTTCCTCGGCAATCTTCCCCAGGGCCTCAGCCACATCGGGCTCATCAACGCAGCCATCACCATCGAAGAGCTCTCGGGTGCCGACGGCGCATCCCGCTCGGCAAGGAGACAGAAATGATAGTGCCCATTGCAACACCCGCCCCCACGAAGCCAGACCAGTACACCTTCGGCGATCCGCGGACCCGCTACCCCGTCATAAGCCCACCCGTCCAGCAGCAAGACGAGCCCGGTATCCAGTCGCAGATGACGCCCGTGCCCGACCTCGGCGAGGCGACGTACCGCGGAACCGGCCGACTCACGGGACGGCGTGCCCTGATCACGGGAGCTGACTCCGGCATCGGTGGCGCAGTGGCTATCGCCTTTGCCCGCGAGGGAGCCGACATCACGATGTCGTACCGCCCCGAAGAAGAGTCGGATGCACGACACGTTGCCGACCTCATAACACAGGCCGGTCGAACCGCGACATTGGTGCCGGGCGATCTCACCGACTCGGCCTACTGCCGAGCGCTTGTCGACACGGCGGTGAGCGCGATGGGCGGACTCGACGCGGTCGTCAACGTCGCCGGCAAGCAAGTATGGCAGCCCACGCTAGCTGAGCTCAGCGACGAGCAGTTCGAGCAGACATACCTGACGAATGTCTTTGCACTTTTCTGGATCGTTAAGGCGGCCGTGCCCCACCTGCAACCCGGTTCGACAATCATCAATACCGCGTCGCTCGAGGCGTACACCCCGGCACCGGATCGGTTGGACTATGCGAGCACCAAAGGCGCAATCAACAATCTCTCCAAGGGACTTGCCCAGCAACTCATCCAGCACGGTATCCGAGTCAATGTCGTCGCACCGGGACCAACCTGGACGGCGTTGCAGGTCACGCGGGGCGTGGACCCGCAGACGCTGCCGAAGTTCGGTTCCAGCGAGACATCAATGGGACGGGCCGCGCAACCGGCCGAGCTGGCGCCGGCGTATGTGTTTCTCGCCTCCGCGGAATCCAGCTTCGTCGTCGGGGAGACCCTCAACGTGAACGGTGGGATGAACACGCCCTAGGTGCAGCGGCCGGCCTCCCGCTGGCGCACCTGGATCGAGATCCGGAGCTTCATTGTGTTTATTCTCTACCCGATTCAGCGCTGCTGCGGCTTGTGAATATCTATGAACAAGCCAGTCGCACTGCGATCACCCGAAACTAACCGATTGCAGACAGCTCGCGGCGGGACCCAGAGAGGTTAGATCCGGAACACACGCCGACAGTCAGTCTCGTCCCTGCCACGTTGCAATATCGACCACATTGCCTTCGGCATCGCTCAGCGACCAGTAAGCCGGCGCCTCGCGGTCGCTAAGTAGTCTGCCGCCTGCCGCGATGATCGCGTCGACGCGCTGTTGAGCTTGATCGTGGGGCACCGAAACATCGACATGAATTCGGTTGCGGGGGGCGACGTAGTCCTTGTGGTGAATCCCCAGGGAGGGGCCGACCAGGTTCGGCTCCACGAGGATGCTCTCGCCGACGTGAACGTAGCCGAGAGCTGCACGCCAGAAGCCGACAATTGCGCCGGGGTCACCCGCATCGATAGCAAGCTCCAACTGCCGCACGCTGGAAGGGTCGGCCGCGATGCCGAGCTCGGCTGCGGTGCGTGAGACACGGCGGGCGAGCTCGAGATCCAAATCGCTGATGCCCACGCCCGGCGTGACCACTTGAACCGCGATGTTGTCGTCGCGCAGATCAACCAGCGGATCGTGCTTCAACTCGGCAGCATGCCGGGCGATCTCGGCGACGAAGGCAGCCCCCGTGGCGAAGTCGCCGGTGCGGAAACACGCTTTCGCGCCCCAGTACAGTGCGCGCCAGTCCTCAACACCAGACGCTGCAGAGAACTCGGCAAAGGAAATCGAATCAGTTATGCACGGACTGTAGCGAAAGCCGACGATGCAGGCCCGCTTGGCGGGAACGGTCGTGGTCACCCCATGGCGGTGATCGAGGATGCTAGCTCACCCGTCTGATCGGGGCGAAGCCATTTGCCTTTGACGTCGAATGGAAGTTGCGGATCACCAGAACCACAGGTTCGGGCTTCTCGACGATGACGCCGTGAGTCGCCCGCGGAATCACGCAAAGTTCGCCGTCGCGAAGGGAGCTGTCCGTCGCTAACGCGTGCTCGAACCGGACCTCGTCATCATCGCCAAGCAGCACCAGCGTGGGCATCGCAATTGTTGCTACGTCATCGAGGGTCAGCGTCGGCTAGCTCTCGTGAAGTACTCGCAGCTTCTCAGCGACCACTTCCCAATGATCGCCGCGATCAGGGGAAACCTCCGAGCAGCTTGCGCGCATTAACTCAGCTATATCGCCGTCGAGGACGCCCGGCAGCCATCCTTCGCTGTGAAAGACTCGTGACGCCAATACGAGGCTCTTCACCAGATCGGGCCGGCTCAGCGCGAGATGCAGGGCGATCATTGCCCCGTCGCTGTATCCTCACAGGTGAACAGGGATTTCCGTTCTTCCTCGATGACGGCAGCAGTGTCGGCCGCCATCCGTGCGAAAGTTAGCGGTCCCGTTGTATCGGGTGTCCGGCCGTGACCGCGCTGGTCTGGCAAGACGAGCGTGTAGTCGTCCGCTAGCTCAGCGACGAGTGGGTTCAGCGCACGCGAGTCGGACCCGCCGGGATGGAGTAGGACAAATAGTTCACCGATCCCGAGTTCTCGAAACGTCAGGCTAGGTTCATGATTCTCCGAGTCACGTCCTCTCATTGGCTGGAGCCTGGCGCTGCGGAGAACTCGGCAGAAGAAATCGAATCAATCACGCACGGAATCCAGCGAAAGCCCAAGACGTAGACCAGCTTGGCGTGAACGGTCGCGGTCTAAAACTGCCGGACGCCCGAATGGGCAATTGTGAGTGCACGTATCGCTCGGCTGCAGCGAACAACTCGGTGCCCTCGTCCTCGTTCTTTGGATGTTCGTGAGTCAGATAGAAGACGTCGGGTATGTGCGGGCGAACTTGTCCCGTGGCTCCTCGAATGACTCCAGCTCAACCTTGCCGTGCAGGACGTCGTCGAGTCGGTTGCCGATCTCCCCGCGCCATGTGTCGTCAATTTGATCTTGAGCATTATCGGCAATGCCGCTTTCCGTACTCAGAGGACTGGCACGAATTACCGCGGCACTCTCTTCGGGACCCAGCGCGAGGACAGCTAGCTCAACGTCTGCGACTTCCGCTGCCATGGTTTGAGTTTACTGCGGCCGACAGAAAGGCGTGAGCGGGCACCACGCTTCGGTCGTCAAGATCGCGTGGGCCGGGTGGCCCCAGAAAGCCACCTCGACTCGTTAAGAAGGATCCGGCTACACCGTTGGCGAGAGCCTGAAATCCAGGCCATTGTGGTCCGTGCGAGCAGTATGCACGGACATGGGCATCTGGGCTGAAACGAACAGTAGGTCTAATCCACCGCTGTGGAGCAACGGCACAAGTTGGGCATCACCATTATCGAGCAGTTGGCGAACGCGACGCAAGAAGAATCCGGCCCTCTCGGAGGTCGTAATCCATTCGCGGCCGGCGTAGCAAATGACGACCGGTTCGAGAACCGTCGGGACAGAATCTTGACCTGTGGAGGTTAGGGCACGGTGCTCAGCAATTGCACTGACCGGCATCGACTCAGCGGCATCGGCAAACTCGTGTGTCGTCAGTTCTGCGACGACGACTCGGTACCGACGCAAACCGATGGGCGCGGCCGGTGCAATAGACATCGTCTCCCCAGACTTGGTGTGAGTCCCAAGTCACCGGGGTTCGGAGCAACTAGTCGGACGCTAACCCGAATGGGCGCCGGAGTCAACCCTGCAGACGATTCTTTGATCGCGCGATCGGTCTCAGTCTCGCTCTGGCCAACACGACGGCTTCGCGTCGAACAATGGGGTCGGAATCGGTCTCGTCGAGGCGGCCGATCGTTGCGGAATCCACTTGGTCTTCCGCATCATCAGCAATGCCGCCTTCAATGCTCCGAAGACTGGCACGACTTCTCGACGTGCTCTCTCCGGGAGCCAGCGCGAATACCGCCCGGTCAACGTCTGGGACTTCCGGTGCCGTGCGGCGAGTTTACGGCGGCCAACAGAAATGGGGGATTCGATTCACCTCAATCGCTTGCCTCTCATCGCATAGCCGAAGCCCTGGCGAGCATCACGCCACCTTTCGCATTCGCCAGTGGTTGGGAACGCTGACAAGTTCATCGGATTAGAAATTGCCGCAAGACGATCTGACTCCCTCGTCACAGTTCTGTGCTGGGACCTC
>Ga0123336_10000785_pt1 | contig 30851 bp, 24 predicted proteins | sample SSSSmetaG_FD_96466 | JGI IMG/M metagenome (GOLD analysis project Ga0123336, IMG submission 96466) | Glacier valley bacterial and archeal communities from Borup Fiord, Nunavut, Canada, to study Microbial Dark Matter (Phase II) - ​SSSS metaG | ecosystem: Environmental > Aquatic > Freshwater > Ice...
CAGCTCGCCGAGACGGCGGCGCAACAGCTCGAGATTGGCCGCCAACACGTCGACCGACGCCTCGGGCACCAGCAGCGTCGCCACCTGTTCGAAGACCTGGCCCGACGACGGCACGAGGGCGCGTGCTGCCAGACGCCCACCGCGATCGATCTCGATGGTGAGCTCCACCGGCGATCCGGCTGGCAGGCTGGCCACGATGCGGTCGCCGCCGAGCTCGATGGCGCCCACCACGCGACACAAATGGGCGGCCTCGAGCTCGCCTTGCACGATGGGGATGCGCAGCAACGAGTCACTGCTGCCTTGTGCCACACTCTCGACGGTGTGATGGACGAAGGTGCGCCGCGCCGGCAAGGGTGCCCCGCGCTCGAAATAGACGCGCACATGGTCATTGGCGAGCGCCACACCGACCGAGCGCGACAGCGGCGGATCGCTCACGGTGAGGCCCTGCACGATGGTGATCGTCGCCGGATCGACGACTACGTCGCTGCCATCTGCGGCCCGGGCACGTAAGCGAAAGACGTTGGGGCGCCTCGGGCCAAGCTCGACGGTCAACACGAAGCCGCCTTCACCGTCGATGGCGACCTCCGGGCTTTGCCACAGATCATCGCCGCGCTCGAGGCGCAGCGTCGCTGGGACCGGCCCTTGGCCGTCGGCCAGCAGCCTACCGACGACATGCGGAGTCAGATCCGACGACATCGCCGGATATTGCAGCCACAGTCGACGACCGAGGACCGGCGCAATGGTCTTGGGCCGCGCATCGAGGCCCGACGTGGCGGCATAGATGCTGGCGCCCTCGGCCACCAGCGTCATCGGGTCGAGGCCTTCGGCGAGCGGCGCCTCCAGCGACGACTTGACCTCCCGCCGCACCACCGGCATCACCGTCGGGCCACCGACGAGAACCACGCGTTCGAGCTGCCCGGGCGTGATGTGATGGCGGCTGAGCAAGCGCTGGCACACCGCCAGCGACCGATCGATCAGCGGACGGCACAGGCCCTCGAGCATCGTGCGCGACAGGACCACGTCGACGTCGAAGGTCTTGCCGTCCACGTCGAGCGCCGGGACCACGATGCCCGCTTGTTCGGCACGGCCGAGCTCGAGCTTGGCCTCCTCCGCCGCTTGCTTGAGCTTGCGAACGGCGGCAGCGTGACGTGGCTCGGCGCGCGACAAGACGTGTCCGTCGCGGCCGAGCTCCGCCAGCACGTGGTCGACGATGACCCAGTCGAAGTCGCGGCCGCCGAGGAAGTTGTCGCCGTCGTGACCGACGACGCGCAAGAGGCCATCTTGGGTCTCGAGGAGCGAGACGTCGAAGGTGCCGCCACCGAGATCGTAGACCAGCCAATGTCCACGCGACTCGGCTGCCGACCAACCGGCTGCCAGCGCCGACGCCACAGGCTCTTGAATCAGCTCGACCTGAGTGAAGCCCGCCAAACGCGCCGCTTCTGACGTCGCTGCGGCCTGGGGCAGCTCGAACAGCGCCGGCACCGAAATGACTGCGCGCTCGGGTTGAAAGCCGAGCTGGTCGGCCACGTCGGCGCGCAGCGACTTCAACACCTCGGCGCTCAGCTCCTCGGGCTTGCGCTGCAGCTTGGCGGCGGGAAAGTCGAGCGCCTGGCCAGTGCCCATGAGGCGCTTGAACTCAGCGCGGGTGTTGGCGGCGTCGCTGTCGAGAAATCGCCGCGCTCGCGCACCGACGGTGACGAGGCCGCGGGCGTCGATCCGCACCACCGACGGCGTGAGCGGCGCACCCTGCCCGTTCCGCACGAGAGTGACCGTCTGGCCGTCGAAGACCGCGCAGGCGGAGTTGGTGGTGCCAAGATCGATACCTACATATGCGGCGGTCATGAGATCCCCAGTGTAGCTGGAATACGGGATGCGATCAGAAGTCTCCCCAAAACGGTATGGGGGGCAGCTCGGCGTCGAAGACTTGGTTGGTGCGGCCCACGACGGATGCCAGCTCACGCAGGAGCGCGCTTCTGAGATCGCGGCCCCACAGGATGATGTCCGACTGATGGATGGAGAGCACGGCGTCGCCGACCAGGTGGCGATGGCCGACGATGGGCCATAGTTTTGGCGCGGCCGCGAGTATGGCGGCGAGCTGCTGACGGCGTTCGATTGCCGTCGCTGGACGCACGCTTGACGCAGGCCACCACCCTTGCTCGGCATCGAATTCCAGGCCGGACAGCACGGCCTCGCGCGCTTCCTCGATAGACGAGGCATCCCGCCAGTCGTAGAAGAGCGGCCGCTCGACCCGCTCCAGTGTTGCACCTCGATAGGCCGCGCCGACCTGGGGCCGATCAGTGCCACCGAGGTGCAACAGATAGACACGCAGCGACGGTGGCAACGGACCCTCGCGGGTCTCTATCGCTGTCAATTCTTCGCTGCCGAGCGGCTTCCAGCGCGTGCCACGCTGCGCTTCGGCCCCACCCACGCCGCGTCGACCATAGTCGGCCAGCGTCGCCGGCTCGGCCATGCTCCATGCTTCTTCGGTCCGCATGCGGAGCCAATCGAGAAACGCCGGCAGGTCGGAAGGTGCCTCCATGGCGGTATGCTACTCTCTCGCCAGATGCGCGGAGCCGGCACACTCGCTGCCCTGGGTTGTCTCTCGATGGTGACCCTTTGCCCTGGCACAGCCTCGGCACAGAAGACCACCACGCTCCTCGAGGACGATCTTCCCAACAACAAGCGCACCAAGATCGACGGGGCCAAGGACTCACTCGACTCCGCCCTCGACGATGCCCTTGGCGGCCCTACTGGCTTTTCCACCAAGTCGCTCGAAAAAATCGAAGATCGGCTGCGCGCCGAGCTCAAGCGGGACCGCCCACGCGCCATTCCGCGCCTGATCGTCTTTCTCTATCCGGGCAAGATCACCGCCGACAAGCTCAAGACCATTCCCGAGGTCAACGTCGACATCGAGCTGGTGATGGACCCGTGTGAGCGCGCGGTGTGCCGCGATGCCGTCGCCAAGCACATCGAGATGGTCGGTCGCGCCGTCGGGCAGACCACCATCGCCAGCAACAACAGCAAGGTCATCTTCAAGTCGCTCACCCTCGAGACAGCCGTCAAGATGCACGACACCGAGGTGCAGATCTACAAGGTGCCACTCGCCGACTGCATCGTTGCGTCGCAGAAATCGGGCGGCGGCGCGGCCTGGTTGGCGTCGCAAGACAAAGCCGAGCAGGACTACGAGCCGCTCGTCGCCAAGGCCATCCTGCGTCACGCGCAGATCCGCCGGGTCTCCCTCGAAGGCGCGCCCAAGGTCAGTCGCACGGCCACCGACGTCGGCATCGGCCTCAAGATGCGCGGCGACCGGGCCCGCGTGCAGTCGCAGATCGTCGACGCGCTGGCTGCCACCGCCGAGGGCCTGCGCGACAATCCCAAGACGCCGAGCACGCAGCAGATCGACATCACCATCGACACCGGCGGCCGCGACGGCACGCGCCGTTTTCGTGCGCCGGGCAATCCGGTCGCACTCTATCTGGACAAGAAGCTCGACGGCGGCGCCCTGTGGTCGTCGTATGTGGCCGAGGTCAAAAAGCATCCAGGCGCCTCGACCATGTCGTTCGACGACGGCGAGGCCAGCGGCAAGTCCCCCGTCGGTGAGCCGGGTCAGCCCGACGACAACGCGGTGGTGGCCCTCCTCTCCGCCAACTTCGCCAGCATCGGCGGCTGCGCCAAGGCCGAGGCGGGCAAGAACGCTGGCTTCAAGGGCGTGACGGTGGTCTTCAAATGGCTGCCGTCGGGCAAGGCCGACAACATCACCACCAAGGAACCGGCGCTGAAAAACTCCGCGCTGGCCAAGTGTCTACAAGGCGCAATCTCGTCGCTGGCGCTGCCGCGGTTTTCTGGCGGCGCCCGCGAGCTCGAATATCCGATACGTCTCAAATAACGCACCAGCCCACGCACTGCAAAGAGGGACCGATGTCCGATGAGATCACGACGACACTGTTTCAGATGGGACGCAGCCTGGCCTGGGCGCTGGTAGCCGCCGTCAGCTTCGCGTTCTCGATGGGTCTGGCGATCAAGGTGTTCGACTGGCTGTCCAAGGACATCAACGAGTGGGAGGAGATCAAAAAAGGCAACCTCGGCGTCTCTTTGATCTTCGTCGCCATGATCCTCAGCATTGGTCTCGTGCTGTACAAAGTGATCTGATGTTCCGCAGCCCAATGTTTTGCTGGCCGCTGTTGGCCCTCATGACGTTCGGCTGCGGCTATTCGCGTCAGGGTGGCGGGCGGCCGGGCCCGGGCAGCGTCGACATGGCGCGCGCCGGCACCGACGGGCTCGATCCGATCGTGGACTGTCCGGCCGAGGCCAAGCTGGTCTACGTCATCGACCAGAACAACACCTTCTCGAGCTTCGACCCGCAATCGCAGGTCTTCAAGGACCTCGGCGTCCTCGATTGCCCGTCCCAGGCGCAGGCCACGCCGTTCTCCATGACCGTCGACCGGAGCGGCACCGCCTGGGTCCTCTACAGCTCTGGCGAGCTCTTCCGCGTGCCGACCCTCACGCTGGCATGCACCAAGACCACCTGGACCGCACAGCTCGGCCTCGAGACCTTCGGCATGGGCTTCGCCACCAACGCCGCCAACAGCAGCGACGAGAAACTGTACATCGCCGGTGGAGCCATCGATCCCAATACCGGCATGCTGTCGACGACCTCGACGCTGGCCTCGCTCGACACCAACCTCTTTGTCGCCACCAAGATCGGCGAGGTCACCGGCTGGCCAGAGCTGACCGGCACCGGCGACGCCAAGCTGTGGGCCTTCTTTCCCGACGAGACCAGCCCGCGCGTGTCGTCGCTCGATCGCGGCGACGGCGCAGAGAGCACCGCCTTCAACACCATCACGCTGGCCGGACAGCCTGCCGCGTGGGCCTTCGCCGCCTGGGGTGGCAGCTTCTGGATCTTCTTGCAGCGCGGCGGCGAGCCCGACACCACCGTCTGGAAGCTCGACGGCATGACCGGCATGTTGACCCCCGTCCGGCGCAACACCAGCCGCATCATCGTCGGTGCCGGCGTCTCGACCTGCGCTCCCGTCACCATCCCTTAACTGGCATGTGCGGCATTGTCGGCGTCTGGGATCCAACGCTTGGGCCCGAGGCGCGTAGTGCGCTCACCAAACGCCTGACCGACACCCTCAGCCATCGTGGTCCCGATGGGCACGGTTTGTGGGCGGATCCGTCGCTGCCGATCACCCTCGGGCATCGGCGGCTCGCCATCCAGGGCCTGGGGGCACAGGGCGCCCAGCCCATGGTGCATCCGCAGGGTGGCGTGTTGTGTTGGAATGGCGAGCTGTTCGGCGCGCTGCCACTGCGACGGCAACTCGAGGCCGACGGCGAGGTCTTTCGCGGCACCAGCGATACGGAGATCTTGCTGCGTGCGCTGGGTCGCTTTGGCCTGCCGGACACGCTTTCGCGCATCGACGGGCAATATGCGCTGGCGTGGCTTCACGACGGCGCACTGTGGCTGGCGCGCGATCCGTTTGGCATCCGGCCGCTCTACTACGCGACGGCGGGCGTGCGGCTCGCGTTCGGCTCCGAGCAAAAGGCGCTATTGCCTTTGCCATGGGTCGATCGTCGGCCCGACGAAGACGCGCTGTGGCGCTTTCTCGTTCTCGGTCGCACCGACGATCTGCCTGGCCGGACCATGCTGCGACATCTGGCGCAGTTGCCGGCTGGACACTACGCCCGCTGGGACGGGGAGGGACTCGACATTCAGCGATTTTTCCGTGCAACACCGCGTATGACGCCGAGAACGACGACCGTAGGCATCGCCGACTTGCGTGAGGAGCTGTCGACTGCGGTGACATCACAGCTCGTCTCCGATGTGCCGATCGGCGCCACGGTCTCCGGCGGGCTCGATTCCTCGACGGTGGCGCTCTACGCCGATCGCGCCCACGATCGCCCGCCGCTGCATCTGTTTGCCTTTCATGACGCTCTCGCCGAGGTCGACGAGCGGCTCTATCAGCGCGCGGTGCTCGATGCGGCACACCAGCCCAAGGTGGTGCACTGGGTGTCGTCCTCGCCGGCGGCGTTCGCCAACGATTTCGACCTCTATGTGCATCATCAGGAGGAGCCCTACGGCGACCTATCGAGCTACGCCGAATGGTGTCTGGCCCGTGCGGCACGGACGGCGGGTGTCAAGGTCCTGCTCGGTGGGCTCGGTGGCGACGAAGCCTTTGCCGGCTATCCGGCGTTTCTGGGCCCGCTTTTTCTCGACGCACTCGGCGAGCGCGATTTCTCTACGCTGCGCACCTTGCTGCGGGTCACCGGCCAGGTCGTGCCTGGCAGCAACGCGACACGCACGCTGCTGTCCGCGGCACACGCACTGTTGCCAGCCCGCGCACGCCATCTGGTCACGGCCTTACGCGCCGCTGCACAGGCGCGCCTTTCGGTACGCGCGACGGCGACCATCGGGCGCAACGCCTTGCACGGCTGGCATGGGCACGACAGCGCGCACTCAGTCACCGTCGGCGCACTGCGTGGCGCGCTCGAGTCGTGGTGCGTGCCGCGCTACATGCTGCACAGTGATCGCATGACGCTCGCCGCTGGCGTCGAGGGCCGCGTGCCGCTGTTGGCGCCGCGCCTCGTCGAAGCCGCGTTGTCATTGCCGAGCGCCTTGCGTGTCGACGGGCGCGGGCTCAAAGCGGGCCTGCGTCTGGCGGCCGAGCCGGTGCTGCCGCGGGTCATCTTCGAGCGCGCCTGGAAGCAAGGCTTTCATGCGCCGATGGGTCCCTATGTCGCCGCGGTCGACGAGCGGCTTCATGCTGGCGCGCGTGAGATCAGCCATCTTCTCGACGAGAAACTCGATTGGGCGCATCTCACACCCGTCATGCGTTGGCGCTGGGGATCGCTCGGCAACTATCTGCATTGGGTCGCCGATCGCTGAAAAGTTCCGTAGGAACTTTCGTCGCGACGGGCTGTCCCTCCATGCATGAGCCACTCACTGCAAGCACAGCACGCACTCGAGATCGTGGTGCTGATGGAAGACAGCATCCATGAAGTGCGATATCTCACCACGGGTCAGAGCTGGTCGCTTCCCGACGGCACCACGCTCGTCGAAGCGGACCCGGCCGGTTTTATTCTTCACATCGCCAGCGGCGTCACCGGCACCACGGCCGACCAGCCGGTCGTGCCAGGTGCGACGATTCGCATCAGCGATAAGTTCTCCGCCCGTCTGAGCTGGGGCGTCCTCACCCTCGTCCTGACTGCCGGTGCTGCTCCCGCACGGGCCCATTTGCCACCGCGCTGGATCGACTGGCGTGCCCAGCGCGCGTCGGCGGCAGTGGCCATGCTGGGCGGCATCGTTGCGCTCCTGGCGGCAGCAGCGCCGCCCCAGCCGATGTCGCTGACGGTGGATCCGTTCTCTGATGCGCTGCGCCGGCCGATCTTCGTGTTGAAGCCGCCCGAGCCTGAGCCGCAGAAAGCAGCCGGCGGAGCGACGAGCGGCCCACGCGCCGCACGTCCTGAAGGCAAAGCGCGGCCCAATGTGCGCCAGCAAAAGCCGGCTGTTGCGCCGCCGCGGATGAGCACAGCGACGGCGCAAGCGCAGGCGCGTACGCTGGCGGCTGACTCGGGTGTCCTCGGCATGCTGCACAACGAGACCTCGCAGCTCGGGGCGATCTTCCACGACAGCGGCGCCCTCAGCGACGCCAGCAACGCGTCGCTCGACAGCCTCGTGGGCACCGAGGTCGGCGAAGGCGGCGCTCCCGGCTATCTCGGCAGCGGCACCCGCGGCAACGGGCCCGGCGGTGGCGGCGACAGCATCCACGCTGGCGATCCCGGCCGCTCGGGGCCCGGCGACCGGCGGGGCAACTGCCCCAAAGGCGCCAAGTGCGACGTCCTCGCCTCGCGCGACGTTGGCAAAATCGACCGTCTCGGCCCGCCGGTGGTCATCGTCAAAGGCCCGCCCGACCGCGATCTGTTTCGCCGCGTGATCCGCCAGCACCGCAACGAGGTCCGCTTCTGCTACGAGCGCCAGCTCTCCCGCTCGCCCGAGCTCTCGGGGCGGCTGCTCATGCACTTCACCATCGCGCCGAGCGGCCAGGTGCTGGAAGCCAAGGTCGACCAGACCTCGCTCACCGACAGCGCCGTCGGTCAGTGCGTCTCCGAAGCCATCCGTCGCTGGACGTTCCCCAAGCTCGACCAGATGGCCATCATCCAGTACCCGTTCGTGTTCTCGCCGGCCGGCAGCTAGGGGGTGTCCCTAGTTTCTGGACCGAGTCGGGCCGCGCGAGGAGCTTCGGCCGCAAGGCGCGACGAGGGCGCATGCCTGCGGCATGAAACCGAGGAGCAACGAAGCGGACGAAGCCCGCAGCCGGCCCGACGACGGGAAGAAACTAGGGACACCCCCTAGCTCGTAGCTTTCGCGGCACACGCCTGACAGGTGTCGATCCACGGCACCTCATGCAGCTGCACATACGGCAGCTCCGCCCCGCAGCTCTCGCACTTGCCGTACGTCCCCGCCCGGATCCGCTGAATCTGCCCATCCACCAGGCCCAAAAACCGACGCAGCCGCTCGATCTGCGTCTCGCCTGGCCTCGCCTGCAGCAAGTCCTCTGCCGACACGGTCTGGTTGTTGAGGAGCCGCGTCAGCTTCTCGTTGATCTCCGCGCCCTTCTTCAAGAGGAGCTTCTTTAGATCCTGCAACTCGACGGCAGTGAGGCTCATTTTTCGGGCTCCAACGATTTCGGGGTCACGTCTTGACGCAGCGCATTATAGGCTTAGGTTCCAACACGAGGTGAACCCATGTCACTCAAAGACCAGTACGTCCAGAAGCTAGAGGCTCAGATCAAAGAATGGCGCACCGAGCTCGACGCGCTCAAAGTGCGCGCCGAAAAGGCTTCCGCCGAGGCCAAAGCCGATCTCGGCCAAGCCTACGAGCACCTCAAGAAGCAAGAGGATGAGCTGTCGCTCAAGCTCGAAGGCGTTCGCAAAGCGGGCCTCGAGTCGTGGGAGGCTCTCAAGCACAGCGTCGAGGGCGCGTGGACCGATCTGAAGGCCACCTTCGACAAAGCCAAGGCCAAAGTCGCGACTACGACCGTCGCCGATGCTTCAGCGAAGGCAGACGCCCCCAAGCCGCCAGCGTAAGAATTCCGGCGCAGAAGAACAGCAAGTTGGCCGTGCGGGGATGGCCTCCGACGAGGAGGCCGGCCGCGCTGACCACACAGGCGGCGCCGAGAATGCCGAGCGCGATGCGACGACCGAGCCGCTCTGCTGCACGACCCAATCCCGGATCCGACGCCTCGAGCTTGAGGCGGCCATGGCGCACGTCGTCGAGCACCTCGGCGAGCAGCGGTGGCACATCCGACGCCGCGCCCGACAGGCGTCCCGCCGCTTTCAACAGACGCTGACCGACTTTCTCGGGGCTGTAACGCTGCCAGAGCAGCTTCAGGAAAAACGGCCGCGCTTCTTCGAACACGTCGAGCTCGGGATGGATGGACTTGCCGATGCCCTCGATGGTCATGAGGGCCTTGCCCACCATCAGCATCTCGGAAGGCATTTCGACCTCGAACTCGACGGCGCCTTGTACGAGGTCGCGGACCAGGGCCGCCAGTTGAATCTCTTTGAGCGGTTTACCGAGATGCACATCGGACAGTGAGGCCACCTTGGCACGAAAGGCGACGCGGTCGACCTTGCCGCGCGGCCGACCCATGGCGAGCAGCGCGTCGGAGAGCTCGTCGATGTCTTTTTTGACCGCCGCCACCATGAGGTCGGTGGCCTTCTCGCGCATGTCCTGCGTCAGCACACCGACGAGGCCAAGATCCAGTAGGCCGACGACGGGATCGTTGGCCGGCCCGAGGATGCGGATGTTGCCGGGGTGCGGGTCGGCATGAAAAAAGCCGTCGGCGAAGATCATCTGCGCGATGATCAACACCGCGTCTTTGGCGATCCGCTCGCCGGAGTAACCGGCGGCGAGAGCGTTGTCGATGTGCAGGCCGTCGAAGAACTCAGCGACGAGAACCTTCTTGCCCGAGACCTCGCGGAAGACGCGCGGGAAGCGGACCTTGGGGTTGCCGATGAAGTTCTTGGTGAACTTGGCGCCGTTCTCGGCCTCGATGGTGTAGTCGAGCTCGGCGGTGATGGCGCGGTCGAACTCGTCGACGAGGCCGGTCGGCGAGTAGATGGTCGACTCGGGCACGGCCCGCTCCAAGAGGCGCGCCAGCAGGTGCAAGAGGTCGAGATCGCGCTCGATGGTGATGCGGATGTTGGGGCGCTGGACTTTGACGGCGACATCGATGGGCGGACCGGGCTCCGGCGGATCGGCGTCAGCGTCGACGGGCTTCAAGGTGCCGGGCGGCGGCGGCAACGGCCGCAGCTTGGCGCGGTGGACCTGGCCGATCGACGCCGACGCGAGTGGCTTCTCGTCGAACTCGGCGAAGGTCTCCAAGAGCGGCGCGCCAGTGGTTTCCTCGACGGCGGCGCGCACTTCTTCGAAGCTGATGGGCGGGACGTCTTCTTGTAATTTCTTGAGCTCGACGATGAGGTCGGGCGGCAACAGATCCGAGCGCGTCGACAAGATCTGACCGAGCTTGACGAAGCTCGGCCCGAGCTCCTGCATCGCCAGACGCATGCGGACGGGCAGCTTGCTCTTCGGCGCGGCGTCGTCGTCGACCTTCTTGCGGAACGGCACCAGCGAGCCCAGATCGGTGCGCGCCACCAGCTCGCCGAACCCATGCTTCACCAGGACCTGGGTGATCTGGCGAAGCCGGTCTATGTTCCCGACGGTGGCGAAGATGCCCGAGGCCATTTCGGCGATGCTATCACGAGCCCGTCGGCACCGTAGGCGAGAACAGCGGACAGCTCAGAACCGGTTGGCGTGGATATTTGCCGCCGAGCTCGTCGGGAAGAATCGGGCACAGGATGAAGACGCTGGTGGCGCCCTTCACATAGCGCGGCGGTGCGGCACAACGATGGCAAATGCTCGTCGGAAACGGCAGCGCAGCCGGTTGATCAGTAAGCGACATCGGCGCGGATGAGCACGCTGTGCTTGATATACGACGCATTGACCGAGAGGCCGGCTGGGCTGTTGAAGGCAAAATCGGTGTGATCGCCACGCAAGTTGTACGCGGCGCCGACCTCGAGCCAGCTGGCGGCTCGCACGGCGAGCTCGGCGCCGACCTCGTACACGACGTCTTTTCGGCCGTTGGGATCGGAATACGACACCTGGCCGAGCAGCGTCGGGTCGGTGAGCCCGACGAACTCGCGGAAGCGCACGCCAGCGTCGAGCCGCGCCAAGAGCCGTCGCGCGAGTGGCTGCTCGAAGGTGACGTAGATGCGATCGTCGACGTAATAGTTGGCGAACAGCGTGTCGTAAAAATCGCGATCGTAGCCGACCGAGAGCTTGGAGCCGAACGGCAGATAGAAGCGCGCTTCGACCTGGGCGACGGCGCTCGAGAACGACGGCCCGCGCCGGAGCTGGATGGAATTGCCGTAGCCCACCTGCACGCCGAAGCCGAACCAGCTATTGATCACCGCCGACAAGCCGGCCAGCGCCCTGACCGGAGCGCTGTCGATGGCGTTGTTGTTGGGGAAATGGTGATAGGCCGCGCGGAGGGTGAGGTTGCCGATGATTTTCGGGCGGAACGCCCAGCGCACGAAGGCCTGGCCCTCGTCGCTGAGCACGTTGCCGAACTGGAGCTGGCGATCTTCCCACAGGCTGAACTCGAACCAGTCGCCGACGCCGAGCTGCAGGCGACGGTTGGTGCCGGCTTTGTAGGTCGCCAACACGCCGACGCGGTTGTAGTTGCGCGACCAGTTGGAGCCAGGGGCGATGGGCAATGAGCCATCTTGTGAGCGCGCGTCGACGGCGTGGACGTACGTGTCGGTGAGCTTCAGCGTAAAGGGGCCAGCGGGCAGGATGGTCAGATCGCCGAGGATGCCGACGTTGAACGAGCGTAGATCGCGCACCTCGGACTGCGGGCTCAGATACTCGCGATATTCGAATTGCGTCGAGAGCCGGAAGTCGACCTTGGGGTCGGCAGTGGGAATGCCGTCGACGGTGAGGCGCTGCGGCGGCAGGGTGGCGAGGTCGAAGTGCAGGCGGGCGCGCAGGAGGCCGGAGCCGGTCTCGTTGACCGGCGTGTAAAAGACGTTGCTGTCGTAGCCAAGCTCGACAGCAAGGCCGAGGTGGATGACCAAGGGTGCGTCGCCGAGCTTGAAGCCGGGTCCTTCGCGATACAGCGTCGACGAATAGGGGCTCGAGCCGAATTGAGGCGCATCAGCCTCGGCGAATCGGCCGGCCAGCAACATCGCGGCGGCGAGCAAGAACGAAAGAAGGCGCACGTCTGAGGTCGTCTAGTACGTGCTCGCCAGCGGCGGACGAACGACGACCGGCACGTCGGTGACAGGATTCGGGATCTCGGGCGTGTTGTTGCCTGGCTTGTCGCCTTGGACCGGACCAGCGGGGCCCACTGGCTTGAGGTCAGCACACGCGCGCGCTTCTTCGGCGTAGACGATGGCGTAAACCTGGCGCAAAAGGATCTGGTCGAAGGCGGTTTGTACGTTGGCTTCACCGACGAGCTGGGCGGCTTCGGTGCGGGCGGTCTTGGCCTTGCGGAGCTTGTCGTCGATGCAGGACAGGCGGGTGGCCTGTCCGTCGCGCGAGGCCGCTTGGCGCAGGGTCTCGATGTCGTGCACGCGGTCGTCGATGGAGCTGAGCGCCTGGCGCGCGGCGGCCGGCCGATCGAGGCCGACAGCGCCAGCGGCGACTGGCGCGGGCGGGGTCATGGGCTTCACGGGCTTCGAGGGGCGATCTGCTTCGGCGACCGCCCCGACGAAGATCGTCGTCGCTGCCGCGAAGATCGCGAACCACGAGCCTGACTTTTGCATACCCTGACGCTACCGACGAGAACCCCGGGTGTCAATCGCCGTGATTGGCGCAGTGTTCGGTGGTTACTTTCGCGCGTGTGCCGCGAAGTCGGGCTAGGTCCGACAGGCCCACAGCCGGCCGCGGATGGCCGGTTCGTCGAGGCCCTCCCCGATGAAGACCAGCTCGGTGCGGGCGACGGGGGCAGAGTCGCGGAGGGTGGCTTCGCCCGAGGCCAGCTCGAGAAACCCACCGTGTCCACCGGCCAGCCGGACAAAGCCTTTGGCGCGCAACAGCGACGGTGCGAGGCGACGCAGCTCGTCGAGGAGCAGCTCGGCCACGAAGACACCGTCGTCGACAAACGTGACCACGCTGATCTGGCCGTGATGATGCGCAGAGAGGTGCTGGCGTCGTTCGCGGCGCGGCACGGTGTGGAGCGCATAGTCGAGGAGCGCCCGATCTCCGTCGAGCTGCGACGGAAATGCGGCGCGCTCGACGCCCGGATGCAAGCCGTCGAGCGCGTGATGAAGCGCCGACAGCTCGTCGGGCGTGGCGCGATCGGTCTTGGAGACGATGACCCGATCGGCATGGATCACTTGCCCACGGGCCTCGGCCCGCGCGGCCAAGGTCTTGACGCCCGCTGTGGCGTCGACCACGGTGACGACACCGATGGCGCCGAGCGCGCGATGCGGCCAGGCGTCTTCCTGGCAGGCGCGCAGGATGACACTGGGGTCGGCAATGCCAGTGGTCTCGAGGACCAACTGGTCTGGATGCGCGCGCTCGACCAGCTCGGCGCAGGCGGTCCACAGATCCCGATCGAGGTCGATCTGACAGCAGATGCAGCCGCCCGACAACTCCAGCAGATCGCCCGACTGCGACGACAAAAGGCGCTTGTCGACGTTGATCTGACCCAGATCGTTGACCAGCACCGCCAGCTTCCGCGTGGTGGTCGCGAGCATGCGGTTGAGAAGCGTGGTCTTGCCGGCGCCGAGAAACCCGGTGAGCACGGTGAACGGGAGCTGCCGGAATGCAGTCACAGAAGTCAGGGCGTCTGCAACGACGCCAGAATCTTGTTCACGCTCGCCTTGGCGTCGCCGAACAGCATCAGCGTGTTGTCGCGATAGCAGATCGGATTGTCGACGCCAGCGTAACCCGCCGCCAGGCTGCGCTTCAACATGATGACCCGCGCGGCCTTCCAGGCCTCGAGCACCGGCATGCCGTAGATGGGGCTGGCTCGGTCGTCGAGCGCGCTCGGGTTCACGATGTCGTTGGCGCCAATGATGATGACCACGTCGGTGTGGGCGAATTCTTCGTTGATCTCGTCGAGCTCTTTGACGAGATCATAGGAAACGCCAGCCTCGGCCAGGAGCACGTTCATGTGACCGGGCAGGCGTCCAGCGACGGGATGGATCGCGAAGCGGACCTTGACGCCCGCCGCTTGCAGCCGGTCGGAAATCTCGCGAATGGGGTGCTGCGCCTGCGCCACGGCCATGCCGTAGCCGGGCACCACGATCACGCTGCGCGCGGCGCGGAGGAGCTCGACCACCTCGGCCACCTGGGTCTCGCGAACCGTGCCGGCAGGCGCTCCGCCCGTCGCTGCGGCAGCAGGGGCTTCGCCGAAGCCGCCGAAGACCACGTTCCAGATCGAGCGGTTCATGGCCTTGCACATGATGTAGCTGAGGATGGCGCCCGATGAGCCGACCAAGGCTCCCGTGATGATGAGAAGATCGTTGGACAGCATGAAGCCCGCCGCTGCCGCCGCCCAGCCCGAGTAGCTGTTGAGCAGCGACACCACCACGGGCATGTCACCGCCACCGATGGCCGCCACCAGGTGAAAGCCGAGGACGCCCGAGATGCCGGCGATGCCGAGGACGCAGCCGAGCGCCAGCTCGGGCTCGACGCGCCCCAACACCGCCAAGCCAAGCACCGCAGCGACGAGAACCAAGTTGACGACATGGCGACCGGGGATCAAAAGCGGCCGGCTGGTGAACGTGCCACGCAGCTTCAGAAACGCGACCACCGAGCCGGTGAACGTGACCGCACCGACGAGGACGCCGACCTGCGTCTCCACATAGTGTGCGGTATCGTGGGTGTGCAGGTCAGCACCGGCGAGCTGCGGGCCAATCCCGACCAGCACCGCGGCCAGGCCGACGAAGGAGTGCAGGATGGCGACGAGCTCGGGCATGGCGGTCATGGCCACCCGCGCTGCGACCACTGCGCCGATGATGCCACCGACGATGAGTGCACCGCCGTAGACCGACAACACCTCGGCCCCCGCGGCCTCGATGGTCGGATCGGCCGGCCACAACAGGCCCGCCAGCGTGACCATCACGGCGATCGACATGCCGACGATGCCGAGCCAGTTGCCGCGCGGCGCCGACTCTTGCGTCGACAGCCCACGGAGACTCATGACGAACAGCAAGCTGGCGCAGAGATAGGCGACGCTGGCGACGGTAGCGGGCATTATTTTTTCCTCGCGGCCGCGTCAGGCGCGCGCTGGAACATCCGCAGCATGCGCGCTGTCACGCGGAAACCACCAGCGACGTTGATCGATGCCAGCAGCACCGCGGCACCACCGACCAGCGTCCCCGGCTCGAGGCCACGGCCGCGCGACAACAGCAACCCACCGACGAGAATGATGCCCGAGATGGCATTGGTGACACTCATCAGAGGCGTGTGCAAAGCCGGCGTCACGCTCCACACGAGGTGCCAGCCGACCACACAGGCCAGCAGAAAGACGGTCATGCGCTCGACGAGCTCAGCCGAGCCGAAAATGCCGAGCAACACCAGCCCCGGGGCCAGGAGACCGAGGCCAATCCGTCCCGGCCAGGGCGATCCGATTGGCCGCGGCGGCGGTTCGACCGTCGGTGGAACGAACGGTGCTGGCGCGCCAGCGCGGATGGCGGGACGCGGCGGCGGCCAGGTGACCTTGCCGTCGTGGACCACCAGCGCACCGCGCACCACTTCGTCGGCATAGTCGATGACCACCTGACCGTCTTCCAAGATCTCGTCGAGGAGCGCCACCAGGGTGCCGCCGTAGAGCTCGCTGGCCTGGGGCGCCATGCGGGACAGCAGATCGGTGTAGCCCAGGATATTGACGCCGAATTTCTCGACGGCGCGGCCGCTCTCGGTGAGCGCACAGTTGCCGCCCTGCTCTGCCGCGAGGTCCACGATCACCGACCCGCGCGCCATTGAGACCACCGCACCCGACGTCAGCAGCTTCGGCGCCGGCACACCGGGCACGAGCGCGGTGGTGATGATGACGTCGGCGTTCTTGGCCTCCTGAGCGATGAAGGTCTGCTCGGCCTCGAGATAGGCCTCCGACATCTGGCGCGCGTAGCCGCCCTCACCCTCGCCCGACTCTCCCTTCCAGTCGAACGGCAGAAAGCTGGCGCCGAGGCTCTTGACCTGCTCGCGCGCCGCTGGCCGGGTGTCAAAAGCGGTCACGACCGCGCCGAGCGCACGGGCTGCAGCGACGGCAGCCAGGCCAGCCACGCCAGCACCCACCACGAACACGCGGGCGGGCTTGATGCGGCCTGCTGCAGTCGACTGCCCGCCAAGAAACCGTCCGAAGGCATGGGTGCCCTCGATGACCGCGCGGTAGCCGGCCAGGTTGGCCATCGCCGACAGCGCGTCCATTTTCTGCGCCCGCGTGATGCGCGGCACGGCGTCCATGGCCAGCGTGGTGATCTTCTTGGCAGACAGGCGCTGCAAGAGCTCAGGGTTCTGCGCGGGCCACAAAAGGCAAATCAGCACCGCGCCTTCTTTGAGTCGGTCGACCTCGTGGGCACCGGCACCGAGCTCGATGGGCGCGCGCACCTTCAAGATGATGTCGGCCTCGGCATAGAGCTGCGTGGTGTCGAGCACGCGGGCGCCCGCCTCGGAGTACGCGGCGTCGAGGGCACTGGCGCCTTCACCGGCTCCGGCCTCGACCAGCACCTCGACGCCGAGCTTGGTCAGCTTCTTGATGATGGACGGCGTCGCCGCCACCCGTCGCTCGCCCGGAAAGACTTCTTTCGGCACACCGACTCTGAGCGCGTGAGACATGGGGACAAGACGGTATCACGGACAGAACGGGCTGGGACCCACGTAGGATACCGATACAGACGAAGGAGCGCGCATGTGGACGTGTGATGGCTGCGGACGAACGGTGAAGAACAACGATTTTGCTTGCGACCTGTGTCTGCGCGCCAAGCCGGGGGCAGACCCTGCGTTGGCCGACAAAGCGGCTCGCCGTGATCTGGTGACCGAGGCGCACTTCAAGGCCCTGGCGCTGTGGTTTCGCGTCGGTGGCGGCATGGTGGCCGGCCTCGTCACCATCGGCGCGCTGTATTTTGCCGTCGCCTCCAGCAGCTTGCATCTCGGCTCGCTCGGTCACGCGGCCGGCGGCGCCATGTGGGTCGGCTACACGCTCATCATGATGTATGCCGGGTTCTACTACGTGACCGGCCACTTCCTCGCGCAGTACCACAACTGGGCGCGCATCACGACGGTGGTCATCACATTGCTCGGCGTCAGCTTCAGCCTCGTCAGTTTGATTTGGGCCGAGATCGCCACCGCCGGCATGCATAGCAGCTATGCCTTCCGTCACATCGGTCCCGGCTTTGGCGACTACTTCCGGCTCTTGGTCCAGATTGCCTGGGGAGTGGCCATCACCAAGACGCTCCTCGGCAGCTACGCCAACAAGATCGCGCGCCCAGAATATCGCGCGCTCGTCGAGGACACGAGGAGCATGAAGCCCAACATGTACCGCAGCCCGTTCTTCGTGCTGCCGGCCATCGCCTTTGGCATCGTGGTGCTCTTGCTGCTGTTTGCCCTGCTCATGATGTCGAGCCGCTTCTAGCCGTTTCGAATCCCCCGCAGCGACAGCAGTGGCGCGTCGACGGCGCGCTCGCCTTTCGGATCTTGCAGATCCACCACACAGTCCAGGATCCAGTCGGCGACCTCGTCGGTTTCGGCCTCCGAGTTGGCGTCGGGCTCCGGCTGTTTCTCGTCGGGGTCGACGATCTTTTGCAGCGCCTCCCATTGCGACGTGCCGGTTTTCTTGATGACGCTGAACTGCGGCCGGCGGGCCTGGGGACGGAGATCCACGTTCTTGTGCTCGGCGTGATAGGCGACCATGGCCGCCTTCAGGCTATCGATCGTCCAACCACCGTCCTCAGGCTTCCACAGGAACGACAGCGCCTCTTCCCAGCGACCACGACCGAGGGCCATCAAGAGGCGATGCAGCTCGGCGCGGATGCGGGCCGGCGACACCGTCGGTGCGGCGACCTCGACCGGGGCACCCACCCGACGTACGGGTATGACCCCGTCGCGTTTGCCTTCCCACTCCTCGAGAAGGCTGGCATCGACCGATCCGAGCTCGAGCCGCAAATGCGACAACACATCCTCGAGCTCGTCGCTGCGGGCCTCGATCGGCACGGTCTGCGCCAGCGTCTTGTAAGCGTCGCTCAGGTAACGCAAGAGCACACCCTCCGAACGCTGCAGCCCATACTCGCGCACATAGTCGTGAAACGTCGCGAACCGCTCGAACATGTCGCGCGCGATGCTCTTCGGCCGAATGTTCTCCGTCCCCACCCACGGGTGATGCGCAGAAAACTCGTTGAACGTGTCGTAGATGAACTCGCGCAGTGGCTTCGGATATTCCAGCTTGTCGAGGGCTTCGATGCGCTGCTCGAACTCCATGCCCTCGGCCTTGAGCGCCTGCATGGTCTCGGTCTTCAACCGATCGAGCTGCGCCCACAGCACGACCTGGGGATTTTCCAGGATGGCCTCGACGAGGCTCAGCACATCGAGGGCGTACGACGGCGCCATCCGGTCGAGCTTGGGCAAGGTGTCGAGGAGATACATGGCCAGCGTGTGATTGAGCGAAAAGTCGCGCTGCAGATCGGCGGAGATCTCGACGGTGGCGCCTTTTCGCGGCGGCTTCCTGCGGGTGACGATGATGAGCCCCGCACGCCGGAGCCCGCGGAACAACACCGCCGCCGCCCGTCGCTGTCGCCGCTTGTGGCCGGCGTTGCCATGCGAGCGCGCGATGAGCGTGACCAGCCGGTCGTAGCCGCCGAGCGGGTTTTGCAGGAGCAGCATGATCATGCCGTGACTGACCTCGAAGCGCGACTCCATGGCCTCGGGCGCGCGGTCGACCAAGCGATCAAACGTCGCCTTGTCCCACGGCACATAGCCCTTCTCGGGCGGCTTCTGCATGACGACTTTTTTGCCCTGCGTTTTCTTGGCGGCAAGACGCAGATTCTCGATCATGTGCGCCGGCGCCTGCGCCACGACCACGCCCGAGTCGTCGAAGCCCTTGCGTCCTGCGCGGCCGGAGATCTGATGAAAATCGCGCGCCGACAGAACCGCGGTCTTTTCGCCGTCATATTTACAGAGCTGGGTAAACAACACCGTCTTCAGCGGAATGTTGATGCCCATCCCGAGCGTATCGGTGCCGGAGACAATCTTCAGAAGCCCGCGCTGCGCCATTTTCTCGACGAGAAGCCGGTATTTGGGCAAGAGACCCGCATGGTGAATGCCGACGCCATGACGCAAGAAACGCTGCAGCTCCTTGCCATATGGCGTATCGAAGCGCGCTTCGTAGAGCATCTCTTTGACCGTTTCTTTTTCGGTCTTGGTCAGGAGCTCCACCGACGTGAGATTCTGGGCTTCTTCGGCCGCCGCGCGCTGGGTGAACGACACCAGATACACCGGCGCCAGGTTCTTGCCGACGAGGTCGGCGATGGTCTCGTGCAGCGGCGTCTCGCGCCAGACGAACTCGAGCGGCACCGGCCGCTTCTTGCTGGCGACGACAGCGACCTCGACGCCGGTCAGCTCGTGCAGGCTCTTCTCGATCGTCGACGTATCGCCCAGCGTCGCCGACATCAACAAGAACCGCGCCTGGGTCAGCGCCAACAGCGGCACCTGCCAGGCCACGCCGCGCTCTTTGTCGCCGTAGTAGTGAAACTCGTCCATCACCACCATGTCCGCACGCAGCTCGGGGTCGCGCAGCGCCAGGTTCGACAACACCTCGGCCGTGCAGCACAAGATGGGCGCCTCACGGTTAATGGTGGCGTCGCCGGTGACCATGCCGACGCGCTCGGCGCCGAAGATGTCACACAGCGCGAAGAATTTTTCGTTGGCCAGTGCCTTGATCGGGCAGGTGTAGTAGCTGACCTTGCCGGTGCACAGAGCCTGAAAATGCAGTGCCGTAGCGACGAGAGACTTGCCGGAGCCAGTCGGCGTGTTGAGGATGACGTGCTTGCCGGCGAGGAGCTCCAAGATGGCTTCTTCCTGCGCGTCATAGAGGCCGAGGCCGGAATCCGCGACCCAGGACATGAAGCGATTGAGGATTTCGTCTGACCCGAGGCGTTCGCCGGGAGCGGGCAACAGGTCGCGCAGCTGGATGGGCATCTCTCCCGTCCTTGCCACGAATACCAATGCAGGGGAAGATCGTCGTATGCGGGCGTCCATGGTTGGGTGGGTTGTCGTGGCGATGTGGGCGGGCTGTGGCAGTCCGCCGCCGATTATTGGTGGCGGCGGCGGCACGGGTGGCTCTGGCGGCACCGGTGGGACTGGCGGAACGGGAGGCTCGGGCGGCACGGCCTGCGTCGCGTCCTGCACCAACAAGACGTGCGGCGACGACGGCTGCGGCGGCCCCTGCGGCGCTTGTTTGCCGACGGAGCTGTGCAGCGCCGCCCAGGTGTGCGCGCCGGTCACCTTCACCACCACCAACGTCGTCGTCGACGTGCAAAGCGGCCGGCGCCCCATTGCGCCGGAGGTCTACGGCATGAGCTTCGCCAGCGCCGCCCAGCGCACCGAGGTCCACCTCGGCGCCAACCGCTGGGGCGGCAACTCGGTCACCCGCTACCACTGGAAGCTCGACGTCCACAACACCGCCAGCGACTGGTATTTCGAGAACATCGTCGACAGCTCCGACTCCGACTACGCCAAGCCGGGCTTCGTCGACAGCGCCGACACGTTCCTCAACGACAACCACACGACTGCCACGCCCAGCGTCTTCACTCTGCCAGTCATCGGCTGGGCGCCCAAAGCGCGCGTCATGCACACCTGCTCGTACCCGGTGAACGTCTTCGGCCAGCAGCAGGCTCAAGACCCCGGACTGCCAGCCAACGAAACGTGTGGAAACGGCAAGGACACCACGGGCGCGCCGCTGGCCGGCGCCATGCCCACCGACACCTCCGTCGCTGTCGACGCCAGCTTCACCAAAGAATGGCTCGATCATCTCGTCGCCACCCATGGCCTCGCTTCGGCCGGTGGCATCGCCTTCTACACGCTCGACAACGAGATCAACCTCTGGAGCTCGACTCACCGCGACGTCCACCCCAAACCTACCGACAGCGATGAGATCTGGGGCAAGACCACCACCTACGCGCCGCTCATTCGCACCGCCGATCCCAGCGCGACCATCCTCGGCTTCGGCACCTGGGGCGTCCTCGACGTCTTTGCCTCGGCCAAGGACTCCGCCAACAAGAACACCGACGACAGAAAGGCCCACGGCGACCTGCCGCTCCTTGCCTGGTATCTGCAGCAACTGGCCGCCTACGAAGCCACCAACCACAAGCGGCTCATCGACTGTCTCGACCTTCACTACTACTCGCAGTCGAACCAGCCGCTCACCGACATGCGGTCGCTATGGGACCCGACCTACCCCGATCCGTCGTGGATCAATGGCTTTCTCGGCGAGCCGGTGCGGCTCTTGCCGCGCATTCAAGAGTGGATCCAGACATATTATCCGGGCACGCGCATCTGCATCACCGAGCACAACCAGTATCTCAACCGCGAGAGCGAGCCCGACTCGGCGCTGGCCAATGCCGAGATGCTCGGCATTTTCGGCAAATATGGCGTGCGCCTCGCCAACTACTGGACCAACACGCTCGACAAGAACGGGAAGCCGCAAGTGGCTTACGAGGCCTTCCGGCTGTTCCGCAACTACGACGGCAACAACGGCCAGTTCGGCTCTGTCAGCGTCGGCGCCGCGACCAAGCTGGCGGAGACGTCGGTTTATGCCGCCTCGAGCGACACCAGCGACCTCGTCACCTTGGTGCTCATCCACACCGGCACCACCACCGCCGCGGCCCAGGTGGAGCTCCGCAACTTCAGCACCACCACGCCGGCCAAGGTCTTCACCTTCACGTCGGCGACCGGCAAGATTGCGGCTGCGCCCGATCTGACAGCGACGGCGGGCGCGTTCTCTCTTACGCTCCCGGCAAAATCGATGACGCTGATTCGGGTCGCGAAGAACTAGCGCTGTCGTCGCCCACTCCGGTCAAAATCACCGGCGCAGCCCCGAGCTCACGGCGACCGAGCCTGACCATGGTCACGAAAAATGTGACCGCCAGCGGCCCGGCGATGATGCCGAGCGGGCCAAAGACCAGCAGGCCGCCGAACAGCGCGAAAAACACCACCAGCCCCGGCATGCCCATGCCGCCCTTCATCAAGATGGGCTTCAACAGGCTGTCGATCATGCTGACGACGAGCAGCGTCCAGGCCATGACGATGAGACTGCGCACGGGGTGGCCTTGCAGCCAGAGCACGACGGCCAGCGGTGTGGCTACGATGGCAGTGCCGATGCCGGGAATGAACGCGGCGAAGAAGGTGGCCAGCCCGAAAAACAGCGCGTGTGGCACCTGGGCGATGAAGAAGCCCACCGTCGCTGCCAGGGCCTGTACGCCGGCCACCGCGACCGTCGAGCCGAGGACCGAGCGCGACACTTTGTGGAACTCGCGCAACAGCGCCGCCGTCGCCGACTCCGACAGCGGCGACACGCGCGCCAGCCAGTCCACGAAACGGCGCCCGTCGAGCAGCATGGCGTAGGTGGCCAGCAGCATGACACCAGTGGACATCGCGAGACGCGTGCCAGCCGACAACGCGCCGCCCACCGCCGCTGCCGCCAGCCGCCCGCCGCCATTTTCTCCGACGACGACCAGTTGCTCGATGCTGCTTGGCACCAGCATGAGCAGATGCTCGACCCATCCGTCGAGCGGCGACGGCAGCGTATCGGCGAGCTGCTTGAGCCCGCCCGAGGCCAGCTCCTCGCGCACATAGTTGGCGCCGGCCACGCCTTCGGAGAGCGCAAACGTCGTCAAGAGACTGAGCGGCACGAGCACGAGGCAGACCAGGCCCAACAGGAGAACAATCGCCGCCGTCACCCGGCGCGGATTGGCGGGCGAGCCAAGTCGCCGTGCCAGTCGCTCGTGCCATTCCGACAGCGCCGCGCCAGTGACAGCGGCCAGAAACAGCGGCGAGCGCAGTGGGTACACTAGGGCCGCCACCGACAACAGCGACAACAACAGCACGACGCTGAAGGCGATGCGTGCCTGCAGCGAGCGATCGTCGGTGTGCACCTTCTACTTGGAGGTGCTGAGGGTCAGCTTGGCGTTGCGCGCGCAGATGTCGAAGTTGTAGACGCGCACGTCGCCCCCGCCCGTCTCGGCGCGGAAGTTGAAGACACACTCACCGCGGGACATCTTGACCTTGACCGTGGCGGTGCCAGCTGGGGCGAGCTTGAGGTCGTTGGCCACCAGCGTGCCTGGCGCGTCCTTGCCGTCGTACTTTGCCGTCGCTGCATAGAGACGCAGCACCGGCGCACGCGTGCCGTTGACCACGGTGATCGGTCGCTCCATCTCCGCGGGCTCGGCGACGGCGAGGCTCGACGCCAACAGCGTTCCCAACAAAGCCATCTTGTGCACGACGTTCATGCCGAGAGCTTGGATCGCCCGACCATCAAAGTAAAGCTGACGCGGCGCGGCGTGGATCTCCCGAACGGAACCTGATAGAGAGCTGCGCATGGGAACGGTCGTCAAGGGTTCGGGATTCGTCGTCGGTGAGCATCTGGTCGAAAACGCCAAGCTGTCGCTGGTCTGCGACACCACCTCGGAGTGGATCGAAGAACGCTCCGGCATCAAACAGCGCTATTACGTGGCCGACGGCACCACCACTTCCGACCTCGGCACCCGCGCCGCCAAGCTGGCCATGGAGCAAGCTGGCGTCGGCCCGGGCGACATCGACTATGTCGTGTTTGCGACGATGACGCCCGACTACCAGTTCCCCGGCTGCGGCGTGCTCGCGCAGCACAAGCTCGGCCTCGGCAACATCCCGACGCTGGACGTGCGCCAGCAGTGCACCGGCTTCATCTACGGCATGCAGGTTTCCGACGCGTTGTTGAAGGCGGGCCTCGCCAAGCGGCTCCTCTTGATCGGCGCCGAGGTTCACTCGGGCTACATGCCCTGGAAAGATCACGGCATCCTATTCGGCACCTCCGACGTGAAACCGACGCCGGAGGAGTTCGCCTTCAACACCAAGTATCGCGATCGCACGGTGCTGTTCGGCGACGCGGGTGCCGCCGTCGTCCTCGAGCTCGACCCGGATCCCAAGCGCGGCCTGCAGGCCACCGAGCTGCACTCCGACGGCGCGTACGCCGAGAAGCTCTATGTCCCGTCGGGGTTCGCCTTCCGGCCGTACGTCACCGAGGCCATGGTGCGAGAAGGCCGTCACATCCCGTCGATGGACGGCCGCCACGTCTTCCGCCAGGCGGTCACCAAGATGCCGGAGGTGGTGCTCAACCTCCTCGCCAAAAATGGCCTTGGCATCGACGATGTCTCGTTGCTGATCGCCCATCAGGCCAATCTGCGCATCAACGAAGCCGTCCAGAAGACGCTCGGCCTCGGCGACGACCGCGTCTACAACAACATCCAGCGCTACGGCAACACCACCGCCGCCACCATCCCCATCTGCTATCACGAGTGCCGCGCCGCCGGCCGCATCAAGCCCGGCGACCTGGTCGTCTTCGTCGGTCTCGGCGCCGGCTTCCACTGGGGCGCAGCGCTACTCCGCGAGTAGTTATTGTTGAGCGTGAGCCTCCCGCGCACAGCTCGCCTTCGGCTCGCTCAACGCTCGGCTCACTTTACTTCATGAGGGGATAGACGCAGGCCACGCCGCCACAGGTATCCTCGACCCGGCCCGTGGGCTGGAAGAGGCGCCGCAGCTGCTCGACGAGCTGCGGGATGGCCCTGGCGTTCTGGTGTGCTTCGTTGTCGTTGGGGAGCGGCTGGTTGTACTGCGTCGGCAGCGGCGACGGCGCCACGCTCCACTGGGTGTAGGCGGCGTCGAGCGGCCCGGCGGCGGCTGTCACACCAAAGACGGACTCGATGGGCGTACCGAGGAGCTGGAGACCAATCGTCCTGACGAGGATGCGGGTAGAGACGTTGGAAACCTGCGCGTCGCCGATGGACTCCTGCATGACGATGCGACGCGGCGTGAGCGGCTTGCCGTCGGTGCCGGGCAGCGTATCGGTCAGGTGATGCGGCGCAAAGGTGATGGGGTCGGAGAAATCCCAGTACGACTGCAGCGCCGACATCATGAGCTGCTGATCGCGCTGAATGGGATAATTGCCGTCGAGAAGCTGCTTCAGCATCGAGAAATCGACCGAGCGCGGCAGCATCAACGAATAGATGCCGCCTGGTACATTCAGCGCGCCGCGCTCGACGTCAGGCGACAGCGCCATGAAGGTGCCACCCTCGATGCCGCCTTGCGACAGACCAAAATAGTAGACCTCGCTGCCGTCGATGATGGGCTTGTTCATGTACTGCAGCTCGGGCAAGTCTTTGAGCCGCGTGCGCGCGTAGTGGGCCAGAACCAGGAAGTTGACCTGCGCCTGCTGCAGCCGATCGGTGAGCATGGGGAACTTGGTCAGGTCGGGCGCAACCTGCGTCGCTGCCGGGATGGCGTCGTCCTCCGACAGACCGATCCAGTTGGTGCCAACCGCAACCATACACACCGTGTTCTGGACGTGCTTTTCGTAGCCCGATCCCATCTCGCCCGAGGCCGACCCGAACAGCCCATGCCCGAAGATCATGACCGGCAGAGGCTTGGTGGCCGTCTTGGCGCACTGGGGCACATGGATGACCAGCGGGAAGGCCTGGTTGGCCACGAACGCCGGCTTGCCAGCGGCGTCGAAGTGCAGCCCGGTGCCCGCCTGCTGGGTCTCGACGAAAGACGGCACGTCGAACGTGCCGAGGATGCGGCGAAACAAGTCGGTGTCGTTGGTGGGCTCCTCGACGGAGTCGACCTTGGCGCCGAGGTTGCCCTGTTCCCAGCGTGAAAAAGCCTCGTCGCGCATGGGGATGATGTGCGACAGGAGCTGCGTATCGGAGCCGGTCACGAAGTCCCACGCCAGCGTGATGTCGCTGCGGGGGATCTGGGCGGCGTCGGTGACGCGAAAGATTTCTTCATAGTGCGGCGCCACCGTCGACAAACGGGTCCCAGCGCGCTTCTCTTTGAGCGCCTCCATGGGCGGCACCACGATGCGCTTGCCGCTGGTGTCGACCAGGCCGCGCAGTACGGCGACATAGCGCGTGGCGGGCTTGAGCCGCACCATGGGCGAAATCAAGACCACTTGGTCCTCGACGGTGCGCTCGACGTTTTGGTCGACCTCCGCAAAGATCGGCACGCGACTGCCGTCGTCGTAGCGGATGAGCTGGACCTTGGAGTCGGGCTCGAGCGAACGGGCGATGTTGGCCAGGGGCGGCAACTGGGTGACCTCGACGCGGACCTTGAGGTTGGCGATGAGGGCGCCGGCGGGGCTGAAGCCGTCCATGAGGTTGAGGCGCGCCGGGTCGAACTTGGCGCCAAAGTCCGACACCGGCATGACACCGTCGGGGATGCTGATGCGAAAGCCGGTGGCGGTGGTGGTATCGGGCGCGAGATAAAAGCTCGACGGCCACGGCAGCGCGCAGTCGCCGGCAGCGACGGGGTTGCAGACAGGGTTGAGGTTGGCGCCGTCTGACTGCGTACAGCCAGTGCCAGCGGACAACACCAGGGCCAACAAAATGAAGCGTGAGGCGGTCATGGGACCAAATTAGCGCATATCGTGGGGGTCATGCTCGGCAAGTTCGACATCGCCCGCGCGTTGCGCGAGATTTCCCAGCTCATGACCCTGAAGGGCGAGACGCCTTTCAAGGCCCGCGCCCATGAGACGGCCTCGCGTGCCGTCGAGCAGCTCTCGGAAGAGAAGCTGGCCGAATTGGTCGACCAGAAGCGGCTCACCGAGCTCGACGGCATCGGCGACTCGCTGGCGGCCAAGATCACCGAGCTCCGGCTGACCGGCAAGTCGATGTATCTGGAGGATCTGCGGGCGTCATTGCCACAGGGTTTCGTCGAGCTGTCGCGAGTGCCTGGCCTCGGCCCCAAGAAAGTGCAGATCCTGACGCGCGACCTCGGCATCAACACGCTGGCCGAGCTGGAAGCGGCATGCGTGGCGGGGCGCCTCGGCGCGGTAAAAGGTTTTGGCGAGAAGACGCAGGCCAACCTGCTCGACGGAGTACGGCAACTGCGGACCCGTGCCGACCGGATTCTGTTGGTCGATGCGATGGTCGCGGGTGAACCGCTGATTGCCTGGCTGCGTGAGTCGCCGGCGGTGGCACGGGCCGAGCTGGCCGGATCTTTCCGTCGCTGGCGCGAGACCGTGGCCGATCTGGATATCGTGGTGGCCACCGATGACGGCCACGCGGTCATGGATCGTTTTGCGGCGTATCCGGAGGTGGGTGCGGTCGAGTCGCGCGGAGACACCAAGTGCACGGTGCGGCTCAAGTCCGGTCTGCAAGTGGACCTGCGCGTGTTGCCGCCAGCCGATTTCTGGACGGCGCTGCATCATTTTACCGGCAGCAAAGAGCACCATGTGCGCCTGCGTGGCATCGCCCGTGGGCTCGGTCTACAGATCTCCGAGTGGGGTCTGCACAAGCTCGACAGCGACGGGCAGCCGGCCGAAAAGCTGCTGGTCGACAGCGAAGAGGCGCTGTATCGGCACCTCGGGCTGCAGGCCATGCCGCCCGAGATGCGTGAAAACCAGGGCGAGATCGAGCTCGCCGAACAGCACCGGATTCCCACCGATCTCCTCGACGAAGGAGACATCCGCGGCTTCGTGCACTGCCACACCAACTTCTCCGACGGCAAGAACACCATCGAGCAGATGGCGCGTGCGGCCGACGCGCTCGGCCTCCAGTATCTGACCATCACCGACCATTCTCCGACGGCGAGCTACGCCGGCGGCGTGGACGTCAAGCGCATGCGCACCCAGTGGGACGAGCTCGAGCGGGTGCAGTCGCTGGTCAAGGTGCGGCTGCTGCGCGGCTGCGAATCGGACATTCTCGAGGACGGCGCGCTCGATTATCCCGACGAGATCCTGGAAAAGCTCGACGTGGTGATCGCGTCGGTGCACAACCGGCACGGCATGGATTCGGACCGCATGACGCCGCGCCTGTTGCGCTGCATGCGCCTACCGATCTTCAAGATCTGGGGCCATCCGCTCGGGCGGCTCCTCAACAAGCGCGAGCCCTTCGACTGCCGGGTCGAGGAGATCCTCGACGCGCTTGCGGCGTCGCAGGGCGCGGTGGAGATCAACGGCGACCCGCACCGGCTCGATCTCGAGCCGCAGTGGATCCGTGCGGCACGCGAACGCGGCCTCAAGTTCGTCGTCTCCTGCGACGCGCACTCGACTGCGGCACTGGGCTATACCAAATTCGGCGTGCACCTTGCCCGTCGTGGCGGCGTGCGCAAGGGCGAGGTGCTCAACACGCTGTCGGCGGCCGACTTTCAAAAGGCCGTTCGGCCTACTTGAGTCGATATTCGAGCAGCAGATTGCGAAAACCGCCGTCGAGATAGGCGGCGAAGATGCGGCGCTGCCAGTCGATGGAACGATGCCTGCGGGCGCGTCCTGCATCGTCGAGATGATCGACCGCCAGCATGGCATTCGACCAGGCCACGCTCAGCTTCCAGAACCCTGCGGCGTCGACGGTGACTTCGTGCAGAGACACGCGCTCGAAGCCCGCCGCCGTCGCTGCGGCATCGTACTCGTCGAGCCAGCCGATGTTGGCGCTCCAGTAAGCGTTGAACGGCGCGGCCAGCTCCGGCCGACCCAGCAACGTATCCTCCATGAGCACCCGCCCACCGGGTCGAAGCACCGTCGCTGTCTCGCGAAAATGCGCCGCGCGATCGAAGTAGTTGCTGGCGCCCATCGACACCACCGCGTCGAACGCGCCGAAGCGCCCGAGGTCATGGGCGTCGCCGAGCACCACCTCCACGGCCGACCCCACCAGCGCTTCGTCGGCCAACTCACGCACCCAGGTCAGATGGCTCGGCACCGGTGTCAGCGCTGTCACCTTGGCACCCCGCTCGGCCCAGAAAATACTGCCGCCGCCGAGACCGCAGCCCACGTCGAGCACGCGATCGCCGAGCGCGCCCCAGGCCTCGTCGCAACGCCACATCATGCGTTCTTGCGACCAGTACAGCTGGCGCCGCAACACGCCGCGATCGGCAGACGGCTCGACGCTGGCAGGCGACAGGCCAGTGTGATAGTGCACGCGCGGGCCAGGCCCATATTTGTCGAGGAGGAAGCTGGTCTTCTCCTCGTACCAGGGCACGACCACGTCGAGATCGGCGCGCCTGGTCATGTCGGCTCAGGATGGATCCGGGCCCGCATCCAGGCGCCCGCCGCGTCGAGAAATCGAAATTTGGCGGCGCCCAGCACAGCGAGAGACTGGTCGGCCCAGTCGACGATGGCGCGCAAGCCGTCGTCGCCAAGGCCCTTCAACCGACGGCTATTGCTCGACAGATCTTGCGCCACATGACCGGCCACCCCGAGATGCCAGCCGAGCTCTTCGGCGCGGGCCTCCAGCTCGGTGTCGTGCCACAACGCCGTCAAATAGACCGACCATTGCCGTGCTGCAATGCCTTCACCGACGGCGCGATAGACGTCGACCGTCCACGTCTCGGTGCGCACCTCCACGCTCTGCAGCGCCGCCGACCGTACCAACTCCACCGCCAAGTGCGTCACCAGCGACGACGGCAAGCCGCTCTCCAACAGCGCAGCATAGCACCAGGCCGACAGCAGATACTGCGTGCCAGGACCCGCCGATAACGGTGCGATGTAAGTACACTCTCCGTCGGCCAAGTCATCTGCCAGGTTGCCAGCGACCAGCGCCACGAACAGCGCCGCGCAACGCGCCATCAGCAGCTCGCGTGGCAGGCCCGCCTCCGCCCCAGCTTCATACAAGAACGGCAACGGCCCGCCACGCGCTGCCTCCATCGCCGCCAGCACGTCGCGCTCGGCTTCGAGGGGCAGCGCGTACCGTCGGAGCTGCCGCAAAGCATGTTGAAACACCGCACCAGCGCTCATCGCCTGGCCAGGGGCAGAGTCACGGCCACCTGGGCACCACCCGTCGGAAGGTTGCTCCGCATCAGGGTTCCGCCGTTGGCGCGCAGCAGGCGCTCGGAGGTGTAGAGGCCAAGGCCGGTGCCGTCGCGCTTGCTGGTCGCGAAGCCCTCGATGGGCTTGCCGAGCTGGGCCTGCGAGAAGCCTGGGCCGTCGTCGCTGACCACCAAGCGTACATCCGCCCCCGAGGCGTCGCGCTGCGCCGAGACCTTGACCCGCGATGCGGCGCGTGCGCCGTCACCCTCGCAAGCATTGATCATGAGGTTGGTCACCACCCGGTCGAGCGTGACCTCGCCGCCGAGGAGACAGACCTCGATGACCGGCTCTTTCTGCAGATCGTATTCCAGCTTCACCGACGGAAAACGGCGCCCGACGTCCGCTCCCAGCGCCAGCACCTTGCGCGCCAAGTCGACGACCTCGCCCGACTCGGTCAGCACGCCACGTCGCTGGCGACCCTCTTCGAAGATCTGCTGCACCCGATGCACCGCCTGCTCGAGCTCGCCGAGGATCACCGCCGCCTCGCCCTTGACTTCGAGGCGCATGGCGTCGGCCGCGAGACGCAACGCGGCCAAGGCGTTGTTGGCGTCGTGATATTTGCCCATCACCTCGGTCAGCGTGGCCGCCAGTTGCTCGACTTGCCGTCCGCGCTCGTCGAGCATCTGGGCCGACAGCGCCTCTTGCAGGCGCACCACCCGTCGCTGCGCCAGCTCGCCCCGGTGCGCGAAGCGCCCCAGCAAGAGCTGCGACACCACCGCCGCCACCGTCGTCGAGCCCAGCACCGCCAGATGGCCGGACTCGGTGTTGAGCAGCATGCCGCCCGCACCGGCCAGG
>Ga0123336_10000786_pt1 | contig 30800 bp, 30 predicted proteins | sample SSSSmetaG_FD_96466 | JGI IMG/M metagenome (GOLD analysis project Ga0123336, IMG submission 96466) | Glacier valley bacterial and archeal communities from Borup Fiord, Nunavut, Canada, to study Microbial Dark Matter (Phase II) - ​SSSS metaG | ecosystem: Environmental > Aquatic > Freshwater > Ice...
AACTGACACTTCCTACCTCAACTTTTTCAATGACAATAATCCCCTGACCAGTTTTTTCCATTGAGAAGAGGAGAAGCCCAGCATCGCAGAAACAGCCATGAGTGCATTTCTTATTTTATCCAGAGGTTTCTTTATGTCGAGGTTGGCAAGTTCGTTTCTGCCATGGACTTCTGCCAAAACTACATTTTTTTCCCGTTTCACAATAAAGGTGCTGGTGGCTTTATTCTTAAAGAAGTGGGCTGTGCTGTCATCTTTTTTGTTTACAGGATTTTGCGCAGGGCGCACCTTAATAGCAATCTCTTCCGAGTCAGCATCCGGACGGTTTTCTTCTATGTTTTCTATCTTTACCCAATCGTATCCGCTACCAGTTTTTGTGCCTAGTCCGGGAATGTCTATTTTTAAATAATCACCGGGTATAGCAAGTCCTTTCAACTCATTGCCATCATCATCCGTTAGATAAAATTTTCCGGTCACAACACCACATAGCTTATGCCAGTGTGGTATATCGAGCAGCCGGTTTTTCGCCATGCTGAACAATGCTTTAGCCTCTTCAACGGTTTTCATTTTAATTAAATGAGAAGTATCGGAATGCGAACCTTCCTCTTGCCGTGGCACCAGCTTCTTCGAAGATTTTATATTAATCATACAACTAAAATTTATTCCTCCAGTTTCAACATTGCTTCTGCATACCTCTTTCCTAATTCTCTGGCGGAGCGGGTATCGAAATGTGTTTGATCGCCTTTATCTGTTAAACCTTTGGCGCTTACAACTGCAGTCCCCGGGACAACCGCGGGCAAGCTATCTATTATATTGTTAATAACTATACCTGTTTTAAAATATCCAATTTCACCTGCAACAAAAGGCAGGCCGGGTGATTGAAGGTCATGCCTGAAACGTTCAATCAACGCTTTGAGCCTGGTCATATAAACTGCAGCTCCCGCAGCATTGTTATCGCTTTCCCCCTGATGCCATATGATGCCTTTTAATACACCCTGCTTCACAGCGGCTTTTGTTCTGGTAATGGCGTCGTCATATGGATGAAAAGGTTTTAAATAAACAGAATCAGGGTTCCATACCCGTATGGGCGATCCACCGACAGCACAAGGTATTAAACCAATTTTAATTTTTTTATCGGTACCGATCATTTCTTTTGCAAAACTTATAGCAGGACCAACACCGGCAACATCCGGTTTATCATAGTGAACAGGATCTGTTGCAGGCACCCAACGGTTATTTTTATCAAGCATGAATACCTGAGTATTAATAATTTTACTACTATCGTCCACCGTTCCGCGTCCCGCCATATTCGATTGCCCTGCCAGCAGGTACAGATGAAAATTTGAATCAGGCTGCTGATTGTCTTGAGCAAGATTTGCTAAACTGACTAACAGCAGCAAAGAAATTATTAATACTTTCATACCTATTTTATTTAAGCAACCAACATTTGTCAAGCTTATTTTGCCGTCGGCTAATAGCGATAAGAAGGAAACCCTCTGCGCGATACCTCCCACCTCCTACCTGATGACGGCGCTAAGCTGTCGGCTATCTTTTACCTCAACCCTTACACCAACCAGGTTAGTAAGCCTCCCTATCCCTTCGATATCGATATTCACTTCATCATTCACCTGCAAGGTAAAATCGTTAGACGGTACAACACAGGTACCTGTCATGAGAAAACATCCATGAAAAAAATTAAATTCAAGGTATAACCAGCGTGCCAACTCCGTCAAAGAACGCTTCATCCTGTTGATAGAAGTGCCATCATCAAATAGCTTTTCACCATTCCTGGTGATGTTCATTTTTATAGTTGTATCAGCAGGTATCGGACCTTCAGGAATATATAAGCAGGGGCCGAGCGCCGCACTTCCTTCATACATTTTGGCCTGAGGGAGATACAACGGATTTTCTCCTTCGATACTTCTTGAACTCATATCATTTCCTATAGTATAAGCCTGGATATTTCCCTTACTGTTTACGTATAAAGCCAGCTCCGGCTCGGGTACATTCCAGGAAGAATCTTTACGGATATTAACCTGCTGCATGTGCCCAGCAACCCGGTGTGGTAAAGATTTGAAAAATAATTCCGGTCTTTCTGCCTCATATACCCGCGAGTAACAATCGGCTGCACCGGAGTCTTCCGATTCTTCCATGCGTGCATCGCGGCTACGCAAATACGTTACACCCGCTGCCCACACTTCCTGGTTTCCGATGGGTGGCAAAAGATAATTTTCTATTAATTCCCCCGACTGACCTTCCGTTATTATTTTACCCGTAATGGTTGCATCCAGAAGATACTGAAATAGATTTTCCCTGTTAATGATTGTATCCCAGTCTCCTTCTATTACAAATGATTTTTCATCGTGCCGGACGACAGTACCTTTTGATGTTTTATACAAATGCATTTGAGTATCGTTGTTTTTATTTTTTAATTGTATCAAGGTCAACACCCAATAATGTTTTTGCCATTTCTTTTAATGCGGGATAGTCACCCTGGAAATGACAAGTCGTTTGTGCGTAAGAACCTGTTTGTCCCTTTTTTAAAGCCAATGCCGGAGAGGAAGACTCTATTTCAAAAAACGGACCCATCTGTGTACCGTCTGCCAATGGCCCGTCGTTGTACGAATTGATAACATCACCCTTGTATGGTTCTTTTTGAATCTCCCACTTGCTGTTGATATAAATTCCATTTTTACTAACAGAGGGAAGAAGTATCGTTAATACATTCTTTTCAAAATCAAATCCTGCGGCTATCGGTTTAGCTATAAGCGGCGATAAGCCTATCTTACTGCGATACTTTCCATCACACATGAAATAAAGCACACTATCGAGTACCTGTAAACGCTCCGGTGGAATTTTACCGAAATAATTATCTGTTATCATATCACGCGCTTGTGGTATAGCATTAAATGGAATGATCACCATTGTTTTTGCAGTCGGGGTAAACATACCAAGCAACCATATTGATAATAAACCCTTTTCCTTCGTCCAGTCCTGGTCACCGGTATTGGTTATATTATTGATTGTTTCGAAACCAACGAAATGTATTTTGCCGGGAATAGCCAGATGCAGTTTGCCAGCAAGCTGTTCTTTGGTCAGTAGGTTTATTTTTCGTTCTATGTTTATACTAAAAATATTACCGCTATAATTTGTAAAGGTAGCTTTCTTTGAAAAAGTAACCGAAGCGTTATCGGATTGTATTACATCATATTTCTCCGTATCTATAAAAGGAGGTACCTGCCACCGGGCAAAACTAAAACTATCTTTTGCTTTGAAGTAAATTGAATACTGACCACCTTCCGGCCCTAACCATAAACGCTCTTCACCACCTACAGGGTTAAATTGTTTTTTTCTTTCTTTTATGCCGAGAAGATTATAGTTCAACCAGCCAAAGCTGGTACCTGAATCACCCATTGCGGTACTGGTCATCACTCTTCCCTGGTAATCGGCGGACAGTAATATTTTTGACATACCGCCAGGGTCAACCAATTCCAGTACCTTATCGGTATTCTTTCTTAGAAATTCTGCGTCATAGCCGTAGCTGCCTTTTGTTATTACCAATAAACTATCATCCGTCTTGCTGGACGAATTTCCCATTGATAAATCATCACAGGATACACCTGCTACACACACCACAAGGATAAAATATTTTATCACCGCATTATTCATGTTGTTGATTTTTGCAACAATTAATTTGTGATATGCCTGACGGGTTGAGCCTGCAACCAAACATCGGAATTTAAAATACTATATGTAAATAACGCATCAATGTAATCGATAATTAACAATTAACAATTATTCTTTCCGCTGTTTATACTTTTTTGTACAAATAACCTGTAATTTTGCCAATGTACAAATAAAAGAAAAAAGGAATTGTTATGAATGAAGCACTCAGTACTATCGAACAAACTGTCCTAAGCGATTACAAGTACGGTTTTGTTACAGATATAGCTGCCGACGAAGCTCCAAAAGGATTGAATGAAAGCATCATTCGATTTATCTCCGCAAAAAAAAATGAGCCACAGTGGATGCTGGATTACCGGCTTAAAGCCTATAGCCACTGGCTTAAAATGGAAGAACCCCAATGGCCCAATGTTACCTACCCGGCTATTGACTACCAGGACATTATTTATTATTCGGCGCCAAAGCAGAAGATTAATCTTGACAGCCTGGATGAAATTGATCCGGAACTGAGGAAGACTTTTGAAAAATTAGGTATTTCGCTGAACGAACAAAAGCGCCTCTCCGGTGTCGCTATGGATGCCGTGATCGACAGCGTTTCTATAGCTACTACTTTTAAAGATCAGCTTGCAGAACTGGGCATCATATTCTGCTCTATTACTGAAGCTGTACAAAGACACCCTGACCTGGTTAAGCACTACATGGGTTCTGTTATCCCCTACACCGATAATTATTTTGCCGCGCTTAATGCTGCCGTCTTTACAGATGGATCTTTTTGTTATATCCCCAAAGGTGTTCGCAGCCCGATGGAACTCTCCACTTATTTCAGGATAAACGCGGAAAACACCGGTCAGTTTGAACGTACATTGATCGTTGCCGACGAAGGTAGCTATGTTAGTTATCTCGAAGGCTGTACTGCTCCGATGCGTGATAAAAATCAGTTGCATGCAGCTGTTGTTGAACTCGTGGCGATGGAAAATGCAGAGATTAAATATTCTACTGTCCAGAACTGGTATCCCGGCGACAAGCAGGGACGCGGTGGCATCTATAATTTTGTCACTAAACGCGGCATATGTTCCGGCGCGCACTCAAAAATTTCCTGGACACAAGTTGAAACCGGTTCTGCTATAACCTGGAAATATCCCAGCGTAATTTTAAAAGGCGATAATTCTACAGGAGAATTCTACTCGGTCGCCGTTACTAACAATCATCAGCAAGCTGATACCGGTACCAAAATGATTCATATTGGTAAGAACACCAAGAGCCGTATTGTATCAAAAGGTATTTCAGCCGGTGTAAGCAATAACAGTTACCGCGGACTGGTACAGGTAAACAGGAAAGCCGAAAATTCACGTAACTCCACTCAGTGTGATTCGCTGCTGCTTGGTGATAAATGCGGCGCGCATACCTTTCCTTATATCGAAGTAAAAAATAAATCTTCTGTTGTAGAGCATGAAGCTACCACCTCTAAAATTGGCGAAGACCAGATTTTTTACTGCAACCAGCGGGGTATAGATACAGAGACTGCGGTAGCCCTTATTATAAATGGCTTTGCCAAAGAAGTGCTGAACCAGTTGCCGATGGAATTTGCAGTGGAAGCGCAAAAGCTGCTGGCTATAAGCCTCGAAGGTAGCGTAGGTTAATAATGATGAAGAATAAATAACCAATCGCTTTGCCGGGGGGAGTTTACTAATATTAGCTGATGCCATTATAAACAGCGCCAGCTTTTAAAATAACAAATAAAGTATCATGTTAAAAATTCAAAATTTAAGGGCGGGTATCGAAGGACGGGAAATATTAAAAGGAATCAACCTTGAAATTAGAGCGGGTGAAGTTCATGCGATAATGGGGCCTAACGGATCAGGTAAGAGTACACTGGCATCCGTGTTGGCAGGAAGGGAAACATATGAAGTGCTGGGAGGTTCCGTTAATTACCTCGGAAAAGATCTACTGGAACTATCGGCCGAAGACAGGGCAAGGGAAGGCGTATTTCTTGCTTTCCAATATCCCATAGAGATTCCAGGATTAAGCACCACTAACTTTATTAAAACCGCTGTTAATGAAGCGCGTAAATATCGTGGGGAAGAACCACTTGATGCAGTGGCATTTTTAAGATTGATGAAAGAAAAAATGGCGTTGGTGAATATCGATCAGTCTTTGCTTAGCCGTTCACTTAATGAAGGATTTTCTGGTGGAGAGAAAAAACGAAATGAAGTTTTTCAGATGGCCATGCTTCAGCCGAAACTTGCTATAATGGATGAAACGGATTCAGGCCTGGATATAGACGCAATTAGAATTGTATCGAATGGTATTAATAAGTTACGTAATAAGGATAACGCTGTTTTACTGGTGACCCACTACCAGCGTTTGCTTGATTATATTGTTCCTGATTTTGTACATGTGTTATACAACGGCCGTATTGTTAAATCCGGTCCGAAAGAACTCGCACTCGAACTGGAAGAAAGAGGGTATGATTTTATCAAACACGAGATAGGGCAATACGAAACAGTTTTGAGATAGTTAGATGATATTGACAATTTTCTGTTTTTAACCGGCATTAATTTAGCATTGAGTATTTACAGGTCAACGCCGTAAATATTAACTTTTATAAGATGGACACTTCTACCTTTTTTAAAGAGCGCTTCGATCGCCTGCAATCAGCGGAAATCAACATTGGTCTGGCGACCGTAAGAACAAAGGCTTTTAATAATTTTAACAGGATGGGCATCCCTTCGGCAAAACAAGAGGCATGGAAATATACACGCATCGGTAAATTGTTTGAAAAAGAATATCAGTTTGCTGTCGATCCTGAAATTACTTCTATCACCGCAGCCGAAGTAGCTGCAGCAAGGTTGCCCGGTTCTGAAGAGGCTAATGAATTGTTTTTTATAAACGGAATTTTTTCACCCGCCTTATCTGTGATCCGGTCTGCTCAATTGGTTGTTCAACCGCTTGAAGAAGCAGCGGGTAATGAATACCGGTATATTGTTAAAGAACATTTGGGTCACAGTTCAGATTATATAAATGATGGCATCAACGCGTTGAATACCGCGTTTGTACATGGAGCTGTTTTTATTCATTTAAAAAGAGGACAAGCAGCGCAACACCCCGTTTATATTTATCATTTGTCGGACGCCCGTTGTAGCAATACTTTCTCACAACCGAGAAGCCTGGTGCATGTAAGTGAGGATGCCGAACTCGAGATCGTTGAAACTTTTGTTACTATCGGCTCTCAGGAAAGTTTCACCAATCAGGTAATAGAAATAGTAGTAGAGAAAAACGCCCGGGTAAATTATTATAAAATACAAAACGACTCGTCTGTAAATAGCCAGGTGAGTACTACGCATATCAGGCACACCGGCACAAGCTATACTAACACTGTTATCATTTCTTTAGACGGAAACATCATTCGTAATAATTTGAACATTGTGTTTGACGCCGATCACTGTGAATCGCATCTGTATGGTTTGTATTGTCTGAATGGTCATAGTCATGTTGATAATCATACCATCGTCGACAATATAAAGCCTGGTTGTTTAAGTAACACTTTGTATAAAGGAATTGTGGATGACGTTGCCTCCGGCGTTTTCAACGGAAAAATTTTTGTTAGGAAAGATGCGCAGAAAACAAATGCCTATCAATCTAACAAAAATGTATTGCTTTCAGAAGGCGCTTCTGTTAATACCAAACCGCAGCTGGAAATTTTTGCCGACGATGTTAAATGTTCTCATGGTTGTACTGTAGGTAGTCTTGATGAAGATGCATTATTTTATCTTCGTTCAAGAGGCATCGATAAAGATAAGGCAAGGTCATTGCTGTTGCATTCATTCGCTAAAGATATTCTAGAAAATATTAAGTCAATGCATATTCGTTCTCATGTAAATAAACTTATTTCCGATCGTTTACAAATCGATATTTTATGATTCAAACAGCCACTCCATCAAAGAAAATTAATGTTTACGCTATAAGGGAAGAATTTCCTATTCTTGAAAGAATAGTAAAAGGTAATCCATTGGTATATCTTGACAATGCAGCGACATCCCAGAAGCCGCGCGTGGTGCTTGATTCGCTGATGCACTATTATACCCGGCAGAATGCCAATATCCACCGGGGCATACATACGCTGGCAGAGGAAGCTACCGCGGCGTTTGAAGATACCCGTAATACTGTTCAAAAATTTATTAATGCGGCATCACGGGAAGAAATAATCTTTACACGCGGCGCTACGGAAGGCATTAACCTTGTCGCGTATTCATGGGGAAGAAAGAATATAAAGGCTGGTGATGAGATTATCATCTCAACTATGGAACATCATTCCAATATTGTTCCCTGGCAGATGTTATGTGAAGAGAAAGGGGCCGTGCTGAAAGTTATCCCGATCAGTGATGAAGGTGAATTGCTGATAGATGAATATGCAAACCTTGTTAGCAGTAAAACAAAACTGGTTTCAATTGTACATGTCTCCAATTCAATGGGAACCGTTAACCCGGTTAAAAAAATAATATCGCTGGCGCACAAAGCCGGTGCAGTTGTTTTGGTAGATGGCGCGCAGTCAGCCGTTCATCTTGATATCGATGTACAGGATATGAACTGTGATTTTTTTGTGTTTTCTGCTCATAAATTGTATGGACCAACAGGTACCGGGGTGTTGTATGGCAAAAGGAAAATATTGGAAGCGATGCCTCCTTTCCTTGGTGGCGGTGAGATGATAAAAGAAGTAAGTTTTGAAAGTACCACATATGCAGATCTTCCATATAAATTTGAAGCAGGCACACCAAACATCGCTGATACCATTGCCTTTAAAGCGGCGATTGATTTTATAAACGCCCTTGGTAAAAAAGAGACCAGGAAACACGAGGAATTACTGCTTGCTTATGCTACAGCTGAACTTGAAAAGCTTCCCGGCTTAACGATCATTGGCAAGGCGAAAGAAAAAATCAGTGTGGTATCTTTTATTATAAAAAATATTCACTCACAGGACATTGGTATCCTTCTGGATAACAGGGGCATAGCCGTTAGAACCGGCCATCATTGTACACAACCGCTGATGAACAGGTTTGGCATCGCGGGTACTACACGCGCTTCCTTTGCAGTTTATAATACCATGGAAGAAATAGATGCGTTAATTATCGGACTAAATAAAGCAATAAAAATTCTTTCATAGCACATGAGTGGCTTAAATAATATACCGGACACGGAGAATGAGATTATAGAAGAGTTCGCGCTCTTTGATTCATGGGATGATAAATATGAATATATTATAGACCTGGGTAAAAAGTTACCGGCGCTTGAAGATCAGTTTAAACTTGATGACAACAGGGTTCGTGGTTGTCAGTCAACGGTGTGGCTGGTTTCGGACTATGCTGAAGGTAATATTTTTTTTAAGGCCGATAGTGATTCAGTGATTGTAAAAGGTTTAATCAGTATGCTGATAAGGGTATTATCAGGTCACACACCCGATAGGATTCTTGAAGCTAAGCTCGAGTTCATCAATAAGATCGGGATGAATGCTCATCTTGCACAAACACGTTCGAACGGTTTGTTATCGATGGTAAAACAAATGAAAAATTTTGCGCTGGCATATAAAATAAAACATACCGCAAACGCGGCATCATGAATACAGAAGAACTTAAACAAAAAGTGATAGACAGTCTTCAAACTATATTTGATCCGGAGATACCGGTGAGCATATATGCGTTGGGACTCATCTATGAAATAGATATTCTGCCTTTGAACAATGTGCAGATCGTTATGACATTAACTGCGCCCGGATGTCCATCGGCACAGGATATTCCGGTTGAAGTAGACCAGAAAGTCAGGCTTATAGAAGGTGTGAATGATGTACACGTAAGTGTTACCTGGACTCCCGCATGGGATAAAACGATGATGTCTGAAGAAGCGCAGCTGGAGTTGGGGTATATGTAACGGTTGTAATGTTGGTGCTTTTTGCTATCAGCTTTCAGCTATCAAAAGAAATTAAATACAAATTTTAAATAATAAAATTATGGCACAGATAAATTTAAACAGTCTTATGGGAACCTCGGGTCCCAGCTATTCAGAGGCAACGGTGGCACCGTTTCGGGAAGAGCTTGTTGCGACAGGCTTTCAGCAATTAAAAACACCTGATGAAGTGGATCAGGCACTCAACAGGCAGGACGATAAAATAGTGCTTGTGGTATTAAATTCCGTTTGTGGATGTTCTGCACGTGTAGGAAGACCGGGCACTATCCTATCCCTGCTTAACAAGGTGGTTCCCGATTCGCTGGTGACTATTTTTGCAGGTATGGAAAAAGATGCGGTAACACATTTCAGAACAAAATATTTACCCGGACTTACGCCCACATCACCCAATATCGCGATTTTTAAAAACGGACAGTTAGTGCATATTCTGCATCGTTATCAGATTGAAAGAATGGAAGCCGGCGAAATTGCCGATGACCTTGCTACTGTTTATAATTCAGTTTGTGCTACTGAACAAAACCAGGCTACTGCTAACACCTTAAGACAATTTCTTGTAGAAAATTATAATGCAGTCCCGGAACAGTTATCTGCCGATTAAAAGTAAGTTATGAAAATTACTGCCCAGGAAGAATATGGTTTACGTATACTATTACGTGTAGGCCGCTGCCAGAACGAAGACGGATTAAGCATCCCGCAACTGAGCGAGGCGGAAGGCCTTAGTAGTGCCTATGTAGCAAAGCTCACGCGTACACTCCGGCAACAGGGATTTATAAATAGTACCCCTGGTTACAAAGGCGGGTATGTATTAGCGGTACCATCTAAAGAAATTATTATTAACAATGTATTGAAAGCATTAGGTGGTGCGCTTTTTAGCGCAGAATTTTGTGGTACACATTCGGGGGTGTCGAAGATATGTACCAACTCAGTTGATTGTTCCGCTAGGTCGCTATGGCAGATGGTACAATTTACTGTTGACAGGTTACTCGACCAGATTACTTTATACGATCTTTTAGGACCTGAAAGCCAGTCAGGTAAAATGCTGGAACAGGTAATAGATGAATATACAAATAAGATGAAAGACAAAAAGGAGATGATAAGTATTTCCTGATAAGCAGGAACGTTTTCTATAAGCCATCAGACGTCTGTCACTCATTTATACCGTTGGCGCATAGCAACAGTTCTTGAAAGGTTGATATGATCGTTGTCATTTCTAAAGGTAACTGAGCCACCAGTAATTGTGTTGCATTTTATAATTATTGAACCACCGGCACGGAAGATATAATACTGCTACAACACTCAACCAGATAAGGTATACTACCGCCAGCCCATAGCCGAAATGAACAGGCCTGAATAAAAAAGGCACATTAGGGTCGGCAATCTGCGAATGGTTATGCCCTGAGACAAAGAATACTATTACCAGCAGCGTATGCAGGATATAGAAATGGAGGATGTAATAAAAGAAAGGCACCCGTCCGTAAACAGCTACGATTTTTGTAGAGCCAGACTGAACATGCTCTAAAAAAGCAAGAGCGATCAATGCCGGCCCTAATGTCATTCCTGCGTACAGCAGAGAGGGTGGATACTTGCTTGTATTCAGAAATGAATAAAGCGCATTACTTTCTGTGCTAAAGGTGCCGGGATCTCCGTAACCTTTTAAGAATCGAAGCACGATAAACAGCGTTATCATCAAGGAACCGTTAATCAGCAATAATCGTTTTCTTTTTTCCTGCGGGAAATCTTTTTTAAACCATCTGCCCATACAATATCCAAGTAACATGATACCGGTCCAGGGTAAGATTGCATAAAAAGCAAAAATGAAATGATTGGCGTTTAACGGAATCACTACCCCACGGGCTGTTAGCAGCACAGACCAGATATAAGAAGCGGTACCCTTTGAAGGAAGGGCAGCATAATCAATTGCGTTATGACCAAAAAATAAAATGATCCCGGCTATCAGCACGGCATTATAGGAGAACCTGCTTAGCAGTCCAAGAATTATCATGCTCCAGCCCATCGCCCAAATGACCTGTAAAATTATAGTATTATAAAAGGGATTGAAAGTTAATCCCATGGTTACCACGGTAACTTCAATAATTATGAGCCAGGCGCCTCTTTTGACAAGGAAGAGACTTGCTTCACCAGCCGATTTCTTCTGTGAAGAAAGATATGCTGACACACCCGATAACATTACAAACACAGGTGCGCAAAAATGGGTAATCCACCGGGTAAAAAATATTGGCGCAGTGGTAGTGGCGGGATCCAATGGATCAGCGATCATTGCAGCGCTATGAAAAAAATCTCTTGTATGATCCAGTGCCATGATGATCATAACTATCCCGCGAAGTATGTCTATGCTTGCGATACGATAGGAAGAGGAAGGGGGCATATTTTGAGTTACTTTTTTCTTTTACGCAATTCCATTACAGGAATATTTAACTGACGGCCTATTGATTTGTCTTCCCGATAAGTTATAATCTTAAGCATAGCGGCTCCTTTTGGGATAGACAATACACTGGTATACTTTGGATAAAAATTATCGGGATTTGAATTATCAAAACTATAATATATATCCAGCCCCTTAATTTCAGTAGAAAGTGCCACCTGTACAGAATCCTTACTGTCTCTGGTTACGTTCACGATAGGATCGAACATTGACCTGGCATATTTTATATGCCGTACATCCATCTTTTCAAAATTCAGTTCTACTCTTTTAGCAAAACTATCCCAGTTCTTTTTTTCTTTTGGTGACCATAAACATTCTGCGATAGCGAGACTTCTTGGCCACAGCATGTATTGAAGATGGCGGGTATTATAAACCTGTTCGGTCCATAAATTTCCTTGTCCGCCTTTTATGAATTTTGCTTCAACACCATTGGGTACCGGTTCAAATGAATAAGTAGTGTTTAGTCTGAGCGTTGCATATACCGGCGGTTCAATCTGCGGATCACCCTGCATGTAATCAAGGTAAACAAATGTTGTAGGGCTCATCACCACTTCATGACCCAGCTTAGCTGCCGCTATGCCGCCTTTTATTCCACGCCAGCTCATCACTGCTGCATTCGGTGCCAGTCCACCTTCAAGAATTTCATCCCATCCAATTACTTTCTTCCCTTTAGAAGCTACTATCTTCTCTATACGTTTTTCAAAATAACTTTGTACTTCTTCCATATTCTTCAACCCTTCTTTCTGCATCAGTTTTTTTACGGCATCACTTTTTTCCCAGAAGTTCTTGGCGCATTCATCACCACCAACATGAATGTATTCAAAAGGAAAAAGACCCGCGAGTTCTGTAAACACCTTGTCTAAAAATGCGTATACTTTTTCATTGGCAGGACAAAGCGTATTGTCAACCAGCGCTGTTATTCCGCCTGAATTCCAATCCATAATTTTTTCGCCTGACCGTACCCGGTAGTTCTCCGCACCCGCGGTACAGGAGAGTTCAGGATATGAAGCGATTGCTGAAAGACTATGACCGGGAACATCTACTTCAGGGAGGATGTTTACAAATTTTTCTTTCGCGTAACGTACTATTTCTTTGATATCATCCTGTGTATAAAACCCGCCATAGTCGCGCGGTTCATCAGCAGCAGGGACAGCGAAATCACCAAAAGTCCCAGTCCTGCGAACGTTCCAGGCACCCACCGTGGTAAGCTTAGGCATACCCTTGATTTCAACGCGCCAGCCTTCATCATCAGTAAGGTGCATGTGAAGCAGGTTGTATTTGTATTTCACCATCTCATCAATAAAATCCTTTACCTCCTGTTTGGTAAAGAAATGACGAGACACATCAAACATTAACCCGCGCCAGCCAAACCTGGGATAATCATTTATGGTAACACAAGGTGATTGCCAGTTAATACCGGTAACAGGCTTTTTTGAATAAATTTCTTTTGGCATTAATTGAAGAAAGGTCTGCACCGCATAAAATATCCCTGCCGGCTTGTTGGCTCTTATTATTACATTTTGAGAAGTCACTTCTAAAGAGTATCCTTCATGACCAATTGTTTTATCTTCCGTAGCATTTAACAGTAACCGGATAGTGCTTGCAGCATTGACCTGTGTACTCACTGAAACTTTAAATCCCGTGGGAACAGCCAATTGACCTGATAACGAATCAGCGATACTTTTTAAGGAAGCGGTATTACCAGCTTCTATAATTACACTCTTTGGTAAGACAAATTGCCCAGTGTTTTTCACTAATGATACCGGCTCAGGAATAATGCTTATGTCCTGAGCAAAGACTAACAAACAAATAAACTGCAACAGAATAATAACAGTAACTTTTTTCATACTACCGGTAAGTATTTAATGACAGATAATAAAAATGAAATTAAAGAAAACCGGTTATAGTTGAACTTTTAAGATAGCGGGTTGAAGATAATGGATGCAGCGCCTGATTAATAACCTTAGTGCCAGCCACTGTAAAAATGCATTAGGACTATCACACACGGGCAGACAGAGATAACCGCCCGGATTTATAAAAACACCACATTATCGATTCTTGTTTGATGATATGGTGATCACTTTTAAATCATTCACTATATTCCTACAGTAAAGGTTGTAATCGAATCAGGTATATGTCTCATATGTACTGAAGGAAGATCACTGTGCCATTATCGAAACCATTCAGGACAAATCAATGCAGTTTAATCATGGGGAATCGAATACCCAATTACAATCAGCCAAATAAAGTAAAAAGTTATAGCCTTTAAAAATCTGGCTGTATTAAGTTTCGGATGAATTTTTCATTTAGCTGGCAAAGTTATTGAGCTTCATATAAGCTCAATCTTACCTTATTTACACATCAATAGCATTATTGACTTCTGATAAGAAGTAAAAACACGAATTGTAACTGTTTTTTAATGCGCTTTCCCGGGGAGAATTTAACACCTAACAACAAACGACTGGTATTGTATAATCAATAAAAATACTAAAAATGAAAAAACCCTTTAAAATAAATATCAGGCAATCAATTCTTGACGATTTAAAAATAAGAATTGAAAATACCCGTTGGGCGGATGAAATAGAAAATTCAAAATGGGAACACGGTAAACCAGAAGCTAAAGCAACAAAAAAAATCGAAGTACCAACTGCAGTAACTATGTTTCCCAAAGACCTGGTGAACGCTCCGAGAGATTTTGCCGACAAATTTTTTAATGTGCAGCAATGGACAGAAATGCCTAAGGGCGGGCACTTTGCAGCAATGGAACAACCTGAATTGTTAGCAGAAGACAATAAGAAATTCGTAACTGCTCTGCAAGCTCACCCACAATCAGAAGGAATATCAATCAGCATGTAAAGAAAAAGTTCCCAAACTAAAGCCTACCTTAAATTAAGCGGAATGCTTTGGGTTTTGTGGCCCAAAGATGGACAGTTTGACACAGACCTCTCACTACCAAAGTTATAAATATAGGTTATGGGTTTAGACTTGTTGAAAGCACTTGTTTAAGCATAAATTCAATATGGTCAGCATTAAAGTTACCCATCCAAAGAAAGACAAAGTTTATAATAATAGTCACGGAAAACTAAAGTGTTAAAATAATCAAATGTAAGAGCGAGAAAAACGAGTAGAAAAAATTGCTAACATTTAAAAAAAAGTAAGATGAAAAAAATAATCGCAGTAGAATGGCTATCGCTTGATGGCTATTTCTCAGATTCAGATAATGGAACGGAATGGTTTGTTTCAGATGAGGAAACATGGAAATATTTATTAAAATTGTTTACGTCATTTGATACAATTGTATTGGGCCAGGTTACTTACGAAATGTTTGCAGCATATTGGCCCAAACCAAATCCAGCCGATCCAAATCCAAAAGAACTTATTGATTTTATGAACAACTCCCGAAAAGTAGTTTTTTCAACGAAACTGAAAAAAACGGAATGGAATAACACGGTCGTGATGAAAGATATTATTGTAGAAGAAATAAATAAAATGAAACAAGGGGCTGGTAAAGACATCGTAATTTTTGGTAGTGGCAGTATTGTATCTCAGCTTACCAAATTGGAAATGATAGATGGATATCAATTTTTGATAAACCCGGTTTTTTTGGGTAACGGAAAAACAATATTTAAAAATGAAGATGCAAAATCGAAATTGAAACTTTTGGATTTTAAAAAATTTGATGGCGGAAATATGATGCTTCATTATGAGGCGGATAAAAAATAATCTCATTTTCGATAGAACTCGTTTGGAAAAAGCAATAGGGCTGAATGACTTCGGCAAATTATTATAAGCCGGGCAAATGGAAGATATGTCGAAGGGCCTGTTGCTCTTTACGAACATGATGCTGTGCTTGTAATTAATAATGTAGCTAAAATTGCGAAGGGACATCAGGAAATTAGTGTTTTTTACACGGAAATGCTCAATGAAAAATCAACATTTGAAAAAGGTAAGCAGAGGCTTGCTTTACAAAACGGAGATTTAGGTCTTACATCATCACGTTTGGAAAATGATATAATTACAGCAGCGGTTGCCAGACTACAATCTGACAATACATGGCTTTGGATTATAGACGAACCGAGTATCAAAGCCTTTTTAACCACCAATTAAAAAAATGGAGAATAAACTTCAACAAAGGAGTGATAACAAAAAAGACTATGACAAAAATAGACCCAATAATAGCTGTGAAAGATGTTGAATTCAGTTCTAAATGGTATCAATCAGTGTTTGATTGCATAAGTCTGCACGGGGGAAAGGAGTTTGATATTCTTGTTTCTGAAAATGATGAAATTTTAATCTGTCTTCATAAGTGGGGAGAACATCATCATCCTACAATGACAAATTCAAGCATAACTCCGGGAAACGGACTAATCCTTTACTTTAGGACGGAAAATATGAACGCAATACGGCAAAATGTTGAGAAGATTAGTGGTACTATAGAAGAAGATATTCATTTAAATCCAAACTCTTTGAAAAAGGAATTTTCACTTAGAGATCCAGACGGATACTATTTGACAATATCTGAGTTTCACAAATATGAAGGTTAAATTAAATAAAAGCCAGCCTGTAACATTGGTATTGCTTGAGGTTTTGCAAATGATTATAGAACAATTCAAAAACAACATGAAATATGTCTTAACAGCTTCCGCATTAGTTTACTTTTCTGTAAATGCATTTCACAATCAAATTCATTAACAAATAATAAAAAAATAGATAACAACTTCAATATTAAATTCTCTTATGAAAAGTTTCAACCATCATTCAGGGCAATACTATAGCATAGACGATGCAAAAATATATTATGAAACAACAGGTGATGAAAACAAACCTGCATTGTTGTGTCTGCATGGCGGCTTTGGTAATATTGAAGACTTTAATACAATAATCTCTTTACTTAAAAATGATTACGGAATTATTGGAATAGATAGCCGTGGGCAGGGAAAATCAACTTTAGGAAATGTAAAACTGTCTTATGAAATTATACAAAAAGATATTGAAGCAATTCTAAACCATTTAAAAATTGAAACTTTAAATATCATTGGTATAAGCGATGGAGGCATCGTTGCTTACAGGCTTGCGTGTTTCAGTTCTTTTAAAATTGATAAGCTAATTACAATTGGTTCCCGTTGGCATTCATCTAATGTTTCAGAAACAAAAGAAATATTAGAAAAAGTAACGATTGACTTTTGGAAAGAAAAACATCCTGAAACAGTGGAGAGTTACGAAAAACTTAATCCATTACCTGACTTTGAAAAACTAACTCCATTGGTAGTAAACATGTGGCTTAACGAAACAAGCTATCCAAATGAAAAAGTGAAAAACATAAGTTGCGACACTTTAATTATTCATGGAGACAAAGACAATTTGATAAAAAGAAAATTTGTATTTGAATTAGCTGATCTAATTCCAAATTCAAATCTTTTAAATGTTCCGTTTGCAAATCATGTTGTGTACACAGAACAACCAGAGATATTAATGCATTCAATCAACGAGTTCCTGAAATAAAACTACCGCTTTTAATGCCTGGCGTTATTGGGACAGGTTGTTATTTTCATCAGATCAAGCGTAAGCAGCGGTTCTGGGCAGCCGTTTTTCAAATTCCCAACAATGCCAACCCATGTTCATTAGCGGTAATTTTACAGCAGATGTTTGGCAATATTTAAAATAACAAGAATGGAGAAGCAACAAATTTTGGTTAAGAAGAGCTTTAAAGAAATTAGCGCCAAAGAGGACAAACCGTATGACAAATTTATTCTTGAAAATGTAAATGACCATTGTTTAAGAATTGCAATTATGCAGGAAGAATAAAGAAGGCATTACCACAGAAATACGGACGAACTGTTTATCGTGCTCGAAGCGGGCTCAAAATTGAAAATGCAATTACATTAAAAAAGGAGAATGTAGATTTAAAAAATAGGTTTCGATTAAGTAATTGATAAATTACACATAAATGGTTTTTTAAAAGATAATTTAAGTTATTGGTTTGACGGTATTGAATTGTAGGACAAGACTTCTGCTAGCACGAAAAGCTTGAAATTATAGGTACAACGTGACAGCTATCTGCAATTCAAAAAGATGTATTGAAAACAAAAACTTAAAGGAAATGAAAGAAATTAAAAGAGACAACGCGATCATTAATTACAACATTAAAGGAAATGGAGATACTACTTTACTGCTTATACATGGCTCCTGTATAGACCAAACATATTGGAAACAACAAGTAAATTATTTTAGTTCTAATTACAAAGTGGTAACGTTCGACTTACCTGGTCACGGCAAATCGGGCAAAGAACGTAAACATTGGACTACCCAGGGTTTTGCAGAAGATGTAATTACAGGAATAAGAGAATTGGATTTAAAAAATATAATTCTTATCGGGCATTCATGGGGTGGCGACATAAACCTGATAGCAGCCACATCATATTCTGAACCAATAATAGGTTTTATTGCCATTGACTTTTTTAAAAATGCGGCCACGCCTTTATCACCGGAATATCAACAGCAAGCAGTTTCCATTGAGCAAAAACTCAGAACCGATTTTACGGATACCAATGAACAATATGCCCGTATGGCATTGCTAACAAAAGAAACACCCATAGAAATTTCAAACCGGGTGGTAAAAGATTACCGCAATGCTTATCAGCCTATGGGCAAAGCAATCACTTCAGAAATATTCTATGTATTATTTAAGACAGAAAAAAATTTATTGCCTCAACTCAAATTAAAACTTTATCTTATTAATGTAGATTATCAGCCAACAAATGAAGAACCATTAAAACAATATGCCGGAAGTTGTTATGAAGTGTTGCAGATAAAAGGCACTTGCCATTATCCGATGTTGGAAAACCCGGAGGAACTAACTAATTTGTTACAACAAACAATTTTTAAAATTTTAAACAGATAAATATAAAAGCAACAGCTATCATTCCAAGCATTCTTTACAAAGATGCAACAGCCGCTATTGAGTGGCTGTGCAATGCTTTTGGATTTGAGGAACACCTGATTGTTCCGGGTGAAAATGGAATAATTGTTCATGCCCAGTTAACGCTTGGGGATATAATGATTATGACAGGTTCAGCACAACAGCAAAGCGAATACAGTAAACTTATCAGGCAACCGGATGAGGTTGGAAATATCGAAACCCAAAGCCCTTACATCGTTTTGGATGAAAAAGATATTGACGCACATTATGAAAAAGCAAAAAAATACGGAGCTAAAATAGTGATTGAATTGAGAGCCGAAGATTACGGTGGCAAAAACTATTCCTGTTACGACCCAGAAGGACACCTATGGAACTTTGGTTCTTACGACCCGTGGAAGACTGAAAACAAATAACGATTTGAGCAATTACAAATAAATTATCCTTTTAAATAAAAATTATGGAAACAAAAACAGTCAGCGGCAGAATGCAATCTTTTCTTGTTTTGTATGATATGCAGACAACTTTTTTTGCAAAAGTTATTGATGGTGTTGCTGATAAAGATGCACACAACCGTTTAAACACAAAAGCAAATCATATCGCATGGCTTACAGGCAGCCTTGTAGAGCAACGGTACGTAATAGCAAAAAATACGGGCATTGATATGCAGCAAACTGCACACGAAATGTTTAAAGACAATAAGGGAATTCAGGATAACATTACTTATCCTTCACTTGAAGCATTTAAAAAAGATTGGGATACCATCAGCCCTGTAACAAGAAATGCTTTTGTTGAGGTAACCGATAAAAAATTAGACAGCATGATAGAAATGGGTGGAATGAAAATGACTTTTTTTGATTTGGTAGCTTTTAGCATTTACAGGGAAGCCAACTGCATTGGACAGATTGCTTTGTGGAGGAGATTGTTGGGATATGAAGCGATGAAGTATATGTAAAAAATCTTTTCAAAAATATCTTAAACCGGTTCCTCCTTATTCCAAATTATGGCGCTCACTATGACCCATTGCTATCAATGATTGTAGTTATAACCCTTTCTGTAACTAGTTCCTGCTCACCTGTGCATTATCTGGCCATGATGCTTTTTCTTTTTATTCTGCAATATATCTCCTTGCTGACATAAATCACTTTCAATAGTTATATTTTTTATCACTCGTCACTCAATCATTTTCTTTTTACCAGCCTGACATTAAAGTTAGATGGCATCATAGCAAAAGCCAATATTTCCCTTACCTCTTTGGGATTGGTTATCATAGTAACTTCAAAATTTTTACAAACCATCGCAAGAACAGCTTTCATTTCCAGCATTGCCAGGTTATAACCAGGGCAAAACCTTGGGCCGGCACCGAATGGCACAAAGGCCCTTTCATTATGAAGCGTATGCATTGGGCAACCACCTTCAATCCAGCGTTCCGGAATAAATTTATCCGGGTCAGAGAAATATTTTTTGCCAATCGCCGCGTATTGGGTTTGTAATATAATAAAGGTATCCTTTGGAACCATCACTTCTTCAATAACAATATCTTCCAATGCGTTAAAAAACATAACAGGCCCTACGGGTTTAAGTCTCATAGCTTCAAACACTACCGCTTCGATATAAGTCAGCTTCATATGGTCTTGATAATTATTTACTACCGGCGCTTCTCCCAATACCATATCTGCCTCCTCTTGCATCTTCTTCTGGACGTCAGGATACAGGTGCATAAAATAAAATATCCACGTCATGGTATGAGCGGTAGTATCTTCCCCTGCAAGCATCATCGTAAGGACGTTGCCTATAATTAATTCATTTGAAATCGGATCTTCCTGATCGGAAGCGACAACTAAAGCCTCCAGAAAATTTGTTGGATTTTTTCGCAATGCAGGATCTTTACTTAACTTCTCTTTTGCACAGTCAATGATTCCCTGCATGGTTTTATAAATTACCTGTATTGATTTTTCAAGTCTTTTGTCCGCTGGTAACTTTAATAATCTCCAGTAAGGGACAAGCGCATTGACACGATTATAAATCGCCGGAAAGATAACTTCGAGATGGTCCTGGATGGTATCATTGGATTGCTCAATAGTATTCATGTTGTAGCCGAATGCAAGGTGCGAGGTTACATCAACAGTATAGCGCATCAGCTGTATTTTAATATCGATGCCTTCAATGTTTTCTGACAACTGGTTCCAGCGGTTTAATAATTTCTCTGTTATCTGCACCAGCGTGGGAAAGAAAGTTATAAGATGACTAATGTTCAGTGCCTGTGAAACCAGCTTGCGCTGGCGCTTCCAATCTTCACCTTCCGCGTTAAAAACTCCCTGAACACCCATTTCCCGTATAACATTATCCATCTTGTCTAACCTCCTGAATTTTTCCGGCCTGTTCTTGAGTACGTACTGGATAGTTTCAGGCCCGGTGATAACAATAGCCGGAACGGCACCTAATTTAATTTTGAAAATAGAGCCATATTGATCACTCCATTTCTCAATATTGCGATGTAATATTTCGGGTGTTATCTGTAGTAAGTTACCTAAAATGGGTATTCCTCCCGGCCCCGGTAGGCGCTTCATTTTTATCAATCCGGGTAATTGTTTTTCTATTGGCATGGCGGGAATATATGTTACTGAAGTTAGGTGTGTTTTATGCGGTAGGATGTAGTTTTTTTTAACACTGTAAAAAAATATCCTACTTTCTTTATAAAGGTCTTAAATTAACTCTTATCTAATTGAGAAGGCCTGCCTGATATCAAGACTGACAGCTAATAGTAACACCATCTAGAAAATACTTTTCTGCTGATAGCTGAAAGCTAATCGCTGATAGCAAAAGCATCCATTTAAGTTAACATCACACTAGCCGTTTTCTTCTATTGCCAATAAAAGTTTAGACGCTGCTGTTTTTATCTGAACCATATCCTTTTCAACCTCTTCTCTTGTTAAAAAATAAAAAGGCGTAAAGGTATCCCTGGTTATTCTTTTCAAATCACGGAAAGGCTGCCCTGCTTTCCAGGTGGCATTAGCCAAACGAAGCAGCAATGATTTATCAGCTTCACAGATGGTGCTATTTGCTATAGACTTTAAAATATGGGAAGGGATAATATTTTTTGTTGACACCAGGTAATTGATGCCACATTCCAATGCATAGAATCCCGCGATATTTATTGCGATCTTATGCTCTCTTACACTTTTGTGAATGATGGTACTTTCATCCGCATTAGTCACAAAAACTGACACAGGCTGGCAATGATTTATATCGTAAGCTGCATCCAAATGTTTTGAAATGCTAACAGCAAAATCAGTATCCTGTAATAATGTTTTCAACAACAGCATTTGATCTTGCATAGGACTATCAGCCACCTGTTGCATATTCGATAACAAGAAAGATGCAGCAGCTGTTACCTGCTTATGATCCTTTTCAATTTCTTCAGCTGGCAGATATAACGGTCCTGTAAAGTTATGCCGCTTTATTCTTTCTAAACTGCCGAAGGGCTGACCAGCTTTCCAGGTAGCATCAGCAAAACAGTCAAGTATTAAAACGGCCTCCATATCGGCAGTTTGATTTGCAAATTTTGTAAGCCATCTAATAGGAGTAGACTTTGTTTGTTCACAAAGCAATCCTATACCGCATTCAACCGCATAGAATCCGGCAAGGTTTATCGCGATTTTTTCCTCACCGAAAGTTTTATTTATTACAGCAGTGTTTTCATCTGTAGTAACAAATGGCCGGTGTTCACCGCCTCCATACGCCATGTATAGTTCTTCCGCCATTGAAAAGGAGAACTCCTTATTTTTTAGCAATGCGTCTATTATGATAAGTTCTTTTTTAATTTGTTCATCCGGCATACCACATGAGTTTTATTGAAAAGGAAAATAACATAATGTATCATCAGCAGTATTTCCACTATATTTAAAAAGCATGGCAGTTATTTTTATTGAAGTTAATCAAAGAATCTACCATGTAATTATCCCACTATATATCAAATAAAAAAACCTTTCCGTGGGGAAAGGTTTTTTTATTTGATGTGATAAATTTTATTTACCTTTTATCATTATTAAACAAAGTATAAAACACACTGAACTGGAGAACACTATTCTTAAAATCAGGATTGATCGTATTAGCCGTTGACGTCTGGAAGTTTCCCACCTTACTTATGCCAGCCATGTATCTCGCACCAATACCCAAACCGGATCTTCCGTGATAGCCTATTCCCGCGCCAATGGAAAGGTCAAGGTTCTTGGCAAAATTATTAATAGTTTGATTTCCATTGTTAGCGTTTTCACCAGCTTTGAAGCCTACCTGAGGACCAGCTTCAAGGTACACATTACCAAAATTAAGCTTGGCCATCACCGGCACATTAATATAAGATACTTTTAAATTACTCTTGTTACCCGAAGAAGTGTACTTAGCACCCTGCGATGAAAATAAAACCTCCGGTTGAATAGAAAATGCTTTTCCCAGCATAAAATTAAATATCCCACCGACATGAAATCCTACTAAAGCGTCTGATGAAATGTTACCACCGGTGTAATTACTTACATTGACTCCGCCTTTTACGCCTAATTGAAAACCTTGCGAGAAAGATGCTGTGCTTATAAAGAACAACGCAATGAAAATTATCTTTTTCATAATTATAATTTAAGAAATAAGTTAAAAAAGGAAAACTATCAGATAACTTATATCAAACTTCAATCAATCATTACCGGTCATAATTGAATATTTAATTTTGAGCAAAAGTTTTCTTCAAATTTTAATCATTTAATAGAGTATTTGCAATACATGTTCCATGTTTATAGGGAGGGAAAGCGTGCAGGTTAAACCTTGTAAGCAAAGAGATATAACCAGGTTATTTATGAGCATAATAATACCGGCAATATTAACAAAGCAGCATAATCATTAACAGTTTATTAGTTATTAAGCAATTTTATAATTAGCTTATCCTGAAAATGATACACATATCGTTTTAACAGTGTGGATAAATTTGCCTGTTGGGGAAAAATCAATGCGTATCATCTGCAGGAGCAGTCAGCGCCGCATACATTTTCTGTCGCTTGCGCGAGCCCCGCCAGTTGTTCTTGGCCTGTAGCAGGTCTTATGCCTTTTATAGTAATATTAAAGTGTAATCGTTTTCCTGCAAACGGATGGTTAGCGTCTACAATTATTTTATCCGGTAATACTTCAATAATTACTGCTTCACTTCCATTGTCAAGCGTCATTATCATTCCCGCTTTTAATGCGATAGTGGTATCATGTATTTCAGTATTATAAACGGTAGTAGTTAACCGCTGATCATAATATCCATAAGTCTGGTCTGGCATCAGGGTAATATTTCTTACCTCATCTTCAACCGCTCCTTCCAATACATGTTCAAGGGCAGGTAAAATATCACCAGCCCCTTGTAAATACTCCAGTGGTTCAAAGTTTAAATTGCTGTCAGCAACAATTCCCTCATCATCGGTAACGATATAGTGGATACTAATAATTTTACCATCAGCTACTTCCATGATTATAAATTATTTTTAAGTAATAATAGTGATATTCAGCGCCTGATTTAAATGAGTGGTAATTTTTTTATCAAGCGTTATCAAAACGGTATCACCCTGATCCGTGAAGTTGGTAGCCAGCTGTCTTCCATCAAGACTTACCACTATCTTCTTCACTACCATACCATCGATTTTTTTAAGAAGCATCGTTTGCAATTGTAACATGCCATACTTTACTGTAATGGTATGATGCTGCTGTTTATCTTTTCTTTGCTGACTGTAAATTCCCCAGCCTTCGGAGGTGATAAAAGGAGATTTAAAATTTTCAGCACTCCATGCAGGCGCGAATCCAATAAAACCTTTTGGTCCGTGATACTGAAAGCCACAGGCAGTTATGAAAGTGCCATAGCTAGCCATTGCGCGGGCATAGTGATCACTGCATTCGATTTCATTAAAAGGATTTCTTTTTGAGGCATGATACCTGTCGTGGATCATCCTTGTAAGTACGAGTGACTCATCCGTCATACCTTCCGCCATCATGTGCGATGCTACCTGGTGCTCGAAGCCACTCATGCATTCATGAAAATAGCCCAACTGCCAGGTTGTATTATCACCGTAAGCTTTAGCTTCGTTATGAGGATTTGTATTCATGATCATCCCGCCTTCACCCGCAAGTGCATAGGGCCTGCCGCCGGGATGCGATTTGATGTACGGGCCTATATCCGGAGTAAAATTATATTTCCATAAAGACCTTAATGCCGACAATGATTTTTCTTTGCTGATGACCCTTTCCAACCCCACCTGAAAAGCCCAGCCCTGCCCTAGCACCTGGTCTATATGACAGGTATTGTAAGAGCCCAGTTTCGCCCTTCCTTTTTCCGCTTCAGGTTGATGGATAAAATATTCGCCATTGAATAGTTTATCTTCCATATTAGCCGTGCCACTTGAAACATACCGGGCACAGGTTTTCTCAAATTCCTCATCCTTCATTTCTTTAGCCATTTGTTTGCCGGCTGCAACAGCTGCTATGCATAATCCGACTATCCACGCGATCTCGCCATCCCATACAGCATCAAGCGTATTCTCCATGGGCGTATCTTCCATACCGTCCTTATTCTTATCCTGGTTGATAAGAAATTGTACTGTCTTCCTTATATTAATCCAATTATTTCTAAGGAAAGAATCATTGGCGCTCATCTGGTGTTCACGGTAAATACGCAGGATGGTACCTGCCTGGCCGTCTATCGCCGGACGTTTTTCAAATTCACCCCTGAAGATAATTCCCCCATCTTGTTGTAAAGCAATACCAAGGTCTACGCGGCTTCGGGTATCTCTTTCAAGCGCCGGAAAAATTCTGCCAGCGGCCTGCGCATAGTGCCATACGTGCGTACAGGTACCGGCGCAACAACCAACTCCTTCCCATCCATAAAATCTTCCTGAATCAAACCGGTGACAAGTAGTGGTAGCTAGTGTGGTTATGTTTGAAAGTGTTCTTTCTAAAAACCAATGCGGAAGCGTTGAATTATACCATGTCTGCCTAAATAATTTTGTTTCTGAAGAGAGCTTAGTAAAATGCTGACAGGTATAGGCAGCTACTTCCAGTGCATTTTTAAAATGGTTGCTGTAATAACGGCCTTTGTCCTGCATGCCTTTAAATGTTAGATTTGGGAAGAACCATGCAATCATAAAATCTGTCTTCACAGATTTTGCAGGAGGTAAATTATATATCGCAGTAACACTACCTAGAAGTGCTTCACCGGCGGGTTTACGCGTAACAGCCTGCCGGGTAGCAAATGAAGTGTTGGCCTGATGCGCTGATATGAAGTTGGTATTAATATGTGCGTGCTTATCAAGGCAGGCAACGCACATAGATCCGTAATCGGACGCCTCAAAAAGAGGATCAGTTTTATCTGTCCCTTCAACACTTAACTGCACAGCCTGAAAATCGTGCCGATCGGATGCAGTGTTCATCCGATGATGCACTCCCGGCCTGGCAGAATATATAGCGGTTTGATTTTCAAGAAATCCTGTTAGCGCAATCTTCGCGGGCAGCTTAGAGGTGTTCTTTATCGTAAAAGAAAGAATGGTAACAGGCAGACCTGAATTGTGCTCATCAAGCGGAATAAAAGGAGAATACACTTCCAATAAAATCTCCAGCGGAAAGTCTTTATCAGTATAACGAATAGTTGCAATTGGATAAGTGGCTTCAAAACTTATTTCATCCCAGTCAGCTGCTTCCATACGTTTATTGTATGATTGTCCTGCATGTTCGATAGCAATGATAAAACCCTGCTGAAGCGGGCGGATGTCCTTTGCAGGCCGCAGGTATGCAGACCCATCGCGCGAACGGATTTTCTTTTCTTCCTGCCCTTCCGCCTTCCATTGAATTTCCCTGGGGTCTATGCCTTCCTGATTTTTATTAAAAATATCCCATAACCAAAGTCTGCCGTCCCCCCCCAGGTAAACAGTGCCGCAGTTGATACCGCCGGCGGGCATACCAATATAATTCAATTCATTTTTGCTTTTAAGATAAGTAGTAGGCACGCCCCTTTCATACAACGACTTAATCCATTCAGGATCTAATTTTTTATCTGCGGGTATATGCAGCCCATTTAATTCCCCCGGTGCAAACGGACCTGCTATAACGGGCATGCGCAAGGCAAGATAACCCGCAGACAACACCGCGCTTTGTTTTAGGAAACTCCTTCTTTTAATTCTCAATGGTTAATTATTAATAAGTTGATCGTTTAATAAAATTAAATCTAAGCAAGTAAAAATTAGAAACATCAATCATTAACATTTTTAGAAGTAAAAGGATTCGGGAATTATTCTTCAATCTAAAAATCTAAATAATTCTCAGGACAGTACAGGATGCGATTATTGAAACATACTGTATATTTAGTAATCACTTACACATGCCTCCCGGCATTCAAAAATCTAAACTGTATTACTAACAAAACGACTGCTCAATTATGAAAAAGAAACATCTACTCGCTTTTTGTCAAACTAAGATATCCTGGGTATGTACATTTTTTATGCTGCTAAGTACCTGTGTGTTTTCGCAGGATCTTAAAATCTCAGGCAAGGTTATAGCCACTACCAGCAACCTGCCTTTATCAGGCGTAACCGTAAAAGTAAAAGACAAAAGAGTCGCCACTACCACTGACGCTGAAGGAAATTTTACCATCAGCGCTCCAAAGGGAGCAAGCCTTCAATTTAGTTATGTGGGCTATTTACTCAACGAAGTTTTAATAGGCAATAATGCTAACCTTGAAATTAAACTGGATGCATCTAATAAAGGTCTTGATGAAGTAGTAGTGGTGGGTTACGGATCTAAACGTAAACGGGATATTACTTCCGCTATTTCAACCATTAATATGTCAGATATAGGGGAAGCGCCTTCAAGAGGTATCACGCAACTGATACAGGGACAAGCGCCTGGTGTGGTGGTTAAGCAGAAAGATGGCAGGCCCGGTGCTGAATTTGAAGTAAGGATACGGGGTATTGCTTCCCTGGGAGCAGGCAGCGAACCGTTGTATGTAATTGATGGATTTGCCATGGGAACAAGTACTGGCGTAAATATAAACCCAAACGATATTGAGAGCATCTCTATACTGAAAGATGCTGCCGCTACGGCGATCTATGGCGCTAGGGGATCAAACGGGGTTGTACTCATTACAACTAAAACCGCTAAAGAAGGACAAACAAATTTGAACTTTTCTGTTGATTATGGTATTCAGAATATCCCACAATCCCGTAGGGTAAAAGTATTAACCGGGCCTGAATTCGCCCAGTTTAAAAAAGAGGTTTTTGAAGACAATATACGTTATTTCAAGAAACGGGAACCCACCCTTGACGAAGTTCCCATAAACTACCGGTATCCCGAAAAAACCAAATATTCAACAAATTGGTACAATGAGATACTTCACAATAATTCTCCTTACACAGATTATAATCTTACCCTTGCCTCGGGTAAAGGGCCAATTACTTCAGTTCTTTCAATAGGATACTATAAAGAAGAAGGGGCGATTATTAAAACTGATTATGACCGTTTCTCCATTCGTTCTAATATAGGGGGAAAAGTAAATAGGTTTATTACGATGGGATGGAATACGAGCGCGACATATTCCAGGCAGAATGTAACGAACTCAGATGGGCGTAATGCAATCGTAGGCTCTACTTTGATAATGGACCCAAGGGAACCGATGTACGACAGCACGGGTTCCATAAGAAAATATATAGGTGGTATTGACGGCGTTTTCGGGTGGCCAAACCCTGTGTTCTTACTTAACAACGTTACCAGGAAGCGTAACATTGCTGATGTATTATCCAATGGTTTCGTGGAAATTGCCATATTGAAAAATTTGAAGTTCAGGTCTTCGATCAACGGACGATTAAATTATAATAATTACAGGGAATTTGTGCCTTCTACAATAGGTACGCTATTAGGCTCAGGACTTTCCGGAGCCCCGCCCAGAATTGCTACAGCTGGTGAGAATACCGACCAACTCGTAAACTACTCCGCAGATCAGTTACTAACGTATGCTCCGCAGCTGGGGGAAAATCATAAGATAGATTTTCTTGCCGGTTTCACCGCGCAGGAAGAGAGATCCAGGGGCGTGTCAGGAAGTGGAAATACATTTCCCGATGACCTGGTCCCCTACCTTGGTGCTGCCATATTAAGAGCCTCCAACTCATTCGAGGCAGGATGGAGCCTGCTGGCTTATATCGGGAGGGTGAATTACTCTTTTAAGGACAAATATTTACTTTCAGCATCCATCCGTCGGGAAGGAAGTTCCAGATTCGGCGCAAAAAATAAGTATGGTAACTTTCCTGCCGCCTCTATTGGTTGGAGGCTTACAGAAGAGAAATTTATGCCGAAATTATCCTGGCTAACAGATCTGAAATTAAGAGCCAGCGTGGGAAAGACCGGTAATAACAATATTGGTAATTACTCCAGCTTATCGTTCCTTGGCACCGACAATTACATTCTGGGCAATGCTATCGCCGCTGGTAAAGTAGTGACCTCCTTTGCAAATTCGGCGTTAGAGTGGGAAAAATCCAGCCAGGTCGACATTGGAATGGATCTCTCCTTATTTAATAATAAGGTTGTAGTAACAGCTGAATATTATAACAAGTTAACCAACGACATGTTACTGCCTATCAGCATACCGGCCGTATCAGGGTTTACTTCCAGCTTGGCTAACATTGGAAAAGTAGAAAACAAAGGTTATGAATTTGCCATAGATTACAAGGCAAAGGTTGGAATGCTAAATATCCGAAACAGCTTTAATATCGCCTTTAACCGCAGTAAGATACTCGCAATTAAGGGTCCTAATGATGCATTGTACTATGGAAATTTTTACGGAGGGTACAATGTGCAAAAAGTTGGCCGCCCGATTGGCATGATATACGGGTATAAAAAACTCGGCATATTCAATACGCAGGAAGAGATTGATAAATCTCCTAAACAAGACGGCGTTATTCCCGGCGGTATGAGATTTTTGGACGCCGATGGTAACGGCGAAGTAACTTATGATACCAAGGACATGGTAGAAATAGGCAATCCGAATCCGGCCTTTACCTGGGCGCACACACTCGCCATGGATTTCAAAAAATTTGATTTTAATATTTTATTATTAGGTGCCCAGAAATTTGATATCTACCGCAATATCGAAGCCTCCACTATGAATATGGATGGGGTTTTCAATGTTTTAGACAAGGCAAAGGATCGCTGGAGGTCTCCTCAAAATCCAGGTTCAAATCCCGGTGCGAAAAATTCACAAGGTGGTACCAATTTTTTTAAATGGAGCCGTGAAAGCAGTGAACGTTATGTATATGACGCAAGTTATATGTGGATAAAAAATGTAAGTCTTGGGTATGCCTTACCAAAAATAAAAAACATAAGCAGTGCCAGGGTTTTTATAAGCGTAACTAATTTGTTCCTCGTTACTAATTATCCTGGAAATAATCCTGATGTAAGCCAAAGGCAATCGATAGAAGGTGGAAACGATGATGAGGCTTATCCGGTTCCAAGAACATTTGCCATAGGCGCTAAAATTAACTTTTAAAACTTACTTCAATGAAACACATAATCAATATAGGACTCCTGATGATCTGCCTGTCAAATATTTCTTGCAGCAAGAATTTTCTTAATAAGACCGACCCTACAAGAATAGGCACAGAATTATTTTTTAAGGATCAGGTGCAGATAGACCAGGCCATGAATGGTATATATGGGCAAATCCAGGGAATAAACAATTCGGCGTATATTTTTAAGGAGATGATGTCTGACAATACCACCTTTGATTTAAACCCTTTGGAC
>Ga0123336_10000787_pt1 | contig 30792 bp, 40 predicted proteins | sample SSSSmetaG_FD_96466 | JGI IMG/M metagenome (GOLD analysis project Ga0123336, IMG submission 96466) | Glacier valley bacterial and archeal communities from Borup Fiord, Nunavut, Canada, to study Microbial Dark Matter (Phase II) - ​SSSS metaG | ecosystem: Environmental > Aquatic > Freshwater > Ice...
CACCGGCCAGGAGAGCGGCGCCGGCGCCACCTGCCACGTTCCGTGTGGATACGGCCCAAAGCCCTCCACCACCACCACGCGCGCCGTGCTCGGCTGCCAAATCGATTGTGCAGGTGTGCCCATGCCCGCTCCCCTTCGTGCTTATCGTTCCGCCACGCCGCTTCTGCCTACCACTCCACCAGCACCAGGCCAGGCGCACCCTGGCCGCCCGCTCCGCCGCCTATGCCACCCGAGCCGCCACTGCCCGGCGCGATGCCGTTGCGGCCATTGACCGAGGCGGTGCCAGCACCGCCCACAGCCAGCCCGCCCGCACCGCCGAAACTGCCGCCCCCGGCCCCGCTCAAGAAGACGCTGCCCAGGTTCAACGCATCCCCTCCAGCCGACCCCGCCACAGACAGGCCGGAGCTGCCGCCCGCGCCGCCGGCGCCCGCCCCCAAACCCACACCGCCGGACGATCCCCCGCTCCCCGCCGCCCCACCCACGGTCGATGCAAGACCGCCAAAACTCGAAGCCTGCGCGCTCACATTGCTAGCGCCGATCCCCCCATTGCCAACTACGACGGCAAAGGTCTGGCCAGGCGACACCAGGTAATACCCTTCGCTATACCCTCCACCAGCCCCGCCGCCGCCTGCACCCCCCAGCCCTCCTCCGCCGGCGCCGCCACCCGCCCACACACGCACCCTCAGCGCGCCCACCCCCGCCGGCACTGCCCAATTGCCCTGATTATTGGGTCGAAACACCGCCAGATTATGCGTGCCAGGTGTCAGCTGCGGCATCTTCCAGTTCAGAAAAGGCGCCGTCGGCAGCGTGGTAATATTTCCAGCCGCCAGAACCGTCTGACCACAGGCGACCGTGATGACATATAGTCCGATCCACCCGGCATCCACCGGCGGCAAAGACAAACTTCCCGCCGCCAAAGGGGCGCTCGCCTTCACCGCAAGCTGAACGCTCTGCTGCCGCAGCGTCATCTGCGCCGCGCCATTATTGCCCGCACCGCTAAAGGGCTGCCCTGGCATCGCCGCGTTGTAGTAGGGCAGCACCGTCGCGCCGCCATCGGCCTCCAGCAAGCTTGCCTGGATCAGGTAGTTGATGATTTGGCCCGCGGAAGGCGGCGGGACGAAACTGAAAATCGTGCTCCCGGTGTTGATCCCCATCCGCACCAACGGTGCCGTCGGCAACGCGGACAAGGAACCGTATGGAAGCGTGTCGATCGCGCCAAACTGCGTCATCGATCCCGGCCCCACAGAGACGGACATTGATGCCGGCTGGGTTGGGCCGCAGACCAGCCCATCGGCGACACTGGTCGTTCCGAGGACCGCCTGTGCCAAATACCCGAGCGCCACCATCGTATTGCGCTGCACATTCAACAAATCCGTGTCCAACGGAATACTGCCCGGATATACGATTTGCCTGTCCAACGAGGTTTTCTCCTTTGTTGCCGGATTCAGAAAACGGCGCGCAGCAAGCAGACCTGCTCAGGGCAAGCCTACAGGGGGTCCAACGTCCAAAATCATGCTCAACGGTCAGTTCGTAATTTGAACCCACAAGCGGTAGCCGGCGGGAACGATCGATTGCGCCATCCGATATATCTCGGCATCACTCACCTGGGTCTGCACGAGGGACAGGCTTCCACGCCCCAGCACGCCGCCGGTTCCGTACCCCGCAAGTGCCGCGATACCGCCGCCATGCGGCCGCCGTACGGTCAGGAAACTCTGAAAAGGCAACGCGAGATTGCCATAGCCTCCCGCGCAGCCATACCCCACCCCTCCCGCGCTGTACCCGCCTGTATCCTGCGGCCTTCCAGGCTCGAAGATTGCAGCCTGCTGGCCCGTCAAATCATACATCGCCTGCAACAACGCCTGGCGCGTTGCGCGGGCGCGTAGAAGCTCCTTGCCAATCCGAGTCCTGAACGCAACATCGCCTTCGCCTGAACGGCGCTTCAGACCCGCGCCAAAAAAGTCCGCACCGATCAGATCGACAAAGCCGCCGCTCGACGTCGCCAACCGCGCCTGTGCACGAACCGCCTCTATCAGGTTGTAAATCTTCGCCCAGGCAACGCCAAACCCAGATAGCACCTCTTCCAACGCCGGCGCGCTATCGGCAAACCAGCGCGTCGGCAAAACCCGCCGCATGCGCCTGACAAAGTCGGCAATGCTCCCAATCATGTCAGCTCACCAACACATTGCTTGCAACAATCACAGCGCTCGGTCCGGCCACAACGTCAAGCACAGCATTATTCACCATTGTATTGCTTACGCTCATCACCGCCGGGTCAGCACCATGCGCCAACGCTTCAAGCTTGGAGACTGCGAGCGTTCCACCAACCGGCAACTGACCCACCCAAGCATATATTGCGTTTTCAATGCTAGTACAGATCGTGCTATGTGCCGCGCCGGCTGAAGTCATGACAGTCATCGTGATTGTTGCAAACACCACGTCCGGACCCGTCACGGCGAACGAAGCCCCGAGAGCTTTCACATTGTCTACCGCCAGGCTGGCCGTTTGAATCAGCGTCGCGGGCGGACGCCCGGTACCATCATCCACAATCACCCAGAAACTGCCGATTTGCGGCTGATGTGCTGTATTCACGTTCTCAAGTATCGCGTAGCGCAAGCCTTGCCGAACTGACTCAATGGCGAAGGCGACCGCCTCCGCCGTGGCAAGCGAGCGGCTGTTGATGTAAAGCTGGAAGCGTGCGCGAAAGTCTGCATCAGCCTCGGCATCAAACCCGCCTGCCAGTGGCGCTGTGTTGGTCACATAGTCCACGCCGGGAATCGCGGTCGCCAAAGTCGTGATCGTGCCGGTCAAAACGTTTCCAGCAGTCCCCGCCTGCTTTGCTTGCACCGGCACGGTTACCCCACCAGCGGGGGCTGCAAGATTGTAACCCGACGTGCCATTCCATGCCGGATGCGAGGCAGACGCAGTGACCACAAAACTCTGCGCCCGATCTCCTGTCACCACGATTGTGGAAACCGGTATCACAGCCGCCACCCCTGGCGTATACCTGGAAAAAGTCACCTGCCCCGCGCTGGCAGAGCCCGTCAGACGTGCCAGGCCGAAATCAGCCATCCAACTATCCAGATCGCCCCCTGCACTCGTAGACGCCCGAGTCATCGACAGCACTTGCAAGATCAACCACTGCAGCCACAGCGCAACTGCGGCACAAGCCTCGATCAGAGCGCGCAACACACTGCCGACCGACACATCCACCAGCTGTGCCGACCCACCCTGCACGGCAGCGGCCATGTTCTCCAGCAAAGCCGAAAATTTCTGGAGGGGCAGGATCATGTCAGCTCCCGACGCTAAAAGAAAGAACCTGGGTCGAACCTATCGCCGCGTCGACATACCGGACCTGTACATACACGCTGCCGTTACCAGTGCTCTGCACATCGATCACCGGCTCGGGCAAACGCGCCACAGCCGGCTCCATGAAAATCTGGCTTCGGACAACGGCCCGTATAGCGGCCACATCTGCCGGCGAACCAATGAAGCGCGCCAGTCCAGCACCGTAGTCCGGATGCCACACATAATCGCCTGGGTTTGTGAGCAACCGGCGCAGCACGCGTTGTTGCCCTAAAGCGGTACCCGACGCCAACGCCAAGTCGCCCGTATTGCCCGTTGCCAGATCCAAGCTCCAGACCAAACTCGCATCCTGCATGGCGAAACCCTTTAATCCGTGGGCTGCGGCCCATTGTTGCCGGGCGGGTGAACATGACCATTATAATGCCCCCGCAACGTCGAGAGTGCCCCATGTCGATCAAACACATCCCCGCTCACATGCATGTCCCCGGTATGGCTCCAAGTCGCAGCGGAACTCTCGATCGAACCATCGTTACGCAGTTTCAGAAAGCTTCCAGTCTGATGTACGAGCCAGAATTCACCAACTGGCGCCTGCGGTGCCTCCGCAGCCGCCGACCACAACCGTGCCACGACAATGCCATGCTCCGCATCGCCCTCTTGCCAAATCACCAATACCTGATCGCCCGGCGCCGGCGGACATGCCAATCCCCACCCGGCTCCCACCCAACACGTGGCCACAGGCAGCCACCCAGACAACACATTCTCGGGCTGAATCAAGACACGGGCAGTGCAGGCGGCCGTGTCGACAGACGACACGACCGCCAACCGCGGCTGTCCCCACCCCTGATCGATCTGACTTGCCTGGGCCTTAACAACATTCAGAAAACTGTCCAAGCGGGTAACCTCGCTTCCAATCTCTGCACAAAACCTTCGTGAAATGACAGCCGTCGACTGACATCGCTCACCACCCAGCTCCCGTCGAAATCTGTTCCCGTGTCCGCGAGCGTCAGGATATCTCGTGGCTTGGTCGTCAGATCACCCGGCATCTCTATCGTGACAGAACGCTCATGCTGTGACATCTCCGTCAGAACACGTTGTGCTACTTGCAGCGCCGAATTTTCCGTCAAGTTCGGTTTTACAACCACGTAAGATCGGCCGGCACCGCCACCAGCGGTCGTACTCACTGTCTGCACCACGCTACGCTGACCTCGGCAATCCCAACTTTTTACAGTCACATCCAGACCACCGCTCAAGAGCAGCGATCGGTGAAGGTGCACCGACATGCAATCGCTTGGACGTAGCGTCAGCGACCCACCGGCCAGGTCCGGCGGTGCAAAATACAGCGCCTGCCCCTCCACCCAAACGTCACACCCCTCACCTTCCGACAACCTCACGAGCAAGTCCCACTCCGTCGTAAAACGGCCATGCTGATCAAGTGTCAATCGAGACCGCCCATTCTGGTAGTCCCTCCCAACCAGAGTGCTCGTCTGTGAGACAACGGCCTGCAGTCCGCGTCTCCTCGCCAATGTCGTCGCGATCTGGCTGGCCGTCTGATTCTCAAAAGTCTCCTGGGTACGCGCCTCTATGAAACGCGAGGTCAAGTCGCGCCCATCGACCCTTAGCCGGCCGCGGCCAACATCAATGTCAATATCATCGACATCGCCAACGATGAGCGCCGCCCAAGCGCCGCTCAACCCTAGCCTGATCTCGACTATAAACGAGCTACCGGAGCTAAAGACCGGACCCGCCAAGTCCAAAGCTGCCGTAATACAAAAGCGGTTTGCCGACAAATGGCTGTTTGCGTCAATCTCGATATCCAACAGACCGGGAAGCGAAACACCGTTAACCAGGACCACGGCCGCGGGCGCTCGCCCATCACCCTGGACCAATTCCACCTCCAGCCGAGGCGTCCATCTCGGGCAAAAGCAGAACAGCCACACCCGCCAGCCAGGGATCAGTCAACCCGTTAAGTGCCGCCACCCGGTTCCATTGCGTCGCGTCACGCAAAAACGTTGCTGCCACGTGGAAGAGCGTCGTGCTCGAAACGCTAATTTCGGTCGGCATCATATAATGCCCTGCAGGTTTTCAATCGATCTTTGCAAGTAACCCTGCGCGATTGCAAATTGCGCCATCGTCCCGCTGGCACTCACCAAAGCCGTTATGTCTGATGAGTCCAATATCGCCTCCGCGCCGGATAGCCCAGATGATACCTCAGCGTTGGCTGCTCTCACTCCCGCCAGGATACCCGGAATAGCCGCACTCCCCGGTTCCAAGGCGGCGGCCGCGCCGGCCTCAGTCAGCACACCGCTCAGGCCCACCCAGGCATTGGCTGCATTCAAATCCGCCAACACAGTATTGGCCGCTGAATTTATATAACTCTCGATTGTCCGAGAAAGATCTGCGAGCACAGTACAGGAGATCTCATAGGTGATCCACCAGGGACTCTGAAACTCCAGGTTCAAAGACGTAATGACAATCTGATACGAAAATGCCTCCCAGGACAACGGCAATGGCAAGCCGGCGGCTCGTGTCGCATCCAAACTCCGCGCGCGGTCACTCGCGGCAGGTCCCGCCAAGACGCCATGCCACGAAATGGCGCAATCGTCGCGGCCCATGGCATCAATAACTCTTCCGCCACCGAGAAGCTTATGAACGGCAGCTCGCTGTGCACCCCCAAAATGCAACGTGGCCGGGACCTCGAAGCCATCCAATTGCAGATCGCCTAGCAGGAAACGAGCCATTATCCCCCCACAGTCGCGCCAGGCAGCAAACGGCTTCGACGCGCATCAAACCCGGTCGGACCCGCTTGCGCTCGACCCGCTTCCTGATTCAAAAACCTGGCTACCCAGCGCCCCACGAGTGTGCCGTCAAGATACACGTCACCTTCGGTGGGTCCTATCTGTGACACTGGCGCAGTCTTGGCCACAGGAGACGCATAAGGCGCCTCTACTGGCCGCGCCTCGACAGAATAGGCGGGTGCAGCCGGTCTCATCATCTCCGTAAAGTCATTCGCGGCCAGACCATCATGTGCAAGTTCCCGTCGGCCGCCTGCTTCGGGTCTGGCCACCGCTTCCGACCGAGCGCCTGGTGCGCCGACATACCCCGGCCTTTGCGGAGCAACGCTCCCAACCGTGCCTGCTTCGGGAAAATCAGCTTTCAACCAACGGCCAGCCACAGCAGTTGCAGAGGGCGATGGTTTCGGCTTCATCGGATACGTGACACCGCCGCTACCGGTCTGGTCCTTTTCACGCACTCCCTCGACTATGGGCGCTGGTGAAAAAGTCCGTGAAGCCGACGCCGGTAACGAGAATCCTGGCATCAACATCTTTTGCGGTAGCGACAAACTGCTAGGCCGCTCCACATCTACTCTGGCCGTCTCCGGAATTGCTCGCGGTACGGACTTACTGTCCTCCGCCGATGGTCGCGGCTCCTGAAGCGAAAGCTTGACCTCAGGAGCCGCAGGCCGCTCCTGACGCAACGTCTGCGTCTTCTCAACGATGGTTCGCCCCCGCACCTCAGGAGCTGCCTGCTTCTGCGGTGATGTCGTAACAGTTGTCGGGACAGTAACGTTCTCTCCGACCTCGAAATTCCGTTCTTGTCGATCTTTCGTCCTCTTCTCCGTCGCCGCAGGGCTGGAGCTTTCCACCCAACCACTCGCCACCTGGCGTAAACGTTGAACAGGTACACCGTATGTCGAAATCACCCGCTCAAGCTGCGCCATCTGTGTTCTGGCGCGCTCGATACCTTCCGAAACGCCGTCCCGCAGCGCCAAAGTAACACCTATTTCATAGGCTTCCTCGCTCATTGAAGCCTCCCTGCAACTCATTTATTAGAACTGCAACTACATCTTTCGACGCAAAGGATGCCGCTTCAACCACGGAAACACCGTGCGTGTTATGGATATGGGCTAATTCAAACGGCGAAGAGACCGGACCGTGACAAGCCAGCGACAAGCGAAACCCCTCTCCCCAGACCTCCAGTCCACCCTCACTCGCATGCACCCGCGCGGCCGCTAATCGGCTCATCAAAGTCTCACCCGCACAGTGCAGGGCAGCTTTCAAGACCTCTTCCACTGCTGGTCACTCCAGTCATATTCGAACCCATTGAAACGGCCCATCACAATCACCCAGGCAGACCTTTCGCCCGGAGAAAGACTGAACGCAACGTCAAAAGGCACCCCGTTCTTGACCAGATACAGACAATCAACTAGATCGGGGTGCCCACTCAGTTTCCCTGCTCGGTGCTCCCGCAATCCGAACTCGGCGTCTCCGCCAATGCTGCTGCTACCGCGGCAATTCCTGCATCTCCCAGCCGGCCTACAAGCCCCTCAACCAGGCCTTCCGTGACAGGTGCCGGCACCGGCACGGTATCGATGGCGACAACGCAGGAGGCTAGCATCGCCATCCCGAGATACGCGTTATTTTGCGACAGCGTTGGACCAATGGCTTTGAACAACCGCAGCCTGTCCAGCGCAGTCAGTCGGCGTAACACCAACTCACGGCCGTCTGAATCTCGGACGACCAGCGGAGCCAAAGCAGCCGCCACAATCTGCGCGCTTGGCCCCATCATCAGATACGCTGCCTCTGCGTAGCGAAAAACTCCAGCTTTTGTTTGACGGACGCGTCGCCCTTCCAAGTCCCGGCATTCACCAATTTGAACACCACGCCGTTATACTGGTAGGTGGAGATAGAACCGTCCACTTCTGTCACGTATTGGTAAACCGTTCCCGCCGGCAACGTCCCTCGGGTCAGAAAGGCTTGTTCCGACGCCGCGATAAAGTCGTCCACCGCGCTCGTCCCGCGCTCCACCTCAAAGCTGCCCTCCCAACCCTTTGGCAACTCGGCGCCCATTGGTACTCCATCAAGGCGATCCAATCGGACTGACTGCGTCACCTGGCGGCTTTCAAAACCAGTGACATATGTCAAATCCACACGCCCTTGCGGCCCCATTACCACCAACTGGCAATCGCGCCCGATCGAAAATGAATTGATCGGCATTTATAGCCCTCCCGCTTCAGCCCGAATGATATTTAAACCCAGAGATTCTCGGCCACGCTCAGCGCGTCAGGCTGTGCCACCTGGCAAGACCTGCCGCTGAATAGCAACCGTCTGGCCACCCTCCACATTCACAACAAACTTTTCATTGATGCTCTGAAACTGAACCTGCGCATTGCTTTGAACAAAGCCTAAGCTCGTTCGGCTTGCCGGATTGTTGCTCAGATCACAAATCACGCTGAACGGCAGAGCACCGTTGACGCTGCCCAGGATACCCTGTCCATACAGATTCTGTAGGAAGCTGAGCTGAGTGGAACGGATTTTCTGGAACAAAGAACTATTTATCACCTGCCCAACGAACTTCCCCATCCCGGCAGCAAGGGTGGCCGCCACATAGTTTGTAAGCCTCGTATAATTGTCGCCACTTATCGCCGCATTGGACGAGCTGTTATGCCCACAGCGCACACCCCAATACGCGCCACCCGGCTGAGGATTCGAAATGACGTCAATCCCGCTTTGGAACAGGATGGCCAACTCAGCATCACTATACGTTGTGGTCTGCCCACTCCCGGGCACGCCCGACCGCTGTGTACCCACGACACTATACAGCGGTTTGTTGAGGCTCGACTGCTCCGGCGACAAGTTCGCCAACCGCCCAGCAACAAACCCTTGAGGCGACACAATACGCATCAAGCCGTTTGCCTGATCGTTCCAGAACACCCAGTCGCCGAATAAGAGCTTCGCTGCGTAGGAATCGAGACCAGCCTGCTGCTTCAACGACACTGCATTGGCGATAGTCTGACCCATCGGTCCAGTCAGGATCATGTAAATCCCCTCTGCCACACCGAAGGCCGCCTGCGTAGTCCACTGCGTCGCATCGTCCACATCCGCCAGCACTCCAAGGCCGCAGGCTTGCGAACGAAGGGCATACATACCCGTGCGCGGAATAGTATCTTGTCCGACAATACCTGACGATGTCACATTGGCGGCACCATCGCTCCCGCCTCCCAATCCCTGCGGACCAAACGCGGCGGCAGCCGACGCCGTGGCTGTGCCCAAAGACGCAACCAGTATCTGCGACGGTCCACGTAGCGGTCCGTTCCCAAAGTTGACCGCCGTGGCAAGACTCTGCCAAAAGCCTGCCGGCGTAGCACCTGGAATATTGGAGAAGACTTCTGGCACCAGACCAGGCATAGACACTGTTAACTGCCATTGCCCCGGAACGGCGCTCGCCATCAAGGAGACCGTGACAGCGTTGCCCAGCGATCCGGTATATCGTGCCGTCAGCAGAAGAGCATAGGCTGTTCCGGCCAACCCAACCGCGTAATTAGCGGCGGAGTCCGTCCCGTCGCTTACCCGCACGCATCGAAAGTCGGATGCGCCCTGCTGCACGGCTGTTGCAACGGCTGTGCCCATATCGTATTTCCTGGCGACGACTGGGCCGAACGCCGAGGCGTAGTCAGCCATCGTTCCAATCGCCACAGGCTGGTTGAGCGGCCCCCAGGAGGACGTCCCGACAATGCCGATGACATTCGTAGGGACACCATTCAGGACCAAGTTCTGCGGCGCAACGATTTGCACATAGAGATCCGGCACCACAAGTGACGTCGTGTTGAGTACACCTTGCTGATATATGGGCATGCTCAGTTCTCCTCCTTCGACTCACCCGTCGTGGACCGGGATGACACCCGAACCACGTCGTGAACATGCGGCCCAGACAGCGTATCGCGGACTGCAACTGGGTCCGCCAACACATGTCCCACGGCATAGGGTCCGAACGGCCGAACCACGACCAACGTAATCGCCAAATCGTCCTCCCTCATGCATAAATATCGATGTCGTCGGTCTGCAAGTCGCCAAAGAGCATAGAAGCAACGGATTGCACTGACGTCGTTCCGTACTCCACGTCGAACAACAGATCCCGCCGATACAGATGGGCGTCCTGGCCATCATCGATGCTTACCGTCGACCGGTATCGTACGTGGCCCGCGGTTCCGTCGGCCAGGACCAGGAAGCTTTGCGCTGCGAATGCGCTCCCAATCATGCTGCAAACCCGATCCCGGCTACCCGGGTCAGAACACCACACCGACACGCGGAATCTTTGCTCCTGACGGCACCACTCGGTGAGGACGTTCGCGTCCGCAGTAACCCGGCCCTGCATTCCTGCAGCTCCTGGAACGTCAAGGTTCGTACCCGAAAGCCAACAGGCCCTCGTCCGCCTGATTGTCTCGGCGAGAACGGCAGCCACCAACGCAGCTGTGTCGCCATCCTGCAACCGATGCACAAACGGCTGCCCGTCTATTAACAAGCCAGCGAGCTGGCCCGCTCCCCCGGCGCCGCCAAACATCGCTGACGTCCCGGTAACTGCGACAGTCAGCGACGGACGGCCTACCGACGTATGGACCGTGGTTCCCCATCGTGTTGTGTTCCGCGTGGCACCGGGAACTGCGAAAACGCTGATGTTTACAATTCCCAATTCCAGATCTCGGTCGAGTGCCCCACGAACTGGCCATCCCCGATATACCCTCGTCGGCTTTCCGGTCAGGCTCGGCGCCCCGAGACCATTGGCATAAACGACTGACAGGGCAAATTCAGAGAGCGCAGCTTCGACATCCGACAAGTCCGCCACGTGCAGCACCTCATATCTTTCAATCTGCAGCCGCCGTTCATGCACTTACTTGCCGTGCTGTTAGCCGCCAACCAAGCGCGCCCTCCTCGACCGCGCCAACAACGTATGCGCCATCGGTATCGTCGTTGATCAAGTCACCGGCCTGTATGCCGAAGCTGTAGGGCGGCAACAGAACTGTCCATCCTCCCAACCGGGTACCCTCAAAGCTCACGGAAGCCGAACGCCCTCCCGCCTCGAGCAGGCTAGCGGACCATTCGGTAAGAATGGGCGTTGCGGATACTGAAAAGAACCCACTATAGCCGCCGCTGACCGAAGCGGCAGGTCTGACAATACTGATGACCCGGTTGGTTATCACGCATTGCGCCGGCAAACCCGGCCTCTGCGACGCAATGAAAAACGTCGCATCATCGCCCACCAGATAATCGCCGGCTTTCGTGCAGGCTGTATCGTATACGCCTCGCCACAAAGGCATCCCGTATCCAACACTGCCCCCGGCACCGCTCGGAAGGAACAGGGCACACAGGTCAACAATCCGATTTTGCGAGACGATAGGACGAATCTTCGTCTTCGGCCGATACACGCTCACTGGCACTCCCGACTTACGTGCTGCAACCCCCATACCCCTGCCAATGCGGTCTTGCAGTCTTGCGGCATTCATCACACGGTCCAGTTCACGTTCGCAAAGCCCAGGCCATCCCCGGCCACTACACCAAAAAAGCCACACAACCGGCGGCGCCACTCATCTAGCAACCTCAATCTGTCGCTGACTTCATTCGGATTGTGCTTCCAACTTGCAGCGCTATCGGTGTCGAGGTTCTCGCTTGCCTGTGGCACCGCCATCTCGAGTTGAAGCAGCGTCGCCAAGTAGCTGGCTGCCACAACGATCTCGGCCGGAGAAAGATTGTTCATCCGATACTCGAGCAGCCCATACGCAGTATAAAAACGCCAGCCAGCATTCCCGGCGGGTGCTGCGCCATACGCCGGATAGCCGCAAAACCGCCTCACATCTGTTTTCTGTTGATCGGTCAGCATGCACCCTCTCGCGGTTCAGAAATGACGAGACGCCGGCATTGGCCGGCGTCACCTCGTCAGATGATCTCGCTCAGCCCATGTGTTCGATCATCACAGCCCGCTTGTAGCTGGCGTTGGTCGAGGTCGGTACCACCAAGCTGTTCGTCGTCGTGTCCGATGGCGCGCAAAATCCACCGATCCAATACCAGGACTGCGCGATGATCTGCTGCAACCGATCAATCGGTTCCCGCGTCACCATGCAAACCCCATCCACCATCGAGACAATAGCGTCCTTAGGTGCCACGTCGTCCGCCGCCATACCGGCAAAGTCACCCTCAATAAGGGCGCCCTGCCCTACAACGATCGGTCTACGGATAATTGCGCCTGCGATACTGGGATGAGGTTGAACATAGGACTCGGTTGTCAGCACAAAACGCAACCCAAGGAACTCATTGACCACGCCCTGCCCAGGCCGGAAAATCTCATTGGCTGATGTGGAGCCGATAAATAGCCGTTGGAAGTCCTGATCGGCAAAAAGCTGTCTTGCACTGATTGGGTCCAGATAGCAGTTATACGCGCCATCAATATCGGGGACGGCATTAACACGCAGACCCGCCACCGCATCGAGGATATTTGTCATCGACAAGGTGTCGCCCGACTGCAAAGCGCTCGTATTACTCCGCGCGTTCGGCCGCAGGATCAACGATCCAGTCGCGGCCTGAACGCTGTTGCCGGCTGTGCCATCACTCACCGAAACGGGTGTCGCCAATGTCAGCGAACCACTCTGGCCGCCAGGCACCGTCGAAACATTCGTCGCATCCGGGCCGGCTCCCACGACCGCATATGTATTCCCTCCGATCGTCACCAGAAGCGGATTGGCCGAGTTCACCCCTTGTTGGACGCCGTTGACGAATACTGACTGAAAGCCGCGGATATCGTCCACCGTAACCCCGGGCCCAGACGCAGCCAGGGTCGAACGCACACGCGTATTGCCGCCAAAATACGCGGCAAATAAGGCATTACGCGCCAAGTCGTCCAAACTGCGCGCTGCCTGCTCACCATTCACATAAGCATTTTGGAGGAAGAGGCTCGCGATCCCCACTCGGCTCGTCACCATGTTCAAGTCCATAGTCGCCGCGTAGTGGTTCAACGTCAGCGTAAACTGTTCAACATTCCAGGACCCCGGAACCAAACCATTATCCAGGTTTGTGTTCATGGAGGCAGCGATCGGTGTCGTCACGGCCGGCTTCAGACCAGCCCGTGTCTTCGTCAACGTCTCACCGATACCAACCGAAAACTCCTCGCGATCCGCGCACGCCCGATATCCGATGCGTGACCGCAGAGCTTGCTGAAACTCGCGCTCCAAAAATCCCTGTTGGATGATCGGCTGAAGGGCAGACGGAAAGTTCGATATGCTCATCACAAGCCTCCAAAAAAGATGAGAGCCATAAGGCCCTCGGGGATAGTTTGAATCGAAAGGCCGTCTGTCATGGCGAAGAACAGTCGGTGGAAGAACACACCAGAGGTGGCAGCCAACATCACGCTGCTAGCTTCAGGCAATGCTGGGCCACGCGTTAGCGCCGGCGCAACAGGTCCGCTCGGGCGGCACGCCATTCCTCTAGGCTCATATCGGTCGCCAAGCGCCGCCGTGCCGGCGAAGCAATCGGCGCTGTTGCCACACTGCTGGAATGCGATGCTCCAAACAGCCACGGCTTTTCACGACGAAGCTTGGCAATGACCTCTGACGCTCCGCCGCCCCCGGAATCGACCCGTCCAGCCCAGACGTCCGGATCAAGCAGTCGTAGCCCGTCCATGTCCAGAATCCCCGCACGGGCCGCCTCGGCCTTCAAATCGCTCTGCCGCAACTGCACCGCCGAGCGTATTTCCGCCTCAACCAGTTGTTGTTCGAGCGCCTCCGCGCGAGCCCTCAACACACTCACAGCCTCGCTATCGCCGCCATCCGCTTCAGCCTCACTCATTCCGCCTCCTCAAGCTTGATCTGCCGCATTTCTGCGGATACGTCCTCGATATCGTAACTTGCCGCTAGAACACGCAGCGCCGTCTCCCGGGACATCTGCTTCGCTGCGACCAGTGAAATTAGCGTCTCTGCAGTCCGCTGACCATCGAGTGCGTCGTCGGGATACCAATCTGGCCAACGAAGTGTCACGATTGACGTCAAGGGGATCGGCAATAAATCCCGACCCTCAGCGCGCAACTGATAGACGTTGCTCGCTCGAATGATCATGCGCGCCAGAGATAGCAAGGCAACCTGCCCATAACTCACTCGAAGATTGTCTGCCAGCCAGAGCAATCCCTGGTTCATCAATTGCAGCGCTCGCCCGCTAACCGGCGCTGTCAGTCTATTCGCTTCAGCTCTATTCCCATGCAAGCTCTCCAACGCAAACTCGCGAAGAGTTTTTACATAATCCAGCACGGCCTGGCTTGCGGTTCCGCCAATCTCTAACAATTTAGCGTCACCCTTTTCACTCACCACCAGTGCGTTAGCGGCGCCCCGTACCATGTTCCCATCAAGCCCCGCCGGTTCGCGTATCAGCAATGTGGGATCACTCGAGTATTTCAATCCACGCCCGGCCTGGCTTAGCTGGTAATCGATCTCGATCGAGGTATCGACAGCGCATCGGAAAGTACACTGGCCATCAATTTCAGTCCCGCCAGGAAGATTTCGTATCCAGACAATCGGAACGAACCCCAGCCCGTGTCTGACAGTTCGTTTGGGGTCTTCAGCCATGGTGTCTGGCTTCCCCACCTCAATGGGCATATACCAGCGTTCACACTCACGGTCCCACACGCGTTGAAACCAGTAGTTTCCTTGTGGATTATCAACCGCATAGCCCTGCATCCGCAGGTTGGCGCCGCTCACCTTATATCGCTCGCTCACACGGCATAGAGCGTCTGGCTCGTCGGCAGCCCACTCCGGATGTAGAAATGACGTTTCTAAAACATCGATAAATACGCGGCCTTTTAGCACGCGCATCAACAGCGCCACGGAACCTATACTGCCCCGCAACCCTGCCTCCACCATAACCGAATTCAATCGAGCGTCGCGTACGATCGCCCCCAGAGCCTCTCTCGCCGTACAATCTGGCGACTCAAAGCTGGGAAAATGTCCTTCACTGAAAAGCAACGCAACGCTGTCTTCCACAACAAGTCTAGATAGACCATATCTTACAGATGGCCTACGCTGCCGTAGGGGAATGTACTCGCCGGAGGAGGTCCGCTCTTCATGGAACTCATATGGCAGCGCGTCATAAAAGGTGCCGTTGAGCAGCTTTTGATATATTAAAAGCTGTCTCGTTCGGTCAGAGTAATCACCGTCATACGGTGTCAAATCACAGATCGTGCTATACAACCACCACCTCCTCTCATGCGTATGGTGCGCTGCCCGCACATCAAACCGTCACAAGCGCCTCCGCCCGAAGTCCCACGTACTTGCGGTAAAAGCCATCATCGGGATAGGATTGTCAGATTGGTGAACCGCGCTGGTGCCGAAATATCGAGAAGCATGGAAAATGCGCGGGAAGTCGCATCAACCTGATCGTCTTTACGTCCTTGCGGGAACATCGCCAACTCGTCCATGAACGCTGCATTCCAGCCCGCTCGTCGCATAGCCAGGGTTCCGGACGCGATCTGTGATGCCAATGGAGTCGCCCGTATCACCTTAGATCCAGTCTCCGGCGTCGCCACAACGTGGAAGCCAGCCAGTAATTGCGTTAAAAACATAACCTGGCTTTTTCCAGCCTGCCCTGGATCCTGCGGTAATCCAACAGCAACAGAAACTCCATCCATGCAAGCAGTCGCGCGTATCCTCTCGGCCACCTCTCCCGCCATCGCCCGAAAGCGTACGATGTCGTCGATAAAGATTGCACCATTCTGATCGCGCACCAACTTGACGCCGACCGTCCAATCCGGATCACCGCCGGCCGCGCCCGTTCCTGCCAAATCCCACGCACGCACCGCCGTTCCGTCAGGAATTGTGTCGACCACACGCATCAGTCGCAGGTCAAAGATGTTACCACTTTCCAGAAGAGGCGTTTGTTGGAATAGCGCCGAGAATTGCCGCTCACCAAGACATGCTCGCTTCTCCTCGATCGCTGCGCTATCCTCCCACTCTGGCCAGAGCGCAGCGCCCGGCTCTCGCCCCATCGGGTCACCGGCCTCCGCCAAAGCCGGCAGCCGCAGCACGTGCCATCCGCCCTGAGCAATCAAGCGGCCGGCAAGATCGTCACAATGCCATCGGGTCATGACCAGAGCCATTCGGCCTTTCGGTTTCAATCGCGTCAGTAATTCTGATCTAAACCACTCCCAAAGGTATTCGCGCGCTGCGAAGCTTTCTGCGTCTGCAAAAGATTTTATCGGATCATCAATCATCGCCAGATCAGCTCGCCGGCCGGTCACCGCGCCATGCACCCCTACGCCAAAAAATTCACCGCCCTTATCGGTCATGAAACGACCGGCGGCCCGGGCATCCTGACGAACCGTCAGGCCAATCAAGGGTCCATTCTCCTGAACGAGCCCTCTGACACCTCGCCCGAAATGCTCTGCCAAACGTGCCGTGTGGCACGCTGCAATCACAGCGCTTCGCGGGTGCCGTAATAGCCACCAGGCCGGAAAGACCGTGCTGGCGTAAGTGCTTTTTGCAGAACCAGGTGGCATCAGAAGCATTAAGCGCCTAGTCTCGCCAGTTTCAAGCTTTTCCAAGGCATCGAACATCAGCAGATGATGTGCTGCAGGAGCCAACTCAGAATTGCGCAGTGCAAATCGAGCCCAGCTATTCAGGCTTGTCGCGACTGCGCTCTCTAAATGACTGTTCTCAATCGGAAGATTTGATGAGTTCATTAAGCCGCCCATCTCCCGCCACTATCGTCCCGACACTTCTGAGAGGACATTTCACAATCGCGGGCACCCCCAGGCGACCGCTTGTGCCCTGCCCCTACAAATGCTCCCCGCAGCATACATGCCGCATGGCCCAACTCTCATGTGGACCCATCCAACAGCTGACTTCAGCTGGCAACACCCGCTGCGCTAAGGTCACCATCGTTGAGGAAGTTATACCTATTGTTGGGTTATCTGGGCAAACAAAAAATGTTGCCGGAGCCGAAAAACCTTTACTTCAAGCAGCAATCGTTGGTCGCGAATACCTCGCGGGTTCGTCCGCAGCGTTCAACACCAGCACCGCTTCGGAGAAAAAGGGAAGAAAGACTTTTGCTCAGATGGATCTGCGATATTTGTCATTACTGAGCGATGTCACGGTTCAGCAATCCAGGGGCACGCATTCGCCGACACAAGTCTTCACGAACGGCTCCAGAACGAGGATTTCGGTTTTGCACACACACTCGCGTCCAAGCTTTCGAGTGGAGTGCCAGATAAGACGTTGTGAGTCTTCTTTCCTCGCTCAACATAGATCACCTGCCACAGACCTCAATCTCAACGCCAGGACACGCAGACTGAAACGAACGCCTATAAACACGCGAGGATGCGCTCGCACGCCAAAACCCGGATCATCAAGGAAAACATACCTAATTATGGGTCATCTGGGCAAGGCAAAAAAAGCTGGAGGGCCACACGCACCCACACTCACGCCATGCTAAATGCCCGTCATGCCCCGCACCCTGCTTCTCGCCCTCGCTCTCGCCGCGTGCAGCGGCGTCCAGGAAACCCGCCACTACGCTGGCCCGCAGACCCCAACGGCCGGCACCTGCGACCCACCCAGCCGCGCCACGCTCACCCGCCGCGGCAATACCATCATCCTGGCCCCCGCACAGGGAACCCTTGCGCTGACTGGAGAGATCCACGGCACCGATCTCTCCGCCCAAACCACACTCACGGGTGCCGACAAAAAGCCCTACAGCCTCATCTTCACCGGCCACGTCACCGGCCCGGCCATCGCTGGCACCCTTGTCACACCCCGCTGCCGCTACACCCTTGCACTAAAACTGACGGGGGACTGAACGCCACTCTTCCTCAAGGCCCCCACTGCCGCCACGATCATGTCGATCCCTTGGGCATGCCATCGCTGCACCGCCTTGTGGTCGGCGCCCACCACACCCCCCAGCCGCCGCCAGGAAAACAGGTGCCGCTCGGTCACCGGGCTTACCAGGCTTCTCGCCCCCACAATGCGCCGGATCACCTGGCGCTCGCGCGGTATCAGCACGATCCAACCCAGTGCCTCGTCCATCCGCGTGATGCGGGAGGCGGATGGAACAGGCGGCCTAACCCGTCCGCCGTCGCCCGCCTGGCTGGCGCCGGCCTCTTCCAACACGTCAAGATGGCTCACCCTCAGTCGGGTCGAATAGCCGGTATTCGGCAAGGCCAGCAACGTCGCACCGGCCTCCTCCAGCCGGTAGACGACAAAGGCGGGGTCCACGTCGCGAGCGTCACGCTGCATATCGCCGTCCAAACCAGGTGCCACGTTATCCAATGCAAAAACGTTCATGATTTGTTCCTTAAAGAAAAACCGGATAGGGATACGCCTCGCCTTCAAGAAGCGTGCCCGTCGTCAACAACCCCCATGTCTCCGGATGCCCAGCCTGCCGGGCCGGCCGATCCCGCGCCTCTTCCACCAAGGGCGGCGGCGGCGGCAACCGCCGTGCGCCGATCTTGCGCCCCCGCTCCAATACCGTATTCCGCCCAAGACCCATGCGCCTGGCAATGCCATCCCAAGTGGTCCCGGCCGCCCTCAGGCCCAACAACGTCTCGTCCAAACCTGGTGTCCATTTTATGTGTGCCCGCACCCGACCCTCCCGTGAACATCACAAGAACGTTAGTGCCACTGACACGCTAATGTCAACAACTCTCACTATCTTTGTTAGTATCTCTCCCGTAGTTTGTGCGCATGGAAAACGAGCCAGAATCGGTCGGCACCCGCATCCGCGCCCTCCGCCGCGCCCGCGGCCTCACACAAGACGACCTCGCTTTGGCCTGTGGCGTCTCCCGCAGCGCCGTCGCCCAGTGGGAGACCGACCGCGCCGGCCAACTCCGCGGTAACATCACCCGGATCGCCGAAGCGCTGGACGTCTCGATCGAACACCTCCTCCAAGGCTCGTCGCCCCCCGTGGCCACCACCGGCGACGAACTCGCCTTCCTACGCCTCTATCGCGCCTGCGATCCGGAAGATCGCGCCTTTCTCCTGCGAACCGCCCACAAGCTCGCCCGTCACTGATCAAGCATGCTCATGGCCAAGGCGCCCAAGCCGGTCCGCCGCGCCATCCGCGCCCGCTCTGCCTTCATTATATATATGACCTCGTCCACACAGGCGGCCAGCGAGTCGTTGACCACCAGATAGTCGAACTCGTTCCAGTGCCCGATCTCTGCCTGCGCCGCGCGCATGCGCCGCTGCACCTCCGCCTCGCTATCGCTGGCCCGGCCGCGCAGGCGCGCCTCTAGAACGCCGATCGACGGCGGCAGAACGAACACCCCGACGCAATCCGCCGGCATGGCCGCCCGTATCTGCCGCCACCCCTGCCAGTCTATGTCCAGAAGCACGTCCCGCCCGCACGCCAACTCGTGCTCCACCGGCGCGCGAGGGGTCCCGTAGCCGCGGCCAAACACGTCTGCATGCTCCAGCAAGGCGCCACCCGCCACCATCGCCTCGAATTCCGCTCGGGTCCGGAAGAAATAATCCTTCCCCTCGGCCTCCCCGCTGCGCGGCGCCCGCGTCGTCACACTGACCGACGCCACAACCTCCCCTTCACGCGCCAACAGATCCCGCACGATCGAGCTTTTGCCAGCACCCGAAGGTGCCGCAATCACCAGGCACAGACCACGCCTCTCACTCCGAAACATTCGACACTTTCTTCGTTGCCCCTTGCCCGCCTTTACCTCGTTTTAATCTCCATGCGGCACACTCCCCTCATGCTCTCATGTGTTCAGTCGAAAGGAGGGGCGGCGTGGTGCGATGGCTACAACTCAAGCGCGAATTTTGCGTCGATTCTCGCCGTTTCCTTCGAAACCGCAAAAAACATGAGTTCGCAAGCATTTCGTTGTTGTTCGCGCGGGTCGCCTTTGATATACCTCACCCAGCTGGACAGAATTTGGTGCGGCGCAGCACGTTTGGGCACTGACTTTTAAGGTGGGGTTGAGTTCATGGCGGCACTAGGTCTTACAATTCCCGGAGCAGGCGGCGGAACGCTCGTCTTCAGCGTCAAAGGTGAAAGCCTTGGGAATGAGGTGACAGCCTTCTCCGCGGCCGTTGCAGGCGCCACCGTTGTTGAGCCGACTGGCTCTACCATCCAGGGACCGCGCGGCGGCCTGGGCAATGTTGCCACCGCAACAACCATCAATGAGATTTTCTCGTCCTCGTCCTCGCCAACGGCCTACACCATCGCTGGCGGCGGCCAATACACTGCGGTGCTCACAAGCGTCCCCACAACCATTACCGGGTCCACCGCCGGCGGCGATACCCTGGTAGCTGCCAGCAATGTTACCTACGACGCAGTGGGCGGAAACAACAACATTGCCCTCATGTACGGCGAGAACGTCTATAATGGCGGCTCCGCAAGCGGTGATACCGTCACCGGCAGCGAAGGCAGCGACACGATAAACACCGGCACGGGTGCTACCACGGTGTTCAGCGGCTACGGGACGTCGAACATCGTTCTTAACGATACGGTCACGGCCGGCGACTTCGCCTTCCTCGGCGATGGTCATGCCCTCGTTACGGCTAACGGCTTGAACGATACTGTGTGGGCCGCAGTGTCCGGCCAGCGGATTTTCGGCAGCGACACGGTGGCCAGCAGTGCCAAGCTGCTGGTTGTTGTCGAATCCAAGAGCGGTAACCCCGGCTTCACCGGCAACGACTTCATCGTCGGCGGGTCGGCCCAGATGACCGTTCTGGACAGCATCGGTGGCAATACGATCTTCGGCGGCTCCGGCGCCCTGACTTTCGTTGGCGAGCAACGCCCCGGCCTCGTCGTGGCCGACTCGATCTTTGCCGGCACCGGCGGTGCAACAGTCTATGGCGGCGATGAAAGTTCGCTCACCATCGGCAGCGCTTCCAGCGACCCGGTCGCTCATGTCTTCGCCGGCCTCGGCAACGAGACGCTGAACGGTGCCTTCGCCGATGGCGGCGTAAACTTCTTCCTGGCCAACAGCACAGGCCAGGCCACCGCTCCAAACCCCGCCATCAACGATACGGCAATCGGTGGCAACGGCGCGAACTACTTCAGCACCGGCAGCGGCAACGAGTCGTTGGTCGCCGGCGCTGGCACCAACTGGTTCGACATCAATCTCGGTGGTCCCTCCGCACAGATCACCATCAGCGACTTCGCCCAGAACAACAACAACATCATCAACCTGGTCGGCGAGACCAGCGCGCAGATTGCCGCTGCCGAGCAGACAGCTCACCTCGACTCTAACGGCAACCTGCAGCTTACACTGTCCGACAACACAACAGTCACTTTCGTCGGCATCAACAGCCTGGGTCAGATTTCCAACCACATCATCTGATATCAGCCTGAATGAAAAAGGGCCGGTCTCTCAGACCGGCCCTTTTTTATGTGCGCTCCGAAAGACCCGTCCAAGCCGATAGATGTGACTACGCACCAGTAAGCGTGCGCGGATCGTCAGTGCCCGAGAAGCCTGTATCGAGCGACGTTCCTCACATGCTCGCTTAGACTCCTGGCGAAAACATGCCCGCCTGTTCCATCTGCGACAAAATACAGCGCATCGCTAGCGGCTGGATGAGCCGCCGCCAAAACCGAGGCTGCGCCCGGATTGCAGATTGGCCCCGCAGGCAGCCCGATATGCGTATAGGTATTGTATGGAGACTCCCACTGGAGATCATCGCGACGCAGGCCTTCGGGAACTTCGCTTCCCCCGCCGCTGACGCCATACACCACCGTCGGATCCGATTGCAGCCGCATCCCCAGCCTGAGTCGGTTCAGGAATACCGCCGCCACCAGCGGGCGCTCCGCCGCCAAATGTGTCTCCCGCTCAACCATGCTCGCCAACACAAGTAGTTCCTGCGGCGAACGCAGCCCCACAGTGTCCGATCGTCCATGCCAGGTCTGCCCCAACATGGCGTCCATCGCGACATGCGCCCGGCGCACGATCGCCTCCACGGCATCCCCTCGCTCATAGGCATACGTCTCTGGCAGAAAACCGCCCTCCGCCGGCAGCCGCAACACCCCGCTCAACCCAGATGCGCCCGCCAACACCTTCGCCACACGCGAGACAGTCACCCCTTCCGGAATAGTCAGCAGATGCTGCACCGGACGGCCATGCCTGAGCACGAACAGCACTTCGGCAAGGCTGGCCCGAACCGGGAATGCAAGCTCAGCCGCATGGACAGGCCCCAGCCACGATGTCATCGCACCATAAAATCGCAGCACGCCGGCATGCCGGACAACACCCGCTTGCTCAAGGGCAGCAGCCACCTCCGGCAACCGCCCTCGCGGCACAACCACGGATGTCTCGCTCGCCAGGGGCCCAGGCTCGCGATAAATGCGCAACGCCATAGTGCCGCAAGCAGCGCCAAGACCAGCCAGCAGGCTGCCTGCTACCAGCAGACGTCGGAATTCAATCTGCACTGAAAGACAGCGTTCTTTTTTGAAAAAAAGAACCGAAAAACTTTTGCACCTCGCCGCTCAGGCGACACGCCGGAAAATCACGCTGGCGTTCGTGCCGCCAAAGCCAAAGCTGTTGGAAAGTGCGCAATCCACCTTCCTCGCCTGCGCTACCTGAGCCACCCGATCGATCACACTCTCCCGGCTCGGGCTCTCCAAATTCAACGTGGGCGGCACCACGCCATCGCGAATCGCCAGCACGGAGAAAATCGCTTCGATCGCGCCAGCCGCCCCCAGCAAATGTCCCGTCGCCGACTTCGTGGAAGACATCGCCAACCCGCGCGACGCCGCGCCAAAGAACCGCTCTACAGCCTCCAGCTCCAAATCATCGCCCATTGGTGTGGAGGTCCCGTGCGCATTCACATACTGCACGTCCTCGGCTGCGATCCCCCCATTGCGGAACGCCGCCCGCATCGCGCGATACGCACCATCATGGCCGTCGGCCGGCGCCGTTATGTGATGCGCGTCGCCGGATAGCCCATATCCCACCACCTCACCATAAATCTTCGCGCCCCGCGCGCGGGCATGCTCCAGTTCCTCCAGCACAACCACGCCGGCGCCTTCGCCCATCACGAACCCATCGCGATCTTTATCCCAGGGCCGGGATGCCCGCTGCGGCTCATCATTGAACGCGGTCGATAATGCGCGACTCGCGGCAAACCCGCCAATCCCCAGCTCGCACACAGCAGCCTCCGCCCCGCCGGCCACCATCACCTCCGCATCGCCCAGCTTGATCAGCCGCATCGCATCGCCAATCGCATGCACGCCCGTCGCACACGCGGTCACCGCCGAATGGTTGGGTCCCTTGAAACCGTATTTGATCGACAGATGACCCGAAGCCAGATTGATCAGCGCCGAGGGAATGAAGAACGGCGAAAGCCGACGAACCTTTCCCTCCAGCACCAGCTTGCTGGCCTCGAAGATCGTCTGCAGCCCGCCAATCCCGGACCCGATCATCACCCCGGTGGCTTCCTGGTCCTCCTCGGTCGCCGCAACCCAGCCAGAATCCTCGACCGCCTCAGTCGCCGCCACCAGCGCCAGATGGATGAACCGGTCCATCTTCTTCTGGTCCTTGACAGGAATCCAGTCGCTCAGCGTCAGCCCGCCATCCGCGCGCGTCCCAGCCGGCACCTGGCCGGCTATCTTCGCCGGCAACTCGCTCACATCAAACGATTGGATAGCGCCGATCCCGGACTCACCCGCAATCAGCCGCTTCCAGACATGCTCCACGCCCAATCCCAAGGGCGAGGCGATCCCCATCCCGGTGATAACAACGCGCCGGTCCGCAAAGCTCATCGTCAATACGTGCCCCGAGGTGCTCAGGCCGCCTTCTGCTTCTCGATATAGTCGATCGCATCCTTCACGGTGCTGATCTTCTCCGCCGCATCCTCAGGGATCTCCACCCCGAACGCTTCCTCGAAAGCCATCACCAGCTCAACCGTATCCAGGCTGTCAGCACCCAGATCATCGATGAAAGAAGCCTCCGGCGTCACTTTGCTTTCCTCGACCCCGAGGTGCTCGACCACGATCTTCTTAACCTTGTCAGCAACTTCACTCATCGCGTCTCACCCTTGTCTGTCGTTGTCGTCTGAAGAAAGCCGGCGCCAAGGTCACGGAAAATCCAGCCGCACCTCAACTCCGTCCAGCGAAGTAATACGCCCAAAGCACAACGCGCGCTTAGCACGTCTATTCTGGCCCCGCAAAGCCACGCAACATCCGCCGCGTCAACCCCGCAATCACACACCAGCCAGCTCCTAAATCATCGCCATCCCGCCATTCACGTGCACGGTCGATCCCGTCACCCAGCCCGCCTCGTCAGAGGCCAGATACACCACAGCGGCCGCCACATCCTCCGGCCGCCCCATCCGCCCTAAGGGTATCGCCTCCACCAGACGCGCCTTCTGCGCCTCCGCCATTCCGTCCGTCATCGCCGTCTCGATGAAGCCCGGCGCCACCAGGTTTACCGTAATCCCACGGCTGCCCACCTCCTGCGCCAACGCCTTGCTCATCCCCGCCAGCCCCGCCTTGGCGGCCGCGTAATTCGCCTGCCCAGGATTGCCCGTATGCCCCACCACGCTGGAAATCTGGATGATCCGCCCAGCCCGGCGCCGCAGCATGCCACGCAGCGCCGCCCGCGCCAGCCGGAACGGCGCCCCCAGATCCACATCCAGCACAGACGCCCAATCCTCGTCCTTCATCCGCAACGCCAGCATATCTCGGGTTAACCCCGCATTGTTCACGAGCACAAACAAAGGCCCCGCAGCTGCCTCTGCCGCAGCCACCAGGCCGTCCGCAGCCCCCGCCTCGCGCAAATCCGCGGCGCATACAAACGTCCGCTCACCCAATTCGCCTGCCAGCGCCTTCAAAGCGTCAACCCGCGTGCCAGACAGCACAACCGCAGCCCCACGCCCATGCAGCCCGCGCGCAATCGCCGCCCCAATCCCGCCGGAAGCCCCCGTCACCAGCGCCACGCGCCCACCCAGATCAAACATCAGAACGCCTTCAACAATGCTTCGATCTCCGCCGGCGACCCGGCCGACATCGCCTGCGCATCCGGCACAATACGCTTGCTCAGCCCCGCCAACACCCGCCCCGCCCCCAGCTCCACAAACCGCTCAACCCCCATCGCCGCGCACGCAATCATGCTCTCCCGCCACCGCACGGTCCCCGTCACCTGCGCCACCAGCAACCGCCGTATCTCTTCCGGCTCACTTACCTTCGCTGCCGTCACATTCGCCACCACCGGCACACACGGCACCCGAACATCCGCCCGCTCAAGCGCTGCCGCCATCGCGTCCGCCGCCGGCGCCATCAACGCGCAGTGAAACGGTGCAGAAACCGGCAACAGCATCGCCCGCTTCACCCCCCGTGCCCGCGCCAACTCAACCGCCCGCTCCACCGCCGTCCTATGGCCGCTCACCACAACCTGCCCGCCGCCATTGTCATTGGCTGCCTGCACCACCTGGCGCACCTCCGGCTGCCCGTCCACCCGCAACACCGCCGCATCCGCACAAATTTCCGCCGCCTGCCCCATCTCCACCCCCAACAGCGCCGCCATCGCCCCCTCGCCCGGCGCCACCGCCGCCTGCATCGCCCGCCCCCGCAGGCGCAACAACCTCGCGCAAGCGCCCAGTTCGAGCGCCTCAGCCGCCGCCAGCGCGCTGTATTCCCCCAGCGAATGCCCAGCCACCAGAGCCGCCCGCTCGCAAACCTTCACCCCACCCTCAGCCGCCAGCACCCTCACCACAGCCATCGACATCGCCATCAACGCCGGCTGCGCATTCTCCGTCAGCGTCAGCTCCTCGATCGGTCCCTCGAACATCAACTTAGACAGCTTCTGTCCCAGAACCTCATCAACCTCCCCAAATACCTCCCGCGCCGCGGCAAACGCCGCCGCCAGGTCGCGCCCCATCCCCACCAATTGGCTGCCCTGTCCCGGAAAGATAAACGCGGTCGTCGACATAAACACTCATCCACAAACTGGCGCGGCGTATCGCCCCGGCCCTGGGGTGTGTCAATCTGGAGGGAGAAAGCGGAAGGCAAGCAGTTCTTTTTTGCGAAAAAGAACCAAAAAACTTTTGCTCCTACGCGCCTGGATCGGAACAGCTCATGTCCCTCATCGACTCCCTCGTTGGCACGGCCGCCGAACGCCCAGACAAGAAGCGCATACTTCCCCGCCGCCGGCCGCTCTTTCAGCGCCCGCGCGACGTCATTGAACTCTTCATCGCCCTCGGTCCCGAAGCCAGCATGCAAAGCATCCTGCAATCAGTCGAAATCAAACAGGCCGAGCCGCGAACCCTCACCCAGGTCGTCCTCAATCGCGGCATCACCGAAGCCGAACTCGAAGCCCTCCCAACCCCCTATCACCCCCATGTCCACCTCCGCGAACTCCTCCTCACCCGCGAGTTCCGCGCCAGCCTCTTCCACCGGATCTGCGAAGCCTACCCCGAGCGTCCGCGCTTCCTCTTCATTCACATCCCACGCTGCGCCGGCCAGCATTTCGCCACCATGGCCGACGCCCGCCACCCCCTCTACCCAAACGACCTCGCCACCTTCCGCCGCGGCGATGCCGTCACCTTCATCCCCGCCCTCGGCGCCTACGCCCGTCGCCTCATCAACACCCGAACCCTCCTCGCCATGCAGCCCAGCCTCGCCCCCTTCACCCAAACCAACCCCACCCCATCTCCTGCCGCCTTCGCTGACACCGGATTCGCCCCCCTCACCCCCGCCCCGCTCCGCCGTCCCGGCGACCGTCTCTTCACCATTCTCCGCCCCCCCACCGACCTACTCCTCAGTCAGGTCAACAGCATCATGGATGCCCTGCTGCTCCCTCCCAACTCCGACACGCCCGACACAGCGGCCATCCGAGCCCGCCTTCCCTCCAGCCCCGCCACAGCCGACGCGCCCGGCCGCACCCATCTTGCCCGCGAAATCCTCCGCACCCTCCCCCTCCGCAACCCCATCTGCCACGCCCTCGCCGACGGCACCGCCGCCGCCGCCCTCCGCGCCGCCCGCTACCACGACATCGAACTGGCCGACCTCTCAGGCTACGAGGACTGGACCAAATACACCTGGGACGTGGAACCAAACCCACCCGAAGGCGCCTCCACGCCCCACCTCAAACCCACCGACCTCACCCCCGCCGACACTGCCCCCCTCATCGCCGAAGACGAAACCTTCTACAAAACCTTCACCCAAGCCCTCTCCCATATCGGCGACCTCCGCTACTCGGTCCGCGGCCGCGACCTGTAGGAGTGTTGGTGGGAGGATAAAGAAGAAAGGCCAAGGGCTCCGCCCCTGGACCCCGCCGGGGCCAGTCGGCCCCAGACCCCATTTTTAGAAGGTAAGGCGGGGGCTACCGTGCATATACAACCGGCGTGTGCCCCCGCCTTACCTTCCAAAAGCAGGTCCAGGTAGCAAAGCCCTTGGCCTTTCTTCCTTGCCTTCCCCCCAACACCCCCCTACAAAGCGCCACCCCTGCCACAGCGCGGCAACGCTGTGGCTATGCCCATTTCCGGGCCCACCAGCCATAGGGACCAAACATGCCACTATATGAAACCGTGCTCATCGCGCGGAACGATGTCACGCAACAACAGGTCGAAGCCATCGCCGACCAGGTCGCCGCCCAGCTCGAAACCGACGGCGGCTCAGTCCAGAAGCGCGAATACTGGGGCCTCCGCTCCCTCTCCTACCGGATCAAGAAGAACCGCAAGGGCCATTACATGCTGCTGGGCCTCAACGCCCCGCCAGCCTCGGTGAAGGAAATCGAGCGCCAGCTCGGCCTCAACGAAGACGTCCTCCGCTTCATGACCATCCGCGTCGACGAAATCGACGAAAACCCCTCGGCCATCCTCGCCCGCAAGTCCGACGACCGCGAGCGCAGCTTCCGCGGCCCCAAACCCGCCGGCCGCTTCGAATCCGGCCGCAAGCGCGGCTACGACGACCGCGAGGAATTCCGCGCCCGCGATCTCAACGACCCGATGGAAGAGTGATCCACCATGTCTGACCACGCAAACGACTCCGGCGAAGTCAACGTCGCCGCCCGCCGCGCCGCCGTCGGCGCCCGCCGCCCCTTCTTCCGCCGTCGCAAGAGCTGCCCCTTCAGCGGCCCCACAGCGCCGAAGATCGACTACAAGGACGTCCGTCTTCTCAGCCGCTTCCTCAGCGAGCGCGGCAAGATCGTCCCCAGCCGCATCACCGCCGTCTCTGCGAAAAAGCAGCGCGAACTGGCCCAGGCCATCAAACGCGCCCGCTTCCTCGCCCTCCTCCCCTACATCGTCTCGTAAGGGGCACGCATCATGGCACAGGTAGAACTGATCCTCCTCCAGCGCGTCGAAAAGCTCGGCCAAATGGGTGACCTGGTAAAGGTCAAGCCCGGCTACGCGCGCAACTTCCTACTCCCCGGCAAGCGCGCCATCCGCGCGAACAAGGCGAACCTCGCCCAGTTCGAGTCCCAGCGCGCCCAGCTCGAGGCGCAGAACCTAAAGCGCCGCGAAGAAGCCGAACGCCTCGCAGAACGCGTCTCCGGCATGAAGGTCGTCATCATCCGCCAGGCCGGCGAATCCGGCAGCCTCTACGGCAGCGTCAGCGGCCGAGACATCGCCGAAGGCTGCACAGCCGGCGGCCTCACCATCAACCGCAGCCAGGTCATCCTCGACCAACCCATCAAGACCCTCGGCCTAACCCGCGTCAAAGTCAGCCTCCACCCCGAAGTCATCATCGACATCATCGCCAACGTCGCCCGCAGCACCGAAGAAGCCGACCGCCAATCCCGCGGCGAAGCCGTAGGCCAAGCCGCCGAAGAAGAAGTCGCCCCCGAGGCAGACCTCCTCCTCGGCGAATACGACCAGCCGGATATCGCATAAAAAGCCTGGATCAGGACCTCCCGCGCCATCCGTTCGCAATTTTGAAAGACAGCGTTTCAGTCTGAAAATGCTATGAAGGACCACCCTCTTCGGCCAGAATACGGCGCTGTCTCTCGATTACGACAAGCGAACGAGGTGTTAGGCGATTGATAATCGTCTAACACTTTATCCTTAACTTTGCTTATGGATCTGAAAATCTAGCTTGTGAGTCGACCCGAAAGGTTGTTTCGGGCCGCAAACCCTGCGAGCGCCCTGCGAGCCCGATCCTTCAAATCAGACCTCTGAATTCGGACTCACGTGCTCCTAACGCATCGGAACGACCGGATCAGATTGGCCGTGCTCGGCCGCAGCTTCCCGTAATTGCCCGGATACAGCGTCTCGATCTGCCCCTGAAAGTTCGCATCCCTGAAAAGCTGCCAAATCCCAGAATGAACCTTTATCGAAGAAATCTTCGAGTCGAACTCCCAGCCCACAACGGCCCAACTGTTCCGCGTCTTCCAACTCGGCCCCTTGAACTGCGGATCGACAAAAGCGGCCATGCTGCAGCCCGCCACTTGGTCCTTCGCCGCCGCGCGCTGCCAGTCCCCTGCCCAGGCCGGCGCCGAGATCAAGCCGACAAACAAGCCGGCCCCCACCGCCATCACAATCGAAGATCGAGTTCTGCGCATGAGTGAAGTCTCCCTGGCTGCCACACTCGGCGGTTAACCGCCGAGGCAAGCGGCGTACGGTTATTTGAAGTCGACATCCTTCGGCGCGAAGGACAGGCAGTAGCCACCAGGCGAAACCGCGCCGTCCACCACACGGCAAGATGATGGCGCCGTGAAATTTGTACAGACGCCACAGTAGTGATCGTCCGGCCCCGGCGTGTCCTGATACTTCACCAAGGCGCGATCAAGCCGCGGCTGATCATAATCATCGGTTGCCTGCTGCGCCCTTGCGGACCTGGCGGCAAGGCAGCCGGCCAGCATCACAAAGCCTGCCTTAAGGACGTCACGGCGTGGGCCAAAGCCAGCGTTGGACATTCCAGACTCCCATATTGCACTGCGAAAACAGACGCACGGGATACTTGCTTTACTAACCTACCATAACGCCGCGATACCCGGCGTCAAGACTTTCAACAGCACGGCTTTACAGCACAGCATAATGTTGCACTGCACTAGATGAGTGGTGTGCACCACACTGTCCACTTGGTGTGACGCAATATATTGTCAGGTAAACCTTCCACATTCTTCAAAAAAGCTGGTTCGTCGCCATCCTGCGCAATGAATCGATGTTCGATGTCTTTTAAGATTGGTTGGCCACCTCAAATGCTGTTACGTGGGTTCAAGGCGGAAATGCGCCCGCAGCCAAGCTGCGCCGATAACCAACAGGGAGTATGAGGCTGATGAGCAAGGACAAATTTGTATCTCGTCGAACAGCGTTGAAGGCCAGCCTGACCGTATTGGCAGGCGGTTTGGCGGCTACTCCCGCCCTCGCCCAAGATCCAGACGCCGGCAAGATGGCCAAGAGCGTCGTGCAATACCGCTACAAACCGGCCGCCAACGGCTCGCATTGCGGCATTTGCGCAAACTTTCTGGCACCAGGTGGGGCGGCCAATCCCGGCAAGGACGCCCGATGCAAACTCGTGGCGGGCGTGATCGACCCTAACGGTTATTGCCTTGCCTTCGCGGCTATCAAGAAAGCCGGCTAACGAATTCAGTGCGTCTGGAGCGTTCGCGCAATGATTAGCAAATGCTCCAGTCCGCCGCTCGTCAGTGTTAAACTTCACAACTGAACATATATACTGCACCGCAGCATAAAAGATCGTTGCATTCGCAGCCGCGTGTGCACGTCGCGTGAGTTCTACAGCGTTTTCTTCGCGTATTGGGAGAGATGCTGTGGCTTATTCGTTACAGTTAGGCGCCTGCATC
>Ga0123336_10000788_pt1 | contig 30763 bp, 24 predicted proteins | sample SSSSmetaG_FD_96466 | JGI IMG/M metagenome (GOLD analysis project Ga0123336, IMG submission 96466) | Glacier valley bacterial and archeal communities from Borup Fiord, Nunavut, Canada, to study Microbial Dark Matter (Phase II) - ​SSSS metaG | ecosystem: Environmental > Aquatic > Freshwater > Ice...
GGCCACCTGGTTGACGCCCTTGAGCGTGAATTGCGCGGCTTTCTGCAAGAGATTGTACGCAATACCGGTGCGAATGCTGAAATAGGGCCGCGGTTTATACGAGAGCTGGCCCTCGAACGTATGGACATATTGCGGCTGCAAGGACGCGTTGCCGAGCAGATCGCCGACCTGGTACGGCACCGCGTAGAGGAGTAGCGGCGACGGGGCCTTGAAGGCGCTGCCATACATGATCTTGAGAAAGAGATTGTCGGCGAGGCGCGACACCAGCGCCAGACGACCGCTCGGCTGGCTGCCGTAAATACTGTGGTAATCGAAACGAAACCCGCCCGTAATGGTCAGGCGTTTGATGGGCGCCCATTGCGCCTGAAGATAGGCGCCGACATTGAGAAAGTCTTTGGTGGGCCCGGCCGGATTGGGACTGATGCTCAGGATATCGCCGGCGTGCGAGGTCCCAAAGTCGCTCTTGGCCACCCGTTGGACCTCGGGCAAGGTCTCGAGGTCGTAGATGAAGCCGACGCCACCGACGAGGCTGACATTCTTGGGCAGCGTGGCCTGGACCTCGGCGTTGATATCGGTGCCGGAATAACCAAAGCGCCGTTTGACCCAAAATACGTCGCTGTTGACCTCGATGCGGTCGCCGTCATAAGGCCGGCCGTTGAAATATTCGGCATCGAGCGCCAGCGTGAGGTTGTGGAAATAGGTCGTCTTGGCGGTGAAGCCGACGGTGAATTGATAGAGCGAAACCTGGCTGCCGTTCTTGACGCCCGACGGGGAAACGCCGTGCGAGAGCTGGGTCCACGAGCCGAACTCGGCGCCGCGATCAATCGAGGCCAGGTGGCCACTCAAGGTGAACTGGGTGTGTTTGCCGAGGTGATAGCTGAGCTTGGCAAAACCCACGCGGGAGGTGAGATCGAGCCCCTGGGCCGTCAGATGGCCTTGGTTGTACGACGGGATGAACGGCGCCGGCGACGTCGACGGCAGCGCGAGGCCCGAGCGGTTTTCGTTGTTGAGGCGTAGGCCGACCATGCCTTCGAAGTTGCCGCGCCGGCCGCCGGCAGAGATGTCGATGTCGCTGGCTGGCTGCTTGGGGTTGGTGGTGCCGATGCCAAGCGAGCCGCGCATGTCGGCGCCGGAGAGGTTCTCGCCAGAGCGGGTGATGATGTTGACCACGCCCAAGAACGCGTCAGCGCCGTAAAGCGCCGAGGCTGGACCGCGAATGACCTCCACGCGCTCGATGGACGATAGCGGGATCAGCTCCGGGCCGAGCCAGTTGCCGGAAGTGGAACGGAACGAAATGGCATGGCCGTCGATCATCACCTTGATGACGCTGCTTTCGGCGGACAAGCCACCCGAGACGCCACGCACGGCGACATTGGGCAGGATGTGGTCATCCTCGACGTAGAAACCCAGCAAATGACGCAATAGGTCAGCGATGGAGGTGTAGCCCCAGCGGGCGATCTCCTCGCCGGTGAAGACCTCGACGATGGCCGGGGCCTCCTCGACGGTTTGCTCACTCTTGGTGGCCGAAACCACCAGCGACTTGAGGTCCTGGTCGAGCTTGAAGAGCTCTAGCTCGTCGCCCGAGGCTACTTCGCCAGACGCAAATCGGGGGCAAAGCACCTGGAAGGTAAACGTGACCAGTAACAGGCGGATGAGCATGGGGGGTCCTGTTTCTCTATCGGCCACCTCAGCCAATCCTTGCGTGGTCATCTACGAAAAAGTGTCTTGTCGAATCCCCCCTCAAGATATCCCTCCCCCGGCCGAATCTCAGACAACCTGTATCATCGTAAACCTTTTGCGATTGAATGTAATCGTATTTTATGATACAAAGTTTACGTAGTTTAGCGTCGGGTTTCGCGCTGTATGAAATGCGGCGCGACACGTGGCACGGGCCATACACCTCAAGGGGCGGGGGAGAAGACATGAGGATGACTACGCAGTGGGTCGGCGCATTGGGCATGGCGTTGGTCTCTACACTTGGACCTGGCTGTGATGGCGCGGCGGCGGTCAACAAGGAGGCCGTGGCCGTGGTCAAAGGCGGCACGAGCAATGCCTGGTGGAAGCGTTTCTCCGTCGGTGTGGCCGATGGGATGCGCGATCTGGGACTCAAGGCATCCATGGTGCAATCCGCAACCTCTGGTGACGTGCCCGGACAGATTGCGCTCGTGGAGGGCCTCATCAATCGCAAGGTGCCGGCGATCATCGTCGACCCCGATGGCGACCCCACGCTGATGGAGCCGACGCTCCAAAAAGCGCGCGCCGCCGGGATTCTGGTATTGACCCACGAGGTACCGGATCAAGTAAACAAAGATTGGGACGTCGAAACCATCGATAATACAAAGTTTGCACAGCAGCATTTCGACAAGCTCACCACCTACATGGGCACCAGCGGCAAATACGCGGTCTTCACCGGCGGTAGCGCGCTGCATGCCTACTGGGCCAACGCCGGTATCGATTACGTCAAAAAAACGTTCCCCAATCTGGTGCTGGTGCGGGAAACCGTCGGTCAGGACTTCTCCATCTGTGGCGAGGCCGACGCCATGACCCATCCCAACTGCGGCGATTCCCTGGCGGCGATTCTGGCTGCCCATGCCGATCTGAAGGGCCTGGTCATCTTCGGCGCCAACGGTCCGGTCACCGCCGCCGCCTATCTGAAGGCGCAGGCCAATACCAGCGTGAACCTCGTCGGTGTGGCGGCACCATCGGCGATCCAGCAGTACATGAAAGAGGGCTATATGAAAGAAGCCTTCTTGTGGGATCCGCGCGATTCGGCCTATTCGCTGGTCTATATCGCCAACGAGCTGCTCAATAAGCGCAGCATCGCCACCCTCACCATCGCCGACCAAGGCGCGGCGGTGGTCGATTCCCAGAACCACACCGTGACCTTCAACAAGAACATCGATATCACCCCGGCCAACGTCGACGCGCTGAACGCGCAACTCGGCTTCTGAGCTTGAACCGGTCAGTTTGGGCGCTCCTCCTACTGGCGGGCTGCGGCTCGTCGGTGGCGCCGCATGCTCCGTTCGTGTTCGGCGCGCTCTTGCCGTTCACGGGGGAGCAGGCGGCGATCGGCACCAATGTCGAGCGCACGCTCATCATGGCCGCCGACATCGTCAACCAGGCGGGTGGTGCCGTCGGTATCAAGACCGTCGACTCACATTCCGACCCGGCGCGCGGCATGCTCGAAGCGCAGAAGCTGCTGTCGCTGCCGGAGCTCGAGGCGGTGCTGGGGCCCGAGGAGCCGTACCTCGCCGCGTCGTTGCGCCAGGACTTGATGGCGCGCTCGATCGTCGATTTTTTGCCCGGTGTCGCCACGCCGCCGAGGGACGGTGCGCCCAGCGAGTTTCGCATCGGTCCGTCGGCACCCGTCATCGCTGGCGCGCTGGCGGCACTCATGCAAAAGGACGGCGTCACCAGCCTGGCCATCGTCTACGAGGCCGGTCCTTACGGCGAAGAGCTGAGCCGCCTCGGCGCCTGCGAATACCAGCGCGCCAGCGGCCAGACTGCCACCTTGGTGCCGATCTCGGCCGACGCCACCGTCGACGATGCCTTCCGGCTGCTCACGGTCACGCCGCCCGACGCCATCCTGCTCATCGCCTATCCCAAGACGGGCGCCAAGGTGGTGGTCAACTGGTCGGTCTCGCAAGCCGGCGCCCGCACCAAGTGGTATCTGGCGCCGACACTCGACGTCGACGAGTTCGTGGACAATATCATTCCCGGCTCACTCGACAATGCCACCGGTATTTCTCCGTCGAAGCAGACCTATGCCGGCGCTTTCGATACCCAGTTCAATGCGCGCTGGGCGGATTTTCCGATGACGATTTCGTATTATTATTATGACAGCATCGCGGTCCTGTCGTTGGCAATGGAGGCAGCGCGCACGAGTCACACCTCGCTCAGCGATGCCATCATCGCCGTCTCCAATCCGCCGGGCGAGCTCATCGGCTGGAGTGATCTGCCACGCGGCCTCGAGCTCGTTCGCCAGGGCACCAAGATCAACTACGACGGTCTCACTGGCAACGTCGACATCGAGGCCAACCGCGACGTCCAGCAAAGCCTGCTGCGTAATTTCTGGATCGTCAGCGGCAAGATCCAACATTCGTCGCTGCCGTTCGATTATTCACAGTTCCTGACCACCGCCTGCAATACGCCGTAGCTCAAGTTTCGTCGCGTCGGCTCGAATAGAGAGACGAGGTGGCTCGAATGAATCGTTATGCGCTGTGGTGTACGCTCTTGGCGGTGGGCTGCAGCGGGACCAGCCCAGCGTCGTCGACGGATATGGGCTTTGGCTCGGTCAATATCTTCAGCTGGTGGTCGGGCGCCGGAGAGGCCGACGCCTTGCGCGCGGTGCTGGAGCTCTATCAGCGACAATATCCGGGGACCTCGCTGGAAAACTCGGCCGTGGTTGGCTCGGGGACCCAAGATCAAGACGTCGCCAAGTCCTTGGCGCGCGGCGAGATACCTCCGGATGCGTTTCAGCTCGCCGGCAATGGTGGCGAGATCGACGCCTGGACGCACTTTTCCGGAACGCTCGCCGATCCCATTTCGCCGTCGGTGAACGCGCTGATGCCGCTCGACGATCTGTATGCCGAAGGCAATTGGCTTTCGTTGATGCCCAAGATCATCACCGACGTGCTCCGCGGCGATGACGGTCACATGTACATGGTCCCGATCGGAATCCACCGGCGGAATTCCCTGTTTTACAATACCGCACTCTTTCGCACCTGTCCCAAAGTCGGCGGGGGAGCGCTGACCGCCCCGGTCAGTTGGTCCGAATACCTGGAGGTCACGGTGCCGTCGCTGGAGGCTTGCAAGATCACACCGCTGGCGCTGAGCGGTCAGGGTTGGGCGCAGCATATCCTCTGGCTCAATGTCCTCATTGGGACAGCCGGCGCGCCGTATCGAAATCGACTGGAAACAGGCCTGGCCGATTTCGGCAGCGAGTCCACCGCCGACGCGCAGACCCTCAAGAGCTCGCTGCGCACGCTCTACAACGTGCTGTGGCACGTCAACCTCGACGCCACGTCGGCCTTTGGCTGGGACGACGCCGCTGCGCTCTTGCAGAGCACCAGCTCCAATCGCGCGGCCATGTACATTCACGGCGATTGGGCCAAAGGGTATTACCAGGCCAACGGCTGGCATGCTGGCGTCGATTTCGACGAGCTCCCCGGTCCTGGTACCGCCGGCACCTATCTTTTCAACTACGACGCATTTGCCATTCCGCAAAAGGCAAAAAACATCGCCGCTGCAAAGGCGTTCATTTCGGTGTTTGCGTCGAAAGAAGGCCAGGTGGCGTTCAATACCCTGAAAGGATCGGCGCCGGTGCGCAACGACATCGCGCTCGCGTCGTTCGACACCGTCGAGCAACAGAAGATCGCCCAGCTCCAGGACCCGGCGACGACGTTGTTGTCGCTGTCGGATAGCCCCGCGGACTGGGCCAACGAGACCGCCTGTCTCATCCCCGCATTTCGGCCGACAGCGCCACCGCCGAGCGATCATAAGGCCGCAGAGACCCAGGCGACGACCCAGGTCGACGCAATCTATAGCCGCCTAGCAGCCTGCTATCTCTGCGATATCAAGGGAATTTGCGGCGCTGCCCAGGCCGGCTGCTTTCACGTCAAGAAAGCCTGCCAGCCATGAGCCCTCAAGTTTACGCGGCTTCTTTCGATAGTAGATCCTCATGAACACGACCAAACCTCTCTTGAGCCTGGGTCTCGTGCTGTTGGTCGGCTGCGGCAACGCCAAGCCCACCACTGGCATGGACCTCGGTTTCGGCAGCGTCAACATCTTCAGCTGGTGGACCGGCACGGGCGAGGCAGATGCCCTCCGCGCGGTGCTCGAGCTCTACCAGTCGACCTATCCCGGCACGACGGTGAGAAACTCCGCCGTGACCGGCACCGGTGCGCTGGCCGATCTCGACGTGGCCAACGGCATCGCCACCGGCCAGACGCCGCCCGACACGTTTCAGCTCTCGGGCTCGGGTGGCGACGTCACCGACTGGACCCAGTTCGTCGGCACGCCGACCCATCCGGTGAGCCCGGCCCGCAATGCGCTCTTGCCGCTCGACGATCTGTACACCGAGCATGGCTGGTTCAGCGCCATGCCGACCATCATCACCGACTCGCTGCGCGCCGCCGACGGCCACATCTACATGGTACCGGTCGACATTCATCGGCAAAACTCGCTCTTTTACAACAAGGCGATCTTTACCTCTTGTCCCAAAGTCGGCGGCGGCGTTTTGACCCCGCCGACCAGCTGGAAAGACTATCTGGAGGTGACGGTGCCGTCGCTGGAGGCGTGCAATGTGATTCCGCTGGCCATCAGTGGCCAGGGTTGGACCCAGAATCTCATTTGGTCCAACGTCCTGCTCGGCACCGCCGGCGTGGATTTCCGCAGCAAATACGAGAGCGGTCACGCTGACCTCTCGAGTCCCAGCACGGCCGACGCAGTCATCTTGCGCGCGTCGCTGGGCACGCTGTACTCGGTCTTGTCGCACGTCAATTTCGGCGCGACCGGGTCTCTCGGCTGGGATGGCGCGGCGGCCCTGTTGCAGAGCACCGCTTCGGATCGCGCGGCCATGTATATCCACGGCGATTGGGTCAAAGGGTATTTCCAGGCCAAAGGCTGGCACGCCGGCATCGACTTCGCCGAGGTACCCGGGCCCGGGACCTCGGGCTCGTATCTGTTCAATTTCGACGATTTCGCCATTCCCGCCGGCTCGGCCAATCCGGATGCGGCCAAGGCGTTCATCGGGGTGTTCGGCTCGAAGCAGGGCCAGGTGGCCTTCAACAGCTACAAAGGCTCGGCACCGGTGCGTAACGATCTCGACGTGACCTTGTTCGACACCGTCGAGCAGCAGAAGATCGCCGAGCTGAACGATCCCAAGACGGTCTTGTTGCCGCTGTCGGCCAACTCCGGCGATTGGGGTAACGAGCTCGGCTGTCTCATTCCCGGCTTCCGTCCCAAGGCGGCGCCACCCACCGACTCCGTCGCTGCCAAGGCCGCCAACGATGCCGCCGTCGACGCCATGTTCACCAAGATGGCTGCCTGCTACCAGTGTGACCAGACCGGCGTGTGCACCTCGGCGCAATCGGCCTGCTACCACGTGACCAAGACCTGCGCGCCCTGACCATGCGCGCGCTGGCCATCCTCGTGATGCTGAGCTCGGCTTGCACCGATACGGTCGGCATCAGCCGACGTCCGGTGGTGGGGTTGATCCTCGGCGCGCCTTCTTCGTCGGTGGGATGGCTGTTTGCGCAACAGATCGAGACCGGTGCTGACCAGGAATCGGTGGCCCAAGGCGTCACGTTGATGGTCTTGGCCCCACCGAGCAACGACGCTGGCGATCAGATCGCGCTGGTGCGACAGCTCGGCACACAGAGTCTCGACGCGTTGATCATCGATCCCATGGATTCGACCATCTTGGCCCCTCCGCTCAGCGAGATCGATGCGCGCGGCATCCCCGTTCTGACCGTGCATCGGGTCATCGGCGACGGCGAGTATGGCGCCGGCGGCCCCGAAGATTTTCCTCGCACGCATGTGGGTTCCAACGACCACAACGGCGGCCGCATCGCCTGCGATCTGCTGGCGTCGCGGATCAATGCCACCGGCAGGATCTACGTGCAGACACCCACGCCCACCGACGCGCGCATGCAAGGCTGCATCGAGGTGCTGGGCGAAAAATATCCGGCCATGACCATCGCTGCCCACGACATCAACGGCCAGAGCGAAGAGGTGGCGAGGCAAGAGGCGACGGACGCGCTCGCCGCCGATCCGTCCATCGCCGGCATCTTGTGCACCGATACGTCGAGCGCGCTCGCAGTCGCCGACCTCGCGCCACGTCAGCCGGTGGTCGGGTTCGATCCGTCGACGGAGACACTCGATCATCTGGCCGATCTCAGCATGGCCGCCAGCCTGGCTCAGAAGCCGCAATCGATGGGCCGCTTGGCGGTGAAGTTCGCGATGGCGGCGGTACGCAGACATCAGATTTTGCCGCGGCTCATCGACCCCGGCTTTGTCGTTCTCGACAACGCCAATGCCCATCACCTGGAAATGGCGGCTTATGTTTACTAGGATACTCTTGCTGGTCGGTCTCTGTGCTGGCTGTGGTGCGGCGCCCGTCGACAAATCGAACGACATCGTGGTCGGTGCGCTCTTGCCGTTCACCGGCATTCTCGGCGCCACCGGCATCAACCTCGAGCAGGCGCTGATCATGGCCGTGGAGGCAATCAACAAGAGCAGCGTCTCCGGCCGACAGATTCGCCTGGTGTCGCGCGATACACACTCGCAGGTCACCATCGGTACCAAGGCCGCGTACGAGCTCATCGACGCCGGTGCGGTGGCCGTGATTGGTGGCGAGAGCGACGAGCTGAGCGAGATCATCGCGCCTGCATTCGAGGCCAAACAAGTGGTCTTCATTTCGCCAGGTGTGTCGTCGTGGCCGCTCAACGCGGTCAGCGAGCTCACCTACTGGTACCGCACCACGACCTCGCCCAATACGCTCGGCACCGAGCTCGCCGAACGTGCCTTTGCCGACGGTGTGCGCAAGCTGGCCATCCTCGAGGTCGGCAGCGACTACAGCATCCGTTTCTCCACCGCCATGGCCGACAAATTCACCGGCCCATCGCTGGGTGGCACCGTGGTCGCGGTCCACAATGTGTCCGATAGCCAGACGAGCTACGCCGCGGAGCTACGCGAGATCATCACCGCCGCCCCCGACGCCATCTTGCTGGTGGCCGATCCCAGCACCGGCGCCACCATCGTCGACGAATTTGCTGCGCTCGAATCCAATATTCGACCGTTGTGGTATCTGGCGCCCACCCTCGCCGTCGACGGCTTCGTACGCAACATCCCGCCTGGTCTCCTCGACGGCATGGTCGGCGTCAGGCCGGCCGTGACCGACTCGGGCGACCGCTACGCCACCGCATTTTCCCAGCATTGGAATGGCGACGCACCGCTCAACCCGGCCTATTTCTACTACGACTCCATGGCCCTTCTCGGCATGGCGCTGGCGTCATCCTCGTTCACCGACGGCGGACGACCTGATCCGGCCAGCCTGCGCCGCGCGGTGTCCGAGGCCGCCAAACCGACTGGCACCTTCGTTCTTTGGGACGGGCTCACCGCCGGTATCACCCAGGCCGCGGCCGGCCAGAAGGTCTACTACGCCGGCCTCACCGGAGTCCTCGAGTTCGACAGCGACAACAACCGCCGCCAAGGCACCAGCGACCTCTGGAAGATCGAGGGCCAACAGATCCTGAAGGTCACGCCGTAGAGCGCATCTCATAAATCGGGACCGAGCCCCGGTCGTGCTTATAATGCCGCGTGGCCAAGAAGGACGAGCGGCTGTCGTTGGAGATCGGCGGTATTGCCGTCGAGGTGAGCCATCCCGATCGGGTGGTGTTCCCCGAGGCGAACCTCACCAAGCTCGACCTGGTGCGGTATTACGAGGTGGTGGCCGAGGGCGCGCTGCGCGGGGCCGGTGGGCGTCCCAATGTTCTGGTGCGCTTCGTTCACGGCGTCGGTGGGCAGCCTTTTTTTCAGAAGCGGATGCCGGAGAAGCGGCCGGCGTTCGTGGATACCGTGGTGTTGAAATTCCCGTCGGGGCGAACGGCCGAAGAGCTGGTGCCGCGCAATGCGGCGACGCTGGTCTGGATGGTGAGCCTCGGCTGTATCGAGCTGCATCCGCATCCGGTGCGCGCCGAGGATCTCGACCATCCCGACGAGCTGCGCGTCGATCTCGACCCTGGGCCGGGCGTGGAGTGGGCCACGCTGCAGAAGGTGGCCGAGGTGGCGCGTGAGGTGTTGACCGATGTGGGTCTGAAGGGCTGGCCCAAGACCTCGGGCTCGCGCGGCGTGCATGTCAATGTGCGGATTCAGCGACGGTGGACGTTCTCCGAGGTACGGCTGGCGGCGTTGACCTTGGCGCGCGAGGTGGCGCAGCGTGCGCCGCAGATCGCCACCGCGCGCTGGTGGAAAGAAGAGCGCCACGGCGTGTTCGTCGACTACAACCAGAACGCCAAAGATCGCACCGTGGCCAGCGCCTACTCGGTGCGGCCGCGGCCAGACGGGAGGGTGTCGGCGCCGATCACCTGGGCCGAGCTGGTCGATTGCGACCCAGCCGATTTCACGGTGCGCACCATGCCCGATCGCTATCGACAGCTCGGCGATCTACATGCCGGCATCGACGACGAAGCCGGCTCCTTGGAGGCGCTCTTGGAGATCGCCGCGCGTCACAAGTCAGAAGGCCTCGGCGACGCGCCCTGGCCGCCGCACTATCCCAAACAGCCTGACGAGCCGGCGCGGGTACAGCCGTCACGCAAGAAGTCCAGCGACGGCAAACGGACGCCGATTCACCCGCTGATCGAGATCTCTCGCGCGGCGGAAAAGGCTGACGCCTTGGCCGGGGTCGAGCGCTGGCGGGTGCGACATCCGGCCGCGTCTGCGTTGCTCGCCGTCGACGATGTACTGGTGGATCAGATGCGCGGGAGATCGACGGCGTGGTGGCGGGTGCGGATTAACTTGCGTCACGTTCCCGAGGCTGAGCGGCCGGCCCAAGAGACCCTCGATCCGGACTTCACTCCGCCGATGGGGATGGCTCGGCGTCCGAAAGCTTGAAGATCTTGCGCAGCTCGTAGGCCGGCGTCACCTCGAGCTGATCGTACCGACAGTCTGCCGGCGCCTTGTCGCGTCGCCAGCAACGGAAAACCGCCGCGTGCCGAAAGCGCAGCCCTTGCAAGTGCTCGTATTTGACCTCGGCCACCCACTCGGCGCGCACCGGCGTCCATGACAGATCTTTGCCCTTCGACCAGCGACTCTGACCACCCGGCATACGCTGGCCGGTCTCGTCGTGATGCTCGCCGCCCCACGACGCCCACGGGTGGTTCTCGAGCGCGTTCTCGGTCAAGGGCTTCAGCTCGTCGACGAGCTCTTTGCGACGCGCCATGGTGAAAGCCGAGGTGACGCCGACATGGCCGAGCCGGCCCGCTTGGTCGTAGAGGCCGAGCAGCAAGGAGCCGATCAACGTGCCGGGGCCATTCTTGTGCCAGCGGAGTCCAGCCACGACGCAATCGGCCGTGCGCGCATGCTTGACCTTGATCATCACCCGCTTGCCGGGGACATAGCCGCCGTCGCTGCGCTTGGCCATGACGCCGTCGAGGCCGGCGCCCTCGAAGCGCGTGAACCACTCTGCAGCGAGCGCCCGATCACCGGTCGCGGGCGTGAGATGGATGGGTGGTGTTGCGCGACCAAGATGCTGCTCGAGGAGCTGCCGGCGCTCGGCCTGCGGCAGTGAGCTCACGTCCTCGTCGAGGGCCAAGAGGTCGAAGGCCACGAACGAAGCCGGCGTCTCGACGGCCAGCTTGTTGATGCGCGTGGCGGCGGGGTGCAGCCGGAGCTGCAGCGCCTCGAAGTCGAGCCCGCCCGGCGTGGCGATGACGATTTCACCGTCGACGACACAGCGTGCCGGCAGCTCTTTGCGCAGCGCGGGCAAGAGCTCCGGAAAATAGCGATGCAGCGGCTTCAGATCGCGACTCTGGATCTCGACCTTGTCGCCGTCCTTGAAAACGATCGCTCGAAAACCGTCCCATTTGGGCTCGTAAATCCAGCCGTCTCCGTCGGGTAGACCGTCGGAGGCCTTGGCCAGCATGGGCTCGATGGGAGGCTTGAGCGGGAACACGCGTTACGCCCTATTTGTACGCATTGATGGCGCCGCTCTTGGCCTGCGTCACGATCATGCTGCCATCGGTGACCGCCTCGACGGACTGCACATCGGTGAAGCGTCGATCGGTCAGCACCGCACCCGAGGCCCGGGGATGATCGCCGATCTCGCTCAAGACCAGCTTGCCGCCGTCGAACGCCGCCAGCCAGGTGTGCTCGACGTCGCCAAACACGACCTTGTTGCCCGCCGCGGCCAATATCCGGAGGTCGTCTTTGGTGCTGACACTGGCCGAGGCCAACACCTTGCCGTCGGCGTGCGAAACGACGAACGCCTTGCTGCCAGAAATCGCCAGACTGCTCTTGCCGTCGAGCGGCGCAATGGCCCGGCTGCCGTCGCTGGTCCAGCGTGCCTTGCCGGTGGCGGGATCGATACCAATGGTATGGTTTCCGTCAGCGAGCACGATGACCGACATCGACCCGCCAACGCTCAGCGGCCCCTTGGTCTGATAGCGCCAGCGCTCTTTCCCCGACGCGCGATCGATGCCGAGCAGCGTCGATGCGTCCACCGCCAGCACCAGCTCGCCGAGCTCGGGACCCAAGCGCACCGAGTCGCGCAACAGATTCATCGCTGGCTTCATGATCTTGAGCTGCCAGCGCTGCACCCCGTCGGCCAGGCCACTGGCCACCACGCTGTTGTAGCCATAAGACAAGACCACATCGCCGTGCACCGCCAGCGCTTGCGGCTCGGCATCGCCGTTGGCCGGCGTGCGCCAGGCGGCCTGTCCCGTCGCTGCGTCGACCGCTACCACCCGTGACCACAGCTTGCCGGCAAACAGGACCTTGCCACCCGCCGAGACCGGCGCCGTCGAGACGTACAAACCGTCGACCGTCCCAGGCGCAATGGTCCGGGTCAGCCATCTCTTTTGGCCGTCACCGATCCCGAACGCCGCCACCGTCTGATCGTCGACGACAAACACCATGTCGGCAGCCTGCACCAAGCCCACGCCAGCATCGGCCACACGGTCGAGCCCCGTCGACCAGCGCACGGCACCGTCGCCCGCGCCAAGCGCCCATAGCTTGGTCGCGCCGTCTTTGGTCCCGACCAACAGCACCACGCCCCCGGCCAACACCACCGGGCTCCTCGTCACGAAATCGCGGTTGGTCCAGACTGGCTTGGCTTCGCTCACATGGCACCCCGTCAGCATCGCGGCGACACCCGACACGACCATCCACCGCATGACCGCGTTTATAGCATGATTGAGTAGAGCAGCGCGTCGGGCGGCAGCGTCGGCAAATGGCCAGCGAGCCAGGTGGCCAGTGCCTCGATGTGCTGCATGATCCACTGGCCGACTTTGCCGAGCGAGGCGAGCGAGCTCTGAAGTGCCTCGTGGATCGCCTGCGAGGCCGAATGCTTGATGGCGTCGGTGGCCGACTCGATGGTGCCGGTGATGGCGCCCTTCAAGTTGGTGATGATGCCGTGCTTGAACTCGTCGGACGCCGACTCCCAGTGCCAGTCTTGTTGTGGCGCATTGCCCGGATCTTGCATCGGCAAGAGGTCGAGGATGGGTCGCATCGACGCAAACGGCATCTGCGGTGGCGCTCCGCCTTCTTTCTTCTTGTCCTCGCCCTTCTTGGAAAGACTCATCTCGTAGATGCTCTTGGTGTGCGTCGCCGAGGCACCGACGGCCATCTCCGCCTGTTTGACGTTCTGCTCTTCCTTCGACATCGCGTGGTCGCCGGTGGCCTTCCATGCGTCGCCCTTGGCGTTGTGCACTTGCAGGCCGTTCTTGTTGTCGGCGTCGTGCAGGCTCTTGGCGCCGAAGTTCGACGCCTGATCCGCACAGGCCGAGGTGATCTTGTCGATGATCGGATAGAGCGCCTGCTTGATGTGCAGCTTGACCGCACCGAGCTGCAGCGGCGGCGGCTTCATGCCGTTGGGCAGCATCGACTCCGCACCGCCAAGACCGAGCGCGGCGGGCACGTCCACCGAGTCGGGGATGTGCTGGTCGACGAGCTGATCGGCCTTGGCGCGACCCTTGGCCTGAAAGACGCGATGATATTCTTTCATCATCTCGTCCCGCGGCGTGCGCATGTGACCCGAGGCAAAGGCGTCGGTGAGAAAGTGATTGGCGCCCGCGTCCATGGCGAGACAGTTGTCCATGGGATTGCCGCCCATGGCGTCGGAGAAACCGCGCTTCAAGGCGTCGATGTGCAAGCGCATGTACTCGGCCACGTTGGCGCCGAAGTTGCCCTGCGCAAAGCCGATTTCGCCGGCATAGGCGGGGTTGTCACCCTCGAGCTGCTCGAACTTCTTTTCCGAGTCTTCGCTCTTCTCGCCAAAGTGAGTGGCGTTGTCGGAGGCATATTCGAGATATTTGGCGCGCATGCCGTGGGTGGCGATGATGATCGCGCCGTCGGAGTCCGGCTCTTTGTTCTTCTCCGGATTGGCGTAGTGGGCCGAGCGCTGCGCCTGCTCGTTCTTGACCACGTCGAGGAGCTTGTAGACGCCGTCGGGCTTGTCGTTGCAGTCTTGCTCGAGATCGTTCCAGCTGCCGCCGTAAAAGTCGCCTTGCAACGCGGTGAAAAGACCCGCCTCGACTTTGACTTTACCGACGGTGAGCGGTCCGCTCATCCCCGCTTTGGCGAAGCCTTCGGTGCCGAGCTGCATGTGCTCGCCACCTTCGAAACAGGCCACCTGCTCGGCGCCCTTCAACGCCACATTGGCCTTGGCACCGGCGAGAATCGACGCCGCAGCCTGGTCGGCCTCGACTTCGTAGGAGCTGCCTTGCGCGACCCGCTTCGACTTTTGCGCGACGCCGGGCGCGGCGCCTTGTTGCTGCGCGGTGTGCGCCATCTCGTGGGCCATGACCGGGTTGAGGCTGTTCTCTTCGCCGTCGCCGAGGACGATGTCCTGGCCGTGGGTGAATGCCTTGGCGCCCATGTCGCCCGCCGCTGCGGCGGCTTTTTCGCCCTTGTGGACCTTGACTCCGCCGAGGTCGGCGCCGAGCGATTTTTCGCCCTGCTCACGCGCTTTGCCGTCGAGGGGCTGGCCTTCTTCGCCGAGATCGACCGCGTCTTTCTTGTCGGCCTTCTCTTCCTTGTTGCCCTTGCCTTTGGGCTTGCCCTTTTTCTCGTCGCGGGCGGCGTCCACCGTGCCGGGGTCGAGCTTTCCCGTCGGGGGCAGGCCGTGTTGCTCCTGCCACAGCATGAGCTTCTTGGAGTCGATGCCGCCCTTTTCGTCGGCACAGCTGCCAGAGGTGAGCTGGTTGAACTCCTGGTCCTCGGGCGACGGCGGCTTGTCGTGTTCTTTGGCCACGGCGTCGTCGGCCTTGGCGTCGGCTTTCTGCTCGGCGGGATCGCCTGGCTCGGAGACCCCGGCCCCGCCAGCGTCGCCGTCGCCCTCCGCTTTGCGGTGAATGGGCCCAGGTCCACCGGCGCCGTCAGCCACGTGGCTCAGCTCGTGGGCCAGCAGTCGATCGCCTTCGCGGGTACCGGGCTGGAACTCGCCGGCGCCGAAGTGAACGTCGTCACCGACGGTGAATGCGCGGGCGTTGAGATCTTTGGCCGCGTTGGCCGACTCGCCGCCGGTGTGTACGCGGACCTTGGAGAGATCGCCGCCTACATGCGGGCCGAGACGACTTTGCGAACCGGCGTCGAGAGGAGCGCCGCCGCCGCCGGGAAGCTTGTCGGCCGAGTTGGAGTCGCCCTTGCCGCCAGCGGCTTTGCGCTGGATCCGCCGTCGCTGCATGAGCATGCGGCGATGGCTGTCAGATGAGCCGCCAGTCTCGGCTTCGCCTTCTGTGGTGCCCCCGCCGCCCGATTTGTCGCCCCGTTGCTCGCGCTCGGCCACTGGCACACTCCCTGTACCAGGGAATCATGAGTGACCAGGAGGTGTCCATTCTGAAACCGGCCTACGGGGCGGGGTCGGCGCAGCAGCGAAAACCCGTGGAATAATCATGGTATGTGAGCTCGTGCGCGGAGGTGACGTACTTGCAACCGTGGCCGTTGATCTCGGCGTCGCCGTAAAACCCACCCCGAAACCGCCCGTGGCCATTGGCATCGGCGGGGTCGGCTCCCCATTCGTGGAGGTTTCCCACGCAATCGGCGATGCCATACGGCGACACGCAGTGTGGGTAGGAACCGGTCGGCGCGAGGCCACCGTCCCACGCGTTCATCTTGGGATCGTTGAAGTTGGCGTACGTCCACTTGCTGGAGTCGTTGCCGAAAAAGCGCGCCACGCTCGAGCCCTTGCCCTCGTTGCAGTAGCCGACCTTCTTGGTCTGGCCACCGTAGGGGTAGTAGTCGGTGGCCAGATCGCCACGGCAAGCGGTGGCAAACTCCGTCGCTGTGCACAGGCGTTTGCCGGCGTTCTGGCAGGCCGACGCCGCTTGTTTCTGGGAGATGTAGCCTTGCGGAATGACGCCGGCAGCGACCTTGGCGCGAATGGTCAGGCCGTCGACGACCACCAACGGCGAGTGTGGCATCTCGACGCCGCCGACCAGCTCGACGACATAGGCTTCGTACTGGTCGACGCAATAGGTGGCGATGCGCACCATGCCGGCCGGGCAGCCGTTCGCCAGATCCGGCCCCGTCGACAGATCGGACGGCGCGTCCACGGAGAGGTCCGGTCCCGCGTCGGTCAGCGTGCCGCCGTCGCCGCTCGGATCCGACGCGTCGTCTGTACCGGTGGCGGAGCCACAAGCGAGGAGCACAGTCGACAAAATGGCCAGCACCCGCACGAAACCAAAGGATAACATATGTCCACGGAGGGCTGCGCCGTTGTATGACTTCGGTGTGTTGCCCATTCCTGCGTACACGCCGCTGCCTTCCGTCGCTGCCGTGCTACGGGAGCGAGGCTTTGCGCTGGTCGCCGCTCGGGACCTAGCGGTGGATGCGGTAGAGCTGGCAGCGTTGGCGCCGTCGTGGGACGACCTGCCGGCCGATCCCCATCTGCGCGATAGCGGGCGCTATCGGTTTCGTCGCCATGCCTCGTTTGTCGTCGATCACGGGCTCCACGACGTCGCGCCGCGGGCGCACTTTCAGCCTGTCGAATACAACGCGCTCCACGGCGGCATCGAGCGCTGGTTTGCGCCGATGACGCCGGCGGTCACCGCCGCGCCAGCCTTTCGCAGCCTGGTCGCCGGCCTGGGAGAGCTGGTCGCACCGACGACAACGTTGTATGTCGAAGCGCATCAGTTCCGCATCGACACCGCGTCCGGCATCGGGCGCCCGACGCCCGAGGGCGCCCATCGCGACGGCGTGGACTTCGTGGCGCTGATGCTCGTTCAGCGTCATCACGTCAAAGGTGGAGAAACCCGCGTCTTCGAGGCGGATGGCCCAGGCGGTGTGCGCTTCACCATGGCCCAGCCCTTCAGCGTGCTTCTGCTCGACGACGCCCGCGTCATCCACGAGACCACGCCCATCCAGCCCGACGGCCCCGACGGCGTGCGCGATACGCTGGTGATCACCTACCGTCGCAACGGCTTTCTGAATCGTTAGCCGAGCGCGCCCGCCCGAGCGAGGACGCGTTGCAGGTCGCCCGCCGACACCGGCTTGGTGAGGTGCTCGTCGAAGCCGGCATCGAGGGCGCGCTGGCGGTCGTCGAGCTGACCATAGCCGGTGAGCGCCACCAGGAGCGTATGGTTGCCGAGCACCTGGCGGGCGCGGCGGGCGACGGTGTAGCCGTCGAAGATGGCGAGGCCGATGTCCACCAGAGCCAGTTGCGGGCGATGCTCCACCAGCGCCGCCAGACCGGTCGCGCCGTCGCTGCCGACGTTGACCTTGCAGCCCAACGACTCGAGGAGCTCCCGCGAGGTCTCGCGGATGTCGTCGTTGTCCTCGACGAGAACGACCTGGAGCCCAGCCCGCGCAGTGAAAGGTTGGGACGGGGCGACCGTCGCTGCCGAGCCAGCGGCCAGTGGTAGGCGCACGGTGAAGGCGCTGCCCTGGCCGAGTCCTCGACTGCGGGCAGCGACGGAGCCGCCGTGCAGCTCGCAGAGGCGCTTGACCAAGGTGAGACCAATCCCCATGCCACCTTGCGACCGATCGATCGACGACGGCACCTGCGTGAAGAGCTCGAAGATATGCGACAGCATGTCGGGCGCGATGCCGAAGCCATCGTCTTCCACGACCACCTCGGCCATGCCGTCGTCGGCGGTGAGGGAGACGCTGATGTGGCCGTCGTGAGGCGTGTATTTGACCGCGTTGTTGAGGAGGTTGGTGAAGACCTGCTCGACGCGCACCGGGTCACCGTTGACGTGGAGCGGCATCGGTGTGCCGTGAAACTGCATCGCTTTTCCGTGCTCGGCCGGCTGGGTGAGTCGCGACAGCAGCTCGTTGAGCTCGAGCAGGCTCGGCTTCAAGACCACCTTGCCCGAGGTGATGCGCGAGACGTCGAGGAGATCGTCGACGAGACGGGACAGATGATGAGCCTGGCGCTCGATGATCGCGCGGTGCTTCTTGCCGACCTCACCAGCGACACGGTCGAGCATCTGTGACGCCAGGGAGATCGCCGCCAGCGGGTTGCGCAGCTCGTGACCCAGCATGGCCAGGAACTGATCGCGCTGCTCGATGGCCGCTCGCGCTTGATATTGCCGTCGGCGGGCCCGCAGCGCCGCGTGCACCGCGCTCAAAAGGGTGCGCGCCTTGACCGGGCGATCCTGGATGGTGGTGTTGCCGAGATAGCGCACGGCGTCGTTCATCTGCTCGATGGGGATGCCATGCGGGCTGAAGACGATGAACGGAAAATCGGACCAGGCAGGCTGACGCGACAGCGCCTGCTCGACGATGGAACGCGCGGCCGGGGCGAGGACTTCCTCGGTGACGATGGCGCAGCCGCCCAGGTCGGAGATTCGCTCGGTCAGCTCGGTGACCGTCGCACAGACCAACGTCGCAATGCCGGCACGCGACAAGAGCTCGGCGGCGAGCTCGGCATCGCGGCCTTTGGGCGTCCAGATGAGCACGCGCTGCCCGGGTATGGTCACGGCGCTGTTCATCTTTTACCGATGAGCTTGTCCATGTCGCCGACGAAGCTGGGCACCCCGCTCAGCACGCCATGGAACTGCGTCAGTGGCTGGCCCACTTCGATTCCCTTTGGGCCCATGGTCAGATCGCGGATGGCGTCTTCATGATGGCCGCTGCGCTTCTTGACCGCCGAGATGGCCTTGCGAATGCGCCCGGCCGCTTCGAAATAGCGCAACAGCAGCACCGAGTCGGCCAGATAGCTGACGTCGATGGGGGAGTCCATCTTGCCGAGCATTCCGTGCTGCGCCATCACCAAGATCGTGGTGACGCCTTTTTGCGCGAAGTAGCTGAGCAGCTCATGCATTTGCACGTTGAGGAAGTGCTCGTCGGGCATCGAGTGCAGAAAGCCGTTGAGGCTGTCGATGACGACGATGCGGGCATTGTGCTTTTCGACCTCCTGGCGAGCCCGGAAAGCAAATTCGCCGGGGCCCATGACCGCCGGGTCGATCCGGTGCAGATGGACGCGGCCAGCGGCCCGCTCGGCGTCGAGATCCATGCCGAGCGCGCGGGCCCTGGCCAAGAGCGTCGCCAGACCCTCTTCGAAGGCGAAGATGGCGGCATGGTCGCCGCGATGGGCCGCAGCGACGGCATACTGGGTCGCGATGGCCGACTTGCCGGAGCCGGCCGGCCCGAGGATGAGGGTGCTGGTGCCACGATGCAGCCCGCCGCCGAGCAGGTTGTCGAGCTCGGCGATGCCGCTGGAAATGCTTTCTTCGGTGAAGTCGGTGCGGTGCCCGGCAGCGACGAGGCGAGGGAACACTTGCAGGCCGCCGGTGTCGACGATGTAGTCGTGATAGCCGCTGCGAAATTTGACGCCGCGCATCTTGACCACGCGCAGGCGGCGCCTGTCGTCGCCGAAGACTGGCGAGCGCTGCTCGAGGCTGACGACACCGTGGGCCAGGCTCTGCAACTGCAGATCATTGGGCTGCGAGCTGCCGTCGTCGAGGAGGAGCACGGTGGTGCGGCGGCCGGCAAAATATTGTTTGAGCGCCAAGATCTGACGCCGGTAACGCAAAGAGCTCTGGGCGAGGAGGCGCAGCTCCGACAGCGAGTCGAAGACCACGCGGACGGGCTGCACTTTTTCGACATGGGCGAGGAGCGTGCGGGTGGTCTCTTGCAGCTCTACCTCGCCGGTCTCGAAGAGGGTGTTGCTGCTGGAGAGGTCGAGCGCTTGCTGGACGGCAGACAGCTCGAAGAGGTCGATGCCGTCGAGGGACCAGCCGTGGGAGGAGGCCACGTCGCGGATCTCGGCCTCGGTCTCCGAGAGCGTGATGTAGAGGGTCTTCTCGCGGTGGCGAGCGCCCTCGAGCAGAAACTGCAAGGCCAGCGTGGTCTTGCCAACGCCGGGGTCGCCCTGGACGAGATAGATGCGATCGCGCGGGAAGCCGCCACCGAGGATGTCGTCCAGACCCGTAATACCGGTGGACATGCGCAAGGTCGTTGGGTTGTCTGCCGTCACACTTAGGTCGTAGGCACGTCAAAACGGAATGGAAGGGCCCCAGCGTGCGACTTGCGCTATCGTCGCTGCATGGGGTCTCTGAAGCGGATCGAGCTGCGGACGCATGGGCGCGGCTTTGTCGATTTTACCGACCATGTTCGCGACGCTGTACGGGGCAAGCTCAGCAGGGGACTGTGCACATTGTTTATCCGCCATACCTCGGCCAGCCTCCTCATCACCGAGAATGCCGACCCGGCCGTCCGCGCCGATCTGGAGCGTTTTTTTTCGCGCTTGGTCCCGGATGGCGACCCTCTCTTTCGCCATGACGCCGAGGGCCCTGATGACATGCCGGCCCATGTGCGCGCCGCGCTGACCGCGACCACGCTTGGTATTCCCGTCGAGGACGGCGAGCTCCTCCTCGGCACCTGGCAGGGGATCTACCTGTACGAGCACCGACATGCGCCACATACCCGCACCGTCGTGGTGTGTCTTACGTCACATATTTAGCGGGCTCAGTGACTCGCCGCGCCCAGTCGGCTATGTTCCCTCTATGCGCACATCGATGGCCTTGGCTTTGGCTTTGTTTGGCTGCAGCAATCCGCCGGCGAACATGATGATGCAGCCGCCCGCCGACGAAACGGTGACGCTGCAGAGCCAGACGTTCACGGTACCGGCCGGCGAAGAGGTCTTCATGTGCCAGGACTTTGCCAATCCGTTCGGCTCGGCTGACCAGGATGTGCAGCAGTTCGAGTCGCACATGACGCCGGGCTCGCACCATCTGTTGTTGTTTTACAAAGACAATGCAGTCGATACGCCGGTGACACCATGTAGCGGCCTCGAGTTTTCCCCGACGCCGTATGGCGCGCAGACGCCAGATGCCACCGTCATCTATCCCGACGGCATTGGGACACTGGTCAAAGGCGGCCAGGGCTTTCACCTCAACATGCATTATCTCAATGCCAAAGCGACCGATCTCCAGGCCAGCGTGAAGATCGTGCTGCACAAGTCCAAGGCGGGGACCGTCACGCAGCATGCCGGTTTGTTCTTCTTCAACGACGTCACCCAGATCCTCGTCGGGCCGGGCGCGACCAGGACGGTCTCGGCGACCTGCACCTTCCCCAAGGCGGTCAATCTGTTGTACGGCGTGGCGCACATGCACCGTCGCAGCACCAACATGACAGCGACCCTCGACGGCAAGATGCTTTACACCACCGATCAGTGGGATGCGTCGCCGCTGCAGCGCTTCGATCCGGCGGTGCCGGCGGCGATGGGGTCGAAGCTGACCTGGTCGTCGACCATCGACAACACCGATGGCACCGACACGATCACGTTTGGTGAGTCGGCGTTGACCAACGAGATGTCGATCTTCGACGGCCAGTATTATCCGGCCGATGTGGACAAGCCGACCATCGAGTGCATGCGCTAGCCGAGCACTTCTCTGACTTTGCGACTCAGCGAATCTGGCGTGATGGGCTTTTGCAGGAACGCCACCGCAGGGTCGAGACCGCCGTGGCGCACGACGGTGTCGTCGGTGTAGCCGGACATGCACAGCACCTTCAGCTCCGGCCGCAGATCGAGCAGGCGCCTGGCCAGCTCGGGCCCGCTCATCTGCGGCATCACCACGTCGGTGAGCAAGAGATGAATGGGGCCGTCGTAGCCGCCCGACACCGCGAGCGCCTCGGCGCCGTTCTGCGCCTGCATCACGTGATAGCCGTGCTTCTTCAAGATACCGTGCGCGACCAGTCGGACCTGATCTTCGTCCTCGACGAGCAAGATGGTCTCGGTGCCGCTGAGTGTGGTCGGCGCCGTCGGTGAACGCACTGGGTCGGCTTCACCGTCGGTGCTGGGAAAATATACCTTGAAGGTGGTGCCGCGGCCGGGCTCGCTGTAGACCCAGATGCTGCCGGCGGCCTGCTTGACGATGCCGAAGACCATCGACAGGCCAAGCCCGGTGCCTTTGCCTTTTTCTTTGGTGCTGAAGAACGGTTCGAAGATGCGCGCCTGGGTGGCCTTGTCGATGCCGGCGCCAGTGTCGGTGACCGCGACGAGAACGTAGCGACCAGGGGTCACGCCGAGGTGTTCCTGGGCGTAGATCTCGTCGAGATGGACGTTGGTGGTCTCGACGGTGACCTGGCCGCCCGATCCCGAGCCCGTCGAGATCGCGTCACGCGCATTGACGACGAGGTTCATGATCACTTGCTGCAGATGGCCGGGATCGATGGTGATGTTGTCGACCTTCGGGCTCTGCACCATGGTCAGGCGAATGTCCTCACCGACGAGCCGGAGCAGCATGTTTTCCATGCCCATGAGGACCGCGCTCGGGTCGAGGACCTTGGGCTCCATGACCTGCTGGCGGCTGAACATGAGGAGCTGGCGGGTGAGGTCGGCGGCGCGGTGCGCGGCCTTGGTGATCTCCTCGAGGTCGGCGCGGTTGGGATCGTCGTCGGGAAAGGCGTCGCCGAGGAGGTCGGCGTAGCTCAAGATCACCGACAGCAGATTGTTGAAGTCGTGCGCGACCCCGCCGGCGAGGCGCCCGACGGCGTCCATTTTTTGCGCCTGGCGGAGCTGGCTTTCGAGGGCGGCGCGCTCTCGCTCGACGAACTTACTGTGGATGCCGACCGCGATGGCATCGGCGATGACCGGCAGGGCGCGCAGCGTGGCCTCGGTGAGCGGCTTTTTGGAGAACATGGCCATCACGCCGATGAGCCTGCCGGCGACGACGAGCGGATGCCCGGCAAAGGCGACCAGACCTTCTTCGCGCACCCACTCGAGGTCGACGAAACTCGGGTCTTCTTGAACCTGGTTGGTGATGTATGGGCGCCGGTCCATGGCGATCACGCCAATCTTCAGCTGGCCGAGGGGCACGCGGCTGTGGGCCCCGTCGAGGTGGACGAACAGCCCGGCCGAGGACTGCAGCTCGAGCACTTTCTCGACGGCGTTGAGAGTCCAGATGCGGGCGGCCGCGCCTTCGAGGTGGTGCACGATGGCCTCGGCACAGGCTTGTAAAATCTCGCGTAACGAGTCGGAGCGGGTGAGCGCCATGCCGACCTTGGCGGTCAACGCGGCGATATTGGCCCGCTCGGCCAATGCCTCCTCGGTGCGACGACGGTCGCTGATGTCCATGGCCATGGCCAAGACGCCGTCGAAACGGCCCTCGGCGTCGAAGATGGGCCCGGTCTCCATCAGTACGAAGACGTGCGAGCCGTCGCGCCGCGTCAGCCTCACCTGGCGCTGTTCGGACGTGCCGGCACGGCGGCGCTCGAGGCCGGAGGTGGCTTTTTGACGCTCGTCGGGATCGAGCAGGTCGAAGGCGTTTCCACCCACCAGCTCCTGTGGTTCGTAGCCGAGGATGTCCGCCATCCGACGGTTGACGAAGGTGGTGCGCAGCTCGGCGTCGATGGTCCAGATGCCTTCCGAGGTGGTCTCGACGATGCGCCGGTAGCGCGCCTCCGACTCGCGCAGATCGCCCTCGGCTCGACGGCGCGCAGCTCGGCCGGCGCACTCGCGCAGCTCGCGCTCGATGGCCGGGACCAGCCGCATGAGCTTGTCCTTGATGACGTAGTCATGGGCCCCCGAGCGCATGGCCTCGACGGCAGATTCTTCGCCGATGGTCCCGGAGACGATGATGAACGGCAGATCGAGCCCGCTCTCCTGACAGATGCGCAACGCGGCGAGCGCACTGAAGCGCGGCATCGACCAGTCACTGAGGACGAGGTGCCAGGGTCCACGCGCCAGCGCCGCGCGAAAATCGGCTTCCTCATCGACGCGCTCGAGCTCGATGTGGGGCCAGGTCCGGCGCAGCTCGAGCTCTACGAGCATCGCGTCGTCGGGAGAATCCTCGACGAGGAGACCGCGCCATACCTTGGTCGGATCTGAAGAGCCCCCCGCTCCGGTCATACCTCTCCGCCGTCAGCTGGTGCGACGATATCAGATACGAATCATCTGGCGCGACAGAAAGAGCGCGAAGCATGACGCTAAATACGCAGCTAGAACTGACCTCTAATAGGTCGTTTATACCGATTATTTAGTAAAACGCAGTAAGCGTTATTGGGTCAGCAGCTTCGAGCACGGTGCTGGCAGGGGCGGTGCGGCGCCGACGCGAGCCTGGTAATTCTTCTTCTCACTGTCGTGATCGGGGCCTTTTTTGAACCACCAATCGAGTCCCTCACAGCCGTCGCCGGGCGGCAACGGGGTCTGCGCCTCACACGCGGGACTGTCGGCTGGGCAGGCCAGCCTGACGTGGAAATGATCGTGATGCCCCCACCATGGACGCAGCTTGCGCAGCCAGGGACGCTCGGCGTCCGACGGCATGGTGCACAAGACGCGCTTGATGACCGGGTTGATGAAGACCCGATCCACCGACGGTGAGCTGGCCACGACGGCCAGCATGCGGATCACCGCCGGCGAAAAACCAGGCAGGATGCGACTCTTGGCGAGGTCGACCAGGGAGCGTGCTCCACCGTTGCTGGCCGGGGCCAGGTAAGCGAGGTCCACGTCGAGGCCGGTCTGATGGCTGGCATGACCAGTGGGGGCGGGGCCGCCACGAATCTGGCCGAGGTCACCGATGTACAGCGTCGGGAGCTTGAGCGTGCGTAGAGACTTGCCGAGCTCGGTCAGGAACGCAACCAAGAGCGGATGACCAAAGAGCCGCGCGCGCTCCGGGTGCAAGATCGCGTAGCCGGTGCCCTTGAGCGGTAGCCGCGCGGCGCCGTCGATACAGCCGCCGCCATAGCGGCCGATGGACTGCGGCCGGCCTGGGCCCGGGGTGCTGAGCGCCGCCCAGGCCGCGGGTGCCGACGGTGCCGACGGTTGTGATGGTGCCGCGACGCCGCCGTCGACTTGAGCGGGCTCGGCCATGGCCAGCGCGCGCAGCGCACAGAGAGTGACGACGACCCGGAAGACGCTCACGTGACAGACCCTAGCAGACAGGATTGCTCGCGCACGTTTGGGCACGTCGGATAAGCTGACAACATGCCTTGGGAGCCGCGATGCCGATTCTCGAACGCCTGAAACAGATCTTCTTCTTCCCGCTCGTCCAGCTGGCGCACGGGCCGCTCACCGTCGGGACGGTGATCCTGGCGGTGCTGATCATCATGGCCGCCCGCATCGCCGCCATCATCTTCGGCCGCGGCGTCTCCCGCCTCCTGGCGCTGCGCGGGGTCGACGACAGCACCCGCTTTGCCATCGTCAAGATCGTCCGCTACGTGGTGGTGCTCATCGGCATCTCCATCGCGTTTTCTTCCATCGGCTTCAAGCTCGACGCGCTGTTGGCCGCGTCGGCGGCGCTGTTGGTCGGTATCGGCTTTGGTCTGCAGACCATCGCGCAGAATTTCATCTCCGGGCTCATCCTGCTGGTGGAGCGGCCGGTGGGCAAAGGCGACTTCGTGCAGATCGGGCATGCCTCGGGATCGGTGGTGGACATTGGGCTGCGCGCCACCACCGTCGTCACCCGCGACGAGGTCACCATCATCGTGCCCAACAGCGAGCTCATCAACGGCCAGGTGGTCAACCATTCCATTCCGACCACCCGGCGCCGCATCAATGTCGACGTCGGCGTGGCCTATGGCAGCGACGTCCCACTGGTGCAAAAGACCTTGCTGGCCGTCGCAGTCGCGGAGCCAGGCGTGCTCAAAGACCCCGTCCCCGAGGTGCGCCTGGAAGCGTTTGGTACCTCCAGCCTCGATTTCTCGCTGCTGGTCTGGATCGCCAACCCGAGCCAGGACCGCATCGTGGCGTCCAATGTGCGTTTTGCCATCGAGGCCGCTTTTCGGGCCCACCACATCGAGATCCCCATCCCGCAGCGCGAGATCCATGTCCGTGGTACGGCGGCGACGGAGACTTTGCGCCCGGCCAAGTAATTCGTCAGGGCGTGAGCCGTTGTGGCGATGGGCGTACACTGAGGAGCGTGAGGCCTGTGTCCGATCTGCGCGTGGTGTTGCCGGCTGAAGAGCCGCTGCCCGACGCGCCATTGACGCTCGACGAGGCTTTCCGCCGCTATGTGCGCTATGTGGCGGCCATTGCGCTCAAGATTTTCGGGCGCGACGACGAGGTCGACGACGTGGTGCAGGACGTGTTTCTGGCGGCTCACAAAGGGCTTCGCGACCTCCGTGACGACCATGCCATCAAAGGCTGGCTGGCGACGGTGACCGTGCGGTTGGCCGGTCGTCGCTTGCGCATGCGGCGGCTGCGCTCGTTCTTTGGCCTCGAGGATCTGGGGGCGATGCAGCCAGTGGCACCTGGGGCTTCGCCGGAACAGCGGGCGTTGTTGGCTTCGGTGTATGCGCTGCTCCGCAAGTTGCCGGTTGCCGACCGGCTGGCGTGGACCTTGCGGCATGTGGAGGGGATGGATCTGGCGACGGTGGCGCAGGTTTGCGGATGTTCGCTGGCAACCGCCAAGCGACGCATCTCGGCTGCGCAACACGCCATCGACGAGGCGGTGGGCGATGAGTGATCCGAGCCTCGGGCGTAAGCTCGCCGACGCCTTGCCCGATGAGAAGCGCGCCTGGAGTGACGAGCGCGTCGAACGCGTGGCCCGGTCGATGGCGAGACGGCGGGCGCGCCGGATGGCGCTCCGTGGCGTGGCGATGTGCGTGGGTGTGTTGGTGCTGGGTGGCGTGACTGCGTCGTGGGTGCGGCGGCCGCCGACAGTGACGTTGGCAGACGGATCCGCCATCCGGCCGCTCGATCGCTCGAGCGTGGTCCGGATGACGACCGAGCTGCCGACGCGGACGGTCGTGGAGTTGGTGTCAGGCGCGGCGCTCTTCGATGTGGCCCATGTGGAGGGGCGGCTGTTTCGAGTCGAGGCCGGGGGCGTGGCGGTGGAGGTGCTTGGCACGCGGTTTGTCGTCGAGCGAACGCGCAAATGGGTCAAGGTCGCGGTCGAGCGGGGGCGGGTGCAAGTGCTGAGTGGAGGGCCGGTACGGGTGCTGGGGACTGGGGAGACGCTGGAGGTGCCCGTGGGCTCCGAGGCCGCCGCCGTGGACCTCGCGCCGACTGCGCCACCGGTGGTACCCGTCGGCGAACCGGTGGTGCCGCCAGATCCACCGGCTCAGGTCGATCCACCGTCGCGTACGGCGAAGACCAGTCGCCGGGTCGTGCCGACCGTGTCGGAGTCGCCAGCCTGGCGTGCCCCGGCCGAGCGGGGCGACTTCGATCGCGCCTATCGCGAGCTCCGCCTCAGTGGGCCCAAGTCGGTGCGCGATGTGCCCAACGAGCTCTTGCTCGCCGCCGACGTCACCCGTCTCAGCCATCATCCACTCGAGGCCGTGCCGCTCCTCGAGCGTGTGGTCCGAGACCATGCCAAGGACGCGCGCGCGCCGTTGGCCGCATTCACGCTCGGTCGCGCGCTGCTCGACGAGCTCGGCCGACCGCAACAGGCCGCCGATGCCTTTGCCCGGGCCCGCTCGCTGGCGCCGTCGGGCCCGCTCGCCGCTGACGCGCTCGGTCGCGAGGTCGAGGCCTGGTCCCGCGCCGGCGACACCGGCCGCGCCCGCGCCCGCGCTGAAGAATATCTTCGCCTCTACCCCAAAGGAGCACGCTCCGCGTCGGTACGTCGCTTTGGCGACCTCGAATGAGCCCGACGCTGTGAAGCACGCCCTGGCCTGTGCGGGGCTCTTGATGCTGGCATGGCCTTCATCGCTACGCGCCGAGCCTATCTCGCTCGAGGTGGATGTCTGTCTTGCAGCCGAGCGCGACGAGCTGCGGCGCATCGTGGCGCTCGAGCTGCATCGATCGTTGTCCGAGCCAGAGGCCAACGTGCTTGGTATCCGACTGCGGTGTGCTGAAGGCGCGACGGTGGAGATCGAGGTCCATGGGTCGGCCGGGCGCAATGCCGCGCGCACCGTCGACAGCGGCACCGCGATCACCGCGCGTGCGCGCTTGTTGGCGTTGGCGTTGGCCGAGGTCGTTGCCGAGCTCGAGGCGGTGGTGCCTCCGCGGCCCGTCGTCTCGCCGCCGGTTGGCATCACCAAACCCAAACCCCGTCGAGAACGCCGGCTGCAACTGAGCGCCGTCGCCACCGGGCATGGCTTTTTCACCGGCACCGGCTTCGTGGCCGGCGGCGGGGTCAGGCTGGTGCACGATTTGCCGTTCCATCTCGGTTGGAGCATCGATGCCTTGGCCGAGCATGGCGCGGTGGACACGGCGTCCGGCCAGGTGGTGGTCGATGTGGTGAGCGTCGACTCGCTGTTGTCGTTGCATCGCCGTTGGTCGTCGTTCGCCCTGCGCGGCGGAGTCGGCTTTCGCGGTGGCGCGGTGCGCCTGGAAGGTCGAGCGACGCTGTGGGGCCCATGGGCCGCGCCAGTGGGCCTCTTGTCGGTGGCTTTCGCGCCCGTGCCGCGGCTGGCGATCGAGCTCGCCGTCGACGGTGGCTATGTGGTCGCGCCCGTGTCGGGCCACGTCACGGCCGACCGGTCGGTGGCCATCGATGGCGGCTTCGTCGGCTTTCAGATCGCTGTCGGCACCTTTCTCTGAGCCGTTTCGACGCGTCGCTGCCACTGATGCAGGGTGCCGCGTGTCGTACTCGCCTTGTGCCTCGTCTGGTTGCCATCGTTGGTCGGCTGCGGCGTCAAACCCTGGCAGCGTGAGCTTCTCGCCAAGCCCAAGATGGCGCTCGACGCCGATCCCGAGGCGGCGCTGCTCGAACAACATGTCTTTCAATATCGCGAAGGCTCGGCTGGCGGTTTTGGCGGCACCGGTGGCGGATGCGGCTGCAACTGACGCTGGCGCTGATGCTGGCCGCTCGCTCCGCCGGCGCCGAAGGGCAGGCCTCGGTCGACGTCCGCAGCGGCGTCTACCAAGACTCCGACCGCACCTTCATCAGCACCACCACCGTGGCTGCGCGCGGCATCGTCAAAGACCGCCTCACCATCGAGGCGCGCTATCTCGTCGACGTGGTCTCCAGCGCCTCGGTCGACGTGGTCACCGCCGCCACCAGCCGCTTTTCCGAGACCCGCCACGAAGCCGCCGGCGCTGTCGGCTACCGCGACGGCACCAATGCGGTCTCCGGCGGCTACATCTACTCCATCGAGAACGACTGGGAGTCGCACACCGCCAACCTCGGCTGGAGCCGCGATCTGGCCAAACACAACGTGACCATTGGTCTCGGCGGCACGTTCGTATACAACGCCGTCGGCCGCTCTGGCGACCGCAACTTTCACCGCACGCTCGTCGTCGGTGGCGGCGCGGCCTTTGTCTCCTTCACGCCGACGCCGCGCGATGTCGTGAGCATCAACTATTCGACCTCTTATCTCACCGGCTATCAGGCCAGCCCCTATCGCTTCGTCTATTTTACCGACGGGCCCAGCCGCGCCTCGGTGCCGGAGACCGATCCCAATACCCGGTTTCGCCACGCTTTGACGCTTCGTTGGAATCGCCATGTATTCACCGATTCGGCCATTCAGTCGTTCGTGCGCGGCTATGTCGACGATTGGGGAGTGACCTCGGCCACCGTCGGTGCTGAATATCTGATCGGCCTCCACGACTTCACGCTCGGTCTGCACGTCCGCGGATATTTCCAAGAGCACGCCGGCTTTTATCGGCCGGTGTATACGGCGCCTTTGCGCTACATGACGGCCGATCGGGAGCTTTCACGTTTCGTCGATGGGTTTGCCGGGGTACGGCTCGGTTGGCGGCGACAGCGCCTCGGCCGGTTGACCGAGCTCAGGGCCGAGGCCAAGGTCGACGCGTTTGGTTTCTGGTTCTTCGACTTTCCCCGTTTGCAATCGCGCAGCGGCGTGGTTGTCGAGCTGGCGCTGGGTGCGTCGTTTTGAGGTGGCTGTGGCTGTGCTTGCTGGCCGGCTGTCAGGGCGACTTTGCCCAGCCGTTGCCGGTCGCTGCCGTCGACGAAGCCTATTTTCGCTGTCGCGTGCAGCCGATCCTGACCAAGTCCTGCGCGGCGTTTGCCTGCCATGGCGACGGGCGGCGTTACTACCGGGTGTTTGCCCGCAATCGACTGCGTCTCGGCGGCGAGGAGACCACCCGCAACGCGCCGCTCGGCAGCGATGAGCGCCAGGCCAACTTCCGCGCCGCCAGCGTGCTCCTCGATCCGGTCGCACCGACCTCGCCGACCGAGAGCTGGCTCGTCGGCAAACCGCTCGAGCAGGCGGCGGGCGGGCTTTATCACCGCGGTGCGCTGGTGTTCAATGGCGGCAATGTTTTTGGCACGCGCGACGACCCCGACTTCGCCACCCTCGTGGCCTTTGCCAATGGCGCCAAGGAGGATCCCGCATGCATCGAGCCGGGCAGCGATCTGTAGCTGTATTCGTCGTCGCTGTGGCCGCCGTTGTTGGCGGCAGCGCGTCGGCCTTCCATCCCGGCAGCGACTTCGACAAGTCGCCGGGCGCGGGCGGCGGCGGCGGCATCTTTTACGCAGGCGTGCCGCGCGAAAAAGGCTGGACCTGCGCCGCATGTCACATCGACGCGCCCGGCAAGATCAAGCTCAGCATGGTCAGCAGCCTCGTCACCGACCGTCGCTACAGCCCGGGCCAAGCCTATCCCATCACGGTACAGCTCGTCGGTGAGCATGCCGGCCTCGGCTCGCCGCAGAGCAACTACAACACCATCGCCGTGGCCGCCGTTCTCGGCGATGGCTCGGTCGGCGGCCGCTTCTCCGGCTATGCGCCCGAGGACTTCTACGACGGCACGACA